>ENA-OPCE01001555-OPCE01001555.1-human-gut-metagenome-genome-assembly--contig:-NODE-1555-length-14106-cov-3.532204_pt1 | contig 14106 bp, 16 predicted proteins | sample MGYA00241247_ERZ501474 | MGnify/ENA primary metagenome ERZ501474 (study PRJEB25962, sample SAMEA2042572) | human gut metagenome | biome: human gut; feature: human-associated habitat; material: faeces... | reverse complement strand
TCCCCGGGGCTTTTCTCTTTCTCAGTTCCTCCGACCCCGCCAAGGGGACGGACCGCCCCCACCATAGTCCCCGGTTCGATGTGGACGAGTCAGTGCTTTGGAAAGGGGCCGCCCTCTACGTCTCCCTTGCTCAGACCTTTCTCAACGGCTGAATCCTCTCCACGACTGGGCCTTCATCGGGAAATTCTTCCAGTTGAGGCATTTCCGGCCTCATAAAATCCTCTCCCCCGCATATACATGTACAGCAGATGCAAAATCCGGGGGAGTTGTTGCTGTGTGAAAGGGAATATCGAGGAACGGGCCTGTCAGCTGGCCCTTTACATCATAGAGAACCGGACCACGGTCCGCGCCGCCGCACAGAAATTCGGCATCAGCAAATCCACAGTGCACAAGGACATCTCCGAACGGCTGCCCCAGTTCAATCGGGTGCTGTACCAGCAGGTGAAGGAAGTCCTGGAGGGGAACAAGGCCCAGCGACACATCCGCGGCGGCATCGCCACCCGGAAAAAGTACCGCGGGGAATAAAATGCGCATAGACTAGTCTTAGAAAGCTCGCAACGGAGGAATCGATATGGCAAAGCAATCCCGCTGCCGCCGCGTGGCCCGGTCCACACCGGAGCCCCCGGTCGCCGCAGTGCCGGCCACCCCGGAGCCTCCCGTCCGCCGCTGGCCTCACCCGGTGGAGGGCGTGGAGCCCATCCAGGACCTGGATCCGGCACTCCATTACATACGATGCGCCCTCTCCTATCAGAACCAATTGCTGGCTGACATCAAGACGCTCTTGCAGCAGCTGGTTCCGGAGGAGACCCGGGAAGATGCGGAGAGTTCCTGAAAAATGGCGTGCCGCGCTCCGGCACGCCATTTTCCTCTTGTGTTTTTCCGCTTCCCGTTTTATAATGTTGCAACGAGTATTATGTAAATCTTCTCACCCAGTTTTTCCAAAGAAACCCCCGCGGCACTGCCGCGGCTGTAAGGAGCGTTTTGAATATGGCAAAGAGAACCCGCCGGAGACGGCGCAGCTGGAGCAGACTGCTGCTTCTCGTGGTCTTTGTGGCCGCCGCACTGTATGCCGGCTACTTCTGTCTCTTCCGTCCCCCTGAGGTCCCCGCCGAAACCACCCGGCCCGACGAAGCGGAGGAGGTCTCCGCCGAAGACACCGCCCAGGACGCAGAAGCCCTGGCCCAGGCGGCCCATCTGGAGCGCAAGCCCTATTTCTACACCATTCTGGTGTCCGGCGTGGATGACCACAATGGCGGCAGCGACACCAATATCCTGGTGGCCGTGGATGCGGAGAACGACTACATCTATGGTGTCAGCATCCCCCGGGACACCAAGGCCGTCATCAATGGAAAGAACCACAAGATCAACTTCGCCTATAACTCCGGCGGGACCGCTCTGCTGGCCGAGACCATCTCCCAGCAGCTGGGCATCCCAGTGGATTTTACGGTAACCGTGGATCTGGACGGCTTCGCCGCGCTGGTGAATGCCATCGGCGGCGTGGACTTTGAAGTCCCCATCAGCATGAATTACGACGATCCTTACCAGGACCTGCACATCCACTTCTCCGCCGGGATGCAGCATCTCTCCGGTGCGGAGGCGCTGAAGGTGGTCCGCTTCCGCCACAACAACGACGGCTCCGGCTACGGCAGCGAGGACATCGGCCGGATGCAGACCCAGCAGAACTTCCTAAAAGCCGTGGCTCAACAGACGCTGACGCTCTCCAACGTGGACAAGGTGGGGGAGTTCGCCAAGATCTTCCAGCAGTATGTGGACACGGACCTGTCTCTTGGGAACCTGGCCTGGCTGGGGAAGGAGGCCATCAGCATGGGTGTGGATAAGATCTCCTTCTCCACTCTGCCCAACGAGTGGCGCTCCCCCTACATCTATCTGGACCCGGACGCCACTCTGGAGCTGGTCAACCAGTACCTGAATCCCTATGTGGAGGACCGGACCATGGAGGATTTGGACATCCCCTCCTGAAAAGGCCCCTGTCCGCGTTTTGTTCCATCAGGCAGAAATCCTGAATTCGATCTTCCATTTTGTATAAGGAGGTGCCGTCATGAAGAAACGGGTCCCCGCGCTGGTGCTGGCACTGGCGCTTGCTCTTACTGTCCCCGCCTGGGCCGCCCAGGACACCCCGGACAATTTTGTCCGCAGCAAAACCTACGCCGGCCAGTTCTCCGACCTGACGCCGGAGTCCACGTTCTACGACAATGTGGCGGCGCTGTATGCGTATGGTCTCTCCGTAGGCAAGGCCGACGGCACTTTCGGCCTGCGAGACCAGCTGACCGTTGGGCAGGTGGTGATTTTCGCCGGCCGCATCCGCAGTGAAAGCGAATCCGATGGAACCAGAAGCGCCGGACGCCACATTGCCGATATACTGCGTGGCTTGCGTGGCGGTGATGCCGTCACCCTCGATGGACGCTTCGACATTGGATACATCCCCCTTGCCCTTGTTCACGTATTCCATGGAAATGGTGGATTCCTCGCCCGCATTGATGGCGTCTGGAAGCACGGGATCGCCCAGTTCGAAACGGTCGGGCTGCGAAACAGGTACGGAAATCTTGATATCCGAAGTGTTGGAATTGCGGGTGCCGCCATCGACATACTCGTATTTGAAGTTGATATCGATGCCCTGCGCGCCGTTCTTCGCACTCGACAGCACCTGCATGGGCACGGTCTGGGTCAGGGAATAGCCCGCCCACAGCGAATCGTAATAGAACGTGTTCGTACCGCCGGAAATGGCGAAATTCTCGCCGCCGTCAACGGTCACGACCATATTGCTGACCGCGACCTTGCCCATATTCTGGAAGGTGAAGCCAAGATCGAAATTCGTGCCGACCGCCACGGAACCGTCGCCATAGGTGAAGTTGGTGATGATGATGTTCGGCACCGGACCGGCCGGCTGCACGGTGGAGCCGCCGTTGTTGTCGTCAGTGCCATCACCGTCTTCGGCGAGCGCCGTCGGCACAATGCAGGTCAGCGCGATGGCGATGGACGCCATCAATGCGATGAGCATGTTGATGAATTTTGCGGAATGGTTGCTGTTACTCATGGAATTTCCTTCTCTTCTCTGCCGTCACGCGTTGTTCATCAGACGGTCATCGATGATGCGTCCGTCAAGTAGCGTTACGATACGGTCGGCATATTGCGCCATATTGTCATCGTGGGTGACGAGCACGATGGTTTGGTCGAGGTCGCGAGCGAACGCGCAGATCATGTTCATCACGTCGGTTTTGGTTTTGGAGTCGAGGTTGCCGGTCGGTTCGTCGGCGAATACGACTTGCGGTCTGGCTGCAAACGCTCGCGCGATGCCGACACGCTGTTGCTGTCCGCCCGACATTTGCGTCGGGTAGTGGTTCATGCGTTTGCCGAGCCCTACTCGTTTCAGCATTTTCTTGGCGATTGCCTCACGCTTGTTTTTCGGCATGCCTTGGAACATCAGCGGCATTGCCACGTTTTCCACGGCAGTCAGATTGGGAAGCAGGTTGTATGACTGGAATACGAAACCAAGATGTTTTTGCCGAAATTCCGCCAATTGCCGTTCATTCAACCGAGAAATGGGCACTCCCCCGATGCGCACGCCGCCTTTGGTCGGTTTTTCCATGCCTGCTAGCTGGTTCAGCAGAGTGGATTTGCCAGAACCGGATTCGCCGTAGATACAGCAGATCTGCCCTTGCGGAATGGTGAGATTGATGCGTTCCAGCGCCACGACGGTTTCATCGAGCACCGGATATTCCTTACGCAGATTCTTGACTTCGATGATGGGTCTGCGCGTCCCCGCCATCGACTCTTGCCCTTCATGATCTGTCATAGTCTTCATTGCCCTCCCCCACACGGCGTCAATACGTCTGTCCCACAACCGAGTTTATACCGTTTTCCAGTTCCCTGCATCCCTTAGGGGAATACCCCGAGAAGCACAGACCCCCGTCTCACATCCTCCTAAAACAACCCTAACTAGGGTGGTTTTCTCGTTTCGTGCCAAAAACACTTCGTTTCGTGCCAGACGGCAAAATCCCCGAATCTCGCAAAAATAGAATGAAAACAACGAGGCAGACATTCGGATGACGTTGTCGGAAGCGTCATCCGCATACCACACAAGGGGAACCATCATGCGTCGTCGTTTTACTCAAACCGAGGTGTATTACCTGAACACCCTGCCCGCGGTGGAGCGAGCTTCCATGGACCGCATCACGTACTCGAAGGAATTTCAGGTGCGTTGCATGGCGCAATATCTGCGCGGCAACGGTCCTACCAGTATTTTCGCCAGCGCAGGTCTTGATCCGAAAATCATGGGAGGCAAGCGCATCGAACGCGCGATCGCCCGTTGGAAAGCCGATCCGAAAATCATGCTTGAAGCACAGACGTTGGCAAACAAATCCGATTCCGGGCAGCGCGATCTGCTGGTGATCACCCAAGCCATGACCATCAAATGGCTGGAAAAGAAAGTCATGGACCTGCAGAAACAGCTTCACCTGCTTGAATCACATGCGATGAACTGCTCACTGCCGAATTCAAACTCCAAGGAAGGTCTTGTCAGCATGGCGTGACATACGCCGAAACGTATGACATGCGTGCGCAAAACACGGTCATTGCCGACAGGCCAATCACATAGACGTGCGTTGCGGTACGGCAACGCGCCAAACAATAATCCCTCCTTTCACCGCCGCGCTCTCCGTCACATATAAGCGGCCGTCTCGAAAGGAGGGATTCTTCATGCCTCTGGAACGTCAGCGAAACATCCTCGCCCCGTATCGACACTCTGCATTTCGTGTATAAAACGCGCTGTCCTTACTCTGCATTTCGTGTAAATGCCTTAATTTTCAAGGAGTACACCATGCTCTTCAGGCGCAAGGCATATCAAACACTCATGGCTTGGAAAAGCCCGTCGAATGGCAAGCGCGCCATGCTTATTATTGAGGGAGCACGACGTGTTGGAAAAAGCACTTTGGCGCAAGAATTCGCACAACACGAATACGAAGGTCATCTTGTCATCGATGCAGAGCATCGGCACGGCTATTTTGCGACTATTTCGCAGCTTCGTCCGCGGACATCATGGCCTGGGTGATCTGGTCGCGCATCTCGTTGAAACCGCCAGGCGTCGAAGCCGGCAACACCACCGTCTTCGCATTCTGCGACGAGGCGAGATTACGCATGGTGTCGAGATACTGGTTGAACAACACCACATTGTTCACGTCGTTCACGTTCATGCCGACTGCCTGCAGACTCTTGATCTGGTCGACGATACCATTGGCGATCTCACGACGATAGTTGGCCTGGCCTTCACCCTGAAGACGGGTCTTCTCAGCCTCGGCTGCCGCCTGGGTCTCGATCTGAATACGCTGGGCTTCGGCGCGCTGACGGGTGGCCTCCTTCTCGCGCTGGGCAGCGTTGATGGAATCCATGGCGTTCTTGACCTGCGGACTCGGATCGATGGCAGTGATCAGCGTCTTGACCACAGTGAAACCGAAGCGGGACATTTCGTTGCCGACGGTCTTCTGTACGTCAAAGGCCACATCGTCCTTACGGGAGAAGGCATCGTCCAAAGACAATGCAGGAATGGCGGAACGCAGCGCATCCTCCATGTAGGAACGCAGCTGACCAGCCGGATCACGCAGCTCATAGTATGCGGTGGCCACATTGCTCGGGTCAACACGGAACTGAGTGGACGCCACCACCGTGACGAACACATTGTCAAGCGTCTTGGTCTCCAACTGCACATTAAGCTGATTGACGCGCATGTTGGTTTTCATGGCGATACGGTCCACGAACGGGATTCGAATATGAATGCCGGCGAACTGCACCTTGTTGAATTTGCCGAAACGCTCAATAATATAGGCCTGCTGCTGCGGCACGATAAACAACGTGGACAGGAACAGGAACGCGACGATAAGTGCAATGACAAGGAGCGTAATAAGGAACGGCATGACATTACTCCCTTCTTTGGTTTTCTCTCGAAAGCCTGTTGATTGACGGCTTTCCGTAGGTTCTGCAACCATTGCCGAACCCAAGCAAAAACTTACCAAAGAATGCAATCACGTGCAGACAATGTCCGCGAGTTGGGCAAAGTCCATTCGGAAGCCGGACATCGACCGTCCGGAAGCCGACCCACATACGTCTACGAGCCGAACAGGAGACAATTCTCCTTGTCCGACTCGTGAGATGGCATACGCAATGTTGAATCAGATCAGGCCGAGTTCCTTGCATTTGGCTTGCAACTGCGTGGCCGAAGGCTCCACCAGCCATGAGCCATCGGCGAACCGAATCACGGGAATGTGCTGTTGTCCGCTGATCGCAATGGCCTTCTCTGCAGCACCATCCTCATGCTCGATATCATGAAGGCTGTAGGCGACCCCGAAACGGTCTAATGCTGCCTTGGCTCGATGGCAGTCGCCGCACCAGTCGGCTCCATAGAAATCAATTGCCGCATTGTCAATCATAAAATCACTCCTTACGAGACATTAATCTCATCAAATTTAGGCGATGCCTCAAGCAACATCTTCGTATACGCATCTTTAGGGTGTCGTAACACGGAACCGACAGCTCCATATTCGACAAGATGGCCGTCTTTCATTACCGTCACCTCATCCGCAACTTCCTGAACAATGTCCAAATCTCATACTCATGCCCCGACAATCCCGGATAATGCACGGATTTTACCAGCGGATGCAGCAACAGATAGCTGGAGATCGCACGCGCGTTCTCCTGCTGGCGGTCCATGCGCAGGGCGAGCGTCTGAATACCACGACGCACCGAATCGCATTCGTTCGGCGCAAGCACGCCACCCAAACGATTCTGCGCGAAGTAGACACGTTTGCCCAACCCGTCGTCCTTGACCACCACAAGACCGGCGTTGACTTCGGAATGGCCGGCCAGATACTTGGTAGCGGAATGGATGACGATGTCGGCACCTTGGTCGAGCGGCAGCTGCAGATACGGGGTAACGAATGTGTTGTCGACAATGGAAATCGCACCATAGCGATGAGCGATTTCAGCAATCTTCGTCACATTGTTGACCTGCAGCAACGGATTGGTAAGAACTTCGAAATACACGGCCTTCGCCGGACAACCATGCGCGGGTCCCTTGGCGGAATGCCCGGAAACAGCGGCATCAAGCGCTTCGTAGTCGGCGGGTTCACGGCTCCGGTGTTGTTATCGTTGACCGGCAGTCCGTGGACAAACTGAGTGTTGAATCTGGTCATGATGTGCACCCCCTTGGGTTGTGGTTCATTGCCGCGTGCCATTCACGCGGTCGCTGGTACCCACTAAACCGCATCCTGCATTTCAACGCGCGCCGCACCTTATCAACGTTGGCTATAGAACGCGCGAATCGCCATAACATTTTCCTGTAAGCAGCTATCAAACGGCGGAGACGCAAGACACCGCACCGCAATCGCAAAAACGTCGCCTGCATAAGGAGCGTGTGTCGGTTTCCTAGGGGAAAGACGTTTCGATGGCAATTGGAGGATGGGACGTCCACAACCGATCGAAAGACGATCGCAAACAATCGGAGGAAAATAGAAAAAGCGATTGTGCAAGCACACAATCGCTCATCCATGCAAAAAGGCTACGTAGGAAAAATTACGCTAGCACAGCAGCCACCCGGCGCACAGCCTCACGCAACTGGTCCTCGGATTTAAGCAGGCTGAATCGTACGTAATCCTTGCCCACTTTGCCAAAACACATGCCCGGCAGCGCGGCGACGGCCGCACGTTCCAACAGCATGTCGGCAAACTGTTCACCCGTCTGATCTTCAGGAGCATGCACCCAAGCGTAGATGCCACCGTCTGAATCGAAAACATCAAGTCCGACTTCACGCAATCCACCTGCCACGATTTCGCGACGAGACGCATACCGTTCCGCAAGTTCGGCCACACAGCTCTGATCCGACAGCAGTGCCACAGTGCCCGCGTCTTGAATGCTGGACGTAACCATGGAACCCATTTGATAGTGGTACTGCTTCACATGAGACACAATGTCGTCGTTGCCCGCGATGAAACCGGCACGCCAGCCGGCCATCGCATACATTTTCGACAGCGAGCATACTTCCACCGCAACATCGAAGGCACCCGGCAGCGACAGTATGCTGATTTGCTGCGCATCGACTCCCAATCCCGCATAAGCGAAATCCTGCACGATCGCGAAATGATATTCATGAGCCAAATCGATGGCACGTTGCAGAAACCCACGCGGAGCCTGCGCACCCGTCGGATTGTTCGGATAGTTGAGCACCAGCACTTTCACACGATTCCACACTTGCGCAGGCACCGCATCCAAATCAGGCAGGAAGCCACGTTCCGGCAGCGACGGCAGCAGAACCTCCTCGGCACGGCTCATCACCGTCATGCAATGATACGAGGGGTAATACGGATCCGCATATGCCACAGCATCGCCCGGCGAAACAAGCACGGCGAACAGCGCCGCGAGACCATCAACCGCGCCCTCCACGGCAAAAAGCTGGGTTTTCCAATCAACTTCAACACCATACGTGTTGCGATACCACTGTTCGGCAGACTGCAGAAAACTCGGTTTGCCGTCGAACGGCGAATAACGGGCATTGGCCGGATCGTCAACCGCCTTTTTGGCCACTTCTCGAATGAAGTCAGCGGGGAACGCATCCGGATTGCCTTTGGCCAGGTCGATCACGTCGGCCCCGTCCGCAACCGCGGCAGCCACTTTGCGATCCATATCGGCGAACACATTCGGCGGAATCGACTGCGCCACCGTAGTGAACGCAACAGGAGAAACATACGAAGTCATTCATCAACCCTCCCTATCATCGTGCGACTGTATATGCGCACATTCACGCATATACGCAACCATCAGTGCGTCACCTTGCGTGCGAACCAATCGCCGATCCATTGAATGATCTGCACAATGACGATCAGAATAATAACAATCACGACGAGCACGCCGGTTTCGTAACGGTTATAGCCGTATTGAATGGCCATATCGCCGATGCCGCCAGCGCCGATCGTTCCGACCATTGCGGAATAGCCAATCAGTGAAATAATGGTGAGCACCACACCACGAATGAACGACGGCAAGGCCTGAGGGAATACCGCATCCACAATGATTTGGCGTGTGGTGGCACCAGTGGAGATAGCAGCTTCAAGCAAGCCCGGATCAACTTCGGAAAACGCGCTTTCCGCGATTCGCGCAAAGAACGGCACCGCGGCGATCGACAGGGAAATTGCGCCACCTGTCGGCGTGTAAGGATCACCCAGAATCAATTGCGCAACCGGAATAAGCACCACCATGAGAATCAGGAACGGCAGCGAACGAATCGCGTTGACGATGAAACCGACAATAACGTTCAACGCATGATTCGGCGTGAACAAACGATTTTCGGTCAAATACAGCAGCAACGCCACCAACGTGCCCAACACCACGCCGATAATCGCCGACACCACAACCATGTATGCCGTGTCGATCAACGCCTGACCGAGATTGTCTTGAAGGATTTCCAGAGTTTCTTCCATTGTTCTCACGCCTCCTGATTATCCGCAGCTTCGGCGGCCACAACCAGCTGCCCACGATCAAGTTCCCGATAGCTGAACACATGCGTTCTCAACGTATTCAACGCCTGCACCAGCGGCTCCCCCGCGCCAGAAACGAGCACAATCAGAATGCCGATGGCCTGCGAACCGAAATACTCCACATTCGCATGCAGCACGTCGATGCTCACGCCGTAATCCTGCGCGACCCGGCTGATGAGCGGTTCGAGTGCCGCATTCCCCTTGTATCGCAGTTCCACGATGGTGCCGGCCGGCAGCGACGGCACCAGCTGCGGCGGCACCGCAATGCCCAGATAGCATTCCACCAACGCTTTGGTGGTCGGATGCTTCGGCGTGCTGAACACGTCGAAGGTGTTGCCTTGCTCCACTACCACACCGTTTTCCATAACGGCCACTCGGTCGAAAATCTGCTTCGCCACGTCAAGCTGATGCGTGATGAACACGATGGTAATGCCCAGTTCGCGGTTGATGCGTTGCAGAAGCGCCAGAATGCCTTCCGTGGTTTCCAGGTCAAGTGCGCTGGTAGCTTCATCGCACAGCAGGATTTCCGGCTTGTTGGCGAGCGCACGTGCGATGGATACACGCTGTTTTTGCCCGCCCGACAGGCTTGACGGGTAGCTGTCGATTTTGTTTTCCAAACCGACCAGTGCCAGCAGTTCGCGGATGCGTGCCGACCATTGCGCTTTCGGATATCCGCCGGCTTTCAGCGCGAATTCGATGTTCTTGCCGACCGTGACATTGGTGATCAGGTTGAATCCTTGGAAAATAAAGCCGATTTTCTTGCGCAGGTCGCGCAACTGACCGCCTTTGAGTGCGGTGATGTCGCTGCCGTCGATCACCACATGACCGCCCGTCGGTCGTTCCAGCAGGTTGATGGTGCGCACCAACGTGGATTTGCCTGCTCCGGAGAAGCCCACGATGCCGAAGATTTCGCCTTTTTCCACGCTGATGTTCACATGTTTGACCGCTTCGACGGTTCGTCCGCCTTCATGAAAGGTCACGGACACGTCGTTGAGTTCAATAACGCTCATGGTTCGTTCCTCATTCCGTTCAAGTACGTGTTTACGTTCGTTCGATACGTTTCGTTTGATACGTTTCGTTTGATGAATCTCGTTTGCATAAAGCCCGTATGAGTTTCCCAATTCATACGGGCCTTTGCATATTACCTATCGCCGCGCTGCAGCGGTCACCAAGTGGTCGGCTTGCCGAAATCCTTGAACTCGCTCTTGGCGATGGCGTCCTTGAATTTCTGACTGACGAGCAGTTTCTTGACGGCCTTGCCGAAGTCGGAATCGACGTCCTGGGTACGGACCACGAACACTTCGATCACGCCATCATCCTGCTTTTCCATGGCGAGCGCATCGGCAGGCTTCAGATCAGCAGCCCAAGAGTAGTTGCCCGGCACCAGAGCCACATCAACGGTGTCCAAGGAACGGGCCAGCTGTGCAGCATCGATCGTTTTGATTTTGAGGTTCTTCGGATTGGATGCGATATCGTTGACCGTGGCCTTGGTGGCATCGACTTCGCCCTTGAGCGTCACCAGACCCTGCTGCTGGAGCACGCCGAGAGAACGTGCCAGGTTAGAGCCATCGTTCGCGATTGCGACCGTAGCTCCGTCTTCGATGTCATCGATGGACTTGTACTTGTTGGAATAGATGCCCAGGCCAAGGGTTGGGGTCTGTCCAAGGGCGGTCAGGTCGAGATTGTTGTCGGCGGTGAACTTCTTCAGATAATTGCCATGCTGGAAAAGATTCGCCTGAATGGAACCAGATGCAAGTGCCTGATTGGGCTGCACATAATCGTTGAACAGCTTGGTTTTCAGTTTGAAACCGTCATCTTTCAGCAGTGGCGCGATGACCTTGTCGACCATGTCGCCGTATGGTCCTGCGCACACGCCGACGGTGATTGTGGTGGTTTTGCCCTTCGTGGTGTTCAGGCTTTCCTTGGATGCGGATGCGCCGTTGCCGGAACCGCATGCCGCAACGGAAATAAGTGTTGCAGCGGCAAGTACTGCTGCAACGATTCGTTTGATGCCGTTCGGCTTCTTGAAAATAGCGATGGTCATGGTTGTTTTCCCTCTCCTACTTGTTTTGAAAAAATACGATTATTCCGTTACCGGCTTACTGGCTTCGACGTCGGCTTTGGCCTGTGCGACGATGTCTGGATTGTGGATGGCGAAGGCTTGTTCGGCGAGATGCACTTCGCGGGTTAGGAATTCGTGCAGCTTGCATTCGTAGCCATGCTCGCGTCCGACTTTGGCGATATAGCCGTTGATGTAGTCGACTTCCGTTGGACGTCCCTTGGTCAGGTCTTGATACATGGACGGATAGTGCAGCGGATGTGCCACGCCCGCGGTGTGCAGAATGGTTTCGACTTCCGTTTCGCGCGTGCCCAACAGTTGGTATCCGGCTGCTTCGGCCGCACTGTAGGCTTCATCGACCAGCTGTTCGGTGAGCCAGCGTGCGTCGGGATGCGCATGGAATTCGCCGAAACGAATCTGGTACATGGTACACAGCGTGTTCAGTACCGAGTTGAATACGATTTTCGCCATGCACATGCCGATGAAGTTGTCCACGATGGTCGGGTTGAGCGTGGCCGTTGCGAAATCCTCGTACAGCGCCTGCTCGTGTTTGCGCACCTCGTCAGTCACATCATCCGCGTAGGCACACAGGTTCATGGCCTTGGCATGTACTCCGCCGGTGAAGTTGAAATCGCCGGGGCCGTACACGTAGGCACCGATCAGTGCGGTACCGCCGTAAATGCGGTCTGTGGAGAAGTATTCGTTGAGCTTTTCGAAGTGTCCATAGCCGTTCATGGCGGAGAACACGATCTGCTTCTCATTGAACAGATGGGCGCAGCGCTTGAGCACGCCGTCAAGCTGCATCTGCTTGAGGAACACGATCCACACGTCCGGCTGGCCGGCGTATTCCTCCGGATAGTACACGTTGATCGGCACGAGATGGCGGTCTTCACCGTCTTGCGACACGTAGGCACCGCCCTGCTCGCGGATCTTCTCGACGTTCGGCTTCCATGTATCGACGAAGTCGACGTCTTTGTGCGCGAATTCCTGCAGCAGCACACCGTACTGGATGCCCATTCCGCCGGCACCGATCACTGCGTACTTCATGTTCCGCGCTCCTCTCTCGTAAAACATCTCGCTTGTTTTTCAAGCCGACAATCACAAGATATCGGAAAAACAACATGGCAACATCGGCGTGGCTATATACGCTTTTTATGGAAGGCGCGAATCGTAATAATTGTTTTTTATATAGCGTTATCAGCAATCATATATTTGTATGTAAATATGATTATGTGAATATAGAAAAACCTTCCGCCTGAAGCGACGGAAGGTTCAAAATATTTAGTTTGATTAACTAGTTATCAGTCGACCACACCTTTTTCGACCACGATTTCATCAGGATCGACTTCGTCGCCATACACCGGCTTCAGTGTCTCCTCATAATCCTTGTGGAAGAAGTTTTCATCGCCAAGCTTGTCGATTTCGTCGTTGATCCAGTCAAGCAATTCCTTATTGCCCTTCTGCACTGCGGCAGCGATGGTGTCCTTATCGCCCAGTTCGGTGATACCGACCTTGAAGCCCTTGTTGGACTTGGCCCATGCGAGCACCTCGGTGTTGTCGGTGGAGAAGGCGTCGCCACGGCCGTCGAGCAGCGCGTTGTAGGCATCGGCGTACTGGTCGTACTTCTGCAGCTTGATGTCGGGGTAGTTTTTCTCGAAGAAGGTTTCGGCGGTGGTGCCCTTGGTCACGATCAGGGTCTTGCCCTTGAGCTGGTCAACGTCGGTGATTTCGGCGTTTTCCGGGGAAACGACGCCCAACGCCACCTTCATGTACGGCTTGGCGAAGTCGACCTTCTCCTTGCGCTCGTCGGTGACGGTGAAGTTGGCGAGCACCAGATCGACCTTGTTGGAGGTGAGCACGTCCACACGGGCAGCCGGGTCAACCGACGTGTATTCCGGCTCCACACCCAGATCCTTGGCCAGCTGTTCGGCGAAGTAGACGTCATAGCCCTGGTACTTGCCGTCCTTGTCCACGTAGCCGAATGGCGCCTTGTCGGAGAAGACGGCAATCTTGATCTTGCCGCTCTTCTTGATCTCGTCGAGGCTGCGGGCCTTGGCATTGGCGCTGGAGCTGGTGCCCGTGTCAGAGGACTTCGCTTCGCTCGGGGTGCCTGCCGACGGACCGCATGCGGCCATGGACGCCGCCATTACCAATGCCGCGCCTGCGGCAATCAGTGCTTTGAATGATTTCCCAACCTTGATACTCATTGGGTTCTCCTTCTCTTGTTGTTATTGATATTTCTTCTCAAATACGTCGATATGGCACAATCGAATCACTCGAATTCGAAGGTGTGCAGGAACTGCTGCGCACGTTCGGTTTGCGGGTGTTCGAAGAACGCCTGCGCATCATACGATTCCTCGACGATGCGCCCGCCGTCCAGCAAGATGATGTGGTCGGCGATGGCTCGCGCGAACTGCATTTCGTGGGTGACGATAAGCATCGTCTGCCCGGACTTGGCCAGTTCGAGCACCACGTCGAGCACTTCACGCACCATTTCGGGGTCGAGAG
>ENA-OPCE01001552-OPCE01001552.1-human-gut-metagenome-genome-assembly--contig:-NODE-1552-length-14132-cov-3.248561_pt1 | contig 14132 bp, 11 predicted proteins | sample MGYA00241247_ERZ501474 | MGnify/ENA primary metagenome ERZ501474 (study PRJEB25962, sample SAMEA2042572) | human gut metagenome | biome: human gut; feature: human-associated habitat; material: faeces... | reverse complement strand
TGGTAGTATACAAAGCTGCCGGAGCCGCACAAAATGCGCCGCCCGGCCAGGCTGAACACCGGGCAAAGGTGGCTGTCACTGGTCAGGAATACTGCATCGGTTTCCGCATTGTCATCAATATAATCCGCCATGGCAATGTCGTCTGCGCTCCACTGCCAGTAGTCGCTTAACGCTTCGCGTCCAACAGTCAGCACACTGCCAAACATGGCGATAAAGCAGCAAAGGCACAGCCCCAGCGCCCGCCAGGGGATAACACGAACTTTGCTGAACCAATCCATCAGCAGGCTGGCCACCAACAGGCAGCCCAGCAGATGCCAGATATACAGCAGCTTGTTGTTGTCATAATTGTTGGGCTGGAACACAACAAATTCCGCCAGAACCAAAATGGCCAACCCGCCGCCGTACAGCCAGCGCTGCTTGGGTTTGGCATGGAAAAATGCCGGGATCAGCAGCAGGTAGACAAGGCCGATGTTTTTGATGTAGAACCAGAAATAATTGTCTTTCAGGGTGCCGTCATCCTGCCCGTTGATCCAGTTCAAATGCAGCCGCAGCATGTGCTGCCCGTCCAGCGATTGGGCAAACACGGTGTTCCACATTTCTACCAGCCAGACCACGCCGCACACCAAGGCAAACCATCCCCATGGGGCAAGCACGGCCTTGGTGCGGGGGCGGCAAACCAGGGTGTACACCCCGCACGCCAGGCAGATCAGCACCAGCGCCAGTGCGCTGTGGGTGTGCATCAGTGGCAGGGGCAGAACCAGCAGGGCGAGATACCGCCAAAGCCGGGTTTCCTCCTCCATACAGAACCGCCAGACCAGATACAGCGCGGGAAACAGCACACACCAGCCAAACAGGGTGGCCCGCTGTGGAATCAGCAGATCCACGATGGGGTTGACCCAGACGATGTTTTCGGCAGTGTAGTTGGTGGGAGTGGTGTAAAACCCGGTAAAGATGCCGGCAAACGCCTCGGCGCTGCCAAGGAAATACACAAACCCGAACCCGCTGCCCATAAAGAACAGCCAAAAAGCCAGGCAAGCTTTGCCCGCGCTGCCCAACACCTGCCGCGCCAGCTGCCACATCATGCCGTACACGCTGATGAATGCGGCCAGCATGGGCAGCAGGTAAGCGATGCGGGCGTCTGCCCCCAGCACCAGAAAAACGCTGGAAACGGTCTCGCACAAAAACGGGTAGCCGAACCGGTGCTCGCCGCCCAGCAGGGGATACACCGGCGGCAGCTTGCCGGTAACGGCAATGTTTTTGATGAATCCCAGGTGCATCGCCATATCGCCATAGCAGCTTTGCCCGGTGTGATAACTGCCGTCTACCAGATGCAGCACATGGGTGTGCAGCAGGTACAGGGTAACAACAGCCAAGGGCAGCACACAGGCCCACAGGGCGGCCCGCACCAGTGCGGCGCGGGCGTTTTTGCGGCGCTTTAATTTCGCTTCCATAGGCGCCCTCCTTGCTTTAGAATGGAAAACAGCAGGTTGATAATGAGAATAAAGACAAACAGCACCACCCCGGTGGCGATCAGCGCTTGGCGGTGCAGATCGGCGGCATAGGCCATTTCCAGCACAATGTTGGCGGTGAGGGTGCGCACGCCGTCGGTAAGGCTCTTGGGGATGATCGGTTGATTACCGGCCACCATACTAACGGCGATGGCCCGGCCGATCCCCAGGATCACCCCGGCGCTGACGCCGCTTTTGGCTGCCGGCAGCAGGGTGCCCAGCACAGCCCGCTCCTTGGTGGCGCCCAGAGCCAGCGCCCCTTCGTAGTAGCTGTTAGGCACCGCTCGCAGGGCAGACTCGGACACATTGATGATGGTGGGCAGGATCATAATGCCCAGCACCAGGGAGGCGGTCAGCACCCCTTTACCGGAAGTGCCGAACAGTGCCTGCACTGCCGGCACCAGTACCGTCAGGCCAAAAAAGCCGTACACAATGGAGGGGATACCCGCCAGCAGATTGACCGCAGGCTTCAGCACCCGGTACAGGGGCGCAGGGCAAAATCGAGCCAAAAACACGGCGGTGCCGATACCCAAAGGCACGCCCACCACAATGGCTCCGGCGGTTACATAAATGCTGCCTATGATCATAGGGAAGATACCGAATTCGTTTTGCAGCGGGCGCCAGTTCTGCCCGGTGAGAAAGGGCAAAACCCCAATTTGGCGAAAGGCGGGCGCGCCCCCGGCAAACAGAAAAATACAGATAAAGATCACGGCCAGTACGGACAGTACCGCAGCCAGGGCAAACACCAGGCGCATGGCCGTTTCTTTGATTTTTGCAGTCATAAAAATCCTTTGCATATATGGCAATTGGGGCGCCACAGCGCCCCGTTTGATTTGATTTTGCTTTTATTTTACATCTGTCCAGTCCGTAACGGCACCGGTGTAAATTTGGCGCACGGTGTCCGCAGTGGCGGCTTTAAGAGGATTGGCCTTGTTGACGATCACCGCTACGCCGTCCATAGCGATCACGGTGGCGTTTACGCCCTTGGCGGTTTCCGTGTCTTTCAGCTCCCGAGAGGCCATGCCGATGTCACAGGTGCCGTCGGCAGCGGCGGTGATCCCGGTGGTGGAGTCGCTTTGCTGTACCTCTATCGTAGTGCCGGCGTTGATCTTTTGGTACGCCTCCGCCAATTTTTCCATTACCGGGGTAACAGAGGAGGAACCGGCCACCAGCACCTTGCCCTTGGCACCGCTGCTTTTGAATGCACCGGTATTGGATCGGCTCACATAGTGGTTATCCTCAATGATCTTTTGGCCGTCGGCGCTTTGAATGTAGTTGATAAAATCCTTGGCTGCCGGGCTTAGATCGTCTTTGGTGACGATGTTAAAGGGGCGGGAGATCTTGTAGCTGCCGTTCTTTACATTCTCGGCAGTAGGCTCTGTGCCGTCAATGGTCAGGGCCTGCACCGTGTCGTTCAGGCTGCCCAGGGACACATAGCCGATGGCGTTCTTGTTGCCGGCCACGGTGGTGAGCATAACGGCGGTGCTGTTGGTGATCTCTGCTGCGGTGGTGGTCTTGTCTATCTTATTGCCGTTTGCGTCTTTTTCCTCGATCCCCAGCAGCTCTACAAAGGCGCCCCGGGTGCCGGAGCCTTCCTCTCGGGATACAACGGTAATGCTGCCGGTAACGCCGGCGGTGGCGTTCTTGTTTCCCTTGTCACTTTTTCCGGCGGAACAGCCGGCGAATACGCTGCCCACCAGCGCCCCGGCTACGGCCAGGCTTAGCAGAACTTTTGCGGTTTTATGGGTTCTTTTTTGTTTCGTCATGATACATTCTCCTTTTTCGCACTTGGTGTGATTTTTGCAGCGTTGGCTCGCTGCTCTGGTTTTAGTATAGCCGGATGATGTTAAAACCGCGCCCGCTGCTGGGTAAAAGATAGGTAAAAGATTTTTTTCATTTGTTAAGGTTTGTTAAGGAAAATGTGTGAAAATGGGAATAATCTTGCATTTTGTACAAAATTCCTGCCGCAGAGATAGGAATTCGGGGCGGGGATTTGTTTACTTTGCCTATGTCAATTTTTACCGATTTGTGCTATAATAGTGATGTTCAAATAGAAAAACTGGCGAAAAAACAGTGTATTACAGTGTATTATTGTATTATCAAGAAAGGTGAGTGTCATGCAAATCGGTACTTTCGTGCATTACAGTACCAAGGGCATCTGCCAAGTGCGCGAAATTGAAACCATGAAGTTCTCCAGCGAGACCAAGGACTACTATGTGCTGGTGCCTGTGTTTGACCGGAACTCCAAGTATTACGTGCCCACGGATTACGATCCCCAGCGGATCAAAATCCGCTCAGCCATTGCCCCGGCAATGGTGGAGGAATTGATGGGCTATGCCAAGACCTGCCAGCCCTATGAGTGGGTGAGCAACGTCCACGAGCGTAAGGCCAAAACGGAGGAGATCCTCCACAGCTCGGATCATAAGCGCATTTTGCGGTTGATTAAGACACTTCGCTGCCATGAGGAGCACCAAAAGCAGATCGGCAAGAAAATGTATCTGTCAGACGCCAAGGCGCTGCGCAGTGCGCTGCATATCATCAGCGATGAGTTTGCCTTTGTGCGGGGGGAAGATCCCAAGACCGTAGCCGCATATTTAGAAGCGGTATAAATCCAGATTATAAAAAACGCCGTATCCTGAGGATACGGCGCTTTTTTGCGCCTTTTTTGGCAAACCAGTGCGTCTGTAAAATGACGGATTTTATGCACGATTTGCCACAACCGTTCAAAACCGTGCAGATAAAGGGGCTGCATTTGCATAAATTGCCCAAACGAGCAGGCGTTCACTGTGCGAAATGAACGAAAATGAAGGAATGAACTTGACGGCTTTTGCTTGCCGTGGTACACTTTGGGTGTAAGGACGAGGGCGGAAACGCCCAGAAAATACAGAAAGGAACCGTCTATGCTTACCCAGGAAAGACACTTGCAGATTTTGGCCCAGTTAGAGGAAAAAGGGACCGTATCCGTTGCGCAGTTGACCCAGCTTTTGGGCGCCAGCGAAAGCACGGTGCGCCGGGATCTGATTGCGCTGGATCGGCTGGGCAAGCTGCACAAGGTGCATGGCGGCGCCACTTTGACCCGGCGGGATTTTATTCGCCGGGAGGAGAAGCTGGACGAAAAGCTGCAGCTGCACATGGACGAAAAAGAGATGATCGCCGCTTATGCCGCTGCCCAGGTGGACGATACGGATTTTGTATATTTAGACGCCGGCAGCTCCACCCTGTTAATGATCGACCACTTGCAGCCGGGTGCCACCTTTGTGACCAACGGTCTTCTTCACGCCCAGCGGCTGGTGGCCAAGGGTATGAAAACCTATGTGCTGGGCGGCGAGCTGAAGCACTCCACCGATGCCATCATCGGTCTGGCGGCAGCCAAGAATTTGCATAACTACAATTTTTCCAAGTGTTTCATCGGCACCAACGGTATTGCCATTCGTCAGGGATTTACCACGCCGGACACGGACGAGGCCTACTTAAAAGCGGCGGCCATGGAGCGCAGTTTCGTCAGTTATGTGTTGGCGGACGCCAGCAAGTTTGACAAAGTATCTACCGTGAGCTTTGCGCCCCTGGATCAGGCGGCGATCATCACCGATCGGCTGCCGGATCCGGAGTACGGAGAACGCACGGTGGTAAAGGAGGTTGCGTTATTATGATCTATACCGTAACATTGAATCCGGCGCTGGACTACATTCTGCGCCTGCCCCGGTTGAGCAGCGAGGATGTAAACCGGGCGGACAGCGCCCAACTGCTGTGCGGCGGCAAGGGAATCAATGTGTCCATGGTGCTGTCCGGACTGGAGGTGCCCACCCGGGCACTGGGGTTCGTGGCCGGATTTACCGGCCGGGCACTGGAGCAGATGCTGCAGGCCCAGGGGATCCAAACGGATTTTGTGCCGCTGGCAGCGGGCAACACCCGAATCAATGTTAAGATCTTTGCCGATCGGCAAACGGATATTAACGCCCCCGGCGCCCAGCCGGCAGAGGCGGAAGTGGAGGCTCTGTTCCACAAGCTGGAGGGACTGATGCCCGGCGACTTTTTGGTGCTGGCTGGGGCGGTGCCCAGCCAAATGCCCGGCTCCATTTATGAGCAAATCTGCGCCAAGCTGCAAAATAAAGGCGTGCATATTGTGGTAGACACCACCGGCGATGCGTTGCTGGCGGTGCTGGATTACCACCCGTTTCTTATTAAGCCCAATCACCACGAGCTGGGCGAGATCTTTGGCGAGGACATTCGCCCGGACGATGAAGAGAAGATTCGCTTCTTTGCAGCCAAGTTGCAAGAGAAAGGCGCACGCAATGTGCTGGTGAGTCGTGGCAAGTACGGCGCCACACTGCTGGCAGAGGACGGCAGCACCCACTCCGTGGGCGTGGTGCCCGGCAAACCGGTGAACAATGTAGGCTGCGGCGATTCAATGGTGGCCGGGTTCCTGGCCGGGTACGCAGACAGCGGCGATTACAAGACGGCGCTCCAGTGGGCTTCCGCCGCCGGTAATGCCTCCGCCTTTTGTGAGGGCGTGGCAGACGGCGATACCATTCGCCGGTATAAGACACAGTATTTTGCCGACTGAGAGCAGTCGGAGAATAATTAAATGTGCAGGGCGACGCCCTGTGTAAGGAGGGTTCTCTATGAAGATTAAAGATTTGCTGTCTCCTCGGGCGATCCGGCTGAACGCCCCGGCTGAAAGCAAAAGCCAAGCCATCGACGCGCTGGTAGAGCTGCACGCGGCAGCAGGCAACCTAACGGACCCGTCGGCCTACAAGGCGGCGATCCTGGCGCGAGAGGGACAGGGCACCACTGCCATCGGCGAGGGCATTGCGGTACCTCATGCGAAGAGCGACAGCGTGGCCCATGCGGCACTGGCGGCGATGACCGTGCCCGGCGGTGTGGATTATGACGCCCCGGACGGCAAGCCCAGTTCGCTGCTGTTTATGATCGCGGCTCCGCCGGACGGCGATGTGCATTTGGAAATTCTCTCTCGCCTGATGGTGATGCTTATGGAGCCGGAATTTTGCGATCGGCTTCGTGGCGCCAAAACGGCAGAGGAATTTATTGAAATTATTGACGCCCAAGAACGGGCCAAGTACCCGGAGGAGACCCCGGAGGATACGGTGGTAACCGCACAGGCGGCTCCGAAAGGCTATCGTATTTTGGCGGTGCCCGCCTGCCCCACCGGCATTGCGCATACCTATATGGCTGCCGAGGCGCTGGAAAAGGCCGGCGCGGCCATGAATTGCCCCTTAAAGGCAGAGACCAACGGCTCCGGCGGCGCTAAAAATGTACTCACCCGCCGAGAGATCGCCGACTGTGACGGTATTATCATTGCAGCAGATAAAAATGTAGAGATGGACCGCTTTGACGGCAAGCCGGTATTGCAAACCACGGTTTCTGCCGGTATTAACAAACCGCAGGAGTTAATCCAAAAGGTGCTGGACGGTAAGGCTCCCATTTACCACGCAGAGGGCGGCGCAGCCCCCGTCGGGGATGACGATGAGAAAGAGAGCTTCGGCCACAAGGTGTATAAACACCTGATGAACGGCGTATCCCATATGCTGCCTTTCGTGGTCGGCGGCGGCGTGCTGATTGCTCTGGGCTTCTTGATTGATACATTGGCCGGCAACGCCAATGCCGGCGGCAACTTCGGCCAGACCAACCCGGTAGCGGCGGTGATCTTTTGGATCGGTAAAGCGGCATTTAGCTTTATGATTCCCATTTTGGCCGGGTATATTGCCCAGTCCATTGCGGATCGTCCCGGTTTGCTGCCCGGTATCGTTGGCGGTTATTTGGCCACCATCGGCGCCACGCTGCAGTCGCCTACCGGCGATGACAAGGCTGTGTCCGGATTCTTGGGCGCGCTGCTGGCCGGTTTTGTGGCCGGTCTGTTGGTCAACGGACTGAAAAAGGCCTTCTCCTGGATGCCCAAGAGCATGGACGGCATTAAGCCGGTGTTCCTGTATCCCCTGTTCGGCACTGTGTTGATCGGTCTGTTTATGTTGCTGATCAATCCCTTCGTGGGGTATATCAACTTGGCGTTGTCTGCCGGACTGAAAAGTCTGGGCGAAACCTCCCGCATTCTCCTGTCCGTTGTTCTGGCGGCTATGATGGCCACTGACATGGGCGGCCCGTTCAACAAGGCGGCTTATGTGTTCGGTACGGCTTCCGTCGCCACCGGCGATACCTGGATCATGGCGGCGGTGATGATCGGTGGTATGGTGCCGCCTATCGCCATCGCTTTGTCCACCACCTTTAACAAGAAGAAGTGGACCAAAGAGGAACTGAAAAGCGGTCCGGTCAATTATGCGATGGGTCTGTGCTTCATCACAGAGGGCGCGATTCCTTATGCGGCGTCTGATCCGCTGCGCGTGATTCCGTCCTGTATGGTGGGCTCTGCCGTAGCCGGTTTGGTCTGCGCGCTGTTTGGCTGTGCTTGCCCGGCACCCCACGGCGGTGTTTTCACTTTCGCAGTTGTGGATCATCCTCTGGGCTATATTGTGGCTCTGGTTGCAGGCTCTGTGGTCGGTGCGTTGATGCTGGCCCTGCTGAAAAAGAATAAAACAGAGAAGGAGAGAGCATAATGGTATCTCAGGTAACAAAGGTGATCAATAAAGAGGGCTTCCATATGCGCCCGGCAAATATGTTCGTTAAGGAAATGACTGCATTCCAGAGTGATGTGCATCTGATCTTAAACGGCAAGGACATTAACGCCAAGAGCATTATGAACATTATGGCCGGCTGCATTAAGTGCGGCAGCCAGCTGGAAGTGCGGGCCGACGGTCCGGACGAAAATGAGGCGCTGGCCAAGGCAGTCAGTCTGATTGAGTCCGGCTTAGGCGAGGCATAAGAAATTTTGCACACAGGGAACGGCTCTTTGGGGCAGTTCCCTGGCTGTGTTTATTAAGTTGAACAAGGAGAGGGAGCGATACCATGCTAAGAGGAACAGGCGTAAGCGAGGGCTGCGGCATCGGCAAGGCCTTGATCATTCAGCACCGGTCGCTGGATTACAGCGGCGTGGTCTTTGGCGGCGCCCAGCAGGAAAAAGAGCGGCTTCGGGCAGCCATTAACGCATTTATGCAAAAGACGGAGCAGCTGCGGGATCGTCTGCAAGCCTCTGCCGGAGAGAAAGAGGCAGCGATTTTAGACGGTCACATGGAGATGCTGCGGGATCCGTTTATGCTCTCCCAAATGGAGGAGATGATCGACGGCGGCGCCACGGCGGAAGCGGCGGCTGATGGGGTGTGCAACCAATTTATCGCCATGTTTTCCGGCATGGACGACGAGCTGACTCGTCAGAGAGCCAGCGATATTGCCGATGTGCGAGAGGATCTGCTGGGTATTATGCTGGGTGCGGAGCAGGTGGATTTGGGTGCCATTGAACCGGGCACGGTACTGGTGGCCCACGACTTTACCCCCTCTATGACCGGCAAAATGAACCGGGAGCATGTGGCAGCCATTGTGGCAGAGGTGGGCGGTATGACCTCCCACAGTGCCATTTTGGCGCGGGCTATGGGCATTCCGGCGGTGCTGTCCGTCAGCGGTGCAGTAAAGGCGCTGCACACCGGCCAATGCGTGGCGGTGGACGGCTTTCGCGGCACAGTGCTGCCGGAGCCTACGCCGGAGCAGACGGCGGAATTTAAGCAGCGGCAGCGGGAATATTTGGCAGAGCGAGAGGCGCTCAGCCGCTATTGTAATCTGCCTACCGTCACCAAGAACGGCGTGAAAAAGGCCGTGTACGGCAATATCGGCAAGCCGGAGGATGTGCAGGCGGTGGTGCAAAACGGCGGTGAGGGTATCGGCCTTTTCCGCACGGAATTCCTGTTTATGGATCGGTTGTCCCGCCCCACGGAGGCAGAGCAGTTTGAGGCTTACGCCACGGTGGCCAAGGCCATGAACGGCCGGGAGGTCATCATCCGTACGCTGGACATTGGCGGTGATAAGGAAATTCCCTACTTAGAGATTGAAAAAGAGGATAATCCGTTTTTGGGACACCGGGCCATTCGCTACTGCCTGGACCACCCGGATCTGTTTTGCGACCAAATCCGCGCCATTTTGCGGGCGGCCAAGTTCGGCGACTTAAAGCTGATGCTGCCTCTGATCACCTGCAAGGAAGAGATCCTGGCAGCTAAAAAGCTGATTGAGCAGTGTCTGCGGGAGCTGATCGAAGCCGGCGAAGATGTGCACCCGGTGCCGGTAGGTATTATGGTAGAAACCCCGGCTGCGGCGCTGACTGCAGCGGAACTGGCTAAGGAAGCGGACTTCTTCTCCATCGGCACCAATGATCTGACCGGCTATGTGATGGCGGTGGATCGTGGCAATCAGGCGGTGGCGCGGCTGTACGATCCTATGCAGCCGGCAGTGCTCTCTGCCATTGAAATGACCATTAAGGCCGCCAAGGCCGCCGGTATTCCGGTGGGTATGTGCGGCGAGGGGGCGGCGGACCCCCGGCTGATCCCCCATCTGCTGGAGTGGGGACTGGACGAATTTTCCGTGTCTGCCTCTTCTATTCTGAAAACCCGCAAGATGATCAGCGAGGAAGAAGCGTAAATATAGTACCCTTTTACGGCTCCCCTTGGAAACAAGGGGAGCTGCTTTGCTTTGAGCGAATGGATAGCGGTGCAATCCCCCTGCTGGGCACGCGTCGATTAAAATGGAATGTGTATTGCAAAGGGGTGTAGCGTATGCTATACTGAGAATAGAAAATCGGGGCGGTTTACCGCTTTTTGCGCCGAGAGGAGGTTGCAGCCCATGCAAATGCTGTATATATGGATTCTTGCCGCCGTCGTATTTGGCGTGCTGGAGGGGATTACCGCCCAACTGGTGTCCATTTGGTTTGTGCTGGGCGCGGTGGCTGCGGCTGTTGCGGCAGCCTGCGGCGGGGCTGTCTGGCTCCAGGGGGTGCTGTTTGTGGCGGTGTCCGTGGTGGCGCTGCTGGCCACCAAACCGCTGGTGAAGAAGTACCTGCGCCCTCGTATTCAGGCCACCAACGCGGATCGCTGCGTTGGCCGAACCGGCGTGGTTCTGGAAGATATTGACAATTTAGCCGCCACCGGACAGGTGAGAGTGTGCGGCAGTGTGTGGTCTGCCCGCAGCACGGACGGCGCGCCCATTGCCGCCGGGACCACGGTGGTGGTGGATCGCATTGAGGGCGTGAAGCTGATGGTGCGCACGGCCAAGGCTCCGGTGGGCAAGGTTTGATCTTGTTATCCATTTTTATCTATATAGAATGAAAGAAAAGGAGAATTTGTATGTTAAAGTGGATCATTTTAGCTGTGGTCATTTTGGCGCTGATTGCGCTGGTGCTGGCCAACATTCGTATAGTGCCCCAGTCCAAGGCATTCGTTTTGGAGCGGCTGGGCACTTTCTACGCCACCTGGGAGACCGGTCTGCATGTAAAAATTCCGTTCATTGACCGGATTGCCAAGACCGTTTCTCTTAAGGAACAGGTGGTTGACTTTAAGCCGCAGGCGGTGATCACCAAGGACAATGTGACCATGCAGATCGACACGGTGGTGTTCTTCCAGATCACGGACCCCAAGCTGTACACCTACGGTGTGGAAAGCCCCATTTCTGCCATTGAGAATCTGTCTGCCACCACGCTGCGTAATATTATCGGCGAGATGGAGCTGGACAGCACCCTCACTTCCCGCGACACCATCAACACCAAGATCCGGGTGATTTTGGACGAGGCCACGGACCCCTGGGGTATTAAGGTGAACCGGGTGGAGTTGAAAAACATTATCCCGCCCCGGGAAATTCAGGACGCTATGGAAAAGCAGATGAAAGCGGAGCGCCAGCGCCGCGAGGCCATCTTGACCGCCGAGGGCGAGAAGCAGAGCCGTATTTTGGTGGCCGAGGGACACAAGGAGTCCAAGATCCTGGAAGCAGAGGCAGAAAAGCAGGCGGCCATTCTTCACGCCGAGGCTGTGAAAGAAGCGAAAATTCGCGAGGCCGAGGGTGAGGCCGCGGCTATTGAGGCGGTGCAAAAGGCCACCGCAGATGCCATTCGCCTGCTCAATGAGGCCAACGCCGGTGACGCGGTGATTAAGCTGAAAGCGCTGGAGGCGTTCTCCAAGGCTGCCGACGGTCAGGCCACCAAGATCATCATTCCGTCGGAAATTCAAGGCCTTGCCGGTTTGGCAGAGGGCGTTGTGTCTGCCGTGCAGAAATAAACAGATAAAAGGGTATAAAAATGGAAACAGGGAACGGTGTGTGCCGTTCCCTGTTTTTTGCGGGCGGCAGATTGCCGCCCCTACCGTAGGGCGGGGGCTTGCTCCCGCCGCTCCTTTTTACGCAAAAACACCCCTATGGCTCTTGCGGGTCATAGGGGTGTTTGGCATATTTATTGCGCTTATTTCTTGCTGTTCATACGCGCTGCGGCAGCGGTGACGAAACCGCGGAACAGCGGGTGCGGGCGGTTGGGACGGCTCTTGAATTCCGGATGGAACTGGCCGGCCACAAACCAGGGGTGATCCGGGATTTCCACCATCTCTACAATGTGGTTATCCGGCGAAGTACCGGCAAAGATCATGCCCCCATTCAGCAGGTCCGGGCGATAATCATTGTTTACCTCATAGCGGTGGCGGTGGCGCTCATAGATCATAGAGGCGCCGTACAGGCTATAGGCCTTGGACTCCGGGTTCAAGGTGCAGGGGTACTGACCCAGGCGCATGGTGCCGCCCATGTCCGTTACATCCTTTTGCTCCGGCAAAATGTCGATCACCGGGTGGGTGGTGGACGGGTCGATCTCTGCCGAGTTGGCGTCCGCCATGCCCAGCACATCCCGGGCAAATTCAATAATTGCAATCTGCATACCCAGGCAGATTCCCAGGTAGGGCACTCCGTGGGTGCGGGCGTAGCGGCAGGCGTTGATTTTGCCTTCTATGCCACGGGAGCCAAAGCCGCCGGGTACCAAAATGCCGTCCATATCGCCCAAGATGGCGTCCAAATCCACATCTTCGCCCTCCAGGGTCTCCGAGTCGATCCAGTGAATATCCACGGCGCTGTGGGTGGCAATGCCGCCGTGCTTCAGCGCCTCGTTGACGCTGATATAGCTGTCGTGCAGCTCCACATATTTGCCCACCAGAGCGATTTTGACCGTCTGTACCGGGTGGCGCAGCGCGTCCAGCATTTCCTGCCAGTCGGCAAGATCCGGCGCACCGGGGCAGTCAATGCCCAGCTTGCGGATCACCACATCGTCCATGTGCTGCTGGTGGAGCATGATGGGCACGGCATAGAGAATGTCACAGTTGTTATTTTCAATGACGCACTCCGGATCCACATTGCAGAACAGGGAGATCTTGTGCTTGATCTCATCCGTCAGCGGGTGCTCCGTGCGGCAAACGATAATATCCGGATTGATGCCGATAGAAAGCATTTCCTTTACACTGTGCTGGGTGGGCTTGCTTTTCAGCTCATCGGAGGCTGCCAGGTAGGGCACCAAGGTCACATGGATAAACAGGCAGTTCTCTCGCCCGGCCTCCACGGCAAATTGGCGAATGGCCTCCAAAAACGGCTGGCTCTCAATATCGCCTACGGTGCCGCCGATTTCTACCAGGCACACGTCGGCGCCGGTGTCCGCATTGCGGGAGATGGAACGCTTGATCTCATTGGTCACATGGGGAATGATCTGAATGGTCTGGCCGCCATACACGCCCTTGCGCTCGTCGGTGATTACTTTCCAGTACACGCGTCCGGAGGTCAGGTTGGAGTTTTGGCTCAGGGACTCGTCAATAAAGCGCTCGTAGTGCCCCAGGTCCAGGTCCGTTTCCGCGCCGTCGTCGGTAACGAATACTTCGCCGTGCTGTACCGGGTTCATGGTGCCCGGGTCCACATTCAGGTACGGGTCCAGCTTCTGCGCGGTGACCTTTAGCCCTCTGGACTTCAGCAGTCGGCCCAGGGAAGCGGCGGTAATGCCCTTGCCCAGTCCGCTGACAACGCCGCCGGTAATGAAGATATACTTGGTTTTGCCCAATGAAATCACCCTTTCTGTGTTGTAGTCTGTATATAAAATGATATTGGGTCGATCAGTAAATGACCTTTTTGTCGCTTTTTGCAGTGCAGGTTAGGTGCACGCCCAGCTTTTTCAGCGTGTTCTCATCCACGGAGGACAGCAGCACGGAACAGTGCACTTCGCAGTCCCGCAACTTGCCCAGTTGTTCCAGCGCCAGGGCGGCGTTGGGGTCCGTCACCGCGCACATGGACAGGGCAATGAGCACCTCGTCCGTATGCAGCCGAGGGTTGTGGCTGCCCAGGTGGCGGGTCTTTAGCGCCTGGATGGGACGGATCACCTGCGGCGAGATCAGCAATGTTTCGTCCGGAATACCGCCCAGGTGCTTTAAGGCGTTGAGCAGCATAGCGCTGGCGCAGCCCAGCAGCTCGGTGGTTTTGCCGGTGATCAAATCGCCGTTTTCCAGTTCAATGGCAGCGCAGGGCGTGCCGGTATTTGCCGCAGTCCGGGTTGCAGCTGCCGCGCAGGCTCGATCGTCGGTATTCAGTCCGGCCTGACCCAGCAGCAGCTCTAATTTATAAATTTCGTCGCTGCATTCCTTGCCGCGCAGCGCATTGCAGCAGGCGGTAAAGTAGCGGCGCAGGATTTCCTCTTTGGCGGCGGCGCAAACGGCGTCGTCATCCACA
>ENA-OPCE01001551-OPCE01001551.1-human-gut-metagenome-genome-assembly--contig:-NODE-1551-length-14133-cov-3.141497_pt1 | contig 14133 bp, 9 predicted proteins | sample MGYA00241247_ERZ501474 | MGnify/ENA primary metagenome ERZ501474 (study PRJEB25962, sample SAMEA2042572) | human gut metagenome | biome: human gut; feature: human-associated habitat; material: faeces... | reverse complement strand
CCGCACGTTCCCCCGTTTATTCGCAAGGCTACCGCCTCGTCATCTCCCTCGCGTCGTCGCGTTGCATCCGCAGGTTCAATCGCTCGCGCAACTTGTCGAGAAAGTAAGTCCGGCTTTCGTTCTTGCGGCGTTTCATGTCCAAGTAGGCGTCGTAGCAATTCCTGACTTTAATTTCCATTCCGAACAGCGATCCGAAAAATGCAGCCAAATCCTTGATGTCGTTCTGACCGTCGTTGATGCAGCCCGTTTCATCGAGGGCATAGATGATCTCGACCAGCTCGACGAGGCTGCCCGTCCAGCGGAAAGGTGTTGTTTGAATGTCGGATTTTGGGGTGGGTAGTGGTGGCACTTGGGTCTGGACGTATTTCAGCATCCGACGCACGAAGGACAGGGCTTTGCGGATATGGCTCGCGCAGGAAGATTCCGACGTGTGCGTCTCGTGCAGGCTGCCTAATTCCGTTTCGATATAGGCGAGCGTGAATACAAGGTGATGCCGTTCGGATGGCGGGGCGCAACATACAGCGCAAACCTCTTTGATGAACTCGTTATATACCGATGTCGTTATTGCATGACTGTCGGCTCCGTCATTCACGAGACGGAAGAACTCGTTGTTCGTGAGTATTATAAAATCCATTTTCTTGCTGTTTTGGGTAGTTGTACTTCATGTTAATTCGTGTGCACACGCTTAACATAAGGACAAATCCCATTCCCGCGGAATGGATTTTACCGGGTTCGTAATTTATTCGGTTGATTATCTGGAATCTATTTCTTGAAAATTATTCTGCGGTCATCGCCAATACAATGGGAAATTGTAAACTCTCCTTACACGGTGTAAGGTTATCTTACACGGTCATAACCCTTTACGACGATATATCCGGCATACCGTATCGGGCGACAAAAGGTGTTCCCCGTGTATGTCCCAACCATCAGGGCAGAATAGCCCGGAGAACGCGATGCCGCTCTTTTGTTCCTCCTTCAATTCATACACGACCCATTCGTCCACCAGATCATACAATAGCAGTCCTCTGATAAAATCCGATGTCTCGGAAGAGGCATCGACCGTATAGGTCGTATCGGATGAATCCCGACGTTCTGCCAATAGAGAAATCAACGGACTGTCCCGGTACAGGGGCAGATCCGTGCGTTCCCGAAACGCATCGGGACTGTATTTGTGCGGTGATAGTCGTCGGCCTTGCAGCGTATCGGCAGGGAGCAGATACCCGTCGGCGGATAAGATTGCGATAACCTGTATTTTCATTCGACCTCCTGTTTTCGATATAAACGTACTATTGCCAAGAATGTTCCAAGAGGTCAAAAAAGTAGCGTGCCACTCCCGCTACTTCCGGCGTAGGCTCTGGAATGCCCTGAAAGGAGTACGTGAGTGCACGCTACGCATAAGCATAGCATAAGCATCACGCAATAGTCCCTTTCAGCCAAATTTTCCAGATTTACGCCAGAAACGTCTTGCGAACTTATGTATATATCATGACGGAAAACCCCGTTTCCCGTTATGTCGTTCTATTTTCGATTTCAAAGATACATCTTTCCCTCCAATCTATCTAAAAAACTACTATTTTTCCGTATTGATACCATACTTTTTCATCTTCTCGTAGAGCGTCGGACGGCTGATCCGCAGCAATTCGGCGGCCAATGCCTTGTTGTATTTCGCGGCCTTCAACGCCTTGACAATCCGTGTCCGCTCCTCCTGCTCAACCTTCAACGCATAACTTTCCATGCCGCGCGTCGAGGGCAAATCCAAGTCGGTCTCGTCGATTGTTCCGGTCATCGAAAGCAGGGCTGCACTACGAACCGTGTTACGCAGTTCCCTCACGTTGCCCGGCCAGCGGTAGTTCTTCAACCGTTTGACGGCGGAAGGAGTAAATCCGGTTATTCGTCTGTGGTTCTTTTCACAGAACTGTGTGAGGAAAAACTCTGCCAACGGCAGAATGTCGTCCGCACACTCCCGAAGGGGCGGTAACTCGATTGTAAACTCGTTCAGGCGGTGGTACAAATCCTCCCGGAAATGTCCTTCGGCGATAGCCCGCTCGATGTTCTCGTTCGTGGCGGCCACGATACGCACGTCGCAGGCATATTCCCGCCTGCCGCCGATAGGCCGGTAGCGGCGTTCCTGCAATACACGGAGCAAGTTCGTCTGCACCTCGTAAGGCAAATTGCCCACCTCGTCGAGAAACAGCGTCCCGCCATCCGCCGCATGAAATACTCCCGTCTTGTCGGTGACAGCTCCCGTGAACGCACCTTTGACGTAACCGAAAAATTCCGCTGCGGACAGCTCTTTCGGGATGGCTCCGCAATCGACGGGCACGAACGGCTTATCGTCCCGTGCACTCGTGCGATGGATCAGGTCGGCAACCAGTTCTTTCCCCGAACCGTTCTCTCCACGTATCAACACGGACATATCGGTTACGGCGACCAGCCGAGCACGACGTTCCACCTCCCGAATCGGAGGGCTTACCCTTTGCAGTATGTCCGTCTGCTTACGTTTCGTCTTTCGGGTACGGAGCAAAACATCGTTCAGTTTCGGGTAGAGCGTTTCGGGGTGGATCGGTTTGGGGAGATAGTCTTCCGCACCCGCTTTCATCGCACGGATGGCAGACGACACCTCCGCGTGCTGCGTCATAATGATAAGCGGAATCCGGCATTTATTCTTCTTCATCCACTCCAACAATTCGATTCCGTCGCCGTCGGGCAACCGCAAATCCGACAGAATCATATCGACTTCTTCGTTCGCTATGATCCGGCGGGCGTTCGCGGCGGTTATGGCGCACGTTACCTGCAACCGCTCCCGTTCCAGCCAGTTTTTCAACGCACGGGCAAGCACGACATCATCCTCGACAATCAATATACGGCTCATACCCGCACCTCCTTCGCTCGGTCGGCGGCCTGCTCTGCCAATCGTTTCCCTGCGGCGAGAATGCGCTCTCCGGCAGCACGTATCGCCTCCTCCGTCGTTTCTTCATCGGATAAAAGTTGCCGAAACGCTTTCAGCGGAGTTTCGATACGCAACAGTTCCCACAACGAGAGCAGGTGATGGGTAAGAGCGACAAGCGTCGGCTTGTTATTATTATGCAACGCTTTGGAAAAAGCGGTCATATTCGTCTCGGTTTCCTGCGCCAGCAGGCATAACATTTCGGCATCGTTACGCTCTCCGTTGAGCAGCACGGAGAAGTCGGGACTGATGTCCCCTTGTTGCCTCCGTGTGTCGATACAGCTCCCCACGGCGGCAAACAATTCGTCGCGGGAGAACGGTTTGTGAATACACCCCGCAAATCCCGCTTTCGTAAACTCCTCGGTATCGCATTCTGCACGGGCGGTCATTGCCAGCACGGGAACATCCTGTGCATCCGCGATGTTGGAGGTACGCAACAATTCCAACAACTCGAATCCGGTTACATCCGACATAACAATATCCGTAACTACTAAATCGTAATCGACGGTACGGATGCGCTCCAACAATTCCCGCGCATTACGGCAGCCGTCGGCGTAAACCTCATGACGGGAGAGCATCTCCACCGTCATCGCAAGCAATACGGGGTCGTTATCGACGATCGCCACCCGCAAATCGGGCGGAAGTATTATATCTGGAACTTCGTTATCGGGTTGTTGTGTTTTTTCTTCGGTATATAACGGCAGAGGCAAAGTAACGGAAAACGAACTTCCTTCGGCGGGGACGCTGCGTACACGGATTTTCCCGTGCAGCAATTCGACCAGAGCCAGCGCGATGGAAAGTCCCAGCCCGAAACCCTCCGGCATATCGGCTTGATCCAACCGTTCGAACGGTCGGAAAATACGGCGTTGTTGTTCGTCGGTCAAACCCGCTCCCGTGTCGGCAACTTCGACCGTCAGTTCTTCGGGGCGATAGGCGACATGCAGGGAAATCGAGCCGCGTACGGTGAACTTCACGGCATTGGAGAGCAGATTGCCGATAATCTGCAAAATGCGGTTGCGGTCACCCAATGTTACTACATCATCGCCTTCATAGGCGGCATGAAACTCTAAACCTTTGGCAGCGGCTTGTTGCGCATATTCCGCCGCAAGCGTATCCGTCAGTCTCTTTACACGGAACGGTGTAACATCGGGCTGTTCTTTTCCCGCATCCAGACGGTAGTAGTCGAGCAGCGTATTGAGTAACGTCAGCATCCGTTCCGAGGATTCCTTGATCGCTGCACAATAACGTAATCGGAATTCCTTGCGTCGAGCATCGGGTAGCAAGTCGGCGTAACCGCAAATTGCCGACAACGGTAATCGCAGGTCATGGCTGACGGTCATCATCATCTTTTTGCGGACGGCAAGCAGTTCGGCGTTACGGCGATAACTCTTTTCCAGTCGGAGACGGGTATGTTGCCGGGCACGGATGTCCCGGTGGAGCAGGATATAAAACAGCACGGCGCAAAGCAGGGCGACGATACTCAACAGGGAAACGGTTTGAAAAGCGCGTTTGTGCCCAAATAATTCTTGTGCCAATGCCTCTTCGCGGATACGGCGGTCGGCATCGCCGAACTCGGAGACAAGACGTCCGAGCTGTCGGTTCAGGATTGCATTGCGGCGGGTCAGGCTATCGACGTGGGCGACAAGACGTGTCGTATTCTCTTCGTGGTTGCGGGCAACTTCATCAGCCAACGCACGGAGCGATCCGGTCTGGCTGTTTTGAACGTGCCGAAGAAGCGTGTCGTTTTTTCGGTCGGTCTCCTCCCTTGCCCGTTTTTTGTTACGGAACACTCCTTTGACACCGCCCGTTTTACGGCGTTCCTCCTCGATATTTTCTTGTAATTGTGTTGAAAGAACGGCACTTTGCCGTGCGGTCTGACGGATAACGGAAGGAATACGCTCCTGCACAAGACGGTTATGTTCCCGTAATGCCCGTATGTCCTTCATGACGGCAAACAGATGTTCCTCCTTCTGGTCAAGCAGGCAGGAGATACGTTCAACCCGCCCGCTTTGCACCGAATCGCCGAGATGTAACCGCAGGTTATCGAGAGCGATGCCTACCGAATCCGATTTGCTGCGGTAAGCCTCCATGTCCGACGTTTCCCAACCGACGGATTGTTCGCCCTGAAATGCCAAATCCAGCAGATCGAGCAATATGCGCTCCGTCTCGGCACGTTGCTCGACCAGTTCTTCGGTGCGACGGGTGGTTTGTTCCACTTTTCTACGCTCATACACTAACAGCGTCAGAACCACACCGAACAACATAACAAGCAATAAATAGCCTGTTAGGAGTTTCAGTTTGAGGGAGCGTAAGGATGAGGTAGACATTGAAAAATGAGGTTTATTTTAGAAGTTTTGACTTTATCCTTCCTCGCCAGCCAACCGACAGCACTTGCCAATTCTATGGTAGTGAGTTCCGTGCATCCTAATAATTCTTTCCTCGACATATTTTCACCATATAATATAGCACTTGTATTTTTACCGATTATTTTTTTATCCATATCTTTATTATAACAATTATGTTATCAGAATCTCCTTGTTTGCATGAGGCTATACCTCATACAAACAAGGAGGTTATCTTTCTGTAATACGTCCATATTTCTATATTACCTTTTTATTCTCTTTTTCCGGGAGCTGGCAGGCGGGATGAATATTTCACCTGTTGCCCATCCGAAAAACGAAAATATCAGCAAACAGAAAATCAAATGGACATAATTTATCGGACAGGATGGTTCTTCACATTTTAGAAGAAAATACCATACGATTGTCCCCAAAACAGCCCCCATTGTAATACTTGATATGAGTCCTGCCTTTGACAGACCGGTCTTCTTTCCGAGCCTTTTATCCATTCGCTTCAAGGCTCTTCTGTTACGTCTGTCCATCATAACTCAACGGCTGACATTTCCGCGTATGCCTTCTGATAGGCTCTTTCTGCATCCAATGCCTGATTGACTGCATCGTAATAAAGACCTATCCCGACCAGATAATCCAGTACCGAGATTTCCCCTTCATCGAGTGCCGTTTTCAACAACCGACTATTATTGGCTTCGACCAATGATGCCCGGTAGGTTTCAGCCGCTATCTTCAAGCCGGAGGTACGTTGGTACAAGATTTCCAGATTACCATAAAATTGTTCCTTGGCGTCTGCCTGCCGTGATTCGGCGGCGCGTACGGCAGCTTTCGCCTGCCGCACACGGTTTTTGTTCGACCACAAGGGAATGGACATTCCGAGCGAAATCCCCTGATAGCGTTGTCCGACCACGTACTCACCCATGTACCCGACAGAAAACGTGGGAAGCCCCATCGTCTTATTCAGGAAGAGTTGTTTCCTGCTTACCTCAATCTCCTGTTTCACGTAAGCGAGAACCGGATTCTTCGTTTCCGCCACATGATACCATTCGATAAAGTTGTCCGGCATTTCTATCGTTTCATATTCCGTCTTCGTGAATGTCACGCTTTCTCCGCCATTAAGCCTTGTAAGTTGCGACTGCACGGCATCCCGTTCCGTCTTCATCCGGGTAATCTCGCCTTCGAGCATGGAAAGGCTCAACATCACGTTGTTATACTCCAACTTGTTTCCTTCCCCGCTGTTCAGCCGCTCTTTCTGTCCGGCAGCAATCCCCTTGGCATGTTCCAGCCGTATGGCAAGTTCTTCAAGCAGGGCATTGTAGTAAATCAGGTCGAGACAATACTGTTTGGCTTCGAGCAGGATGTTCATCCGGTCGGATTTATATTGCCATTCCACCAGCTCATTCTTCTCTCTGGCGACCTTGCCTTTCAACCCGGAAACAGTCGCTATGTCGAAACTTTGTGACACACTGGCGTCTTTCCGGTTGCCGACACCCGACGGGCTTCCCCACAGATAGTTGAATCCCACCTCCGGATCGGGCAGCGTCAGCCCTGTCCGGTTTTCCAGCTTTTGTGCATCCGCTGTCTGGCGCAAAGCCTGCAACGTCGTGTTGTTCTGTTCGACGGCTTTCAGCACGTCGTCTATATTTGTCTGGGCGCGAAGCGAAAATGTCGCCTCGATTGCCGCTAAAATAAAGATTATCTTTTTCATTGTGCTACTATTGTTTCAGTACCGACTACTGCTTCCTGCGGAACAGCAGCCTTCCGGTTTGTCAATAAATACATGATAGGTACGATAAATCCATTCAGGAATGTCGAGGTCAGTAATCCGCCTAAAATCACCTTTGCCATCGGACTCTGGATTTCGTTGCCGGGGAGGTCTCCGCCGATGACCAACGGAACAAGCGACAGCGCAGTAGTGAGTGCGGTCATCAGGATAGGATTCAACCGGTCGGCAGAGCCGATCATGACAGCCTCGTTCAAAGACAGACCTTCGGCCCGCAGGTCGTTATAGCGTGCGATCAACAACATACCGTTACGTGTGGCGATTCCGAACAATGAGATGAAGCCTATAATGGCAGGTATGCTGATGACCCCGCCCGTGAACCAAATAACCAGCACTCCACCGATAAGTGCCAAAGGCAGGTTGAGCAGAATAACCACAGACTGTGTCACGTTACGAAACTGGTTGAACAGCAACAGGAAGATGACGAGGATCGAGAAAATGGAAGCGACAAGCAGAATGCGCGATGCAGCCTGTTCGCTCTCAAACTGTCCGCCGTATTCCACACGGTAACCTTCCGGTAAGGTGATTTTTTCATCAATCAATTGCCGAATGTCACCCACCACGCCGAGCAGGTCGCGTCCTGCCACATTCGCAGAAATGACAATCTTCCGTGCCACATTCTCACGGTTGATCGTATTGGGCCCCATTGCAGAAGTCACTTCCGCTATGTTGCTTAAAGGAATCTTCCGTCCGTTGGCATCCACTATCAGATTCCTGATCCGGTCAATCGTAGAACGGCTTTCATCATTTACTTTGATCGTCAGGTCGAATGACTGGTTGCCTTCGTACACCAAAGATACGGCCTCCCCTGAAAGCATTACATTCACTATTTCTGCAAATTCAGGCAGAGATACACCGTATTTGGCCAATACTTCACGCTTCGGAACGATTTGCAGTTGCGGGCGTTCCACCTGCTGCTCCACATTCAGGTCGGCAAGTCCTTCCACATTTTCGATGGTTTCCTTAATCTGATTACCTATCGAGTACATCCGGTTCAGATCAGTGCCGAACAACTTGATGGCTATATTGGCCCTTGTTCCTGACAGCATGGCATCGATACGGTGGGTAATGGGCGCTCCCACCTCGATATTTATTCCCGGTACGACTTTCAGCTTCTCGCGGATTTCCGCAAGCACCTCGTCTTTCGAGCGTTTGTCAAGTACGAACGGGGCTTCAATCTCCGAATTGTTCACCCCCAGCGCATGCTCGTCCAGCTCGGCGCGTCCGGTCTTGCGTCCCACAGTCTGAATTTCAGGAATAGTCAGGAGTATCTCCTCTACCTTTGCACCAATCTTGTCGGACTCTTCCAACGAAATGCCGGGCAGCGTACTGACACTTATCGTGAACGAACCTTCATTGAATGGCGGCAGGAAACTGCGTCCCAAGCCGGAGAATACTATCAATGTAATCACCAGCAATACACCGGTTGCCGAAAGCACGGCCTTGCGATGCTGAATCGACCAGTCGAGCAGTTTCGAGTAACCTTCTTTCAGTTTACGGGCAACCGCCGGTTCTTTTTCAGGTTTGTCACAGTCTTCTTTCTTGTGCCTGCCCAACAGATAACTGCACAATACTGGTGTCAATGTCAGGGCGACAACCGTGGAAGCGCACAACGCAGTAATGAAAGCGATTCCCAGCGGGGCGAGCAGACGTCCCTCCATACCGGTCAGGAAGAAAAGGGGGACGAAACTGGCTATGATAATCAGCGTCGAGTTCAGAATCGGCATACGCACCTCTCTCGAAGCCTCGAAAATCACAGTCAGCAACGGCCGGCGTTTCTCATGGGGCAGATTGTGGTTCTCCCGCAACCGTTTGAAAACATTCTCCACATCGACGATGGCGTCATCGACCAATGAACCGATTGCGATGGCCATACCTCCCAGACTCATTGTGTTGATTGTCAGTCCTAAAATATTCAAGGTAAGAATGGATACAACAAGAGCCAGTGGAATAGTGACCAAGGAGATAAGTGTCGTGCGAACGTTCATCAGGAAAAGGAACAGTACGATGACCACAAAAATACCGCCCTCGTAGAGTGATTTCTTCACATTGTCGATTGAGTTGTTGATGAAACGTTCCTGACGGTAAATGTCGGTGGACATCTTTACATCCGCCGGCAGGTTCTTCTGCAATTCCGCGAGAGCCTCGTCTAATTTATCCGTCAGTTCCAGTGTACTGGTATTCGGCTGTTTGGTAATGGTTATCATTACGGCAGGCTTGTTACGATGGGAAGCCAGACCCATTTTCGGCGCACGGTTGCCTATCTTTACTTCCGCAATGTTTTCTAATAGAACGGGTACATCATCCACATTTTTCACTACTGCTTTGCCAAGTGCCCCCACTTTGTTCGTGGAAAGGACACCACGAATGATATATTCGTTACCGTATTCATACAGGATACCTCCGGCGGCATTCTGGTTCATGTTCTGCACGACGGCATACACTTCGTTAAGTCCCACACCATAGTGTTTCATTTTGGCTGGATTCAGCAGGATTTGGTATTCCTTGATTTCTCCACCCAATACGGTGGCTTGTGCCACGCCGCCGGTAGCGAGAAGGCGCGGGCGGATTGTCCAATCGGCAATCGTGCGCAAATCCTGCAAGGAGGTGGTGTCGGCTGTCAGGGCTACGAACATCAACTCACCGAGAATCGACGACTGCGGCCCCAATGTGGGATTGCCTACATTTGGAGGGAGGGCATCTTTCACAACAGCTATCTTCTCGGAAACTATCTGACGGGCACGGTAGATGTCCGTTCCCCAATTGAACTCCACCCAGACAATGGAAAAGCCGGTGGTCGAAGAGGAACGTACACGACGTACATCCGTCGCTCCGTTTACTGCTGTTTCTACCGGGAACGATACAAGCCGTTCCACTTCTTCGGGAGCCATACCTTTGGCTTCGGTCATCACGACCACCGTCGGTGCATTCAGGTCAGGGAAAACATCCACGTCCATATTTGTGGCGGTATATATTCCCGCCAGCATCAACAATACCGACGCAACAAGAACAACAAGCCGGTTGTTGAGTGAGAATTTTATGATTTTATTCAGCATAATCGATTGTCGTTTTATAAGTTAGTGATTGTGCCCGGGTATGGCAGTGGATGCAGTTGCCAGTTTTACCTGATAAGTACCTTTGGTTACCACCTTGTCGCCAATCTTTAGACCTTTAAGTATCTCGACCCTTGTGCCGTCACTCTGTCCCGGTGTAACCTCCTGTTTCCTGAAAATCTCGTCCTCTATTTGGAGGTACACGAATTGAAGCCCTTGTTCTTCCGTCAATGCTGATACAGGAACGGAGAGTACATTTTCTCTTACACCGAAAAGCAAGTAGACATCCGTAAAAGAACCGGGAACGATGTCACCGATATTGTCGAACTCGAAAGTTACCGGTATATAGGAAGCCCCGCCTGTCGCGGTTTTCCCGTATGAAAGCAGACGTCCGTTCAGGTCGGAAAGACGATAGACCACGTCATCGTATGCCGTTTTGAAATTGGCGCTTTGTATGTTGCGTAGCTGCTTGAAATAGTTTTCCGATACATCAGCCCGCAGTTGCAGCCGCCTGTTTTGGGCAACGACAGCTATCGGCTGGCCTACGGAAACATATTCTCCTGAACCTGCCAGACGGCTTTTGATATAACCTGCTATGGGTGAGGTTACGGATACGCCTTTGGCCGTAAAGTTATTCGCCTGACCTTCATAAGCCGCTCTTGCTGTCTCGTAACGCATACGTGTCTGCTCGAACTCTTTTGCGGAAATGATCTTGTCGGCGACTAATTTTTCCGCCCGGCGGAATTCTTTTTCTGCCGTTTCAAAAGCAAGCTTGGCTTTCAGCACTGGATCACCGTCCTGCAAATTCTTGGCAGAAATGGAAGCCACCGATTCACCGTTTTTCACGGATGTTCCTTCGGTGATTGAGGCATTCGTAAAGAAAAGGATGCCGCTTGATGTGGCGACGATGGTTTGCTCATCTCCCTGCAAGGCTTGAATCTGCCCGCTGGTCTGAATAACAGAACGGAAAGATGACGGCTTTACGATTTCCGTTTCCAGACCTGCCGCTTCAGCTTGTTCACGGGTGAAGCCAATTTCATCGGAATGCCCTTTTTCCGTAGATTCTCCGGCATGGTCATGCCCGTCCTCCTTGGAGTGGTCATGCCCGGGTTCGTTTTCGTGATCGTGCCCGTCGCCATCGACGTGTTCATGCGTTTGCCCGGTCGCACGTTCACCGTTGTTTTGAGAGTTGCAGCTCGTCACAAGGAAAGCTGCTATAATTAGAATTGCTATTATATTCATTTTCATTTTTATTCAATTTTAGAATTGTACTACGATTGAAAGTCCCCCTTGTTGCCCGTTATAATAAGGATAAAAAGCGAGGTCTGTCGTATTTTTCCTCTCCGTTTTTTTCTTCATCAGTTTGCACTGCATGACTGGATATATGCAATAGGACAGTTTTGTACACAATATACCGAGTCCCGCCCCGAATATGACATCGCCAGCCCAATGTTTGTTATTGTATACCCGAAGGGCTCCCGTACCCATAGCAACGACATATCCGCCGATGCCGTACCACGGGGAGACGTCTTTGTACTCCTGTCGCAGAAATTCCGCTCCCATGAACGCAACTGCCGTATGCCCTGACGGAAACGAGTTCCGTCGGGAACCATCAGGACGTCGCTCCCGAACCGTGTACTTGAAACCATTGACGGAGATTGCCGTGAACAATCCGGCCAATCCCAGAATCATCGTCCTGTCCTTGAACCGGTGTCGTCCACGAACTCCTGCGAGATTCAATACATAGACACTGGCCGCAGGAACATATTGCGTGTAATCGTCTATTCTGAACCGAACGGGTTTGTGTCGAATCACTTCGTGTCCGACTGCATAGTTCAACATTCGGGTTTTAGACATCATCACGGCTTCGAGTGTACCGTAAGCCATCAACGAAACAGGTACGCCCCATCGTTTCACGAACGATACGGATTCGGAAGCGGTATTTTGCAAACTGTCTTTAGATAGATCATCCTTATTTCCATCATCTTGGGCATACGACAACAAGGGAAATATCAGTGCGATAAACACCAAAATATCCTTGATAAACATGATATGTAACTACCGTTCGCATTTCCGTAGTTATCGGAAAATGCAGATGAAGAAATAAATGTGGAATTATTGTATGCCGGAAAAGCATACTATCCCCCGGAACAGGGGGTATTATACGAGTAAGTAAGGAGGTGCTCTTAAAGCGTTGCTCCGGTTTACATCCGCCGATTGGTACGAAATAGAAATTTCATACCCGAAATCACTATCTGTCGCAAGTTCAATTTCTCCGTTGACAAGTGAGTTTATAGTGGATATAAGTACCGGAAAAAATTTTGATGTAAGATTATTATGGTATATATCGGACTTGGATATTAGGAATCCTTCATCCTCGATACATAGCGTGTTATCACCGTTATGGCTTGTATGCTCGTCATTGTCGATATCATCCTCCTCGCAATGTTCAACAATCGTACATAACGCCCCCTCATGATGATGGTGCGGGATATACGGCATAATCAGCAGCATAAATACCGCCAGTGCCGTAAATGTTATGTACGTACTCTTTTTCATTGCTTTCTGATTTCGACTGCAAATATACAATTATTTTTATGCAACCAAGTTGCAAAGAAAATTATTTCTCCAAAAATTCTTATTTTACTTTCACTTGCATAGCTCTCATGGCATTGGCGATTGCCAGCACGGTAACACCTACATCGGCGAAGACGGCTTCCCACATGTTTGCAACTCCCAAAGCACCCAGCAACAACATAATGAACTTTACACCGATAGCGAAAATGATGTTCTGCATGACTAAGCACAGTGTCTTGCGTGCAGTACGCATTCCTCCGGCGATTTTCGTCGGATCGTCATCCATCAGCACCACGTCGGCTGCTTCAATAGCCGCATCACTCCCGAGTGCTCCCATCGCAATGCCCACGTCAGCGAGTTTCAGCACAGGCGCATCGTTGATGCCGTCGCCCACAAAGGCGAGCGGGATCGTCGGAGCGGCTGCTTTCAAAGCCTCCATGCGGGCAACTTTGTCGGCAGGCAGCAGGCCGGCATGGAACTCGTCAATTCCCAAAGCATTTGCCACCTCTTCGGCAACATCCGCCCTATCACCCGTCAGCATGACGGTCTTCATGACTCCTTCGCTTTTGAGTTGTCGGATGTTCTCGACCGCCTGCGACTTGATACTATCCGAGACGATGATATGCCCCATATACTTACCGTCCACGGCTACATGTACGATTGTTCCGAGTTTTTCACACGACTTGGCCTCGATGCCCGCACGACGCATCAGCTTTTCATTCCCCGCATATACTCCGTGACCGTCCACACAGGCAAAAATTCCTTCCCCTGCAAAGTTTTCCACATTAACAATACGTTCCTTGTCAATCGGATGAGCATAAGCACTACGGAGCGATGCGGCAACGGGGTGGTCTGAATAACTTTCAGCTAACGCCGCCAATTCAACGAGTTTCCGTTCCGACACGATTTCAGGATGCACTGCGGTGACCGAGAAATCACCACGAGTAAGGGTTCCCGTCTTGTCGAATACCACTGTACGAATTCGAGCCAACAATTCCAAATAGTTCGAACCCTTAACAAGAATGCCCCGGCGGGAAGCGCCGCCGATTCCGGCAAAGAAAGTCAACGGGATAGAGACCACCAATGCACACGGACATGAGATGACGAGGAATATCAAGGCTCTATTGAGCCACATCAGCCATCCTCCACCCGTAAATACAGGCGGCACGACAGCAAGCAAAATGGCTGCTACCACCACGACCGGTGTGTAGACACGAGCAAAACGGGTGATGATTTTTTCAGTAGTAGCCTTGCTCGTACCGGCATTCTCGACCAGATTGAGAATTTTCGCGACTGTCGATTCTCCGTAAGTGCCCGTCGTGCGGATGCGCAGCAGCCCAGTCATATTGAGACTGCCGCTGACGACCGCATCGCCCTCGGTGACTTCGCGTGGCAAACTTTCGCCCGTCAATGCCGCCGTAT
>ENA-OPCE01001536-OPCE01001536.1-human-gut-metagenome-genome-assembly--contig:-NODE-1536-length-14231-cov-20.145810_pt1 | contig 14231 bp, 16 predicted proteins | sample MGYA00241247_ERZ501474 | MGnify/ENA primary metagenome ERZ501474 (study PRJEB25962, sample SAMEA2042572) | human gut metagenome | biome: human gut; feature: human-associated habitat; material: faeces... | reverse complement strand
GGTACTATAACCCCGAAGTCGGCAGGTTCATTTCCTCCGATGTCCTCCTCTCCACCGGTCAGGGCGTTCTCGGGCATAACGCATATGCGTATTGCCTGAATAATCCGGTGAACATGTCTGACGAGACCGGCATGTGGCCAAGCTGGGCTAAAAAAATTGTAGCAGCAGTTGCGGTTGTGGCTGTCGTTGCCACCGTAGCAGCTATCACCGTTGCAACAGCAGGCGCAGGAACTGCAGCAGCCGTTATTGCGGTAGGAGCTGCCAAAGGAGCTGCTATTGGAATGGCTTCCGGTGCTGCTATGGGTGCCGCGACGGGTGCATTAAGTCATCGAGTGTCTACCGGCAGTTGGAACGGTGCAGGCACGGCCGCACTTAATGGAATGGGCAATGGGGCATTGTCCGGTGCCGTCACCGGCGCAATAACAGGTGCTGCCGGTAGTGCAATAAAAGTCTCACAAGCAGCTAAAGCATGGGATCGTGGTACCTTAAAATCAGGGTACCAATCAATGAAATATCACTACAAAAAACATGTGATAGACGAGGGGTTGACGAATGGTAATAATGTGCTTAAGTTTACACAGGATGCGATAGATTTTGCCAAACGAAATGCTTCTACATTGAAGTATACATACAATTATAAATATAGTAATGCATCTTGGAACCTAACTTTTTCAAATGGACAGGGTGGCATGTTCACGTCATTGGGTAAAATTTTAACATTTTGGTATAGGTAACTGCAATGAAGAATAAGCAACATAAATATATTTTAAAGGCGTTTTTGGAATCCAGAATTCCTGCAAAAATACGCCTAAATGCTCCTGAACTTATGGCTATTGATTCCATCATAGGTGGATGCTGCACACAGTTGTTAAAGCAATCGAAATTCATTGAATTTCCCGCCGGCACAATTATCTCAAAGGACGATAAAAAAGTTTTTTCAGAATTGATAAATCAGTCTGCAGGAATGGAGAAAGATGAATTGGTAATATATTATCGTCTTGCAATACTTGCAGAATCAATACTGATTCAGTATCGGCAATGAATCCTACCGGCAAACACATGCGGATAGCAAAAACCGCAGAAATGCAGAAGTCGGTGCAGCGAATCACTGCATTTGCAAAATGAATATGCCAAATTTAATCTAAGTGTTCAAAAAGGAGGATTCGTCAACAAACAGTATTCTTTAAATAGTTCATATGGAAGCTACTATTACCTCCGCAATGCCCGGAGCGATATCGTCAAACTCATTGACAACAGCGGAACAACTGTTGTAGAATATGCTTGCCTCAACAGCGATTTAGCCGCTGTTGAGGTTTGACAGTTGGGGCAAACTGCTGTCAACCTCGGGCTCACTTGCGTCCACACTCGGAAAGAATAATCCCTTCCGTTACCGTGGATATGTCTATGACGAGGAGACAGGTTTCTACTACCTCCAAAGCAGGTACTATAACCCCGAAGTCGGCAGGTTTATTTCCTCCGATGTCCTCCTCTCCACCGGTCAGGGCGTTCTCGGGCATAACGCGTATGCGTATTGCCTGAATAATCCGGCGAATATGAGTGATAGCTGCGGTTCGTATGCTGAAGCAATAAAGCCGCTTGATGGAGCCGGAGGGGGAAGTCTTGGCATTGGTATTGGTATCGGTTCACTGATATTAACAATTATTTCTGCCATTACTAACATAACAACATCGAAGCCGAAGGTTAAGTCCGATTCAAAGCCTCGAGAAAAACCAAAAACAGAATACTGGTCAGCCTCAATTGTTGATGGTCAAATCATAGCTATAAGTCCGCTGACGTATTCAGAGGCAAGAAACTGGGTTGATTCCGGCGGAAGTTTATTGTGCATTAACCATGCAGCTGCAATTGGAATTGTAAAATTCTACCCTTCTGCAAGGTGGGATCGCGCTCACAAATATGGGTGCGGTTATCTGAATCACTACCATTTGAGCTCGGCGCACACCAACCACATTTGGTATTATGGAGAATAAAATGAATAAAGAACGTATTGTTTTTTTCAAAAATGAGGATCAAAAAAGTGATCGATGCTCCGGAACAACATATGAGCAGTTTATTGATTATGCGTTCAAACACACTGATTTTTTCATGCTTGTATACGTTAATTACTACAATAAAGGATACACTAAAAAAATGAAGTCCTTTATGAAGAGCTTGAAACCGTTTCAGGTAAAAAGGCGCACAAACCCAAGTTGGCCCGGAACAGAGTTGACCATTTGCCCCAATACATCATATAAGGTGGTTTTTTATCGAACAGATGAAGACGCCAAGGAAGTACTGAAACACGTTTTCAAAATAAGCGACTGGTCTTGTCCGGAAAATCCACAGGATTTAGCCTTCTTTAAGGGTAACAAATGCTGGTTTTATTCTGTTGGGCATGAAAAAATTGCCGGAATAATCCGTGCTGATGATGAAGATGTTGATTTTGTTGTGAAATGCGGGCTGGCCGATTACAGTGATGTTGAGCCGTTCAATCCGCATTACTGTGTTTTCGATGAAGAAATCGTTAAAAACAAAGGCAGCATTGCACTGCGAGGGGCTAAATTATGATTTACGAAGACTTTGAATAGGAGCGCATTACATAGCCGGAATAAACAATGGCGACGGGACATACACGTTTTACAATGACTCGTCAATAAAATCAGTTACGCTGGACAGTCTGTATTTTGAACTCGAAAAACGTGGCGATTTGTTTATCAGCGGTTGGTGGATTAACTTCAATAAATAATTTAAAGTTGAAGCAAGGAGGCTTTTATGAAAAAAGAAATGCGGCTAAATATAATGATTATACTTATCGTCATATGTTTGGCAATGCTCACTGCCTGCATGAAAGGTGCACCGGACGATGCATACATGATTGACTTGACTGACAAACGTGATGTTACAATTAACAATTCGATAGCCCATGTTGTAATGGGCGATTTCGAAAGCTTCAGACTTTTTGAGCAATTGATTCTGGAGGAGTTCAGTGACGGCTTTAATTCAGAAATTCCGAATGTCGGCAAAATTGAACATGGGGATAAAGAAAAAGCAAAAAAAGCCGCTGAATTCTTCCTGAAAGAGTACTTCGGAACTCGATATATTGACGCCGGCAACGGCAAAGCGAAAGTGAAGTTTAAAAAGGATACGGGTTGGGGAAAACTCTGTTATTACCGTTGTGGTGACGTGTTCGTTTTGTTTGAAACGGATGAAGGCAGTTTTCGCGGATGCTTTGATTTGATAATTCAAACTTACCTTCGTTGCAGGGACGAATCTATTCCGTGGACTTTTGCAGTGGAATTGAATCTGTATGAACAGACCGCAGAAAAGTTACGGTTGTTGCACAAACTCGATCCGAGAAGTATCGACAAGTCATTCCAATACGATAATGTGCACGATTCTCAAACAGCGTTTGCTGCTGCAAAGAAAATGAGCAGATGGGCACGGTGCCAAGAAAAAGAGTACAAGGCGTATTTCAGCCCGTATTCCAATGCATGGTTCGTGTGTGCAAAACATTGGATAATTGCATTCGGTGAGGATAGCACAATTCTATATTCTGCAATCGTGATTTGAGCGTGATCTATGTCGCAATGCACAGAATGACATTGTGAAGTTCGTTGACAACAGCGGCAGCATTTAGAAGTAGGAATACTTGGCGGCGGATTTATATTCAGAGTACAACCGGCATAATGATAGGATGGCAGATAATGAAAAACGCTATAAAATATGTTTACGATGTCAATCCGTTTTATGTTCATTGGAAAAGGCATTTTTGCCCTAAATGCGGGAACAAGTTGGAACTACGTTACGCAAGCAGAATAATCAATTCAAAATCTCCGGAAGCAACGGATTATGATTTTTCCGTGGGTGATACTTTTTTTGTTGGAGATGTTGAGTTTAGAATAGGATATTTTCATTGTCCGAACTGTCAACTTGACATTTCGTTTAAAGAAATGAAAAAATACGAAGAGCACAAACGGAAATAAATAATATGCATCATTCAGCAAGCACAGGGTCGTTGTAGGCATGGATTGCCTTTAAAGCAGCCCTATTGCCTACATACATATGTTTGTAATTTGCCGGATCAGCTCACTTCGTACGATGGCGAAAGCATAACATATGGCGCTTCCGGCAACCCGACGAACTACCTCGGTGCAACTCTGGTTTGGGAAGGTCAGCGGCTGAAGTCTTATACCCCAAAAGCCGCATCCTCCGGACGCTCGAATTCGTATGTCTACAGCTACGATGAAAACGGCATCCGTACAAGAAAAACCATCGGCAGCACCGTTGCGGACTATTACTATAACGGCACGCTGCTCATGGGCACCGTCAAAACCACAACAAACAGCGACGGAAGCACAACGACTTCAAAGCTCCGCTTCAGCTATGACGCTAACGGCAAAGTCGTTGCCGTGAACTATAACGGAAATTATTACTATTACCTCCGCAATGCCCAGAGCGATATCGTCAAACTCATTGACAAAACCGGAGCAACCGTTGTAGAATACCGCTATGACAGTTGGGGTAAACTGCTGTCAACCTCGGGCTCACTCGCGTCCACACTCGGAAAGAATAATCCCTTCCGTTACCGTGGATATGTTTATGACGAGGAGACAGGTTTCTATTACCTCCAAAGCAGGTACTATAACCCCGAAGTCGGCAGGTTTATTTCCTCCGATGTCCTCCTCTCCACCGGCCAGGGCGTTCTCGGGCATAACGCATATGCGTATTGCGGGAATAACCCTGTTGTAAGAGCTGACCATGGAGGACAATTCTGGGAAACTATCTTTGATATTATCTCACTCGGAGCTAGTATTGTTGAAGTTTGCTTAAATCCCTCTGATCCTTGGGCGTGGGCGGGACTGGCAGGCGACGCGATAGACCTCATTCCGTTTGTGACTGGTGTCGGCGAAGTAACACGGGCTGTTAAAACAGTAGATAAAGTTACCGACACAGTACAAATCGCTAAAGCTGTAGATTTTACGGATGACGCTGTCGATATAGTAAAAACTCTTGATAGAAGCAGTGGCTTTACAAAATCGACTGCGAGTGCGGGACGAAAAATTCATGCAGGATATAAAGCTACAGATAATTTTTCTAGTATAGGAAAGGAGTATCATAGGATAAAAGGCATTCGTCCAGACTATATTGATTTCAAAACGAGAACGATTTATGAGTTGAAGCCAATGAATCCAAGAGGAGTTAGAAGTGGTATTCGTCAGTTGCAAAGATATAATAAGGCTCTAGGCGGAGGCTTTAACTTGAGATTAGAATTATATTAAGGTTGATGCATGGATAAAAAAACTTTTAAGGAATTTTGCAAAAATGAATTCGAAACACATGGATTCAAAAAACAAAGAAACGTTTTTTATTTGACCGGGCACGATCTCTTGTGTGGGATTGATCTGCAAAAATCCAATTACGGCGATGTCTACTATGTTAATTATTATTATTTCATAGGGGAGTTTGAAGCTATAACCGGTTACCCCACCCACTATGAAAGCGATATTCAAGGAAGAATTACCGTAATGTCCAGAAAGCAAACTTCTCACGGGAAGCAATTTATGACTGCTCAAATTGAATATGAGGAATATACGGAAGAAGAATTGCGACCATTTTTTGAGAGGGCGTTCGAAGAAGAAATTCTCCCACCCGTGAATCGCGGTAAATCGTTTATACTTGACAATATAGGAAAACTTTATTCTTTAACTATGCGCAAGGAAGAAGTTCTACGAAAATTAAAATTGTGATTCATATCGGGAAGCAACGCCTTTTGGGGACAAGAGACAGACTGCTGGTATAATCCCAAGCCCCTAAACTGCCAAGTGCCGTGGTATCCCTACAGAGATTTTTTTGGCATATAGCACATAGTAGATAGCTTGCGCTATATAAATATTTCGTGAACATTCAAAATTGAGACTTGCATTTTGGGCTTTATGTGAGGAAACATTTGGGGCAAACTGCTGTCAACCTCGGGCTCACTCGCGTCCACACTCGGAAAGAATAATCCCTTCCGTTACCGTGGGTATGTCTATGATGAGGAAACCGGCTTCTACTACCTCCAAAGCAGGTACTATAACCCCGAAGTCGGCAGGTTCATTTCCTCCGATGTCCTCCTCTCCACAGGCCAGGGCGTTCTCGGGCATAACGCATATGCGTATTGCCTGAATAATCCGGCGAATATGAGTGATAGCTGCGGTTCGTATGCTGAAGCAATAAAGCCGCTTGATGGAGCCGGAGGGGGAAGTCTTGGCATTGGTATTGGTATCGGTTCACTGATATTAACAATTATTTCTGCCATTACTAACATAACAACATCGAAGCCGAAGGTTAAAACTGAAAAGGAGCAAGCTTATTTTACTACCAACCCTATGGATTTCAATCCCGTGGGGCTTACAATGACAACGTACCCCGGAACTAAAAACGGTGCAATAATTAAGTGGTGCGATCCAACGAATGGAGCTACAGTGTTCGAATGGAACGAGGATTTGAAGCACGGGTCGCACTACCATGTTTTTATGCCTAATTTGAATGGACTGCATGACGGAACTCATTATTACCCGGGGCAACGTGTGCCCGAACCGTGGAATTCTTTATATTTTTGAGGTGTGGGATGATAATAAACAACGGAAACATCCATGAAGCAAACGATATCAGTCTGCATGATGCCTACTTTGAAAGTTTTGTGTTTGATCGTGCACATAACCGTCTTGAAACAGTAGTCAAACCAGAGTGGCCATTTTCTATACAAACTGATTTTAATGATAACGTATCAATTGAATACACCAAACTCAGGAGAATTCGCATAACCTGTACTGATGTGATCGGAACAGAAATATCTAACTGCGAGTATTGGGGTGCTTCTCCGCATATTTTTTCGATGAGCATAATAAGCGGAGGTGAGTCGCTGCTTGTACAAAGACTGTTTGAAGACATGAAACCCGAATACAAATTCTGTAAGTTGAAATCCAAAAACGACTACATAGAAGTTTTGATTGAGTTTTCATCCGGCGACAAACTGCGGACGGCGTGCAGGAGTGTTCAGTTTTCTGAGATCGAAAGTGATGAATAAAAAATAATGGTATAAAAGGTTAACATCAACGATCATCGAGAATGTCCAGAATCGATTGAAAAACCTTAATGCGGCAGACTTCAAATACGAAGTGTAACGCTATATTAGTACTAATGTCTTTCGTACTCCCCGGTGAGCTATCGTCAAACTCATTGACAAAACCGGAGCAACTGTTGTAGAATACTGCTATGACAGTTGGGGCAAACTGCTGTCAACCTCGGGCTCACTTGCGTCCACACTCGGAAAGAATAATCCCTTCCGTTACCGTGGATATGTCTATGACGAGGAGACAGGTTTCTACTACCTCCAAAGCAGGTACTATAACCCCGAAGTCGGCAGGTTTATTTCCTCCGATGTCCTCCTCTCCACCGGCCAGGGCGTTCTCGGGCATAACGCGTATGCGTATTGCGGGAATAACCCTGCCAGCCGCATTGACACCGAAGGTGATTTATGGGATACACTGTTTGACGTTGTATCACTATGTTTAAGTGTTGCCGATGTTATAGCAGCTCCCGCCGATCCATGGGCATGGGCAGGGCTTGCTGGTGATGTTATTGATCTTATCCCATTTGTAACAGGTGTAGGCGAGGCAACAAAAGCCGTTGGCGCAACTGTAAAAGTAATCAACAGGGTAGATGACGCCGTTGATACGATCAAGATTGTGAAGGCTGTAGACTTTACAGATGATGCACTTGACACGATAAAAACTCTTGACAAAGTCAATGGTGCCACTAAATCATCCCTTTCAGCCGGACGCAGAATTCATCGTGGATACAAGGCAGGTGATGATATTCTCTATGGCATAAGCAAAGAAGTTACACGCAACCGAGTAAGAGCGGATTTTGTCGATGAAGCCAACAAAATTATATATGAGTTAAAACCCAACAATCCAAGAGGATTGCGTCAGGGAATAAAACAGCTTCAGCGATATCGCGTCGAATTCGGAAGAGAATATGGATTGTTTTTGGAGCTTTACTGAGGAGGAATAAAACATGACTTACGAAGACTTTAAAAAATCTCTTAACACTTTTTTCAAGCCGTACGGTTTTCGCCGACACAGCACTCACTTCCATTGCGAAGCATCCGATGGAGTTATGGTCGTGTTCGGTGTGTATAAGTCGGTGTACGACACGGATTTGTGTTACATGGAATATGGATATGCATTCAAAGAGATATGTGAGCAGTGGCCGTACCCGCGGGTTAACTATTTGCATCTTAATTGCGGTCGAATACACTTACCAAATAGAAATAATATCCATCTTTCCGCTATTGATGATGAAGAATTCAAGCAGTTCTGTGAATTGCTTGAATCTCTCGTAAAACCTGCGCTTGAAGTAGCGAGACTCGGAAAAGAAGGAATAAAGCAAGCATACTTTATTGAAAAAAATATGACTATTTCTATGTAACCGGCCCTAATGCGTTGAAGCTCTTCGGCTTAACAAGAGAGGAAGTAATGCCGCACTCGGTTTTCTCGGATAGATCGTTGGAACCTCCGAAGAAAACTCGTAAAAAAACTGAAAAGTAACAGCATATGCAGAAGATTATGACGCCAACGGCGTCATAATCATAGTTGTACTTTGCGTGCGAACCGTTGCGATAGGACTTAACGAGCGTTTATTCGGGACTGCCGGATGAACCTCCGGTGAAGCTCTTTTCGGTGTAGATGAAGCTGTATGCAATTTTTGGTCGGGTAATACCCGTCTGTTTGTCGTAATCATCGCATGAATAGTTTGCCGTACCGTAGTTGTTTCCCGTCAAAGCAGCTTTCAATGTATTCTTGGATGAGGAGCATAAGCTCCGGATTCATCCTCTTAAAGCAACAAACCGGTCAGTTCATTCGGACTGCCCGGTTTGTTTCAGCATTACAGCCAAAACGCTGATCAATGTTATTTATGCAGCCTTTTTGTCTGATGGCGACAATGTCTCACAATAGAGCTTTCGCTTTAAACCGTCAAAGTAGGCCGTCGGGCTTTCAGATGTTGTACTCGGGGGAAAGCAGTCCTTCAGCTCTGAAAAATCTTCCGGATACTTCTCAAGCAGGAAGTTTGTCAAAGCCGTCAGGTATCGATAGCGTTTGCAGTTAATATGAAGAACTTTACCATCTTCAAGTGTTGTGTATTCAGCACTAAACGATCCACCCGCACCTCTGCCATAAGAGGTTCTCCAAGGTTCGGGTTGAGGATGACCCCATGCCTTAAAATATTTAGCAGAATCTTCGAAAGTCGAAAACTCATATGCTCGAATCACAAATCGTTTTCCGTCGTATTCAATCTCTTTGCTGTAGCTCTTGACGGGCACAAGCTCTTTCAGACCGGGATCTTTCGGCGGATCTGTTTCGACCGCAAATTCATCCAGCAGTTTAAGGCTCTCAAAATCACGATAGGTGATGAATTCGGCTCCCATGCCCAAGATAAAGTCAGTGAGAGTTCTTGCAATTTCTATGCTGAACAGAACGATAACCACAATAATTGAAATCTTCTTGGTTTTCTTTTTGACACGGGCTTTATAGCTTCCGGTTGTTTCTGTTTTTGGATTTTCCATTTTAATTACCTCTCAATTCAAAATTTACGGTATAAGCGCCGGACTTAATCCGGCTCCGGCACCCACACCGGCACCCACACCGGCTAAAATGGATGCAATAACCGGTAAAGATGTGACTACCGCATATGCAGTCGGTCCTACCGTCCAAGATTTGCGGCAAGAACGTAACGGTCCGCTCGGATATTATCAAGTTTTTCTCTTTCTTGATATTGATTTCAACGTACGCTTTGCCGCTGAACAAATATCACTGTCTTTGCTTGCAGTAAACAAGCTCAATAATTCCTCTGTTTCTTTTGTGGGATAATACCTGAGTCCGTCAATTGCAGAGAAACGCAATTCACGAATCATAGCCTGCTTTGGCGGATAAATAGGAGCTTCGGTATCTCCGATATCAAGCCCAACAAAATCTGTTTCAGTCAAATAAAAGGTTAATACCTTAAACATTTCCGGATTTTTCCAAGAAGCAAGCATGTTCACTGTCAGAGGTAGGTAGAATGCATCACGAGGATTACAAACAACAGTTATCAATTCGTTTTCGATTCGCCGTGATCTTAGCGTCTTGAAAGCATTATCGTACCTAACGTAAATATGCGCAGGCGCAGGCTGCCCGGGTTCGGAAATGTATTCCTTAGATCGCCTAAAATGTAAATATAATTGCAGCAATAATTTGTCACAATCAGTAATTTTATCTGCGATCATCTGGGGAATTAAGTAACATTTAACACTTTCGGAAGTAAAATCAAGAATGTATTTTTCAACAATTCTTCCTGCGCCGGGTATAATAAACGAATCGATTTGCGCGAGATAATGAATGTCTGATCCTGTCTGATGGTTTATTTCATCAAACATTTTGTGCAACAACCGCCTATCCTCTGAGGGACAGAAAAAATCCGTTCCATTTTGTTCACAAGCAATTTTGTCGTTCAACAATGCATGATAAACCATTTTTTCCACCTTTCTACCAAAGATACCGAATGTTCCAACCGGCATCAATTACGGTTTTTGCAATCTTTGTGGTCGGCCTAACCCAGAGTTCTAACGTACGACCGGTGATTTTTGCATAATCAGCAAAATCGCGCAACTGCAATGTGTTAGAAATATACTTTACGTTTTTTACTTCTTTAAGCGTAGTTTGCGTTAATTCATCCGGAATTCGAACACGTCCGTTAATTCTTATTGCCCTTTTTGCGGATGGGTCAATGCCGGCCATTCTTTCTCCGGCTTTACCCATTGAATTGGGAGATCCTGTAGTTGCCGCATGCACATTTGAATACTTTAGTGCCGCACCGCCACATGCAGATAAACTTCCAAACATGAAACCATTGCATGCTCCATCAATAGCTCCTTGTTTGCCGTTTTCGAGATAACCCACCCCTGCACTGACAGCTGTGCTTACCGCTACACTGCCCACAACTTTGGCAACGCCAACGGCAACGGCGGCGGCTCCGCCCCCGGTAGCAACAGTTAGTGCAACTGCGCCAACTAATGCAACTGCCCCGATAGTAACTTTTAACCAATTCGGCATGGACCAATTGCCATTAGAGTCTTCTCTATTCACCGGATTATTCAGGCAATACGCATACGCGTTATGCCCGAGAACGCCCTGGCCGGTGGAGAGGAGGACATCGGAGGAAATAAACCTGCCGACTTCAGGGTTATAGTACCTGCTTTGGAGGTAGTAGAAACCTGTCTCTTCGTCCGTCAATCGTCAGATTGCCGGTATAGACATATCCACGGTAACGGAAGGGATTATTCTTTCCGAGTGTGGACGCGAGTGAGCCCGATGTTGACAGCAGTTTGCCCCAGCTGTCGTAGCAATATTCTACAACAGTGCTGCCGCTGCTGTCAATGAGCTTTATTTATGTCTATTGCGCGAGCAATAATCAGTATATTCAATTAGTCAGAACTATAAGGCGACTTCATTACTTCAAAAAACAGACCGTATTTGTCCACCGTACACGCCACGCATGCAGGGGGCAAATCAACACCAATGTACACATAGTAATCATAGCCAAAATGAATATATGTTGTCTTGTTCTCGAGCTTACCCCAGCAGTTTTCACGAAGACAATCACGAATAAACAATTCTACACCTTTACCTTCAAGAATTTGTTTATCCTTCCACTTTGTTATTCTAAGTTTGCGGTCTAATCGCATCGAACAAAGCAACGACCTCAATCCGAAGCTATGCTTTTCATAGCTTGTTATGTTGAATCTCTCCTGTCCGCATCTCCTCAGTAATTCAAGAATGCAGTCGACATACCTTTGCTCGCATTCAAGATATTGACGCTTGGTAAACTTGATGCCATCGTCAAACACTTTTCCAATATCACTAACGGCAGTCCAATCGTCTTTGGCATAATTGCCTTTTCTCCGATACTTTGGATCGTATTTTGAAAGTCTGATTTCCATCAATCTTTTAACCATATCATATTTTTCGTGAATGTTCCTGTGCGTGTCGCCTTGCTTGCAAGATTTTTAATCGAGTTTGCTGCTTTCCAAAATCCTCCATTATGTGCATCCGCATCAGGCGTAATATATCTAACCGATTTATTGGCTCTGTTGTTATAATATATCGGTTGGCCGTGTGAAGTTTGCCCCCTCACTTTTGAATAGCCTAAGTCTCCGGCAGCTTTATCAAGATCTTTTCTGCTTACTCCACTACAGCTATTATGCACCAGCACAAACTCATCCGAGTCCGCGTTTGCCGAAACATAATAGGTGTGAAAATCCTCGACTTCAAAGTTATAGACTTTGATCGGACTCTCGAGCAGTTCATGCTGAATCTGCTCAACAACAACATACTCGCCGTTATTGAGAACAAGGATATCACCTGCACGGAGGTTGATTGCGCTTGTCCAACCTTTTTGTGCAGAATAGAACGGGTGAGAAGGCGTTGACCTTATGGTTTTTCCGTCTATGGTTACATCAACAAGCTCATCCGTTTCGTTCACAAAGGTTTGAACAACCCGCTTGTACTCGGTTTCTCCGGTTTCGGGGTTTGTTGCAAGAACACAATCGCCCTCTCGGATATCCTCAATGGCAGTACTGCCGTCATCCGTTTTGATCTGTGTTCCGGCAACAAAACAGACGTTGCCGCCTTTAGCGGCGGTATAGGCTCCGCAAATCGCGGTTCCTACTTGTGCTGCTGCAGAGAATATTCTTTTTTGCTTTTCATATGCATCGGCATTACCTCCCATGACGAAATCACGAACAAAATTCGTTCCGTCATTTGCTGTGTCACTCGATGCAGATATTCCTTCCCCTATTTCGGCAACTCCGTTTATAAATGTTGCCGTGCCCGCAACAACGGTGGCGGTTGCCACGGCAACCATTAATGGTGCAGCTGCGCCGCATGTGAGTATCGTAGCCGCTGCTGTAATAGCAGTAATACCGATCGAAACAAGATTAACGCCGGAAAAGAGATTTTTGAAGGAAAAGTTGCCGGTACTGTCAACGCTGTTTATAGGATCATTCAGGCAATACGCATACGCGTTATGCCCAATTACGCCCTGGCCGGTGGAGAGGAGGACATCGGCAGAGATGAACCTGCCGACTTCGGGGTTATAGTACCTGCTTTGGAGGTAGTAGAACCCGGTTTCTTCGTCATATACATATCCACGGTAACGGAACGGGTTATCCTTTCCGAGTGTGGAAGCGAGTGAGCCTGAGGTTGACAGAGGTTTTCCCCAACTGTCATAGCAATATTCTACAACAGTGCTGCCGCTGCTGTCAATAAGCTTCACAATGTCATTCTGGGCATTGCGAAGATAATAATAGGTGTTAAAGGTCGTGCCGTTATCGGTTGAATAATCCACCGCAACAACGCTGCCGGAAGAATCGTAGCTGAAGCGGAGAATTCTTGTGCTGCTGCCCGAACCGACAGTCATGCCTATCAAAAGGCTGCCGTTGTAATAATAGTTTGTTAAGATTCCGTCGGAGTTTTTCTGTGTGCGTATGCCGTCCTCGTTGTATGCAAAATTGACATACTTTCCGGATTTGCCCCAATACTTGAGCTGTTTGCCTGCCCAAGTCATGGCTGCACCGAAGTAACGGGTCGGGTTACCCATTTCATCATATGAAACGGTGCTGTTTTGCTTTGAGCCGGTCGATACCGTTCCGTCCGTGACCGCGGTCAACAAATCGCCCCATTGCGAATCGGTGTACTGATATTCCGCAACGGTGATCCCGAGCTTGTTCGCAATTGAACCCGTTGTGTATGCATAGCGATACTTTCCGAGCATGTTGCCGTAGGAATCGTATGCATAAGTGTAAGTTGAGTTCGCGGAATTGTTTTCTCCGTAGTACAGATTTTCGCGCACAAGCTGATTCATGGAATCATACTCGTAGGAGAATTTTTCATCTGCATTTTCGAATGTCGAATCGCCGCGCCATATCCTGGTTATGTTGCCGTTGGCGTCATAATCATAGTTGCACTTTGCGTCCGAACCGTTGCGATAGGACTTAACGAGCGTTTATTCGGGACTGCGAATAAACCTCCGGTGAAGCTTTTTTCGGTGCTTGCCGCACGGCGCGTGCAACAAAGAGCTTTTTACAACTACCACGTATACTTTACTGTATACCAATCATTCCCGAGATCAACCTGGTCTACTATATATGACCA
>ENA-OPCE01001525-OPCE01001525.1-human-gut-metagenome-genome-assembly--contig:-NODE-1525-length-14270-cov-3.837707_pt1 | contig 14270 bp, 9 predicted proteins | sample MGYA00241247_ERZ501474 | MGnify/ENA primary metagenome ERZ501474 (study PRJEB25962, sample SAMEA2042572) | human gut metagenome | biome: human gut; feature: human-associated habitat; material: faeces... | reverse complement strand
ACCAAACCGCCACCATCACCATCACCGTCAAGTGAAATAGCCCATAGTCCGCCCCAATCGAATGGGTGGGTTCGGTTTCGTAAACTCACGAAACCGAACCCAACTCCATATCTCAAATCCTTTCAATAATCCAATAAGGAACATGATGAAAACACATGTCAAACTTGCAAAAATCAGCAAGAAAACCGCGGCTTTCATAGCTGCGGCGACCACGCTGTTCGCAGGCCTTTCCATAAGCAGCGCGGCACCACAGCAGGCGAGCGCAGCCACCCGAGACAGCTATGCCGACACCGTCGGCAACCCGACGTTCGAAACGGCACGGCAGAAGTATGGTCTGCCGAAAGACATGAAGGACGGCGCGACCCTGCACGCGTTCGAATGGTCGTTCAAAACAATCATGGAAAACATTCCGGATATCGCAAAAGCCGGATATACGTCCATTCAGACCGAGCCGATTGTGAAAATCAAGGATAATCGCAAACTCGGCACTGGAAATTGGTATCTGAACTGGTATTACGTGTATCAGCCGACCGATATGGCCATCGGCAATTATGTGGTCGGTTCCGAAGACGAGTTCAAGGAAATGTGCGCTTTGGCCCACCAGTATGGCTTGCGCATTATCGTCGATTCGGTTTCGAACCATTTCACGTCTGATTTCGATGTGATCGCCGACCAGTGGAAAGACAAAAGCTACTTCCATGCAGATAAGCAGATTTCCGATTACAACAATCGTGAGGATTGCACCCAGAACAAGCTTTCCGGATTGTGGGATTTGAATACGCAGGATTCCACGGTCGCGCAGGGCATGCTTGATTTGCTCAAGCAGACCGTTGCCGATGGTGCGGATGGTTTCCGTTTCGATGCTGCGAAGCACATTGAGTTGTCTGACGAGGTGTTCGGCGGCAAGACTTCGAATTATTGGGATACGATTCTGCAGAACGGCGCCCAGTACCAGTACGGCGAAGTGCTTGAGGATGCGAACGTGCGCGAAGCCGACTATGCGAACCTGTTCAACAACAGTTCGGTCGCAGGCGGCGGCGTCACCGATTCCAGCTATGGCCACGAAGTGCGCAACGCGGTGCAATTCAAAAACCTGGGCGCAAGCCATTTCACCTCGCACAGCAAGGTGAGCGAGGACAAGACCGTGAACTGGGTGGAATCCCACGATAATTTCGCCAATGGTGAGGCGAATATTCCGCAGGAACTTTCCGATGAGTGGATCAAGTACGGTTGGGCCGGCGTGACCGCGCAGAAGAACGGCATGAGCCTGTTCTTCGACCGCCCGTACCATGACGGCGGCACGTATGGCACCGGCGGCACCGGCACGTACGGCAATGGCAGTGGTCCGTTCACGGAGAATTCCAAGCTGGGCGACGCCGGTTCGGATCTGTGGAAGGATCCGGAGGTCGTTGCGGTGAACCATTTCCGCAACGCCATGGTCGGCGAGGCATCGAACGTAAGCAATTGCGGTGACGACAACTGCCTGATGGTAGAACGTTATGCCGGTTCCACAGCTCAGGACGGCATGGTTGTGGCCAACGCCAATGGCGCTGACAAGAATCTGGCCGGCACCGGCACCAAGCTGGCCAACGGCACATACACCGATGAGGTGACCGGCACCACCATCACCGTTTCCAACGGTACGGTCACGTCTGGCGCGGTGAAAGCGAAATCCATCGCCGCATTCTCCAACAAGACGCGTTCCGGCAAGGTTTCCACCGCCGAAGCATATCCGAACAAGGGCACGATTCCAGGTACGTCCAAGAAGATCACGCTGCGTTCCTACCAGTCGACCAACACCACGTATTCCACGTCCGACGGCCAGTCCGGTTCTTACCAAGATGGCGATGTGATCAAGATCGGCGCCGACGCGAAGAGCGGCGAAGAAGTGACCGTGACCGTAAAAGGCACGGGTGCCGATGGCGAGGCCATTGAGCACACGTACACGTATACGAAGCACGGCGATCCGACGTACGATCCGAACGATGGCACGCAAAGCCCCTGCGACAAGTACTGCATGGAATACATGACCAAGAACGGTTATGATCCCGATCATTACGTCGACGCCGAAGAAACCTACTATGAGGGCGGCACGAACACGGAAGTCACTTCGGTGAAGGTTTCCGGCGACAACGCCATGGATCTGGCCGCCACGCAGAGCGTGCAGCTGAAGGCAACCGTCACCACCAATCCGGAAGGCGGCCGAGCCACGGTGAAGTGGAGCTCCTCCGACGAATCCATCGCCACGGTTGACTCCAAAGGCAAGGTGAGCGGCCTGAAGGCCGGAACCGTGAAAATCACCGCGACCGCTGGAGGCAAGTCCGGCAGCATCACCATCACGATCACCGGCGAAAAGCCGGAAGTCGCCAATATAATCTATGCGACGAAGCCTTCCGGCTGGAGCAAGATGTACGCGTACGTGTACACGGGCGACGGAGCGACCGCGAAGAACAACGCGGCCTGGCCGGGCGTCGAGATGGTGGCTGCCGACAACTGCGACCAGACCGGTTACCAGTACGAGGTGCCTGATTCGCTCGCGTCCGGCGCGAAGGTGATTTTCAACGACGGTGGCAGCCAGCAGTATCCGGGCTCCCGGCAGCCGGGCATCGACTACAACGGCGGCACCGTAACGTGGGATGGTTCGTCTGCTTCGTTGAAGGCCGTGGATTGCACCGTGGTGGTGCCTCCTGACGACGACAAGAACGTGCAGATCACGTTCAAGGCGACCGGCGTTGACCTGAAGTCCGGCGAGAGGGCCTACGTGGTCGGTGACTGGGGCCAAGGCAAGGGCAAGACCTGGAACCGCGCCGGTGGCGTCGAGCTCACTACCGTGGGCGGCGAACTGACCGGAACCGCGACCGTGGCCAAGGGCCAGTCCATGACCATGCGCCTGATCAAGGTTTCCGCTGACGGCAAGACCACGTGGGATCCGTCCACCGATCGCAAGGCCACCGCCGACAAGGCCAAGACCCTCACCCTCAAGTGGGATGAGCGCCAGGTTTCGCAAAGCGTGGACGTGACCATCAACGCGGCCGCCGACTTGAAGAGCGGCGAAAGCCTGTACGCGGTAGGCGACTGGGGTCAGGACGGCAAGACCTGGACCCGCGCCTCCGGCATCCGTCTGACCGCCACGGGAGCCGACGGCGTCTACTCCGGCACCGCGAACGTGAAGACCGGCAAGTCCATGACCTTCCGCCTGATCAAGGTCGACGCGAACGGCAAGACCACGTGGGATCCGACCACCGACCGCAAGACCACCGCCGACAAGGCCAAGACCGTCGGCGTGGCCTGGGATGTGAACACCGTGAACGAGGACGGCACCGTGCCGGTAACGTTCGCAATCACCGGTGACGGCGTCTCGAACGGCAAGCTCACCATCCAGAAGGGCCAGCTCGCGAACCTCTCCGTGAAGGGCGCCACGGGTGATCCCGACATGTGGTGGAGCGACGGCGCGGCAGTGGCGGTTTCCGGAACCGGTGTCGTGTACGGCGTCGAGACGGGAACCGCAAAGGTGAATGTGAAGGCCGCGGGCAAGACCGCAACCATCACCATCACCGTCAAATAAGGAATCAAACGGATTTCATAAAGCCATACATCCACCGGTCTGACCGGTAGATCTCAGGGGCGTGCGATTTCAATATGTGATATTGGAGTCGTGCGCCCTGTTTTTCATAATCGTTTGCAATGATCTGCAAACGTTTTTTCTTGTAATCCCAACATGATGGCAGCGAAACGCCGAAGTAGTAATGAAACAGTTGTGACGAGATTTTCAATATTTATGAAAGAGGCGATCCTGAAATTGCCATATCGGGGGTGTTGGATGGCGTGTGTGGGGTGTGATTAAAGCTTTAAATCAGTTCGTTTTCACGTCGTGTATGCAAACGTCTGCAATCTCTTGCAAAACATGATAATTTGTAAAATAATCTTGAAAAAGCTTGAAAAATGGGGTTTGTAAAACGGGAGTGTCTGACGTTTGGTGAAATCTAGATGAACTGTTGAGATAAAATGAAAACGTATGCTGTACCCTCCAGACAAGGGGGAGGGTGAAGTATAAGGGCGTGCTTTGGCAGTAGTGCGCGTCCGGTATAGAAGGGATGACAGTGATGGCGGACTCCGACATCACGGTGGCCGTGGCCACGCATAAGGCGTACCGTATGCCGATCGACGGCGTATATATGCCGTTGCAGGTCGGTAGAGCGTTGCATCCGAACGTCGATTTGGGTATGACGTGCGACAACACCGGCGATAATATTTCGCAGTTGAACGCACAATATTCCGAACTGACCGGACTGTATTGGATGTGGAAAAACTGCGATGCCGACTATCAGGGATTGGTGCACTACCGCCGTCATTTTGCCAAAAATGACAGTGCGAAACGCCACGGAGACGAAAACGAACGCTTCAGCTGCATCGCAGGAAAACAAGACTATGCGCGTCTGCTCGATACGTGCGAAATCATTGTGCCGGAACGACGCAACTACTATATCGAAACCGTATATTCACATTACGAGCACACCATGCAGGAAGGCCAGCTCGATGCGACACGAAGCATTATCGCGCAAACCAATTCCGACTACCTCGACGCATTCGACGCGCAAATGAACAAAACCTCGGCGCACCTGTTCAACATGTTCGTGATGCGCAAAGACCTCATCAACGAATACTGCTCGTGGATGTTTCCCATCATCGGAGAACTGGCCAAGCATATCGATTCAAGCTCATACAGCGTCTTCGAAATGCGATTTCCCGGACGCATCAGCGAAATCCTCTTCGATGTATGGCTGGAAACCAACCATTACCCGTACGTCGAAATGCCTATCATCAGCCCCGAACCAGTGGACTGGATCAAAAAGGGGTCCGGTTTCCTTATGGCGAAATTCGTAGGCAAAAAGTACGTGAAAAGCTGCTGAAAACAGGTCTTATGGCAGTTTCGACCCAACCCCTCATCAGCGTGATAGTGCCGGTCTACAACGTGGAACGGTATCTCGACCAATGCGTGGAAAGTCTTATCGGGCAAACCTACGAACGATTGGAAATCATACTGGTCGACGACGGATCCACCGATTCCTCCGGCGAACAGTGCAATGCTTGGGCGAATCGTGACAACCGCATTCGTGCGGTGCGCCAATGCAATGCTGGCTTGGCGGCGGCCCGCAACACCGGGCTCGACCTTGCCAAAGGCGAATACATCGGATTCGTGGATTCCGACGATTACGTGCTTCCCGATATGTTCGGCACGTTGCTGCACAATCTGCAGGAATCCGACGCCGACCTGTCGATCATCTCGTACGAACGGGAAAACCCTGACGGCAGCACCTACTGCAACGCTTTTCCCGACAAGAAAATCGTCATGACCTCGCAGGAAGCATTCGCCTATGTGAATCAGCATGGCTACTTTTATGTGACCGCGTGGGACAAACTCGCCAAAAAAGAACTCTTCGATAACCTGCGCTACCCGCTCGACGCCGTCTATGCGGAAGATTCGCCGGTCACCTACCAGCTGCTCGACAAGGCGGATCGCATCGTATACGATTCCACGCCGCTGTACCGTTACAGAATGTCGGAAAACAGTCAGTCGCATGGCATCACCGACAAATTCGCACAATCCACCGGAGCCATGCTCGACTTGGTGCGAACCAAATATCCGCATGTTGAAGCATATGCCGCATATGGGCATCTCGAATCCATTGTCGGTACCTGCAATCGCATCATGCTCGCGCATCAACGCAAGCAATGGGCGCAATTCGAACGGTATGCGCGTACGGAATTGCGCGAATTGCTGCCAATGGTGGAACGCAAGGGAATCATTGGGAAAAGTCAACTGCTGCAATGGAAACTCCTGGCCACCTCTCCGACGCTGTACGGCATGATGTACGCGCTGTACAAGCGACGGCATCCGGAAATCGCATCACATTAGGCATGGTGATGAGATGACCTCGACCATACTGTTCTTGACATTGCTGGCATTGCTGGTGCTGCTGATAGTGGCATATCGCGGGGATTTCGCGGAACCATCCATACTATTCGTGGTCGGATTCACGCTCGCGGTATTCAATGGACTCACCAATTACCGGACCTGGGATTTCGACCTGTCGATGCAAACCTGCTTCGTGGTTGGATTCGGCACGTTCGCATTCGCATTGACGGCTTACGGTGTGAAGGTGTTTTTCCGCAGCTGCGTCGGACATCGGACAGCACATCGGGAATACGGTGAGCCGCAAGATATCGTTCTGCCGATGTGGGTGTACGTTGGCGGCCTGCTGTTCACCGGTTTGGCATTGCTGATCGTGTCACGGCAGATAATCTCATTGACACTGCTCTACGGGGGAGACGGCTCTCTGGACAAAGCCATCGGCTTGTATGACAAACTCAACAAATTCAGCACCAAAGGCGTGGCCCTCTCTGGAATTCCCTCGCTACTGCATCTGGCGACCAACGCCATGGCCTATGCGTGGCTGTTTCTCGCCATGCGCAGCGTGGTGGTCCGTTCGTTGCGCAACGATTATCTTGCGGTCATCAATGTGTTGGCGGCCGTTCCGATGACGTTGATTTCCGGCGGACGCAATAGCCTCATTCAGCTTGGCGTTGCCGCATGGACATACTGGGCGTTGTTCCGCAGGCAGAACAACCGTTGGAAAGGCATGCGGCTCGGCTTCCGCACTGTGTTGAAATTCGTGGCCATCGCGCTCGTGGGATTGGCTTCGTTCAAGCCACTGCTGTCGCTGATGGGACGCAAGGCGGGCGACTCGACCATGTACGAATACCTGTCCATCTACATTGGAGCGCCGATAAAAAACCTAGACGCGTATCTCACGAACTCCATGTCGCCTTCGTTGGCGGTCAAATCCACGCAATGGGGAGACATGACATTGGCTTCCACCCGGGCCTCGTTCCCCCAGATATTCGGCAAAACCGTGCTTGACTGGATGCAATGGCAACCCTTCCAACGGTATGGCGAGCGCAGTCTTGGCAACGTATTCACCACATATTACGCATTCATTTTCGACTGGGGCATCGCGGGTGCGATGCTTGCCATCGTGCTGATCGCCGCACTTTCTCAGCTTTGCTATGAAAGCGCGGTTTTCGCATTGCAATACGGCAAGGCGGGCATTCCCATATCGATGATGCTGTACGGTGCCATCGGCTATTGCTGTGCGTTCAGCTTTTTCTCCAACCGTTGGATGTCAACCATGTTCAACCAGATCATGCTCAGAAACATCATTATTTGGGTGGTGCTGATATTCTTCGTGAACTCCGTGCGCATACGCAAACGCGCCTTCGCCAAGCGGGTGGTGCTTTATGCCTGAACGTCAGCCGACCAAGCCGGTCGGGCAGCCGTCCAGCAAGCCGGCCAAGCATCCAACCGACGTGCGCATTCGATCCGTGAAATTCAACGTGCTGATGAACATGATCGTCACCACGTCGTCAGTGATCTTCCCGCTCATCACCGTGCCATACGTGTCGCGCGTGCTTTCCACCGGTGGCACCGGGCATGTGGCGTTCGCTCAATCCGTGGCCTCATACTTTTCGCTGGTGGCCCTCCTGGGCGTTACCTACTACGGAGTGCGCGTCTGCGCTCGCGTACGCGACGACCGCGCGGAACTATCGCGTACGGTGCTGGAATTGCTGGTTATTCTGGCATGCTCCACCACCATGGTGTTCGCGGTCTACCTGGCGTGTCTGTTCACCGTACCGAAAATGAACGCGCAATTCGGGCTGTTCGCGCTTTTCGGCCTGGCCATCTGGCTTTCCTCGTTCGGTGTGGAATGGTTCTATCAGGCGTTGGAACAATACGAATACATCACCGTGCGTAGCGTATGTTTCAAACTGCTGGCATTGGTGCTCATGTTCGCTTTTGTACGGCAGCGCGGCGACTACGCGATATACGGCCTGATCGTGGTGGTGTCCGGGTACGGATCCAACGTGCTCAATCTCCTGCGGCTACGCAGGTTCGTGGACTTCCGCAATTGTGGACATCTCAATATTTCCCGCCATTTCAAACCGATGCTATGGTTCACCATCGCATCCATTTCATCCGGCATGTATATTCAAGTAGACATTGTGATGCTCGGCTTCCTTGGCACCACCGATATGGTCGGCCTGTACCAGCTGGTATCCAAAATCAAATCCGTGCTCGTCACCGCCGTCAATTCCGTCGGCAACGTGATGCTGCCACGCCTTTCGTATTATCAGGCGCGGCGCAAAGAGCGGCAGGCAGGCGAACTGATCGCGAAAAACATGAATTTCGTTATGGTATTCGGCTCCGCGATCATTGCTCTGCTGATATTGCTTGCCGACCCGATCGTGGCATTGCTCGGTGGCGCTGACTTCGCGGAATCCGCGGTTCCGCTACGATTCGTCGGTATTGCGGTGATGTGTTCGGCCATGAATATCGTGCTTGCGAATGTCATGATTTCCAAAGGAATGGAACGTACATGGGCCATGGTGAACGCGATCGGACTTGCCTTGGCCGTACTCGCAAACGTGCTGCTGATTCCACAGCTCGGCGTGGTCGGTTCCGCCATCAGCATTTCATTGTGCGAAGCGTTGATGCTGGCGATGCGCTCATATGTGTGCCGCGGGTTTTTGGTTGGCATTCGCACGTCGATCGATCCGATGCGTATTCTGCTCAGTGCGATTGCGGCAGGCTGCCTTACGCGGGGCGCGATCGCGATATGCGGTGCCGAGACATGGAACGCCTTCCTGTGGCTGATGTTCGGCGGATTCCTGTTCGCGCTGATATATGGCATCGCGTTGCTGCTGTGCCGCGAACGATTCGTTATGGCCATGCTTCAGCCGGTATTCAACCGACTGCATGTACGGAAAACGAATGATGAGAATAACGCGCATGGCGCAAGCGATGCGAGTGACGGACGATATGCAAACAATGGAGGTTGGCAATGACGAACTACGTGATCTGCGAACGTTCGCTGCATCATGCGCACGCTGGATCCAAAGCGCGCGATGACATTCGGCAGGTGCTCGAAAGCCAATCCTGGCAGCCGTTCGAAGTGCGTCCCGGCGAGAACAAAGGGTATTTCGACAAGCTGGTGTGCGTTGGGCGTACGCTTGCCGATTGGCATCGGCTGGAACGAACCGTTCGCTGCGGGGATGTGGTGTTGGTGCAATTTCCGCTCATCATGTACAATAAGGTGTCGCTGTACGCCTTGCCTTCCGTGCGTAGGATGAAAGCGCGCGGAGCGTTATTTGTTTTCCTGATTCATGATTTGGAAACGCTACGCGGCTACTCCTACACCGATTTCGACAAACAATGGGTGACCGAAGCGGATCTGCTCATCAGCCACAATCCACGCATGAGCGAAGTGTTGCGCAAGTACGGCGCGACCGTGCCGATCGTGGAGATCGGCATTTTTGATTACCTGCTGCCGCAAGCGAATCCTGTGCCCGTGGAACAGCGTCACGGCATCGATATCGCGGGAAATCTCAGCCATGGCAAAGCCGAATACGTGTATCGGCTGGCCGAGCGATTCCCCAAAGCCGACATCAATCTGTACGGGCCGAAATATGACCGGCGGAACGGCAAAACGGCGTGGTACCGCGGAATCGTTGCACCCGATGAACTGCCAGACAAACTGGAAGGACGATTCGGTCTGATCTGGGACGGCGACAGTCTCGACACCTGCGGCGGCTATTACGGCAAATATCTGACCGTCAACAATCCGCATAAGCTGTCGCTGTATCTTGCAGCCGACAAGCCGGTGATCATATGGAACAAGGCGGCGCTCGCACCATTCGTAGTCGAACAGGGAGTGGGCGTTGCCGTCGAATCGTTGCAAGAGGCCATGGCCGTGGAATACGGCATGACGCAAAGCGAGTATGCGCGAATGGTACGACGGGCTTCGCAATTGGGGCAGAAGCTGCGTGAAGGCTGGTTTACAAGGGAAGTCATGGCCAAGGTGCAGGCGGTATTGCCGTCGTTGCGTCGAGAAAACAAGGAAAGGTGAGATCATGGGCGTGAAGCAGCGAATCAAAACCATCGTTCCGCATCGCGTCTGGCGCGTATTGCAAGGATGCAAAGCGAACATGACATTGGCTTCGTACTATGCGGGGCAGCGCAAACGGTTCCTGAGATTCTGCGCGGGGCAATGGAATGTGGGGCAATCCGAGCAATTGCGCGGCACTATGGTGTATTACATTCATCGTATTGAAAAAGGATTGTCGCATAGACGGTTCCGTGCGGGATTCGGCAGATCCGCGTTCGGGGAGTTGCGTTCCGTGATGGATGAATGGCGGGAACGCGACTATCCGGTTGACGATGTGACGTATATCGCGGCACGGCAGGTGGTTCGTGCATACGTGCGCAAGCATCGGGCGTTGGAGAAGCCGATTCCTGAGTTTGTGGGCGTATGGTTTGCCGACGAAGTGGCCTCGGTGGATATCGAAAGCGTCGAACAAGCCGAAAACGCCGACGTTGCGGGCAATGCGGGCGTGAAAACCGTGCGTGCCGCAGACAAACGCGACAACGCATCGCTCGACTATGCAGCATTGTTCGCAGGGCGTTCCAGCGTACGCGAGTATGCCGAAACCCCTGTTGATATGGGAACGGTGCGTAAGGCCGTAAGCATGTCGATGAAAACGCCATCGGTATGCAATAGGCAGGCATATCGCGTGCTGCTGATCAGCAATCCGAAATTCATCGAACAGGCATTGGCGTTGCAGGGCGGGTGGCGTGGGTACGATGCGCCTCCGGTGCTGGCGTTGATCAGCGTGGACGTGCGCAGTTTCGTAAGCGTTGAGGAACGCAACGAGCCGTATATCGACGGAGGCCTGTTCGCCATGGCGTTCCTGACCGCATTGGAATGCGAGTCGCTGGCCGCCTGCCCTCTCAACACCATGATGCGTGAGAAGCAGGAGCATGAGATCCGCAAGCTGTTGGGCGTGCCCGACTACGAAACGCTGATTGCGTTCGTGGCGATCGGCAACTTCCCGGAAAGCATCGAATCGCCGGTATCGTTCCGGTATGATGCTTCGGTGATCACACGGGAGCTGAACTGACGATGAGCCATACCATCAGTGTGATCATTCCCGTCTACCGTGCCACGTTGCAAACGTTGCATGATTGCGTGAACAGTCTGCAACGGCAGCAGGGCAGTGGCTTCCGTATCGAAGCGGTGATTGTATTCGATGGTAAGCCGGCATTCGAAACGGCACCGATCTCGAATTGGAATTCGCCATTGGTCAGCATTCGTACGGAAACGATCGCCCATGCCGGAGTCTCCGCGGCTCGCAACGCGGGATTGCGCGCGGCCACGGGGCAGTGGGCGATGTTCCTCGATGCGGATGATGTGCTCGCCAAGCATGCCGTCGACGGCATGCTTGCGTTTGCGGTGCGATACCGCTGCGATGTGGTGATGGGGGCGTACCGCAACGTGCTTGCAGGTGCCGATGCCGATGCGAACGGTGTTCCCGACGCCGCTGGTGCCGTCATTATGGGCGGCAAAGGCGAGGGATCTCCAAGTGTGGAAGAACACCATTATGCTGAAACTGACATGGTGTTCGAGGGACGCAGGCGTCTTGACCTATGCGAGGATATGCTCCGACCGCAGCGAGGTATCGCGCTTGTTTGGGGCAAGCTGTACAGCATGCCGCTGATCAAAGGGATCGACGGATTCAACGAAACCTTGAGTTTGGGAGAGGACGCCGAATATGCGTTCCGTGCGGTCGCGGCGGCGAATCGAATCGGCTATGTGGATGAAATGGTGTACGAATACCGCCGCAATGCGGATTCGGTGGTGCGGTCGTTCTCCAACGATTATGTGCGGCGAACAATATCTGCGATCGAAACAATGCGCGATACCATTCGTCAATTTCGGGAAATATCTGATGGAACGCTCGATGATTACACATTATTTCATCTGACGATCATTATGATCAATGATCTGTTCAATCCCGAAGCGCCATGGAACCGTCATGAACGAAAGAATCACTATGGAAAAGTAGTGAACATGCCGGTTTTTCGGCAGCCGCTTGATCGATATCGGGGAGGTCGTTTTCCTGTGACCCGACAAATCGCGTTGCTTTCGATGAAATATCGATGGTATTACGTGAGCGCTGCGATCGCATGGGTGCGTCATAAGCAATTCAGTGGAAAACAATGAGAAAGCGGAGTGCTTCTGCAATAGCGAGAAAACAAAGAAATAACTACTTGAACGACGAGGAAATATGGACGAGAAGCATAATATTATCGGTCTAATCACGTATCATGCTGCCTATAATTATGGTTCGGTATTGCAGGCGTATGCCACGCAATCAACCATCACGGACATGGGGCATGACGTTACCGTCATCGACTACCGGCCGCTTGAGGGCGAACGCTACTATGAACGCTTATATTGGCGTGGGCTGGGCCTCAAATCGTCCCTCGCGGATTTAACCATGCTGCCGGTTGCGGGACTGCGCAAGAAGCGCATGCGCAATTTCGAGCGGTTCATCAGCACGAACATACATGTGGGCCAACGACGCTATCAGGAGCCGGAAGAGCTGAATTCGCTGGCTGACGCATTCGACGTGGCCGTGAGCGGCAGCGACCAGATCATCAACAAGCATTCCAACGAGCTGGAACGCGTCGACTGGAAGTACATGGACCCGTACCTGCTGAAATGGGCGAACTGCAGGAAAATCTCGTATGCTTCGTCGCCGGCCACCATGACCGACGATGAGCTGCGGCGCATCGGACCGGCGTTGGTGGAATTCAGCGCGCTTTCGGCGAGGGAACGTTCCGCATGCGGCAAACTGCGGCAGGTAAGCGGCAAATATGTGGAACACGTATGCGATCCGACGCTGTTGCTCAACGCGGGCGAATGGGAGGAACGCATACCGTTGCGTAAGTCGCAACACGTGCCCGAACAGTATCTGCTGTTTTATTCGCTGCTGCGTCCCAAGCGTGCTGTCGGCGTATTCAGGCAACTGCGTGAACTGTCTCGTCGAGTCGGCCTGCCTGTCGCAGTGCTGACGCCGCAGGCGGGCAATGTGCCGAAATGCGATGAGCTTGTCAATGTGCTCGAGGCAGGGCCGGAAGAATTCCTCTCGCTGGTGAAATATGCGGAGGGTGTAGTTACGGACTCCTATCATGGCACGCTGTTCTCCATCAACTTCCATAAACCGTTCTGGGTGTATACGGAAGGTACCAAAGAGCATGAACTCGGCACCAGACGCGGTCAAATCCTGCAGGAAGTGCAATTCGCCGACAGAATCATCACTGATTTTTCCGAAGTTGATTGTACTGATACCTCACAAACCATCGATTTCTGCAATGCCGATATTGCACTGGATATCATGCGCAGCCGCTCAAAGCGATATCTGCACGACGCTTTGAGCTGATTATGCTAAATCCGCTGATTTTGATGTGTGTATTTTCATGCGTATAGAAGCGTTTGAATATGATTTGAGCCTTGGAGTGATATTGAATTCCAAGGCTCAAATGTTTTATGGATATCGGCGGTTGCCGTTTACTTGACGGTGATGGTGATGGTGGCGGTTTGGTTGCCGACCTTCACGTTCACCTTGGCGGTGCCGGTCTGGACGCCGTAGACGGTGCCGGTGCCGGAGACCGCCACGGCGGCCCCGTCACTCCACCAGACAGCGTCGGACGGGGTGGCGTCCTGGGTGCCGATCACGTAGAGCTCGGCGAGGTTGCCTTTCTGGATGGACAGTTTGCCGTCCGCGACGCCCTTGCCGGAGATGCTGATGGCGGAGTCGTCCGGGATCGTGCCGTCCTCGTTCACCTTGCCGGAGGTCCAGGAGACGCCGAGCGCCTTGGTCTTGTCGGCCTTGGACTTGCGGTCCTTGGCCGAGTCCCACGTGGTCTTGCCGTTGGCGTCGACCTTGATCAGACGGAATGTGATGGCGTTGCCCTTGCCGACCTTCGTGGTGCCGGTGTACGCGTTGCCGTACCTGGCGAGCTTGACGCCGCCGGCGCGGGTCCAGGTCTTGCCCTTGCCCTGGCCCCAGTCGCCGACCGCGTACAGGGTCTCGCCGGTCTTGAGGTCGGCGGCCGCGTTGATGGTGATGTCCACGGTGTTCTCGACCGCGTTGGTCCACTTGAGGTCCACGGTCTTGGTCTTGTCGGCGGTGGCCTTGACGTCGCCGATCTCGTCCCATGTGGTCTTGCCGTTCGCGTCGACCTTGATCAGTCGGGCGGTGATGGCCTGGCCCTTGGTCATGGTGGTGGTGCCGGTGTACGCGTTGCCGTTCTTGGCGAGCTTGACGCCGCCGGCGCGGGTCCAGGTCTTGCCCTTGCCCTGGCCCCA
>ENA-OPCE01001518-OPCE01001518.1-human-gut-metagenome-genome-assembly--contig:-NODE-1518-length-14341-cov-3.663517_pt1 | contig 14341 bp, 13 predicted proteins | sample MGYA00241247_ERZ501474 | MGnify/ENA primary metagenome ERZ501474 (study PRJEB25962, sample SAMEA2042572) | human gut metagenome | biome: human gut; feature: human-associated habitat; material: faeces... | reverse complement strand
CCGCCCGCCGCGCCCGCTGTTTTTGGTCGCGATGTGCCACGCTGTTGCAGCCTGGCACATCGCGACCATTTTTTGTGCCGAATCTACGCGCTGGACCTGCGTGTTGTGACGCCCAGCTCGTCATCGGGGCCGCTCACGGGTTGCGCCTGCCGCAAACGGGTGACTTGCTATGCTGGAGAAGTGCCTGTGGGGGAGGGGCTCGACCCGCCTCCGGCCTATGCAAGGAGAAAGGACGGTCGTCATGGACGAGACGTTTGAGAAAGTCGCCGCATGGTGCAAGCCGACCATGGAGCATCCGCTCGCCATCGTGCTGGGCAGCGGTCTGGGTTCGCTGGGTGAGCGCGTTCGCGTGGTGCGACACATCCCGTACAGCGACATCGATGGGTTCCCCACGGAGGCGATCCCGGTGGAGGGCCATAGCTTCACGGTTCTCGTGGGTGAGCTCGACGGCGTGCCCGTGGTGGTGTATCCCGGTCGCGTGCACATGTACCAGGGTTACGACGCCCTGCAGGTGACCTCGCTCGTGCGGCATGCTTACAAACTGGGTTGCCGCAGCATCGTGTTGAGCTGTGCGACCGGTGCGGTGGGCGCCATCGCTCCCGGTACCGTCGGCATCATCACCGATCAGATCAACCTCACCGGGCGCAACCCGCTCGCATCGCCCGCGGGCGTTGCCGCAGCCGGCCTGGACAGTCCGTTTGTCTCGATGGCGGGGGCCTACTCCCCGTATCTCTCTGGCTTGGCGCGCGAGGCTGCGTCCGAACTTGGCATGGAGCTCGCAGAGGGTGTGTACGCCGGCCTCCTCGGTCCCAGCTACGAGACGCCCGCCGAGATCCGCATGCTCGGCACGCTCGGTGCCGATTACGTGGGCATGTCGACCGTGTGCGAGGCCATCATGGCCCGCGCCATGGGGATGGAGGTGCTCGGAATCACGCTCGTCACCAACAAGGCCGGCTGTCCGGGCGAAAGCCACGCCAAGGTGCTGGGCGCCGCCGACGCGGCCGCCGAGGCGATGCAGGCCCTTGCCCTCGCCACGATCCGCCGTATCGGTGCATAAGCGCGTGGAGAAGAGTTTTTCTAACCGTGCGTTAGGCACTTGCGCGGGAGCGCATTTCCACGTACTATAGACAATCGTCGGAACGGCTCAGTCCGCTCCGCCATGGAGTCGCCAGCGTAGCTCAGTTGGCAGAGCACCGCTCTCGTAAAGCGGGGGTCACCGGTTCGAGCCCGGTCGCTGGCTCCATCGAATTTTAAAGGCCAGGCACCGTGTGTGTCTGGCTTTTTTCTTGGCTCTGTTAGACCAGAGTTGACATAAGAGCATCTTTGGCCATTGCCAAACCGCCATACCAGTGGTTATCACGTTGCAAGAGCTGATATAAGAAGTGGGCGTGACCGACGGCAACTCAGCGATTATTTGGCGGGCTGTATAATAATCGAATAATCTAAATCCCAATGGAAGGCTTCGATAATGAGCGAAAAGGTGAATGGACAATCCATTGGATTGATTGAAAGACTTGAGCAGAACCCCCTTGCCAGGAGGATGGATGAGTCGAATCCCCTCTATTGGTATATTCACCTAGATCAATTGGGGAAGATGGCACAATCGGCGGCGACCGTCGAGAAGGCTATTAACGAGTTCACAGCATGCAATCCCCACTACTGCATTCTCAAAGTCACATCAAGGAAACATCTCACGTACGATTTATGTGCCACCGCCGTAAGGAACAACGGCCTCAACCTGCAATATGTCCCAGAGAGATTCAAAGATAGTCAAATGTGCGCGCTCGCCGTTTCGGAAAACGGAGAGGCATTATCAGACGTCCCCGCGACAATACTGACAGGTGCGGAAGGCTACAAGATATGCTTGCTGGCCGTTAGGAACGACGTCTCAGGACGGGCCTTAACAGTCGTTCCAAGCGAGTACCTTAAAGGTGATCGCGGGAGGAGGCTGTGTATGGAGGCCGTGTCTTATAACGGCTATGCCATTAGATTCGTGCCGAAACGGCTTCTCTCAAAGGCTCTTGTTAAAAGCGCCTTTGATCATCAGGCCCCAACCAGAAGGAAAGCTTCAAACTCTTCCCAATCCCTAGAGATGGGCCTGGATGCCTGCTATTGGCCCTCATTGCTATCATTCATACCGCAAAAGTTCCTGACAGAGGAATTGGTTGAGAGGGCGGTCAAGCTGCGCCCCAGCGAATTGAGAGACGCGCCGGATGAGCTCATCTCCAAAGATATCTGCCTATGGGCGATTGACCAAGACCCAATGAATCTGAAGTATATTCGAAATCCCGATAACTCCATCTTGGAGTATGCGCTACAAAAAAACCCGCGCACAATCATGGTTGCTCCGAAATGGCGTTTAACATTCGAGCTGTGTCGAATGGCGCTGGAGCTCGATCCAGAAATACCCACCAGCTCATTTCCGGCCCATATCACCGAACGGCTGCAGACAGAAGGATTAACCGAATCGGCATCTGATACCGCTGCCAGTGGGCTATGCATCACGATGACTCCGCTAAAAAGCAAGATTCCGTCTACGTCGGGCACAACTCGTCAGCAAGCCCCCAAGACGCTCTCTAAGGTTGCTTCCGGCATATACGACATTACTTTAAAAGATGGCTCCGACAGGACGCTTTATTACATTACCGACTTGCACATTGAACATCAGCTTCGGAATGAGAAGAGCGACGCGAGCGACGGCACGTATGCGATGAGCGAACATGAACTCAGAAAGAGGATACGTCGAAAACTAAAAACTCTCGCCGACAGCGCTTGTGACAGCAAGGGCATTTTGCTTGTGGGCGGAGATGTTGCGAACAGCATCAAAGCAGAGACGATATTTTACGATGAGCTGTCCGCGTTAAAAACATGGCATGGCGAGATCATCTGCGTACTCGGCAATCATGAGCTGCTCGCCGGGGAGTCAGAACTGCGCGGCGACCATAATCGCGGAGCCGCTAAATCCATCGAAGATGTAGTCTCTGAATATCGCGAGGCAATCGGATATAGGGCCACGTTGTTGGAAAACCAGCTCTACCTTGAATACAAAGGGCGCAGAAAGGTCGTTCTGACCGAAGAGGAGATACTTGGCTCTAGTAACGATGAGCTTACCGAAGCATGCAGGAAGTCGTCTCTGATCATATTGGGCGGCATTGGTTTCTCCGGGCTGAATCCAGTCTTCAACGCAAGCACAATTCGATACAACAGCTCAATTACTCTTGAGGTGGACATTGATCGCACAAAGCGATTCCAGGCAGTCTACGAAAAGGTACTCTCCTGTGCGAGGGGCCTCCGCGTAATAGTCCTCACGCACACGCAAAAGGCTGATTGGTCAGATGACCCATATAACCCAAACTGGATCTATGTGAATGGCCACACGCATCAGAACACCGTCCAGCTTGATCAATCCGCCATCGTCCTTTCCGATAATCAGATCGGATATACGCCCAAACCCTGGAAGCTCAAGGGGTTTAGCTTAGACATTAAAAGGGTGGATATCTTTGAAGACTATCCCGACGGGTCTCATAAGATCGAGAGGGCTCAATACATCGAGTTCAACAGGTGCATGGGAATCGCCATGCAAAGAATGAGGTATCCGGGTGACATATATCTGCTGAAGCGTTCCGGATGTTATATGTTCGTGCTAAAAGACCTCGCCAGAACCTATCTTCTTGCTGGAGGACGAAGGTACAAGCTCGCACATGACATCGAATACTATTTCGAAAACCTGCCGAAGTACGTGGAAAACGTCCAGAGGTGCTTCGCTCCCTACCAGAACGCCTTGCGGTCAATATCCAATGAGGTCAAAGAGCTGGGCGGTAGCGGGGCGATACATGGCTGCATCGTCGACATCGACTTCTTCAATCACATTTACCTGAACCCATATGACGGCAAGGTCACCCCCTATTTCGCGGAGGATATGGAAAATAAGATAGCGTTCGAGAACACAAGAAGGCTACTGGAAGGTTCTCCTTATCTGCCCAAAGGAGAGTCAATGCTCAAACGCTACAGCAAGTTGTCAAATCACAGGAGCCTTCCCATATTGAACGAGCTTGACGGCGATGATGGAGGCATGGCCACCGTGCCGGAATTGGTACTGGATCGAGCGATGTACGAACCCTCGCGCATCATGCGATCGATGCAGTACATATTCGATCAGAATGTCGTCAGGATATGGAAGGATGAGGTCCTAAGCCTCACTCTCACCTCTGGCGGGGATTTACCCAATTCTGGGTTAGAGCCAACCCATCGCATCGGAAACGGAGATCAGAACAGGGGATAGGAATCGTCTCATCTGATTGCTTCGATCATGCCTTTTCCGTCGCTTTTCTGACCTTCATCTCGAAGGGCATCCCACCCTCGCGGACCAGCGCCTTGAGGAACGCGTTGACGGCGCTGGACATGGACAGGCCGAGCTCGTCCAGAATGACGGTCGCCTCTCTCTTGACCTCGGGCTCTATGCGGATGGTCGTCGCAGGGATGTTGGACGGCATGGTGGCTCCTATCTCTCGCGTATGCCACGGTGCCACCATTTTAGCCGACTACGGTCCCGCGGGACCCCAATAGTCCATGTAGGGCGGGGCCACGTTGAAAAGCTCGCGGGTCCTGATGCGGCAGATGCCGTTGGCGAGCTGACGGGCGACAATCTCGTCCCCGCCCCTCGCGGAGGCCGTCAAAAACGTCCTGCACCACCTGAACCACTCGAGGTACGCCGCGAGATGCTTGGTCGAGACACCCCTGAACCGCCCCATGAAGGAGGCGAGCATCGAGTGGACCGCGTTGACCCTGTTGATGGTCCCCTTGGAGCGATCCCTCGAGTCGTAGGCTAGGTGGGCGGCGACGTCGAGCTCGGCGAGTACGTCGACATATGCCGTCGCCTTGTCGGTCGCGACGACTGAGCCCGCCTCGACGCGGCCCCGCAACACGTCCATAGCCCGTCTGCTCGACAGAGCTCCGCGCCCGGAGACCTCGAAAAACGTCTCGTTAGAGTCGTTCACACCCGTCATCACGCAGATCTGCTCGCGCGACAGCCCGCGCTTGCGGACTTGCTTGCCGCGGTGCCGGGAGGGGCGTGGCATGACGAACGAGCTCTTTGTGTGGTTGCCCTTGAAGGACTCCGGGAAGTAGGTCTCGTCGAGTTCGCAGCCGCATCCCCGCTCGACCGTGAACGCGGGGGAATACGCCGACAGGCACACGATGAGGCGGTGGCGCATGGTGTACGCGGTCTTGAGGCACACATGGCAGCGCTCGGCGCACTCCCGGAGGGGCAACATGAGGACGAAACACTCGGCGTAGGCCATCCATGTCTCCTTCGGGAGCTTGCTCGTTCCCAAGATGCGTTCACTGCCCATGCCGAACGTCCTGCCGCAGTCGCGGCAGAGGTAGCGCTGCCCGCCGTTCCTGGATTTGCCTTTCTTGACGATGGCGACCGAGCCGCAGCGCGGGCAGCATTGGACCCCATGGTCGGACCCGGAGCTATCCTCAAACATTGCGGCGCGGATAACGTCTCGTACGGATTCGATGGCGCGTCTCCGCTCCGTCTTGTTCAGCTTCGCCATATTGCGCTTGAAGGTGGTTACCAGATCTTCGGCGTTCATGATGCCCCCATACCGCGGTACTTAACTAAAGTATACCACTGTGACATCACCCGTATGTCAATGTTGGTCTAACAGAGCCTAAAGTAATGGGCCCACCGGCCTGCATTTGCCTCTTAAACAAGGGAATGACAGAGCCATGAGATCCAAGAACGTTGCCGAAGCGAACCGCGGTGAAAATCGTTTTACTATTTGCAGCATAATATTGGACAATCATCTCATCCATACGCTTAGTCGCACCCATCACATTGGTTGGGTTGACTGCTTTATCCGTCGAGATCTGAACGAAGTGCGTACAAGCGTACTCATCAGCAAGCCTCACGACGTTCAACGTTCCAAAAACATTGTTCTCAATAGCCTCGCGCGGATTAGCCTCCATGAGCGGGACATGCTTATGTGCCGCCGCATGAAATACCACCTCGGGTCGATAAGTCTCGAAGACCGCGTTGATAGCAGGTAAATGAGCGATAGAACCAATGACCACCTTCAGGTCAATTCCAGCATCAAGCGCAGGCTTCTTAATCTCATGCAACAGCTCATACGTCGTATTCTCGTAAATGTCAAACAAAATGATTTGCTTGGGCCTCGCAGGTAGAAGCTGACGAACGATCTCCGATCCGATTGATCCACCGCCCCCGGTGACTAATATCTTCTTACCTGAAACGTAACCCATCCGCCCCAAATCAAGTGCGATTTCTTCGCGGGAGAGGAGGTCGCCAATCTCAACCTCTCTGAGTGCAATTTTTCCATCCAAACCCTGAGGCATATCGTGAATCTGCGGAAGAGTCATTGTCTTAAGACCGGTTTCCAGGCACAGAGCATAAATTCGATCTCGCTCCACCTTGGTCGCGCTCGGAACGGCTACAACAATTTGGTCAATATTTCCTGATGCGCAAATCCGAGGGATCGAATCGCAGGTTCCCATCACCTTGACACCATGAACGTAGCCACCAATTTTGCTGCGATCGTCATCAACCAGGCCAACAGGCAGGCCGGGCATATCAGGGTTACCGGAAAGCATGCGCTTGACAGTCAAAGAACCCGTCTCGCCAGCGCCAATAATTAACGATCTCGGCGCATCACCTATTTCTTTAATACCGAACAGCGACCAACCCTTGCGACTTGAGTACATGCGAATAGCAAAGCGACTGGCCCCGCACACGACAAAGAGGATCATCCATGCAAATACATACACACGATACGGCATGCGGTGCCCAAGAATGAGGGCAGAAGCGCTGTCTGAAACAAATGATGCGACGATGGTAACAAGAAAGACCCGAAGCAATTCGTCGATACTTGCATATTGCCAAAGTGAGTTATACATACGCCCGACCGCAAAGACGGTAACGTTGATTAAAGCAATGAGTAGAATCATATGCGAAAAGTCGTTTGAGCCAATTACCGTCTCAAACGAACCTGTCGCCCATGCAGCAGAAATGTAAGCGATCCCCGTAGCAAAAACATCAAGCACCGCCAGTGGAAGCGCTTTGATCATAGTACGGGCCTTCCCTGTTCCAGAGGTCATATGGCCGTATCCCCTTCCCCCTTGCGGCGTCACGCCGCGAAATAAATCCCCAAATGAAAAAAACATCACAAACAGTTCACAAAAACGCATCGATTTAAAATGAGGGTCCGCCTTCGGTGAATTAGAGCCTTCTCACAATCCCTAGACCTACGCGAGCGCCAATACGCCGCCCACACATGTCAAACTCTATAAATGCCAAACTCTTTCTGCGGTTAATGCTTTTGATCAAGGCTTCGTGCCCCTTCAGGGGGCCGCGAAGGACAACGATGTTGTCCCCCTCGACAACACCGACGCTCATCGGAATAACATGCTGCCCCTGGGACGTCATCTCAGATAGCCACGCACAATCCGCATCCTCCAAGGAACAAAATGAGGTCCCGTATCTCAAAAATTTGGTGAATGAATCTACAAGCTTCAAGCGCTCGTACAAGAGAGCAGGATGACCCGTTGCAACGATCAAATAACCGGGAAGAAGTAGTGATTCAACGGGCACCCACTCGCCGCGGATCTTCTTCTCTGTTGCAAAGCGTGGGGTGAAGCATTCGAGCACAAGTTCATTCCCGGCAATACGCGTAATGACTTCACATAGGTGTTCTTCTTTACCAGTTGGCACCTGAATAACATACCAATTTTTTAAAAATGGTCTGTCTGGGCACTCGTTGCGGAGGGTACAAAAGGCGAGAGTTTTTTGAGATTCTGCCGCGCTGCACCCAGACAGAGAATCGGTCTTTTCGTCAAACAACCTCATGACCCCCCAATGTGTAAAACATCGCACCAAGTCAAATCGATACGACAAATCACTTCTTCCTCAAAAGAAGATTGACATTGTATAGAATCGCCAATGCAACGAAAGTCCACTCCAGGCACCACTTTCGCGCACGGGCAACATGTATGAACAACGCACCCCTCATGTACATAAAAGATGAGCTGCTTCACCAATTGTAGCGATTGACTGCACGTAACTTTGTCACAATTTTGCAGACTGATAAGCAGAATTGATCAATGTGGCTTACTACCTGTGCATATGTTAAGTTTCATCAATATAACAATTATGGAGCCAATTAATCAGTCCGTTATAATGCCCCCTTGGACACAATATTGTCACAAGGAGAACCGCCTTTTGCATTCTTCAAATATGAACGAAGGGGCGTACCAGAAATGACCCTGAGCACAGACTCACGACTCAGGCGTATAAAAGACATCAAGAACCGTTTGAAACACACTGTCCTGGTCAAGATATAAGGCAGCGTGATTGCCTTCGGAAGACATCTCCCCTTGCAGCGACACAACGTCAACTCCAGAAACGCCCTGACCGATCATGGTGCTAGCGATATATGAAAACTCGTCCATGCCAAGATTCGTCCAAGTGTAATTCAAGGCAGTTTGATACAGCGAGAGAAGCTTGGAAGGGTCCCCAGCGGCGGACTGTAACGCCTGCTTGAAGAAAGCCTTGATGAACGAGAGCTGGCGAGCCTGTCGATCGAGCGAGGAAGAATCGTTCGACCCATCCCTATTGCGAACATATTTTTCTGCGCGAGTTCCAGATAGCGTGGTTTCAACCCCCTCATAAATATCGTATCCCGGAACCGTTTGGACAGGGGTTAGCGTGACTCCCCCAATGGCATCGGCAAGGGGTGCGATACCGCGAACATTCAACGTGAAATAATAGTCGATTGGAATACCGGAAAGAATTCGACTCGCAGCTTGAGTAACGAGCTCAGAGCTCTGTTCATTGCTTGAGCCATAGGTGTACTGCAAGCAAAGCTGCATCTTATTCTGGCCGCTGTACGACCCATCAATATACGTATCAACATCCACCCAACTATCACGTGGTATGGAAATACACGTAGCGCGCCCCGTATCTGTATTTAACGCCATGATCATAATGGCATCAGCCTGACCAGTCGTTGCCTCACCAGTGGTAAGATTGCGCACTTGATTATCGAACCCGATAAAAGCAACGGTGACCATGTTTTCGTTAAGCCTATAAGTAACGCCATCATGCTCGATGGTACTGCCGCTCTGGTCAATCATGTGCTGCATCGAATCTTCGAACTTACGCCTACCCTGGGCAATGGAGTGATTGACAAAGAGAGCAATGCCCGCGGCGATCATAGCGATGATAAACAGCACCACAAGAACGGTGATGCCAACAACACGCTTACGCGAGGGCTTAGTGTCGCTCTGGTCGATATCTTCGGAAGCCTGTTCAGCAGCCTCTGCCTGGCAATCAACGTCTTCCGAGGACTCGGCACACTCTGAAGAAACGCAGGAAGACTCGCAATCGGGCTGAGCAGCCTCTTGGACCTGCTCATCAGGCTCAACAGGCGCCGAGTCCGCCTCAGGACCATGAGGAGCTTCGATATGATCATCTTCATTTCGTGAAGCAAAATGCCGGCCGTACGGACGCTCGTCGGTCATTATTTGGTCTCCTGATCATCCACAAGTACACCGGTAACAAGGTAACGCACCGTTGGGGAGTGCGGATGCGTAAAGGTGCAGGTGCTCAGCTGGACGAGCTTGCTATCAGAGTCGAGCTCCACGCCCTCGCGTACGTTGCGCACCACAGAATTGGGGTTGAGCACCGAAGCAAAGTACTCCTCGCGCACCGAGGAGCGGTCAAAGTCAAAGGAATTGAGGATATGACGGCCATCGTACTCGTAGGCCGAGACCACCTCATACGTGAGAATGTGCCCGGGTGTGTACACGTAAAACGTATCGTTTTGCTTGAAGAACTCGGCATCTTCAAAGTAGTGCAGCGTAGCAAAGATGCCATCCACATTGTGGCCGTAAATCACCGTGACCGGATCGGAAAAATCCTGAGCGTTGGCAAGCTGCGTGAACGCACAACCAACGGGGCTGTAATTTCCATCCTGGTCGTGGTTGAGATAGAAGGAATCATCGAGCGCGCTCTGTTGAATGGGCGTGTTTATCTCCGCACCGGGGATATAGAGCCATGCGTACGATTCAACGTTCTTACCCCACAAGGCAGAAAAGTCGATTGGGTTATCGGGGAGCTCCTTCTCTTGGACCGCCACAGGATTCTTGGGCACCTCGGCACCCTGCATGCGCTGTAAGGATTTATATTCGTGGTACTGCTCCCACACTACGTACCCGCAGCCGCAAATGCCTATCACCAAAAGGACCGTCGCAGCCACACGCAATACTGTATTGCGACGAGAGCTCTTACGCTTCACATCCGGGCTCTGGCTATTCTGATTGTCTTGATTGCTGGATGCGGGCATGGGTCCCCCGAATGAATATCGTTGATAGAAGAAGGGACCTGTCCTAAAGACAGGTCCCCCATTCGCCTAATTACAAGGAGGAGTAATCGCTACTCGGAAACCTTCTTGCGAAGCACGAAAGCAGAACCGAGGGCAACGGCGGACACGCCAGCAACGGCCATAACGGGAAGGCCGGTCTGCGGGGACTGGGCACCCGTGTCGGTAGCAGGCTTGGTGGCAGACTGCTTGGCCACGATGGTGTGGATGGACAGGGCATCCGTGGTGAAGGTCACGGTACCGTCGGAGCTGGCGGTCTTGTTGATAACCTCGTTCTCAACACCCTCGGTCTCGTGGTCGACGTAGATGGTCACCTCTGCGTTGGCATACGCAGCGCCCAGGTTGTAAGCAAACTGATACGGAGCCTCAACCTTGCCGGTGCAGGTGATCTTGAAGGAGCCAATCTCGGTAAAGCCCTCGGGGATCTGGGCGTTGGAAGCCTTAACGCCCTCGGCGGCCTCCTCGATCTTGAGGGTACCGGTACCGTTGCAGGCGGCGGCAGCACGCACGTTCACGCCGGACTCGGTGGTGACGGTGATGGTCTCGGCCTTAACGGCGCCGGACGGGCTCTCCCAAGCGTGGGCAGCCACGGGGGCGGCGAGGGCAATGAGAGCAGCGCTCATGAAAGCGACGATCTGCTTCTTCATGTCATACTCCTTTACAAGCGAAACAGTACGTTGGAGGTAACACTAACTCTGGGCCATTCTAGCACCATAAATTAGCAACAGCGGCGGCAATATGGCAAAAGCCACACAGCGGCACAAGTCTTTACAAACACCCGGTACCACTAGGACCGCTATCAGAGCCGGCCATGTGATCCACGCTGCGGGTACTTGCGCAAGGCGCGCTTGAGATACCCGTAATGCTCAGGGCAATGCGCGTCGCTGGCAATATAGCGGTAGATCCCTCGTTTGAACATACGTTTAGCGGGCTTTTTCTCTGCGCCAAAACGCCCGCCCGCCATAAAGTCGCTCGATGCCTGAAGCAGGCATCCCATATCGACGAGGCGCTCCGCAAGATCGATATTCTCCTGAATGGCACGATATCGCTCCGGATGGGCGATAATCACGCTCATCCCCATGCCCTGCAACTGCACAATCGCACGCTCGTAATCAATGAAGTCACGCTCAGTGCAGCGGGGATCAAGCTCTAAGAGGAACTCGTTGGAGCCTTCAAAGCAGAGCTTACGTGCCCACTGCTCAATGCCAAGCTCCATGAGTTTAGGATAGGCAACCTCAAACCCCATAGTGAGCGGAAAGCCCCCCGCATGCTCGCGTAACAGGGCAAACGAGGCGCGCATGCGCTCGTAATCGAAATACGGATCGCGGCAATGCGGGGTGCACACAATCCGCGTGACGCCGGCGGAGCGGGCGGCCCTGAGCATCTCCAGGCTCATCGCAAGATCCCGGGCACCGTCATCAACGCCGGGCAAGATATGGCAATGGATGTCCCTCAACTTCCCACTCCCCTCTCAAACAAAAAACAGCCGCCAGGTCATCCCGGCGGCTGCGATTAAGATACTGCTGCTACTTGCCCTGACGCTGCGCGGCGTCGGCACCGTAGCGACCGATCATGAACTGAGCAGTCGAATCGGGGGAAATGTTTCCCCTGGCAGGGCTCTGCGGGGACACAGGGCGAACGGGCTGGACGGGCTGCACCGGCTGAACGGGAACCGCACCTCGCGCAGCACCGCCGGCCTGCGGAGCAACGGAAGCGGAGTGCGCACTGGACGCAGGGCGGACCTCGTCGCGCTGAGCGAGCGGCTCGTCAGGCAAATTACCGCCGCGCTGGATGGAAGCGCCAGACTCCTCGTAATAACGGGAAACGTAGTTGGCATCCGTTCCGGAGCACATGTTGGACACCGCACCGAGGACGTTCGCACCGGCCTTTTGGAGCTGAGCGTAGGCCTCCACGAGCTCGTCACGACGAACGATGTTCTCCCCCACCACGAGCAGCGTACCGTCAACGACCGTGGAAAGCACGGCAGCATCAACGAACGCGGTGAGCGGCGGTGTGTCAAAGATCACATAGCGATACGAAGCCGCGGCACTCTCGCAGAACGCCGCAAAACGCTTGGAGTTGAGCACGGCCTCCGGGTTGGGGATGTGGGGCTCAACATCGAGGAAGTGCAGACCACGCGTGGACGTGGTGGCAACGGCCTCTTCGAGGTCCATCTGGCCGCACACGACCGCGTACAGGCCCCCGCGCGAATGCGCACCCAAGACGTTGGCAAGGGAGCGGCGGCGCATGTCGCACTCGACGAGCAGCACACGCTCGCCCAGCGAGGCAATGGCCTGGGCAAGGGCGATGGCGATCGTGGTCTTGCCCTCGTTGGGGACAGAGGAGGTCACCACAAGGGAGCGGACCTGATTGTCGATAGAGGCAAAACGAATGTTGGCAACGAGCGACTTGGCGGCGTTCTGGATGCGCACCTGCTCGGTGTTGACCCTCTTCTTCTTGGCCATGTTTAACGCCCTCCCTTCACGGCGGGTATGCGGCCGATGACGGGGATGCCCAGAAGCTCCTCGACCTCATCTGCGGAGCGGACCTTGGTATTGAGCATGTCAGCGACCACGATGATCGCAACGGCCATGAACAGGCCGGCGAGGAACGCGACGGCGATGTACAGCACGCGAGAGGGGCCACTGGGGGCCGTTGGGGCGTCCGCACGGTCGATGACGTTGACGGCCTCGATCTGCATGACGTCCTGAGCGATGCCGGAAACGTTCTGAGCCAGGGAGTTGGCAAGCTCGGCAACCTGCTTGGGATCGTCGCCCGTGACCGTGACGCTCAGCACGCGCGAGGTGGTCTCGCTCGTGACGGAAATCTCAAAGCCGGCAAGGCTCTTGACCCCGAGGTCGCGCGCGGCAAGATCGCGCACGCGATCGGACTTGAGCAGCGTTGCCACGTCGTTGGCGACCATCTGGGAAGCAGAGAGGTTGGTATTGAGGTTATCGCCAATCTCATCCTGCTTTGCCAGCACGTACATGCTCGCGGCCGCGGTGTATTCGTCCTCCATGCCCATAAAGGCATACGCACCCATACCGATGGCGCACACCAAAGGAAGAATCAACACGAGCTTAAGGTTCTTTTTCAAGAGCCCCAACAACTCCAGGAGCGTCATTCCAGACCTTCCTAACCCTCTTGTTTGCGTATTGCTGTCCCATTTTGCCAAACAGCGCGAACCACGGACAGTTTCCTCAATTTACAAATGATACCAAATCGCCCAGTTTTATAAGACTACGCGCAAAATGGGTACAACTCACGCATTTAACGCCCCAGCAAAAACTCGAGCGCCCGCAGGCGGCAGTCCAAGTGGGTCGCGGCCCACACATGGGAGAAGCCGAGGAGGCGCGCGGCCGTATACGGATCGATGGGTGTTGCGACGAGTTCATCGAACCTCATGGAGATAAGGCTCGCGAGCCAAGCGGGTTCGCCGAGCTCGAGTGCCTCGCTGCCGGGCACGCTCGAGGCGCAGCTCGCACAGAGCAGACCGCCCGCATGCGCGGAGAAATACGTTGGCGCCTCGTCCTCGCACGCCACGCAGGAGGAGCAATCGGGCAGGTACCCAATGTGCGAGAGCAGCTTAAACACGTACGCGGCAACAATGAGGTCGAGATGCGGCGCGTCAAGCGAGGACAGCTGTGCGAGAACCGCGCGCGTGATCGCGAACACGAATGGGTCCTCGGCGTCCTCGTACGTGCAATGGCGAGCAACCTCGGCCACAGCGCTCGCAGACATGAGCAACTCGTAGCTGGGCTGCGACCCCAGCGGCGCCGCAACGAGTTCCGCCTGGGATACGATGTCCAGGCTGCGCCCATGCGCCAACAGCAGGTCGACCTCGCAGCACAGTTCGCACCGGGCGGCAAGGCGGCTGCCCGGTTTGCGCGCGCCCTTGGCAACCGCGCGGGCCTGCCGACCAGTCTGGTCAACGAGCGTCA
>ENA-OPCE01001498-OPCE01001498.1-human-gut-metagenome-genome-assembly--contig:-NODE-1498-length-14498-cov-2.546216_pt1 | contig 14498 bp, 15 predicted proteins | sample MGYA00241247_ERZ501474 | MGnify/ENA primary metagenome ERZ501474 (study PRJEB25962, sample SAMEA2042572) | human gut metagenome | biome: human gut; feature: human-associated habitat; material: faeces... | reverse complement strand
CTGATGATGGAATCCTCAAGCGGCATTCCACAGCATTGACAGAATAATTTCCTCGGGGAACCTAAGAGAGTATTGATCGAAACCTCAAACACATTTGATAACAATTTTAAGGTTTCTGTATTTGGGACAGTTTCCCCGTTTTCCCAGCGGGAAACAGCTTGTCTGGTAACAAATACTTTCTGGGCCAGTTCATCCTGGGATAGTCCGTGTTTTGTCCTTAATTTATAAATAACGGTTTTGGTATCCACATTTATCGCCTCCTTGCAAACAGTGTATCACTCTACATACCACTGATAAAGCAACTGACTGTTGCTGCAATTTGCAAAGCAGTTTCAGTTTAATGGCAGGAAAAGGCTCTGTCAACCATAACAGCAGGAAATTATCTGCACAGTGCCTTCCCGGATATGGGCATTCCTGTTTGCTGTGGATGTGCGGATGATAATGTGGTAGAATCGAAGGGCAGATATAGAGCGCTGCAAATGGAAGAGCTTTTTTAGAAGGCGATGCATTGTCTTGGGAGGAGGAGGCCTATGTCAAAATTTACACGTGACGCAATCAAACAATCCTTTTTAAAGCTTCTGAACGAGCGGCCGCTGTCGCAGATCAAGGTCAGGGATATCGTCTCTGACTGCGGTGTCAACCGCAATACCTTCTACTATTATTTTCACGACATCCCCTCTCTGGTTGAGGAGATGGTGATGGAGCAGGCTGAGGCCATTATCAGGCAGTACCCGTCTGCGGATACGGTCAGGGATTTCTTTGAGACTGCCATCAGCTACATACTGGAGCGGAAGACGCTGTTTCTACATATTTATCATTCCTCAAACAGGGAGATATTTGAGACATATCTCTGGCAGATGTGTGAGCAGATTGTTGCCCTTTATATTGAGGCTGTGCTGGACGGCCGGCAGATCAAAAAGACAGACCGCCTGATGATAGTGCAGTATTTGAAGGCTGTGAGCTTTGGCGTGATATCTGAGTGGCTGCAGGCCGGGCTGGGAGAGGATATCCGCCTCTTCTTTGACAGGATCTATGACCTGAAAAAGGGGACAGTGGAAGAAATGCTCCGGCGCTTTGAGACTGTATAAAAAAGAGATGCATGGATGTATGGGGATGAATGTATGGGCAAAACCCGCCCTGTGACTGATTTTCAGACACAGGGCGGGTTTTGTCTGTATAAAAGGGAGGAATGCCGTGGTATATTTCTTATCAGCAAAATGACAGAAAGAGGGAAGCATATGATAAAAAGAGAACTACGCAGCCTGACACACAACAAGATACTGCTCTTGGTGGTGGCGGCGATCACGGTAATCCCCTTTATTTATGCGGGCTTATTTTTGAAATCCATGTGGGACCCGTACGGCAGCCTGGAGGGCGCGCCGGCGGATCGGGGGCTGGTCTCCCACATCTCTGTTTATTCGAACTCATTATAGCACGTTTTTCTCACAGGCTCTTGTATATTTTTCGTAAAGAATTTGCCGTTTTAGCTATCTTTTTCCCCAAAAAAGTCCGCCATCTTTCCATCCATTTTCGTCAAAGCGGCATCCGCAGGCACACGTCCCTGCAATCGAATCGCATAGGCGAGCGGAGCCGTATTCTTTGCGGTCCGATTGCGGGGCAGAGCCTTTCCGCCGTGCAGATGGTTCCGCTGAAAAAGAAAAGCGGGCACAGGCGGAATCCAATCCCCTGCGCCCATGAATGCATTTAGACAAAAAAACAACCACATCTTTTCGATGTGGTTGTTTTTCTGTCAGGTGGCTTCATTCCGGATATTTTGTTTCCCCAGCCCGACCGCGTTGACTTTTGGGAAAAAGAGGAGCAAACAATATACAGCTTGCTCCTTCGTGCAAGGCATAGGCAATTGAGATATTGTCTTCTGGACTCCAAGCAGCTTCAAGTATTCAGTCTCTTTTCCGGAATAATATCAAATTAGATGGATGTTACGTCTGGATGAAAAAAGTTTGATTACGCATAAAAATCGACATCATACTGTTTACGTCTTGCTGCTTTCCTTAATCGTTTACATTTATCCCAAGAATTATACCAAACGACATCTGGCAACAACTCACTAAGCTTTTCCCACCTGCAGTAATCCATATTATCATTTGCAAGAATCTTATGGACAGTAGAGAAAGCAAACCTGACTAATTCATCTGCAAAACAATTGTCTGACCTCAATATAATGGGCAAAACAAATTGCGCATACTTTATTCTAACGCTATACGCTCCGCTAATTCCGCAAAATTTTTGATATAATTGCTCCCATACTGTAGGTGCTACCTGTAGTAAATCGTCATCGTACGGATCCAACACGTCAATAACTACTTCAAAAAGAGTAGCATCTTCAATGCGAGTCAACTTGCTCACACTCAATTTCTGATTCTTCGCACACAAACCGCTCCATCGTTTTAGAGAAGCATTAGTGGATTTGTTAACGCTATTCCCCAACTCGAAAAACGCATCAATGACCACATCGCCAAATGTTTTATACATTTCAACAGTCAAATCGTACTTGCAATTAATTAAAGCCCCCCTAACAATATCAAGATACTCGCTCTCTACGAGCTCGCTTTTACATACTGTACTCCTTAATTCGTGTAACACTTCTATTTGAATGTTTTTTGACTGCTTCCATATATCGTTACATAAGGCCAATCTCCAGTTAAAACGGATCATCACCACACTCACGCGAGGATTTTCCGACAACAACAACGAATAGTCTTCTATGCTGATTAGCGTAGCAATATACTTGGCAGCTTTTTCCCCTACACTATTTAAATCGTTTTGCATCAATCTGAGAAGTAACGTCAGCATCTTATTGTGTTCATTTAACCACAAATAATTTAGCACTTTAGTAAGGACTTCCTTTGAAATGCAATCTCCATTATCAAGAAGTAGGCTTTTATCTGTAAAGAAGTCAAATAGTATCTGAACACGCGCCCCAGCTTTTTGACTATTGTTGAAATCTAATGGCAAAAACAGTAATTCAAAAGTTTTTGCTAATATAGCACCAGCATCTTCAACGCTAAAATATTTTTGCAATATGCTCATTGTGGAGCTAACAGAAAAGTTTTCAACATCGAAAACAAGATTATATAATTCCTTGAACGGTTCCCATGTACGACGGTTGCAATATTTTTTATCAAATAATAGAATAAAGGATTTCACCCTATAAAAGGCTTTCACCTCGCCTTCAAGTTCACCAATCAACCCATTTGATTTATGAACACAGGGAAAGTCTGCAAAAAATATGTTTTTTTGCTTTGACCGAAATGTAACTTTCGGCAAGGAATTTGGAACAATTTGCAAATCAAGTGACGTTCGATTAATCGTGCGATTTGAAAAAGCTCCCGTGCAAAAAGATATGTCTTTAAAGAAATACAAGCCAAGCTTCGCTAGCAACAGTTCCAACGCCTTATTATAAGCCAAATTATCATCCACCGATATAACAATTGGGCATAAATATTGTGTCAGCAGAGAAAACACATCTACTGCTGTTGCACATACATCAATATCACAAGAAACTTCTTTGCAATGATCATCATGCAAGCAAACATCTATTGGCTTAGTATAATACGCCATCCAATCTTCATCGGTACAACATGGCCGTCTAAATAAATCATGAATATTAACCGTTTGCAAGTCCTCTTCATCTCGAAAAGCAAATAACAGTGTGTGTGTCCAAGCGCATCCGGGACGACTCATTTCACTTGCATACCACGTTTTGCTCAAAGCATAGCAATTGTCCGCTTCTAAGGAACACCCTGTTAAATACCCATCAAATTTATTAAACATTTCTGTTCCAGACAAATCGCTAAGTGGTTCTAATATTTTTATTGATTGACTAGAAAGAGGCATCGATGACGCCAACAATCTATGTCCATTTGAATATCCCCATATTGCTTGATGTATTCTCAACATACAGTATCTCCAACTATTAATTCATTGCCTCCCATAGTGGGAGCGTTATATCATGTGATCTCTTCCCTGTATTGTCAACTACAATAATACGCTCTGCTGGACAATCCTCAAATTGGTTATACAATTCATTAACAGCGCCTTCCGACTCAAATGCCCCACCTTGAGCACTTACGCCAAAATACGATACAGCAAATACATCGTTATTGGCTTTCAAATACTGCCACAATAACGGAGTTCTTGCAACTAAGCAATCTTCGGGTGTTGAGTACTTTTTCTCTGCCACGTCCCATGCGGAAACAACGATAACTAGCGGAATTGTTGCGCATCTTTCATTATTAGTTAAATAATCAATGTCTTGTAAAAGCTCTACTAATTGAACCTCTGTGGGATCCGTCTTCCCTGCTTCTCGTTCCATTGTAGGTGCCAAATTTTCTCCTGCCGTTCTAGATACCAAAGGAAGCTCCGAAATTAAAGCTGGTTCAATTATTTCGTTTGGATTTAAAAAGAGCAACACGCCATCGCAATTGATTATATGTTCTGACAATTCTCTGCTAATCTCACGCTCAGTATATTGCCTTTGGAATATTTCCCCAGATAAATCTGGAAAAGATACATCAAAGACATTATCATTATTATCACACAATCGAAGAGACAATGACTGCTGTTGTAACCCTATACTTGTCCGAGACACAGGCTCAAATTCTAACCATGTCTCTGCTAAAGAGGTAAGGTACTGGTGATCATCCGTAAAATTTCTCCAGTGTAATTTGGTTTCCACAGCTCTTTGCTGGAGTGAATAAGCTAATGCTGCCAGATACGACGTCTTTCCTGCAGCAGGCAACCCGAGAATAAAACAGGATTTTGAGGTGCTCATATCATTCTCTCCTTCCACAAATTAAATTGCGACGAGAGCCCCTCCCTATTAGTCACGGAAGCATCATCATATTGAGGATCAAGTAGTAACGTATCTAATAAACTATCAATTCCATATCCTACGTCAATGTTCGTACAATCATTTGGCATGGACGCAATAAAATGCAACTCACACCTTCCTTTTAATCCAGGAATCAGTTCTTCCACTCTGGTAATAATGCTATTAATAAATTTATCTAATCTTCTATCGTCTCTCGAAGAAACCAAGTCATACTTACTAACAGCAATAATAACCCGTGCATCTCTTCTGATGATGTCTCCGTCCAAAAATGTTTTTAATATATGAATTGCGCTCTGTAACTCTGACAATCTTTTCCTAGTAATTATTTTTTCGCCATCCAACAGTACAACAATATGCCGTGCAGCTTTCACAATTTGAAAATCTTCTTTTGCAGCAACCACATTGGCAGAAACAGCACTATAATCTTCACCAGAGAAATCAGAAAACAGCAAATTATTAATACACTCTGTTCTGCGATCTTTTAAACGAAGATGCAAAATACTATCGATAGACCCTCTTGGAGTTCTCCGCATTTCAACATTTGTTCGCATTGAAGCTGTTCTCACATAATATGATCGGCTCTCAAGCGCCGCTAGAGTCTTCGATCCCGCAAAAAGATACTTCTCTTTAGAGTTTCCTTTCAAAAAAGTATGATAAATCGCTGTAACCAACGTTGTCTTTCCACTGCCAGTAGCTCCTATGATAACAAAAAACTTCGACTTTTCTGTTGCCGTGAGCGGATATGTATCTTCAGCCGTAAGTTCTCTACCTGCCGGCAACGAATCAATTATTTCTTCCGTACTTTCCTCTGTTTCGGTTATAATCTCCTCATCCTCGCGCTCAACAACATTTTCTTCCATTCTTTAATTCCTCATTTGCCCACTTTTTTTGTATAGCAATGCTGCGCCATACACTCCATATACATTTGCAAAGCATATTGACTGGGACGTAAATTAATATCTGCGTCTCGTTTTATACACTCTCTCTTGAATTTAGGATACCATTCCGCAATTTCCTCTGTGTTGTCTGCGCGAATAATTGCGTTGCAAAGTGGAAGGTACTCAATCAAGGGAGAATTCTTCATCTCTGCAATAATCCTATCCTTGAATTTCTGATTTGTATTCATGATCAAATCAGAAATTGCAACCGGGCTGTCCTCTCCTAAACAAGCATTAACCATTTGTTTCAAAACGCCTTCAATCGAATACGGACCAGGATCATTTGTAATGAGCGAAGCAGCCTCATACCCAACCATTAAGCAGCCTTCATTTTTTCCAATAGTTTCAAAGTGGCAATTGAGTACATTGCTCCACTTAGAGAGCATCCACCACAACAGTTGTGAATCTTCACGGTATATACTCTGTGTTTCTTGTAATTTGGTCAAACCCTCCTGCAAATGATTTACTTTAGCATTGAGTCTCTGCAAAACCGTCAGCAATTTTGAATTTGCGTCATCATCCCAGCCGTTCTCCTCAATATGCTCTTCAAGTTCTTCGACTGTATTTTCTTTTACAAACCCTTCTTTTTTGACTGAAGATTCTCTCAAATGAATTCTATCTTCATCATACTGTTCTTGTATTGCTTGCTTTATCTCTGGAGTTGCTATTGGTTCGCCGCAAAAGCAAATGCTAAGCACCAATTGTTCGACAAGGCTATCATAATCGGGATTATTTTCAGCTATTTCTAGCAACACACAACCCGCTAAAAGTGCCAATTCCTCCGAATATCGAGCCGAAAAAGTTGCATCTATTTTCGAGAAAACAGCGGCAATATAGTCGCGTTGTACCTCTTCAATCTGCATTCCATAATACAGCTTTACAAGAGAAAGAATCTCCTCAATCTTAATATTGTCGGCAAATTCTTCAATACATTTTATCCTTTTTTCAATTTGGCCTTCCTGGGGGCTTAGGCACACATCTACGTACCAATCATTAAACTTTTTATTCATAATCATCTTATCCTTTCATACGCTCTATCTCGCGTAGCAGTTCATCTACAATTTTCTTTTCTTTTGCTCTGTAAATGATAGGCTCTAATAACTCCGTGTGCGTCAGTCCTTCATCTTCGGCTTGAATCAAATTTAGTTTTTGCAAAATGTATTCTCTTCGAAAAAACGGCAGATTCATAAAATCGTAGACAAAACTCCGTTCCCATGAATCAGCAGATATTTTGGAGGACTCATTGTGTTCACATTCCGCCTCTTCATTCTGCATTATAGCTTCCACATCCTGATTAGATAAACTAATTTCCATTTCCAAAAATTCTTGCCCACTACTACAAGAATTCTTATCTGCCTCAAATTGATCTTCACACTTGTCCAAAATGCGAGGGAAAATTTTCACATGCAGAACCGCTTTTCCAGCGCTTTCTTTAACATCAAGTGTTATCCAATTATATCTTGGAATCCACTCATCTTCCATCCTTGACGGATTAGCCGCTCCACTTCCAACAATTAAGCTATTTCCTTCTTGTTTGATTGTTTGTAAATGCTTATGCCCATACAACTGTACGGCAACTCTTCTATTCATTATCTGACGGATTTTATGGTCCGGATCGAACCAACATTCTGGTGGGTGATGACACAGGCTGAGGCAAACTGTATTATCTTCGCGGCTTGGAACTTGCATATGGCTGATACGCATTTGTTCTTCGCTACCGTCCGGAAGGTTATCCTCCTCATTCGATGTAATTGTAGAATTAATTCCTACCAAACGCAATTTATAATGTGCATCAAGTGGAAGATCTTGTTCCCACTTGGCCTTACCCGGAGCAAGACTACAGCTATACTGTGCAGCAAATTTTTCATTATAGCACCCTATGGGAGAATAGAGTGCTGCAATGTCAGTATCAGTGCGAAATATTCCTTCCAAACATTTATCATATGCCTCAACAGAGATTTGATTTTTGAGTGTATCCTGTATATGCTTTACACTCATTCCTTTTTTGGCTATACTTCGGTCCACATCATGATTTCCAGGAACGCAAAACACCCTAGACTTTTCAAGCTGCACTGTTTCAAAAATTCTATCTAAAAAGCTTGTTGCTGCAACATATTCGGACTCTTGCCCACTAAACGCAATATCTCCACAAATTAAAACGCCATCCACTCTATGAATGCATCTTTTGAAGAAAACTGAAATATCGCGTAACAACTCATCTCTTAAATCCTGATCAATATCATATTGGTCACCACTATATTTTGTAAAATGAATATCGGACAAATGTATAAACGCAAGCACAGTTCATCCCTCCTGACTCTCCCACTACCTATTTCTTTATTGAAATATTATAAGCCCCGGTGGATCAGCATCTCTTATCAGTTCGCTACTAACGCAAAAGCCGCATGATCATTCTCACACGGCTGGTATTATAGGAAAAAGTTTACTTTTTTATTATATACCCTTTAATTGCAATTAGCAACGGAATGATACCAAATCCCTGTGAAATTCCTTTATCTTTACCAGCAGAACAGCTTTTTTGTAACCGTGGCGCAACGTGCTTTCAAGGCACCACGCGCGTTCCTCCGCCGAGTTGCATTCCTCCAGAATGATGACATTCAGCGTCCAGCCGATTTGCAGTGCCAACTGTGCGCTTTCAGGCTCATTCTCGTATGCATGGTAAAAATCCCGCATACGGCGCAGGTTGCGAGGGGAACACCCCGTCCTATCGGGATAATTCTCCCGCAGATACTCTGCAGCGACCACAGCAGCGCCTTTTTCGGAGCGGGCACAAATAGCCTGTCCGATTTTATAGCACAGTTCTGTGTCGATCAGTTCCAGCATCATCAGCCTGTCCAGCGTTCGGTAAAGCTCGGAGTAATCTGCCGGCTTTCGGATGTTCATAGCCGCTCCTTTCCCGCGCAACGCGCCTGATCTTTCTTTTCAAAAGCTGCGCTTCGAATATACATTCTCACACAGCTTCCACGAATCACTTTCACCAGAGGGAAAAACATAGCAAGGATCGTCCGCGCCAGCTGGTGCCCCATAGCAAGCGTGGGGCGATTCCTCATTCCGTTGGAACTCTTTCAGTGTCTTCCAAATCTCTTTGACAAGGTCAAGGCATTGCTTCAGCGTCAGGCAAAAGTGGTGTTTTACACATGCATACGATTCCATGAGATACAGGTGGATGCAGTCAAGCGATACTGCTTGAATCGCATAACGTAACCGGCAGGTCCTTGATTCTGTCATCAGATTCGAGTAGTCATACAGTGGGGCATCCGACGGGAAGAAGTGGAAATAATACTTTTTGCAGTCGCTGCGGTGAACTTCCTTTCTGCCAAGAGCTGCTTCAAAACACTTTGTATGGACGATCCGGCCATCCCGCAATTGAGAAAGGCGGCTCTGCCGGTAGATATGCTCTCTACAGAGCGGGCAGTGATCAATCGTAGAATAATGAGCGCCGGTCACGGCGGCCTCTAAGGTGTTTGCAAATGCCTTCGCATCCTCGGCACCGACGAAATACATATAGTCGCGCGGACGTCCGATATTACTTCCAGTCAGAGTAATACGAATTGACTTGTACTTTGAGATCTTTACCTCAAATGAGCTAGTCTCCATATTTTTGCACCTCTTTCTATTTTTGAAGGCCGCAAAGGAAAAGACGGCAAGCTGCTGCCGTTCTTTCCTCTGCGGCCTTATTTTAGATGATCTGTACGATCTGCTCCCAGAGCAGGATATGCTTTGAATCAATGGCTCGGTTATCATGGTAATGTCCGAACAGCCAGTAGGAATACTCGGCTTTTTCTTTGACCTCCTGGAAGAATTCGGTTAACTCATCCGCCTCGTTGTGGCGAGATTCCATCATGGCCGTACTGGTAGGGGCGCAGTGAGTGATGATGTAGTCCGCCTGCCAACCGCACCGATCCAGATTCCGTCTGGTTTCAGCGTATTCCTCATCGGAGGGCATTTCCTGCTCCCACCAGGAGATGTGGTTGATGCGGAATCGCGCTCTCGGCTTTCGCCGCAGCATCAGGAGCTTGCGCTCAAAATTTGGATCGTCCAGCTCCAGAATACCATCTTCAATGTCGTGGCTCCTGGCTCCGCCCATGGTGAAGAAGCGGTATCCCTCCAGTTCAAAGATCTGCCCGCGCATCAGGTGCAGAACATGGGGGGCGAATGCGGTGGATCTTTCCGCCGTGCCATTCCTCCACGGGGCAGGTTGCAATGGCGTCATAGTTTTCATGATTGCCATCCACAAATGCCAGTGTGAAGGGCAGGCGTTCCAACCAGTCCAAGACATCGTCATCCCGGCTATCGCCGAACCACACGCCACCGAAGTCGCCGCAGATGATCACAATGTCTTCTTTTGTCATCTCTGACTGCTCGGGAAAAAATTTCGGCTTGAATCGTTCAAAGTTCCCGTGGCAATCTCCTGTAGCCCATATCATACGAATTTCCTCCTCTTTGGCTGTTCCACAGCCTGCTCTATCTCCATCCCGTTTCGGAGAGTTACCCGGATCATCTCTCTGGAGAGGACTGTGACCTTCTCCAACATCTGATAGACCACATTGTCATCCCACTGCGTCAGTTCTGCAGACAGTCCATCCAGCACAGAGACTGCCGCCTGCACACGCCTCGTGACCTGCTCCTGTTCCTGCCGTATGTTCTGAATATTGGACTTCCGACGCTTGAGCTCCTCCATGGCAGTGGAGATGGTCCGGAACCGCTCGGCATATTCCTCTGCATCCCCCGCACCGGAAGCTTCCAGCAGCAGATGATCGAACTGCTTTCCAAGCTCCGCGATGGCGCGGTCAATGTCCCCCAGGCTCATACTTTCTCCGGGAATGGGCGCCAGTTCCTGTTCCATGGCATCCGTAAGCTGTGCCTTTAAGGCTCCATGGTCGGACATGGACGCGTTGATCGCCACCAACACTGCCTGCTGGAGTGGCTCCTCATCCAGTGTTGGTGAATCTTTGCAGTACTTCTTCCCGTAATCCAATCGACTGGTGCAGCGCCACACAGCCCGCTTCTCACCGTGCTGTGTCCATACTACCCGGCGGTAAGCGGTGCCGCACTCGCCGCAGAACAGCAGACCACTGAGTGCGTATTTTCCGCTGTATTTACCCATACCTGTGGGGACGCTTTTTCTGCTTCTGTCGGTCTGTGCTTTGCGCCGTGCCATTTCAAACTGCACCGCGTCAAACTGCTCTCTGGGGATGATGGCATCGTGGTGATTCTGGATCAGGTATTTGGGACGTTGGCCGGTGTTCTTGACGACCTGCTTGCTGATGCAGTCCCGAATGAAGGTCTTCTGCCGCAGGACATCGCCGCAATATTTTTCGTCGCTGAGAATCGTTCGCAAATTGGAAGTGGTCCATTCTGTGGTTCCCGCGGCGTTCTGAAGGCCCCTGGCCTCCAGCGATTCCTTGATGCTCCGCAGTGTTTTCCCCGATAGATACATTTCATAAATCAGCTTTACTGTTTCCGCCTGCTCTGGTACAATCACCATTTCACCATTGAGGCCCTTTTGATAGCCCAGCAGGGTTTTGAACTGAATGTTGGCTTTGCCAGTTCGCATGGACTGCTGAATCCCCCAGCGGACACGGGACGAGGTATCCTCGCTCTCGGACTGGGCGAAGGCACCGTGGATGGTGATGAGAAACTCACTTTCCGGGTGGATGGAGTTGATATTCTGCTCCTCGAAGATGACCGGAATGCCGAGACTGCGAAGCTCACGGGTGTAGTTTAGGGTATCCACCGTATTTCTGGCAAAGCGGGAGACAGACTTGGCAAGAATCATATCGATCTTGCCCTGCCGGCACTGACGGATCATACGCAGAAAGTCTTTTCGTTTGCAGGCCGATGTGCCGGTCTTGCCCTCGTCAGCGAAGACGTCCACCATCGTCCAGTCGGGGTTCGTCATGATCTTCTCCGTATAGTAGGCTTTCTGATTTTCGTAGCTGTTAAGTTGTTCCTCGCTGTTGGTGGACACACGGCAGTATGCGGCAACTCTCAGGTTTTTCTTCTTTTCCAGTTCCTGAACCGTTTCCTCTTTTGCAGGGATGACGATCACTTTTGGTGCGGGTTTGTTTTGCGTCATGCCTGGGTTCCTCCCTCCATCCACTGATTGTTTTTCAGCAGGATTTTCACGATCCTATCCCCGTATGTAATTTTCCGGACGCTCTGCCGCAGAAGTTCTGCGTCCAGTTCTCTCATGGGCTGTCGGCACTGGAAGAGTAGCTGAAGTCGGCAGGTTTCATATTCTTCCGGCCCAATACTGGTCAGCATGAACGATGCCAGAGCCAGGGCGGACGATTTCGCCTGTTCTTCATCTACGGGAGGACTGCGGAGCAAATCGTCCAATTCTCGGCGCTGGCGCTGGAAGATTGGGGAATCGGCAACATCAGAAATAGATGCGGTGATGAGCTGCGGATCGTGGACCAGCCGATTCAGAATCCCCAGCACCTGCCGTTCCACATACTGTGGTGGAGCTCCTCCGCAGAGCTTTCTCAGTTCCTTCTGCGCCGGGGTCTGCGTGCGTTCGGGGGTCATCCGCTTTCGCCGTTCCTGCGCCGCAAGGAATTGTTCCTCTGTGATAAGAGACGGGAACCTGTCCGTTCCAGTGTATCGCTGATTCTCCAGAATTCGTGCCACCATGTTTTTATTCCATGGCTTATCCCCGTCGTAGGGAAGGCCCTGCTCCTGAAGCGACTCCGCCAGCACCTTGAACGACGCTCCGGTAAGGTATTTCAGGTAGATGCTCCGCACAATCTCCGCTTCCTCCGGCTCCGGCACGACATCGCCAAACTCCATTTTGTAGCCAAAAGGCTGTTTTCGTTTTCCCATTACCGCTTCGTCCTTTCGATTGGTTCTGTCACTTCCAGCCCATTGATAAGGCGGAAGCGCAGGATCTCATTATCCTCTATGACGATTTTTTCAATCAGTTCGCTGAACAATTCCTCATCAAGGGCTTCCAGCCAATCCGGGCTGCTCTCCAGCACATCCATCAGCTCCTGTGTCCGTTGGATGGTATGGTCTTCCTCTGCGCATAAGATGCGTTCTTTTTTTAGCTTGAGTTCACGGCGCCGCTCTGCCAGCAGATTACTTCGGGATATAAAAATGTCAGGATCGACTACGCCCTGCTGCTTCAGCTGGGCCAGTAGTCGCTCCTGACTGGCAATGTCCGATATTTGCTTGTTCAGCTCCACAATGTCCTCCCCCCAGAGCAAACTGCCGTTTCTGGCAGTGCGGAGATCAGAGATAAGCTGAGCAAGAATTTCTGCCGAATGGCGCTTAAGTTTGAAGTACAGGCAGCAAAACGCTTGCTCCACCTGCTCCTCTGGAATTGGCATAAGGGAGCAGCTTTTTTCTTCGTCGTGCTTGCAGCAGGCCCAATACCACCGCGCATTGATTTGCTTAGCTCTAACACGAGAGCCACAAGCACACCGTATAACGTGTGATATTTTACTATGCAATGCCCCTTGTGTATTTTTTCGCTTTGAGCGTAAATCCTGTGCTTTATCAAATGTTTCCCGCGATATGATTGCATCATTAATTCCACTGACGAAATACTGCGTCTTTTCTCCATGATTGCGCTTTTTTGTATATGGGAAAGAATCAGATGTATACCTCTTTTGCAACAAGGCATTCCCTGCGTATCTTTCATTCCGAAGGATATAGTCTATCAGTTTATATTTCCAGTCCAAGCCTAACACTTGCTCTTCATTAAAAATCCGAGAAATTTCCCGCGAGTTTCTTCCAGATAGGTATTCTGCAAATATTCTCTGAATAATCTGTGCTTCTTCGGGTACTACTTCCAAACTTCGTCCATTCAATCGGAAGCCAAGCGGTGCCTGGCAGGTATTGAACTCTCCTTTTTGCATCCGCATCCGATAGCTCCAACGCATTCTTTCCGAGATGGCCTCGCTCTCTCGCTGCGCCAGAGCCGCGAACATGGCTGTCAGGATCTCACCGGTGGCCTGAGCGGTGTCGATGTTTTGCTCCTCAAAGTATACGCTGACGCCAAGCGCTTTCAGCTCCCGCACCGCTTCCAAGCTTTCCTTGGCGTTTCTGGCAAAGCGGGAGGAGGACTTCACAAGGATGCGGTCAATACGTCCCTTCCGGCAGTCCTCCATCATGCGCAGGAAGTCCTCACGCTTTTCTACGGAGGTGCCGGTGATTCCCTTGTCGGCGTACACATCCACAAGCTCCCAATCGGGGTTATCCGTGATGAATTTGGAGTAATAGGCGTTCTGCGCGGCAAAGGAGTGTTTCTGATCCTCGGAGTTAGAGCTGACACGGGCGTAGGCTGCCACGCGGAGTTTCCGTGGGTTCTCCTGGCTGGTTGCAGGAATCGTGATGACTTTCGGTGTCATTGCCAGAGAACCGTTGGTTTTCGCCTTGTCGCTCATTCAGCCGTCACCTCCTTCGTCAGTAACACACAATACCACACGCGTGATACAAAAGCTATCTGAAACGTGAAAGAATCACAGAGAAATAATGATGTCTGCGCCGAGCTTGACCATGAGCCGTGCGGCGATCTTTTTTGTTTCCGCTTCGCTGATAAGCGCCTGCTCCCGCAAACTTCGGAGCAGATTGAGCACACCCAGATAGTCGGCATTTGGATTCATGTCACAGCCTCCATTCATTTAGTTTCGACTTCCCGCCAGAGGAACAACGGCTATCGCAAAGATTACCGGCATTCT
>ENA-OPCE01001485-OPCE01001485.1-human-gut-metagenome-genome-assembly--contig:-NODE-1485-length-14580-cov-3.049570_pt1 | contig 14580 bp, 9 predicted proteins | sample MGYA00241247_ERZ501474 | MGnify/ENA primary metagenome ERZ501474 (study PRJEB25962, sample SAMEA2042572) | human gut metagenome | biome: human gut; feature: human-associated habitat; material: faeces... | reverse complement strand
AGCTTCGGCGCGGGCGAACAACGCGAATACGACGAACAGTACATTCGCCGCATGGCCACCATCGCCGGCGCGGACGGCTTCATCCGCAGCATGCCGGAAGGCTACGATACCGTGGTCGGAGAGCGTGGCGTCGGCCTTTCCGGCGGCCAAAAACAGCGCCTGAGCCTCGCACGCGCGCTCGCCGACAATCCGTCGATCCTCATCATGGACGATACGACCAGCGCCGTCGACATGGAAACGGAAGCGGAAATCCAGCGCCATCTGCGCGAACTGGACGAACAGAAAACCATCGTCACCATCGCACACCGTATTTCATCGGTGAAAGATTCCGATCTGATCCTCGTGCTTGAGCATGGCCGCATTGTGGAGCGCGGCACGCATGACGAACTGGTGGCCGCGCACGGCCGATATTGGGAGATCTACTACAGGCAGCTCGGCTTGCAGGCGGGTCGTTCGCAAGGTTTCGAAGCGTAGGCGCGGGAAAGCAGGAAAGGGGGAAAACCCATGGCAAAACGTAACACATACCGCGAAGATGAAGAGCTGGAAGAACAGATCAACCTGCATGATATTCTGCGCATCGGCGTCTATGTAAAGCCGTATATGTCGCGAATCATACGCATTCTTGCCGTCGTCGTCATGATGAGCTGCATTGCGGTAGTCGTGCCATATTTGACGAAAATCATGATTGACAGCGCGATTCCGTCGAAAAATCTCACCTTACTTGGTGAATTAACGGGGTTGATGGCCGTACTTATTGTGATGTATGAGTTTGGATTGCGTTATCGTACCGTCGAAATTACTCGCGTCGGTCAGCTCATGTTGAAAGACATGCGCCGCGATATCTTCACGCATATTCAGACGCTGCCGTTCAGCTATTTCGATTCGCGTCCGCACGGCAAAATCCTGATTCGCGTGGTCAATTATGTGAACACGCTTTCCGACACGTTGAGTTCCGGCCTGATCAATGTGATTTCCGACGTATTCACCTTCCTGATCACGCTGGTGGTCATGTTCGTGGTCGATTGGCGGCTTGCGCTGTTCAGCCTGGTGCTCTTCCCGTTCCTGATCGCGTGGGTGCTGGTATTGCAGCATTTCCAGCGCCGCGCGTATCAGGTGTTGTCGAACAAGCAGAGCAATCTCAACGCGTTCATTCACGAGTCGATCGCCGGCGTGAAAACCACGCAGACCTTCGCCCAGGAGGCGGCGCAGTTCAAAACCTTCCAAGAGCAGCAAGACGACGTGCGCACCTCGTGGATGAAGGCCGTGCATATCCAGTTCCTCATGTGGCCGGGCATTCAAACCATTTCCGTCATGACGATCGCATTCATCTACTATGTGGGCGTCACGGGCTTCGGCGCGGTGAACGTTTCCACCGGCGTGCTGATCGCGTTCGTTGGCTATGCGAATAATTTCTGGAATCCGGTGATCAGCATCGGCAATTTCTACAATCAGCTGATCACTTGTTCCGCATATCTTGAGCGTATTTTCGAAACGCTTGACGTGCAGCCGGAGATTCGTAACGCTCCTGACGCGACTGAACTGCCGCAAATTGAAGGACGCGTCGATTTCAACGATGTAGTTTTCCGTTACGAGCCTGACGGTCGCAATATTCTCAATCTGGTTGATCTGCATGTTGAGCCAGGCAGCACCGTTGCGTTGGTTGGTCCGACCGGTGCCGGCAAAACCACGATTATCAATCTGCTGTCGCGTTTTTACGACGTTGCAGAAGGTTCGGTCACAATTGATGGTCATGATGTGCGTTCTGTCACATTGGAATCGTTGCGTCGGCAGATGGGCGTCATGCTGCAGGATACGTTCATTTTCTCCGGCAATGTGCGCGAGAACATCCGTTACGGCAAGTTGGATGCGACCGATGCTGAGATCGAAGCGGCCGCGAAGGCGGTGCATGCGCACGAGTTCATTATGGATTTGCCGAACGGATACGACACGGTGGTGGAGGAGCGCGGTTCCACGCTTTCCGCTGGTCAACGTCAGCTGATTGCATTCGCCCGCGTGCTGCTGGCCGATCCGCGCATTCTGATTCTCGACGAGGCCACGTCGAATATCGATACGCGTACCGAAGAGGCACTTCAGGCCGGATTGAACCACCTGCTGAAGGGACGCACGAGCTTCATCATCGCGCACCGACTGTCCACCATCGAGAACGCGGACATGATCTGCTACATCGATCATGGGCAGATCATGGAGCAAGGCAACCACGCCGAGCTGCTCGCCAAGCGTGGCGCCTACTATCGCCTCTACGACTCCCAATACGCCATGATCAAGGTCTAAATGGGCTGATTAGGGCTTGGACTGATTGGCTTGAAATCAGCCTTCCTGCTAGCCGCTTGTCGTTTTTCGGCCGGCGGCTAGCCGCAAATTATCAGGTACGAGGCGGAAGATAGGGAAGTGAGAAAGCAACGCATGTTGCTGCGCACGAAGATGACGCGTGAATGCGTCGATGAAACAACGCGGGAAGGTTTGGTATGGCAGTAGAGAAGCCAGTTCTCACCCAGGAGCAGCAAGATGCGGTCGCAGCGCTCGCATCCACCAACGTGTATGCGAAGCAATCGAAATTCAAAACCTTCCGCGAGTTGCCGCCGAAAGACAAGTGGCCGTACTTCAAGCAGAACTTTCTGACCGATGTGCTGATCATTATCGCAGTGGTCGGCTTGGTACTTGCTTTCGTCATCTCGTATGTGACCAAAGGTCCCGAGGCCGAGCTGAGTCTTGAAGGTGTCGATATGGCGGAATATTCCGAACAGATTGATGCGTTGGGCGCTGATTTTGTGAAGACGCAAGGTATTGAAGACGAGCGTCTCGTGCGGACGGATGCCTCCATTGCGATTAGCGAGAATGCCGCGCAAGATGGTTCCGCATCGTTGACGGCTCGCGTTTCGGCAGGTCAGATCAACATGATTGTTGCCGAAACCGATATTTTCGCCGAAGTCAATGATCGCGGCGACATCACCAAACCCGCGGAAGTGATGAGTGCCGCCGATCTTGAGCAGGTCAAGGATGCGCTGGTCGACGCCAAAGGCAATCCGGTTTCCGATGTGAACGACGCTGTCGGATTCGACTTGTCCCATTCGAAAACATGGACTTCCATGAAGGGACTGCCGAAAGAAGGGGTTATTCTCGGATTCAGCAATATCACGGAATCCAAGGATATGCCGATTCAATTCGTGGAATATCTGCAATTCGAGTAGGTATTTGCTGGTCTTCGAACGGTCATTTCAGTTGCTGAATATTTGCTGAAGGTGCGTAGACACGCACATCGCGGTTGCCCCGTTTTCCGCTTAAGCTAGTGAGGGTACGTCAAACGATGCACGTCAACGGATAGGCGGCATTCGGAATTCGAAGGAGATGGCAATGGAGAACGGCAATATGATTCCCCTTGTTCCTCGGCAGGATGGGCGCCTTGAATGGGGCAATGGTGTGGTCTCCATGCTGTTTGACATTGCCGCCGATTCCCCCGTTCGCCTCTGCAACGTTGTAGGGCGCAATATGGTTCCGATCGATGGTCGCTTGTCTGACGATGGAAAGCCAGTGGTTGAAAAGGATCCGCGTCCGATTGTTGAGGTGTGTGCCGCCAATACCGGTTCGCAAGACAACCGACTGACGTTGATTGCCACAGTTGCCGGCAGCCAATTGCGATTCGTTTCCGCGCTTGCTTCCGAACCTGAACCAGGTTCCGCCGATCCGTTCCGTTTGGAGATCACGCAGTTCGCGCCGTATGCCGATCTTGAACCGAAAGGTCGTGAATTCGAGCCGACGGCAAGCGAACGTGACGCAGCCGATTCCGCCGCGAATTCCGCGTCCGAGGCGGTTTCCGCCGATTCCAATGCAGGCTTGGTGGCCACTTCCGTATTCGAGGCGTTCCCGAATCTTTCCGCAGTGCGCACCTACACGCGTCTGCAGTCCGCCAGGCAACTGCCGATTGAAGCGGTGTCATCGTTGAATCTGACCGTTCCGATGCGCGTCAACTGCGGCAAGGTGCATCGTTCGAATATTTTCTGGGGCGATGCCGCTTGGGCTGTGGAAAACGATTGGCGTGTTCGTCCGCTGCGTGACACTCAGGTGCGTAACCGCAACCAGAAAATCAATCCTGGTCAGTCTAGTTCGCGTTTTGCCATGAGCTCGACTTCTACATGGAGCTCGGGAGAGCATGAGCCGGCCGGCATTCTGCAGGTGGAAGGTTCGGTACGCCGCGCCCGCGATTTTTCCGTAATGTGGCAGATCGAGCATAACGGTCCGTGGGAGTGGGAAGTCGGCGAGGACGATCCCGGTCTGCACGTCACTGCGTTCGGTCCGGAATATAAGGATCATGGTTGGTTCACCAATCTTGGTGAAGGCAATGATTTCGAGTCCGTTCCTGTGTCGTTTGCCATTGCCGCAGGCGATTGGCAGCAGGCTGTTGCCGAAATGACGTTGCAGCGTCGTGCGCTGCGCATTGCCAAGGCTCGTGAGTTGGGGCGCGTCGATCAGTTCGAGCATACGCAGGGTCTTGTGATCTACAACGATTACATGAATACGCTGTTCGGTGACCCTCGTATTGAGAAGGAACTGCCGCTGATTGAAGGTGCGGCAAGCGTTGGCGCGGATGTTTTCTGCATTGACGCCGGCTGGTACGACAGCACCGACGGCGGCTGGTGGGACATGGTCGGCGAATGGCAGGCCTCCACCAACCGTTTCGGCGACGCCGGTCTGCGCGGTCTTGCCGACACGATTCGTGCTCATGGCATGGGCTTGGGACTGTGGCTCGAACCTGAAGTGATCGGCGTGAAATCGCCGCTTGCGAGCATGTTGCCGGATTCCGCGTTCTTCCAGCGTCATGGTGTTCGCGTGTGCGATTCGGGTCGTTATCTGCTTGATTTCCGTTCTCCCGAAGCGCGAGAGCATGTTACGCGTACTGTTGATCGTTTGATTGACGATTTCGGTGCGGTGTTCTTCAAGTTCGACTACAACACCATTCCCGGCGTCGGCACTGATTTGAATGCCGAGTCCGTTGGCGATGGCCTGCTCGAGCATTGCCGCGCATATGTGGATTGGCTTGACGATCTGCGTCGCCGTCATCCGGATGTGATGATCGAAAACTGCGGTTCCGGTGCCATGCGCGCCGATTACGCGCAGTTGTCCCGCTTGGATTTGCAGTCCACTTCCGACCAGTGCGATCCTCTGATTTATGCTGCGATTGCGGCTGGTGCAGGTATGACGATTCTGCCGGAACAGCAGGGTAATTGGGGTTACGCTCAGCAAGAGATGGATGATGAGACTGCTGTGTTCACGCTTGCTACGGGTGTGCTCGGCAGGCTGTATCTGTCTGGTTTCATCGATCGCATGACGGAGCCGCGTCTTTCACTCGTTCGCGACGCTATCGCCTTACATCGTTGTGTACTTGCCGACCAGCAGCATATGGTGCCGTTCTGGCCGTCCGGACTTCCCGACTTCGACGGCGATTGGCTTGCCGTCGGCTTGCGTCATGTCGAAACGGATATGTGTGACGCGTATGTGTACGGCGAATCCGCTTGGAATGAGCAGGCTGCCGAGCAGAACGATCAGCAACCTCAGCCGGAAGATAAGCCCGACTACATCATCGTGTGGCGTCGCGGCGGCACACCGTCCGTGAACATGCCGTTGGATGCGGATCAAACCATCGAACAGGTGTTCCCGAATCCTGCCGAACCGGACCATGCGCCCAATGCCAAACCGTGGACTATCAAACGCATGGATCCGGAAACGGTTCGTCTGAACGCCGCCACCTCCAAGCACCCCTCCGCCCGCATCTTTGCCATTCGCCGCCGCGACTGATCGGGGCTGAGCCGACCAATCGCTGAAATGCCGTATTTCCGGCTATCGTGCGTTCCGCTGCAATCGGGCGCGGAACGCACGATAGCTATATGATCGCGGTCGTGGATTCACGTTCGACCAACTGATATCCGATGGTTGCGCGGCTCGGCGGCAGCACCGTGCCTGCATCATTGGAATTTCCGGCATTGCTGGAATTATCATTCACTTCGCCGCGTTCGATCCGTTCGACAATCATATCGACCGCGAATTTGGCAAGCTGGTCGAGATCCACTTGGATGGTGCTCAGCGAAGGGGTGGCGTAGGTTCCGGAAGTCACGCCGTCGAATCCGATCACCTTCACGTCTTGCGGCACATGGATGCCATAGTCGGCGAGGCCGCGAATCACGCCGAATGCGGCGAAATCATTGGCGCAGCACACTCCGTCGAACGCGATTGCGGGAATCTTGTCGGTCGTTTCGATCGATCTGCCCGTAATCTTGCCGCTTGCATCGTTGAAATCGGCGGTTCCGGCCGTGCCTGTTTCGAGGTCTCCAGCACCCGCGCTGGCTCCGCAGTCCGTCCTTCGCGCCGCCATGATCCGTTCGGCGATCGCGTGCCCGGCGGTAATGCCTTCGTCGGAGCGACCGCCTTCGAACACCATGGTTTCGTCATATGGCAATCCTGCGTCCAGCAACGCCGCGCACGCTCCTCGAAGTCGCAATGCAAATGCGTTCTGCGCATGCGCCAACTCGGCGCGCGGCACGAACGTATGCCCGACAATCGCAATATTCCGGCATCCCTGGGCGATCAGATACTGCATCGCAGCGCGTTCGCCCTCCTCGTTGGGAAAATTCACGGCATCCACGGTTGGCGTTTCCTCGCATGCGTCGAGCAGTACGAGAGGGCGCCCGCCGTTGAGTTTGGCGAGCGGTAGATTCGTGCCCAATCCGGTGGCGTGCAGAATCTCACCGTCGAAGAGCTGCCCTGAGAACGGATTGCTGGTCAGCGCATGTTCGGCCGCGTCCGGCGAATACTGGGTTTGCTCGATGAACGGCGTGAGTCCGCGTGAGGTGATCTCGCGGCTCAATGTTTGCGTCAGCTTCGAATAGAACGGCGAATCGAATTCGTTGACGATGATGTGAATAATGTTGCTGCGACCTGATTTGAGCATGCTGGCTGTCAGATTGATGCGATAGTCGAGTTTTTTCGCTGCTGCCAGCACTTTGGCTCGGGTCGATTCCTTGACGCCGGCTTTGCCGTGCAGCGCATTCGATGCGGTCATGGGGGAGACGCCGGCTTCCGCCGCCACGTCGCGCAATGTCGGTTTGCCGTTTGCCATGCACCGCTCCTTACAGCCAAGTTTTTCTGTAACGATATTATATATGATGATTTTCTAGTAATCGTTGAAATTTCAAAGAATCACCGATATCCTATCATGATTGTGATTTCTGAAATATGCTATAAAATATGTAACGGTACATATCTGAAGTTTTCCAAGATGATGAAGTCGAACAAGTAAGTCAAGGATGACGTCAGATACTGTAAACGGCACGCTTTTCTAACGTTGTACAAGGAGAAGGCAATGGCGACTACCGAGGATCTGCCAAAAGCATGGCGACCGCCAATGGGCTGGAACAGCTGGGATTCCTACGGCACCACCGTCACCGATCGGGAGGCCCTGGCCAACGCGCGCTTCATGGCCGACCACCTCAAGGACGCCGGCTGAGACACCCTAGTCATCGATGCGGGTTGGTTCGATCCCAACGCCCATGCGCACGGCTACTCCGACGGCACCCCGCTGTGCATCGATGCGTACGGTCGCCAGATTCCCGATGAGCGGCGCTTCCCCGAGCGCGGCCGGCGGTCGACCGATGACGAAACGGTGCCAGACAGACGTCGAATCGCAACCAATCGCACGTACCGCAACACCATCCAACCCAACAAACAACCAACACCATCCAAGGACACACCATGACCGACAAACTCATCGCAACCCTCAACAAGGCGGGCGTGCGTAACATCAGCACCGACCTGTGGGGCATCTTCTACGAAGACATCAGCTACTCCGGCGACGGCGGACTCAACGCCGACCTCGTACAGAACGGCGCATTCGAATACAATCGCGCCGACTCCTCCGACTGGAGCAACTACAGCTTCTGGCGCAAAATCGTGCCCGCCGGCTCCTTCGCAGCCTTCGACGTGCTCACCGACAATCCGGTAGCCGAAGAAAACCCGCACTATGCGTCCGTCGAAGTCGAACAGGCGCCGGCTTCGCTTGAAAATATCGGCTGGGACGGCATGGTCTTCCGTGCCGGCGAAACCTACGATTTCTCCGCATGGATGCGTATTTCCAGCAATTGCGAAGCTTCCGCACTTCCCGTCACCGTCGCTCTGATTGACGACGATGGAAATGCGATTGCAGAACAAGATATCACCGTCGATTCCAACGATTGGCGTAAGCAAGAGGTTTCGCTGACGGTTTCCGGTGAAAGCAATGCCATCGTTGTACATGAAGGCGCTTTGCGACTCACCTTCACCACGGAAGGTACCGTCGATCTTGATTTCGTTACCCTCGAACCACGCACCACCTACAACGGGCTTAAGCATTTCCGTCCCGATTTGGTCAAGGCGCTCGCCGATCTGCAGCCGCGCTTCATGCGCTTCCCGGGCGGCTGCATCACCCACGGTCTTGGCATGGATAACATGTACCACTGGGATCGCACCATCGGTGATGTTGAGCATCGGCCGCACAATTTCAACCTGTGGGGCTACCACCAGTCGTTCCGTATCGGCTACTACGAATACTTGTGCCTGTGCGAAACCATTGGCGCGAAGCCGCTGCCGGTGCTGCCCGCCGCCGTGAGCTGCCAGAACACCAGTCAGGGCCCGGTGCCGATCGCGCAGAAAGACATGCCGGCATACATCGATGAAGTGCTGCATTTGGTCGAATTCTGCAATGGCGATGCCGCGACCACCGAATGGGGTGCCAAGCGTGCCGCCATGGGTCATCCGGAACCGTTCAACCTTGAATATTTGGGCATCGGCAACGAAGATCTCATCGATGACGTGTTCAGGAACCGCTTCCAGCAGATCTTCGACGCGGTCAAGGCCACCTACCCGGATATTGTTGTGGTTGGCACGGTCGGTCCGGCTCCGAGCGGTCCCGACTACGAGGCTGGTTGGCAGTATGCGCGTGAAGCCGGCGTTCCCATCGTTGACGAGCATTCCTATCAGTCCTCCAGCTGGTGGTTCCACAATCTCGACCACTACGACACCACGGATCGTGAGGGCCCGAAGGTGTACTTGGGCGAGTATGGTTCGTGGAACACGCAGCTGATCAACGGTCTTTCCGAAGCGGCGTTCATGGGTCGCATGGAATTGAACGGCGATGCCGTGGTCATGTCTTCGTATGCGCCGCTGTTTGCCAAGAACGGACATCACAGCTGGAATCCTGATCTGATCTACTTCGACAACGAACGTACCTACCTGCCGTACAGCTACTGGGTGCAGCAGATGTATGCCACCACCACGTCCGATACCGCATGGCCGGTCGCGGTGGAAGGCAAGACCACGCTGCGTCGCGAACTGCCACCAACCGTTGGCCTGCGCTTGGAAGGTGCCGCTCACGCCGACATCACCAACTTCAGCGTTGACACCGCTGATGGCCGCCATGTCGAGCTTGAGGACTGCCATTACGCAGGCAATGGTCCGATGAACACGAACCTCAACATTGACTCTGACGCCTACACCATCAACGCCACCATCACCTACTATCAGGGTCGTTGGGGCTTGCAGCTGGTCCACGGCGACATCAACGGCAAGAACCACAACATCACCTCCTTCGGTCGTGCTTTCGAAATCAAGGTGGTGCGCGACGGTACCGCCTACAATCTTGACGGCACCGAATGGTCCATGGACGAAGTGTTCCCCGGAACCGTGTGGCAGGTGCGCATCGAAGTGGCCGATCGCGGCGAAAGCATGAAGCTGTATATCGATGGAGAGCTTGTTGCACAGGGTGTTGAGAAGCCGGAAGAGCCCCGCCGTACCGTCACCGTGGCTCGCAATGATGCTGAAGGCGTCACCTACGTGCGTATCGTCAACGCGCTCGACGCTGAAGCCGAGATTGATCTGAACCAAGTGCTTGAAGAGCTTGGTGTTTCCGCGGAATCCCGCGCTTCGGCAACCGCCACCGTGCTCGCCGGAACCGACCCGTACGCCGGTGAAATCGGCAAGGCTTCGCCAACCGTTCCGGTTGAAACCGCAATCGACCTAACCAGCGGCGCCTACACCGCCCCCTCCTGGTCCTTCACCACCCTCACCCTCCATGACTAATCGCGGAAAGCGTTTCAGCGCTACGTCGCAAAACATATGGAGGTGCGTTGGTTAATCACACTGCCATCGATGAATAACGCGGCTTCCGAAGCAAGACTGCCATCGAGCGTAGGCTGGAGGCATGAGCAAACACCATCGTGACCGCAGCTGGGCGCCAGCACCGCAACCACTTCCCGAGAACGCGCACGTCATCGACAACCACACGCATGTGGCGTCCGTCGTGCCGTTCTCGCGGGCCATGAGCCACGAAGCGCAAGAAAAAGGACAGCCGGAAGTCCCCGTATACAGCGTCGACGAACTGCTGAACCAAGCGCAACAAGTCGGAGTCGAAGGCGTCATCGACTGCGGATGCGAACTGCCGAACCTCATGACGGCCATCGACATGGCACGCGAACACCCCCAAACCGTGCATGCGGCCATCGCCATACACCCCAACGAATCCGTGCTCCACGGTCACCGCGGGGTGCCGGGCCCAGACGGGTTGCCGCTCAAATACCAGCCATGGCACGACACCAGCTTCGAAGACGCCATGGCCGAAGTGCACCGCCTCGCCACCGCCTACCCCAACCAGGTTGTGGCCATCGGCGAGACGGGCATGGACCTCTTCCGCACCGGCGAAGGTGCCAAGGAACTGCAGCGCGAGGCTTTCCGCGCGCATATTGCCCTGGCCAAGGAACTGGGCCTGCCCATGCAGATTCACGACCGCGACTCCCATCGCGAGGTCATCGAAACCCTGCTGGCCGACGGCGCGCCCGAACGCACCGTATTCCACTCGTATTCCGGCGACCGTGAGATGGCCGAGATCGCGCGCGAACATGGCTGGTATCTGAGCTTCTCCGGCACCGTGAGCTACAAAGGCAATGACGGTATCCGCGAATCGCTACGGATTGTGGGGCTGGACCATGCGATGGTCGAAACCGACGCGCCGTATCTGACGCCCATGCCGTATCGTGGCCGCACCAACGCGCCGTACATGATCCCGTACACGCTGACGGCGCTCGCCGACGTGTTCGACCTGCCCGTCGCCGAAGTCGCGCGTGCGGCGCGGAGCGATGTCGTCGATGTATGGTCCGGAATCGTTGCTGTCGTCGGTTGCCGGGCTGTCCGGTCCGCTGACAGCAAAACTGGCCGACCGGCCGTCACCAGAGGCGATCGGCCGGTCGGTAGTGGAGGAGGTCGCCTTGTCCGGGCGATCTTCCGTAGTGGACTGATCCTGTTCAGTAGTCATGAAATGGTTACCTGACGCCTGTCCTTGTTCGGTTCAGTTTGCGGTTCGGTTTGTGACTCAGCGCAGTAGTGTGGTGGATGCGAGGGATTCGAGGGGCTCGAGGGACTCAAGAGACTCGAGAGACTCGCATCGCGCCTATCTCAGCGGCCGAAAGCGACGAGCTGGCTGGCCACACCGGTGTAGGTGGCGGGGGTCAGAGCCTTCAAGCGAGCGGCGGTTTCCGGGTCGAAGGACTGCTGGTCGATGAACTGCTCGACCTGTTCCTTGTTGATGGTGTGGCCGCGCATAAGCTCCTTGACCTTCTCGTACGGCTTATCCATGCCCGGCAGGCCCTTGAGCTCGCAGGCGCGCATGGCGGTCTGGATCGGCTCGCCAAGCACCTCCCAGTTCTCATCCAGCTCACGCTCGATGACGTGGGTGTTCGGGTGGATGGACTCAAGGCCACCCATGAGGTTGGTCAGGGCGAGCAAGGAGTAGCCGAGCGCGGAACCGATGTTGCGCTGGGTGGTCGAATCGGTCAGATCGCGCTGCCAACGGGATTCCACCAGCGTGGCGGAGAGGGTGTCGAGCAGCGAGCAGCTGATCTCGAAGTTGGCTTCGGCGTTCTCGAAACGAATCGGGTTGACCTTGTGCGGCATGGTGGAGGAACCAGTGGCACCCTTGACCGGCACCTGGGCGAACACGCCGCGGGAGATGTACATCCACACGTCCACGCACAGGTTGTGCATGATGCGGTTGGCGTGGGAGACGGTGGAGTACAGCTCGGCCTGCCAGTCGTGGCTTTCGATCTGCGTGGTCAGCGGGTTCCAGGTCAGGCCCATGCGGTTCGTGACGAACTCGCGGGAGACAGCGATCCAGTCGACATCCGGGCATGCGGCCAAGTGGGCACCGAACGTGCCGGTCGCGCCGTTGATCTTGCCCAGGTACTCCTGGTTTTCGATGTGCTTGAGCTGACGGTTCAGACGGTAGACGTAGACGGCGAGCTCCTTGCCGAGTGTGGTCGGCGTGGCCGGCTGGCCGTGGGTGAGAGAGAGCAGCGGCATATCCTTGAATTCCTCGGCCTTGCCGGCGAGGTGGTCGATGATGCGCTTGAACTCCGGGGTCCACACGTTTTCCATCGCGTTCTTGACGCAACGGGCGATGGAGAGGTTGTTGATGTCTTCGGACGTGCAGGCGAAGTGTACGAGGGTCTTCAGCTCGTCGTTGATGTTGGTCAGCTCGGCCGGAGCCTTGTCGATCTGATCATCGATGTAGTACTCCACGGCCTTCACATCGTGGTGGGTGATGGCCTCATGAGCGGCGTGCTGCTTGATGCCTTCGGCGCCGAAGTCCTCGGGAATGGCGCGCAGGAAGGCCTGCTCTTCGGCAGTGAACGGCTTGACGCCGTCAACGATCGGCTGGTTGCCGTTGCCCTCAAAGCCGTTGGCCAGAAGAATCATCCATTCGACTTCGACACGCATGCGTTCGCGGTTCAGGGCAGGTTCGCTCATGTATTCGACGAGCGGGGCGGTGGCCTTGTGATAACGGCCGTCGAGCGGGGTCAATGCGATTGCGGGGGAAATATCGGTAAGCTTCATAACCTCCAAGGGTACTTCCAGCCGTGAACCGAGTGACTATACTGTGGTGCGGCGTTCCCGCCCGAGCCGCACAGGTCAAGGAACGCCCGTGGTTCGATTACTGTGTGCGGCCTTTAAGGCTAGGAGATCACCATGCCTGCAACCACCATTCATACTCCTCCGAAACGTCCGATTGCCGTATCGTCACTGAAATGGCAGCCGTTGGATATCGCGGTCGGTGCCACGCTGGGTGCGGCCTGCGGCGTGATCTTCTGGGGATTCAACTTCGCGTACATGCCGATCTCTTCGGTATTCGGCGCGATTCTGCCCGGTTTCGCCAGCATCGTGCACGCCGTCTGGTACTTCTCCGGTACGCTGGCGGTGCTGATTCTGCGCAAACCCGGAGCGGCGCTGTACGTGAACCTTATCGGCACGCTGGTCGAAACGGTGATTGGTAGCCAGTTCGATTTGGGCTTCGTGATTATCTCGGCGCTGTTGCAAGGTGTTTTCGCTGAGATTCCGTTCGCCTTGACCCGTTACCGTATGTTCAATCTGCCGATTTCCATTGCATCCGGTGCGTTGGTCGCCTTGGAATACGGCACATATCTGATGCTGTTTCGTTACGTGGGTGTGTCATTCGTCAGCCCGCGTGGCATTGTGCACATGATTTCCGAGGTCACCGGCGGCGTGCTTATCAGCGGCGTGATGGCCTGGTATCTGATGCTGGCCATCGCCAAAACCGGTGTGCTCGACCGCCTCGCATCCGGCCGCGCACTCATCGAGCGACGCGCCTGACACTCTTTGCGCGCCACTCTCCCGGGAATGTTGCGCTGATAGAGGGGGTTTCGGGCATGCTAGCGCAACAATCCCGGGAAAGTGGCGCTAGCCGCGTCTCTGCGGTGATTGCATTGTGGGGTAGCCGATTGATGCTAAGCATTGACAAGTTGATGTGCCCGTTGCCGTGAGACCCCGAGTATATCGCCTATTTGCTGTAGGGCGAGACCCATGCCATGTAGTTCTTGTGCCGCGGCGCGAGTTTCCCGCGCTGCGTTCGATCTGCATTCCGCTTCTTCCTTGCGCAGTCGCCGAGCTTCATCAAGATGCTCCTGCACGGATTGCGGCAGCTTTGTCTCTACGGTGAGTGCGAAATCAGCATCTTGTGTCATGACGGTGATAAGGTCGCGTGCCATACTTTCAATCTCTGCTGTTGTTCTTGCCTGCGTGAAACCGATACCGGGAATCTCAAGAATCCAGTATTTTTCGCCAGGACGAACGATGACCTGATATGTTTTCACTGCTGATACCAGCCTTTCCCGAGTTTGGCTTCTGCTTCTTTGCAAATAATGTCCGCGAGGTTGTTGTCGATTTCGTTATGACGTGGGATGGGGAATCATAAGTCCATCGAGTTGGAATATCTCATGACTCCCTCCTTGCCTGATACTTTCAAACGTGACATTCTTGCGTTCTGCCGCTTGCTTCATCAGTTTGATGAGCCATCTCCTACTCGTCATTATATTGTTAACTCCTTTCTTGACAACTCTGTCAAGTGTGGTATTTACTTTTAACCGCCGAACGTGCTGAACTCGGTGGTGCGCTCGCCGGGAGCAATGGTTGTGGACTGGGTCATGCGGCCTTGGTAGTAGCGGGTTTCCTTGAGCTCTCCGTTGATAACTT
>ENA-OPCE01001476-OPCE01001476.1-human-gut-metagenome-genome-assembly--contig:-NODE-1476-length-14658-cov-2.817161_pt1 | contig 14658 bp, 10 predicted proteins | sample MGYA00241247_ERZ501474 | MGnify/ENA primary metagenome ERZ501474 (study PRJEB25962, sample SAMEA2042572) | human gut metagenome | biome: human gut; feature: human-associated habitat; material: faeces... | reverse complement strand
GATTTTACCGGAAAATAAAATAACCTCCGGAAGAGGTTGTTAGAAAATAATCGAAAGGACAGGATTCGAACCAGCGGTCTTTTCGTCCCGAATGAAGAAAATTTGAAATGTAACTATTGATAATCAATGATTGTGTTTCTTGTGCCCTTTTCAAATCCTTTGTTTTCCACTTGATTGTCGTGCCGTTTTAACCTTTTCCTTCACGTTCCGAATGAGGGTTGGATTACACGTTAAACGTGTTGATGGGGAGCGAGAAATCTTTCAAGGTTTCCATGAACTGAATATTCAGTAGTAAACGATACGAAACATAATATTATGGCTATATCTACAGCAAGTGAGAATGAGTTAGATCTTGCGTTAGAGCTTCTTGCAGCACAGAGCAAGGCAAGTGTAATATATCTTGTTGACAGCTATGGTTCACTTTATCCAGAGCAGATAAGAAGACTTGCAGATAAGTACCTTAAGGTAGCTGAAAAGTATGGAAAGAGCGTAGGTATCCATGCACATAACAACCAGCAGCTTGCATTTGCCAATACAATAGAAGCATGTACTATTGGTGTAAGCTATCTTGATGTTACAATGAGTGGCATGGGAAGAGGCGCCGGTAACTGCTATTCAGAGCTTCTTATGGGCTTCTTAAGAAATCCTAAGTATAGAATATCACCAGTACTTAAGTTTGTTGAGAAGCATATGGTACCGCTTAAGAAGGCTGGAGTCGTATGGGGATGTGATGTCCAGTATATGATAACTGGAAATGCTAACCAGCATCCAAGAACTGCTATCGCATTTACAGCAGATGGAAGAACAGATTATGATAACTTCTATACACAGATTACAAGCTATGAATGATCGCGAATGCAATGAGCCGTGCCAGTGAAAAATAGCGGAAAAAACAGCTAAAAAGCATCTGTACCGCACAAATACATAAAAAATACATGGATATAATGATTAGATAGACAAAATTTATTGACTTATAGAAAATGTGGGTATAAAATATCCGTAATTTAATTAATCGATGGGATTCATTATAGTGAACACAAAAGAATGTGTTATGCCAAGGGGTTAGTGGACTGGAGTATATGCTGATTGTACTGTATGTGAATTATGCAGGATAGAATGTCTGCGGCAGTTATTTATAGAAAGCTCCTGACAGTAGGTGAGTAAACTGTCGAACACGAAAGGAAGTAGAATTATGGCAAAGAAAGATATTGATTGGTCTAATTTAGGATTTGGCTATGTAAAGACTGATAAGAGATTCGTAGCTAATTATAAGGATGGAGCATGGGATAACGGTGTTATCACAGATGATGACAAAGTAGTTATCAGCGAATGTGCTGGTGTTTTACAGTATTCACAGTCATGCTTTGAAGGTATGAAGGCATACACAACAGAGCAGGGACACACAGTTATCTTCAGACCAGATATGAATGCAAGCAGAATGGCAGATTCATGTAGAAGACTTGAGATGCCTGTATTCCCAGAGGATAAGTTTGTAGAGGCTATTGCTGAAACAGTAAGAGCTAATGAAGACTGGGTACCACCTTATGGTTCAGGTGCATCACTTTATATCCGTCCATATATGTTCGGAAGTAATCCAGTTATTGGTGTTAAGCCAGCTGATGAGTATCAGTTCAGAGTGTTTACAACACCTGTTGGTCCATATTTCAAGGGCGGCGCTAAGCCACTTACAATCAAGGTTTCTGATTTCGACAGAGCAGCACCTCATGGAACAGGTCATATCAAGGCAGGTCTTAACTATGCTATGAGCCTTCATGCTATTGTTACAGCTCATGCAGAAGGATATGCTGAGAATATGTATCTTGATCCTGCAACAAGAACAAAGGTAGAAGAGACAGGTGGAGCTAACTTCCTCTTTGTCACAAAGGACGGAAAGGTTGTAACACCTAAGTCAGACAGTATCTTACCTTCTATCACAAGACGTTCATTAGTACATGTTGCTAAAGAGTATCTTGGTCTTGAAGTTGAAGAAAGAGAAGTTCTCTTTGATGAAGTTAAGGATTTCGCTGAGTGTGGTCTTTGTGGTACAGCAGCAGTTATCTCTCCTGTAGGAAAGATAGTTGATCACGGCAAGGAAATCTGCTTACCAAGTGGTATGGACGAGATGGGACCTGTAACTAAGAAGTTATACGAAACACTTACAGGTATCCAGATGGGTAGAATCGAAGCTCCTAAGGGCTGGATTTACACAGTAGACTAATATCGTTGATTGTTAACAGGCTGGTTAGAAGCTTAGCTAACTGGTTTATAGATGTTTATTACAGCTGATAATGTAATTATTATATTCGGTCAGAATGTTAAAAGTACGTTCTGACCGAATTTTTGTGTTAACTACAGATACCAGATTTAAAAAATAATTATAAGATAATGGAGTTACATATGTTGTTTAGTGGTAAAGATTTAAGGAAGCTTATAATCCCGCTTATGTTTGAACAGCTGCTTGCTGTTCTTGTAGGACTTGTGGACACACTTATGGTATCCCAGTCAGGAGAAGCGGCAGTTGCAGGAGTTGCACTTGTTGATAATATCAACAGGCTTATCATACAGGTTATGGCAGCACTTGCAACAGGTGGCGCTGTTGTTTGCAGCCAGTATATAGGTAAAGGCAGGGATGATGAATCAAGAAAGTCAGGGGCACAGCTTGAGACCGTTTTGTTAATATTTTCAGTTATAATGACTGCATTTTCAGTTTCATTTACAAGACCACTGCTTAAGATGATATTCGGAACAGTTGAAGAGTCTGTTATGGATTGTGCAGTGCTGTACTTTATGATAACAGCGCTTTCGTATCCATTCTTAGGAATGTATAATGCGGGTGCGGCGATATTCAGAAGTGTAGGTAACAGTAAGGTAAGCATGAATATAAGCATACTTATGAATGTGATTAATGTAGCTGGAAATGCGTTGTTTGTATTTGTATTTAAGTGGAGTGTAGCTGGTGTTGCACTTTCTACTGCGCTCAGCCGTGTGGCAGCAGGTATCGTTATGTCAGTGCTTGTGTGTGGTAAGACGAACCCTGTAAGAATAGACCATATAAAGTACTTTGTTCCGGACTGGAACTATATAAAGAAAATTCTTACAATAGGTATTCCATCCGGTATTGAAAATGGAATGTTCCAGATAGGCAAGCTTATGGTTGTAAGCATGGTTGCTACATTTGGAACAGCCTCAACAGCAGCGAATTCTGTAGGTTATACGGTTATTGATTTTGCTAATATACCGGCTGCTTCTATGGGACTTGCACTTATAACGGTTGTAGGACAGTGTATAGGCGCAGGTGAGAAAGAACAGGCGAAAATGTATACAAAAAAGGTGCTATGGTGGTCTTATATTGGTGACTGGGCATGTAACATACCACTGTTCTTTGCAGCAGGATTTATAGCCTCATGGTTTCACCTTTCACCAGAAGCAACACATATTACTCTCACTATATTAAGATGTTTTAATGTTGTATCACTTTTTATATGGCCGCTTTCATTTACATTGTCGAATCCTTTAAGGGCATCGGGCGATGTGAAGTATACTATGACGGTCAGCATTATATCTATGTGGCTTTTCCGTGTCGGTAGCAGCTATATATTTGGAGTCGTACTTGGACTTGGTGTGCTTGGTGTATGGATAGGAATGTTCGTAGATTGGGCTGCGAGGTCATTATGTTTTGTCATAAGATTTGTGAGTGGCAAGTGGCTTGAGAGAGGGTCATTGGCGTAGAAAGTTAATTAATTTTGGATATTACCGGTGTAGAATTATTAATAAGATATTACTTGTGAAAAATATAGTGAACTAAGCAAAAATAGGAAAAACTAAGTGGAAAATTAAGCAGAAGATATTATTCCATATTAAGGGAAGATGGTATCTTCTGCTTTAATGTTTTATAGGAAAATTTCTGATGTCCTAATTCTTGTTTTGTTTCTTGAGATTTATTACTTAAAATTTTTAAAATATCATATTGAAATAAACATAAATGTATGATATATTGTTAAATGAAATTAACATAAGAATTAATAAACAAAGCTAAAAAATAATTCTGAAAAATAGTAAATAAAACTAACAATCAGGAATTATAGTTTATTATAATGAATTAAAAATTCAGAGTTATAATTTTTATAATGTATCTTAAAAGATAGCAGGATAGTTAAGAATTATTGTTAAGAGTGAGATTACTATACCCGCTATAATTTGTTTCAATTATAATCCCCCTATTATTAAAAACAAATATGAATGACAGACTATTAATAGCTGATGAATAACAGAGAAAAATCTATTGTGTGTACATTAATACATAGATAATATGAGTTACGGAGGTGTAAATGAAATATCTAAAAGTAAATACAAATCTTGCAGAAACGCTTACCAGCATAGAAGAAAAGCAGGCCATGCATGATGACTATGCAAAGCTGGTTCTTGCTGATCCGCAAGTGCTAGCCAATATTGTAAAGGTGATTGTGCCAGAGTTCAGGTCATATAGTATAGATAAGATAATTCCATGCATAGGCGAAACAGTAGTATCACTAAGATTGCCTGAAAAACTATGTATAAGGATAGAAAGCGTAGGAACAGAGGATATAGATGCGGATGATGGGAAAATAGTTTACGATATACGATTTCCATTGTATTATAATAACAGAACAATAAAGTTCCTTGTAAATGTAGAGGCACAGAGAAGCACGTCTAATAATAAACTTGGATATCACATAGAATCAAGAATAGCTTACTATATGGCAAGAATGGTATCTTCCCAGAAAAATGTGGAGTTCATAAAGTCGAATTATGATGAGTTAAAGGATATATACAGCATATGGATATGCATGGATACGCAGGATGGAGAAGATTCTATAATAGAGTTAGGAATACAGCCAAAGCTTCTTTATGGAAAAAGTAACTGGATGCCAAAGCGTAGTATAATGAATGGTGCTATAATAAGAATAAGAGATAGCAAAAACAGGGAAGAATCTAAGAATAAGTTGATAGCAATGCTGGAAGTGCTGCTGTCGAGCACAAAGAAGAAAGAAAAAATGCAGCAGCTAGAAGGCTATGGACTGAAAATGACAACAGAACTGGAAGGGTGTGTGAGTGATATGTGTAATATAAGTGAGGCTATATTAGAACGAGCTCTGGAAGAGGGTCTAGAGAAAGGAATAGAGCAAGGATTAGAGCAAGGTCTAGAACAAGGAATAGAGAAGAATCAGTTAGATAATATAGTAAAGTTGATGAAAAAACTAAGCCTGACAGAAGAAGAGGCCATGGACATGTTGGATATAGCTGAGGAGAATAGGAGAAGGTATCATGATATACTTAAGAAATAAGAGCAGATAGGAAGAATATATCTTAAGGTGCGACAGGACAGTAATAACAGTAAGGATTGAATATAATATTTATGAAGCGTGTGTATGAATAATGACATACGCTTTATTTAATACTTTTTATATTGATTTTGTATAAGATAAATAAATTAAAACTGTGAATTGTGCTGAAAATATTTAAAGTGCATAAAAGACTTTTCGACTTTCAATCCTTACATCATATAATTACAAAATTAAATATGTTATTATAAAATCTCTTAAATCACGGTGTACCGGTATACAACAAAAATTTAAGAGCTTTTTTATATTATTTTCATTAGTTTTGTACAAATTATCCAAAATAAAACTAGCGATACCGCCGAAAATGTGGAAAATACCCAAATAATCATTGATTTTTGTGGACAAAAATGAGATACTAGATGCAAAGTTCGGTTGAGGTGACTTCGCCGGATACAACGGGTATACCGTAATATATTAGGAGGTAAGTTATGAAGAGACAGACAAAACGCAAAATAATGGCGTTAGTTATGGCTGCTTTGATGGTAGTTGGATTGATTCCTACTGGATTCGCAGCTAAGGCAGTTTCAGCAGCTAATAATGTGTATACATTTGATGCATCGGCAGAAACAGCTATAACAACAGCTGAAAAGAAAACAGCGATAGCATCAGGTAAGTATGGTACAGAAGGATACTTTACATTATCAGGAACAGTAACAAGAGGAAACAGTGATACATTTTCAGCAGAACTTGCAAAGGGAGCTGATGACAAAGAAGAAGGAGCACTTACATTTACAGTAACAGGAACAGCGGATGTTGTAGTTACAGCAACAAGTACAGGCAGTTCTAATACATCAGATCTTGCGTTAGTAGATGCATCAGGCAATAAGATTGATGGAATAAAGGCTGTAACAGGAACAAAGCCAGTAACAGAGATTAAGTACACTAATCTTGTAGCAGGTACATATTCAATCATAGCACCAAAGGATGGAGAGAATAACAGAGGTGTAAGAATCCTAAAAGCGGTTGCTACTCAGACATCAGGTGGAGAAAGACCAGCAAGAGCTGACTGGAGCGGTATAGCTGCACCAGTACTTGGTGAAGTAACATCAAAGGATGGTAAGATAACAGTTCCATTTACAATGGTTATTGGTTATGATGGTGCCGATAGTGTTGTAGTTACTATGACAGATGAAGCAGGTAAGGAAGTAGCTTCAGAAAGTTATGCAAAGGACACAACAGGAGCAAGTGTTACATTTACTCCAAGTGCATCAGGTAAATATACATTCTCAATCAAGGCAGTTCGTGATGGCGAAGCAGACAAGACAGGAGCAGAAACAAAGACAGCAGATTTTGTACTCCCATTAGCAACATCTGCTATAGGCAGTATTTACAACAAAGGTAACGGAAGTGTTGCTGTAGAATGGTCAGCAGTTAAAGAAGCTACATCATATGCTGTTGAATATTCAAATGATGGCAAAAACTGGGCATCATTAGATGCAGCAGATAAGACAGAGGCTACTATAAAGGGACTTACAGTAGGTTCTGAATATTCAGTAAGAGTAGTTGCTAAGAGAGGTGAAGACTCAACAACATCTAAGGAAGCAACAATCAAGGTAACAAAAGAAGCACAGCAGAAGTGGGGACAGATTACTTATGGTAACGGCGCAAGCTCATCTAAGGACAGCTTCACAGGTTCTGCTAATGATGGCAAGGTAACAATTAAGAGTAAAAGTGGTAAGTTAGTACCAGCTTCATTTGATGGTTTATCATTCTACTATACAGAAGTTCCTGCATCACAGAACTTCACATTAAGAGCTAAGGTAACAGTTGATTCTTGGACATTATCAAACGGACAGGAAGGCTTCGGTCTTATGGCAGCTGATAAGTTAGGTGGTTCAGGATGGAACAACTCTTATATGGCAGTAGCTTCTAAGACAGAATATTACTGGAATGAAGAAGCAAAAGAAGTAACAACTGATAGTTCAGCAACAAAGGTATCTCAGAAGATTGGTCTTGCATCTCAGGAAAAGACAGGTGTGACAAAGGACAACATTGCTGCTATCGAAGCTAATGATACAGCAACTGTTCAGTCAAACTTTAAGTCAACATCTTATCCACTTGAGCAGAGATATCCAGAAGCTAAGAATATAATAGGTAACTCTACTAATACACCAGCAGATGCTGGAGATATAACAGAGATGTACCTTACAATCCAGAAGAATAATACAGGTTACTTTGTAACTTATGAGTCAGCAGATGGTTCATATTCAACAACAAAGAAGTATTATGATACTGAGGCACTTGAAAGAATTGATTCTGATTATGTATATGCAGGTTTCTTTGCATCAAGAAATGCAACAGCAACATTCTCAGATATAACATTTACAACAGTTGATCCTAAGGAAGATGCACCAGCAGAAGAAAGACCTATTGAAAAGGTGTCAGTTAACACATATGTACAGTCTGCTACAGCAACAGGTAGTGCTGATTATGAATTCTTATTTTCAGCAAACTGTGATGGTACATTATCAATCGAGGATGCTAAGGGAGAAGTTGTTGTTTCTGATGTAGAAGTAAAGGCAGATACACTTGTTAAGCCAGCTAGTGTAACACTTAACAAGGGTAAGAATGAATATAAGATAAACTTTACACCAGCAGAAGGATATAAGCCAAATGGCGAATATTCAGCAATGGAATCTTATGAAACAGTAGTTATTGATCATACAGTAACTTATAAGACATTCGGTGAAGCAGGTCAGTCTATCTGGGTTGCACCAGATGCAAAGGGTTCAGGTTCTAAGGAAGATCCAATGAGCATCTATGATGCTGTTAAGTATGTAATGCCTTCACAGCAGATTGTTCTTACAGAAGGTACATATAAGCTTGAATCACCATTAAAGATTGCAAGAGGTATCAATGGTACATCAGATCAGATGATATACATGGTAGCAGATCCAGATGCAAAGACTCGTCCAGTTATTGACTTCCAGGGACTCTGTACAGGTATGACTATCGGTGGTGATTACTGGTACTTCAAGGGCTTTGATGTAACAGGTTCAGCAGATGGACAGAAGGGACTTCAGGTTTCAGGAAGCCACAACACATTAGACCAGATTGAAACATATCACAATGGTAACACAGGACTTCAGATCAGCAGATTAAATGTAACAGATACATATGCTGAATGGCCTTCATACAACTTAATCCTTAACTGTACATCATATGGTAATGCAGATAAGGGTTATGAAGATGCAGACGGATTCGCAGCTAAGCTTACAGTAGGTGACGGAAACGTATTTGATGGCTGTATCGCTCATCACAATGCAGATGATGGATGGGATCTTTTCGCAAAGGTTCAGACAGGTTCTATCGGTTCAGTAACTATCAAGAATTCTATAGCATATGCTAACGGATATCTTGAGGATGGAACTAACGCAGGTAACGGTAATGGATTCAAGATGGGTGGAGACAGCATGCCTGGTTCACACGTACTTGAGAATTCAATAGCATTTGCAAACAAGGCAAAGGGTATTGATTCTAACTCATGCCCAGATATCAAGGTAAAGAATTGTACATCAATTAACAATCAGGGTGCTAACGTAGCATTCTATACAAATTCAGCTAAGAATACAGATTTTGAAGCTACAGGAGTAATATCATTTAGAACAGCTAAAGAAGATGTTGCAGAAAATATCAAACCAGTTGGTTCACAGGATTTAACAAAGATATATAAAGCAACAAACTTCTACTGGGATACAGCTTCTAAGACTTCATTCAACACACCAGCAGCTGGTGAAGCAGTAACAACAGTTTCAGCAGACTGGTTTGCAAGTCTTGATTACTCATCTATATTAGATGGTAATAAATCAGTAGCAGGTATTGTAAGAAATGCTGATGGTACAATAGCACTTGGTAACATCTTTAAGCTTACAGATAAGGCTCCAGCAGGAGTTGGTGCTGATTTCTCAATAGAGAAGTTAACTAAGTCATCAAATCCTATAATCGGTACTCCAGTACCTACAGGAGATAAGGCTAATACAGCACTCTATGTTGTATTAATCGTACTTAGTGTTCTTGCCCTTGGTGGTGTATGCTTCTATGAAGTAAAGAGAAAGAAGAACAGTGTTAAATAAGTTTATATCCTAATATACCTAATATATAGTATAAGACAACCGTTTTATGGTTAATCCATAAAACGGTTGTTTTTTGTGGAAATTGTTTTTGTGGAAATTGTTTTTGTGGAAATTGTTTTTGTGGAAATTGTTTTTGTAGAAATTGTTTTTATAGAGAATTATGTGTTATTTGAATGTGCTTTTTTATAAAAAGTACGTATAAAATATTTTACAATAATTAAATACGATAATTAATCAAAAGTCATATAAATGATAAAAGATATTATAAAATGATTGTATCTATCATAATTTACCTAATTATTTTAAGTAGATTTTTTAGAATTGATGTGATAAAATCTAAAAGTATAAAGGCAAAGATGATGAGAGGTGTCAGGTTATGAGTGAAGTTTCTACAATGGAGAGAGTTATTCGTTCGGATGTTTCTAAGGATGAATGCAAAAAGATAGAGAAGGTGCTTAGAAAGAATAATATTTCATATTTTGAGAGATGGAAGTTTCATACAGGCCTGTTAAGATTCCTTAACAATGATAAGAATGCGAAGTGTGACATTCTTGTTCATATGGATTCTTTTGAAAAGGCTAAGAATTTATTGGAACAGAATCATGAGAATATTGGGTAGGATTGTAGAAGTGCGTAGCAATAAACAATCCGTAGGTATTAAAGTCGGTGGTTTTTGACCAGGACATCATAATAAGACTATAAAATAGCAAAGTAATAGGATTATAAAATAATAAAGATAATAAAGATGTTATATGGTGATACTATATGTACACATGGTACAGGCAAGCTGTGATATGAATGAACATTGGATTCATATTACAGCTTTTGTTAAATAATATCTTTCATCTTAATTATAGAACTATTGATGATAGATAGAATAAGTAAATGTCGAATGGAGTTATTGTATGATAAAACATAATTATGTAAGTAAACTAAAGAGTGCAATGAGAAAAAATATTAAAAAGAATATTAAAAAGAATATAGCAATGTTAGCATGCATAACAATGTCAGGTACGCTCCTGCTTACAGGATGTGGAAAATCATCAGAGACAGCGGCTGATATTGATAACACAAACAACAGCGGTGAAGTTGTAACAGAGGAAGTAACAACAAGAGATGTACATCCTTATGATATAACATTGACATTTACAGGAGATATTAATCTTGCTGAGGGTGAGCCGACAACAAAGGAACTGGATAAAAATGATGGAGATATAACAAAGTGTATATCGCCTGAGCTCATAAAATATATGAAGGCTGCAGATATAACGCTTGTAAATAATGAGTTCTGTTATAGTGACAGAGGGCAGCCATTGCCTAATAAAATGTGGACTTTCAGGGCTAAACCAGAAAGAGCGAAGGTGTTTAATTTGCTAGGCGTAGATGTTGCACAGCTTGCCAATAATCATGTGTATGATTATGGTGCCGATGCCATGAATGATACATTTGCAGCACTTGAAGCTGTTGGAATACCTTATGTAGGAGCCGGTAAGAATCTTGATGAGGCTATGAAGCCATATTATGCAACAGTTGATGGTAAAAAGATAGCGATAGTGGCAGCTTCAAGGGCAGAAAAATATAAGATGACACCACAAGCTACAGATTCAACTCCAGGAATACTAAGATGTTATGATACAGAGCTTTTTATACAGACTATTAAAGAAGCAAAAGAAAATGCCGACTATGTAATAGCGGTTGTTCACTGGGGAACAGAGCATACAACAGTTCTTGAAGAGGTTCAGAGGTCAACAGCGAGAGATTATATAGATGCTGGTGCAGACATAATAATAGGTGGTCACAGCCACTGCCTTCAAGGAATAGAGTATTATGAAGATAAGCCAATATTCTATAGTCTTGGAAATTTCTGGTTTGATGAATACAATGTTGACACTATGCTAGTTAATATAAGGATAAGTGGTGATGATGATACAGAAAGAAAAGTAGATGTATCAGTAGTTCCAGCAGTTCAGGATGGAACACTTTCAGGTTGTGTAACTAGAATATGTACTGAGGATTCAGACAAAGACAGGATATTCAGTCTGCTTAACAAGGTTAGTATTAATGCAAATGTAGATGATAGTGGAGTGGTTACACAGGTGAAATAATCTATGCCCCTGTTTGTCTTTGTTACAAACAGGGGCATAATTTCTTTTTAGTAGGGAGATAAAATGGGCTTGAGTGCAGCACACTCAAGCCCACAGAGTATGGCTATGCCTCATCCAGCGACTGCATATAAGCATGCATGGATTCAGCTACGATTTTACTATGTGCAACAGCTTCAACAACGGTTCTTGCACCATTTACAACATCACCTGATGCGAATATGCCTGGTCGGGATGTATGACCGGTTTCATCAGCTTCTAGAAGTCCACGTTTGTTGGCGTTAAGACCTTTAGTTGTATTAACAAGTCTTGTCATAGGGCCCTGGCTTATAGAGATGATAACACTGTCAGATTCATACAGCTTGTCTGTTCCTTCTACATCAGTGAAAGAACCATCTTCGTTCTCTATGATATCACGGAATATAACTCCATTATCTTTAATCTCAACAGGACGTTTATTATATTCAAATTCAACACCTTCAAGCTTGGCATAGCTGTATTCATACTGGCTTGCAGCAACCTCTTTAGTTATAGAGAAGCATGTGAGGTAACGTACGCCTTTTCTTATGGCAGTTCTAGCTACGTCCATGGCAGCATTACCGGCACCGATTACAATAACACGTTTACCAAGCTTATAGCTGTCAGGGTTGTTTAAGTAGTTAATGCCAAAATGAACGTTGCCAAAGGTTTCACCTTTGATATGTAGAGTATTAGGATTCCATACACCTGTACCTACGAATATTGCCTTATATCCGTCACGGAAGAGATCCTCGATAGTTATGGCACCTCCAATAGTTGTATTTGGACGTACCTTAATACCTTTAAGTTCAAGATGGCGGTATTCTATATCATCAAGCACTGCTTTAGGAAGTCTGAACTCAGGGATTCCGTATCTTAAGACACCACCAATCTTATCTTTTCCCTCAAATATAGTTACCTGATATCCATATCGTGCAAGTATAATAGCGATAGTGATTCCGGCTGGACCTGAGCCAATAATAGCGACACGTTTACCATTGGAAGGTTTAGGACCTTCGGTCATCTTGTTAGCATAAGTTGTGGATATGTAATTCTCTATAGTAGAAAAATGAACTGGAGCTCCTTTACGCCCAAGTACACAGTGCCCCTCGCACTGGTTTTCATGGTTGCAGACAAGACTGCATACAGTCGTAAGAGGGTTGTTTTCAAACAACATTTTACCAGCTTCATCAAGCTTGTTTTCTTTAAGAAGTCTGATAGCCAGAGGAATGTTAGTGTTTATAGGACAGCCCTTCTGACACTGTGGAACCTTGCACTGAAGACAACGATTAGCTTCATCCATTACATGTAATGCCATAAAATACCTGCTTTCTGCGCAGAATGCGCTTTATAATAAAAGAGCTAAGATGCAACTTAAATGTACATCTTAGCTATATTCTATCATATGGATAAAAATATTAAAACAAAAGATAATATTTTAACGAGTATTAAACAAGTATTTAAACGAGTATTTTAATAAATGTTTTAATGAATATTTATGATGATATTTATCTTAATTCCCTTATAAACATATATAATTCAGAAGCATAAGCAGTAGCTTCATAATCTCTTGAAATGGTTGTGCCATCTTCATACTCAACAGTAAGGGTTAACTGTGTTTTAAGAGAGGACTGGTTATAAAGGCAGAAACTTATATAAAGGTGTTCAAAGTCATTATAATCAGCTGAATATCCGTTTGCATGGTCTATATAAAGAAACTTTTCTTTTGAGTTAAATAAGCTGAATGTATGATATCCAAAATCAGCAGATGGTCTGAAAAGAGAATGCTGCATGCCATATTCCTCAGATATTTTATAGTTATTTTCGATAATCTCATCAGGAACAGGTTCGCGTGTAAGTAAATGTGTGTTTTCATCAGATGAGGATAAAGTTATCCGTCTGATTTGTGATGTGCTGTCGGTCAGCTGCAGGTTGAGATCAAAGTATAACACCATGGTCTGGTTATGTCCCTGTGGTCCCCATGCCTGTATGTTGCTGGCATGGTCAGCAGAATTCCTGCTGTATGCAAGTGACAAGCCCCCTTTTCCAAGTTCTTCATTGTTCTCACCAGCATATACTTTAAGAGTTGATGATGATGGACTGCTATGACTGCTATTTAGTGATGGTAATAATATATTATAAGATATAATGCATAATGTAACAGCAGCGGCAATAGCAACAGCGGTTATTATATAGCTTAAGCCTTTGTGCGAAGACTTTTTTCCCATACGTTTTAAACCAGCTTTGCCAGTGCCATAAGGCGTGCGGTTATCCATAGTATGTGGATTGTCCATAGTATGTGAGTTATCATCATCTGTCATTGCAGCCATAAGAGTCCGGTTTATAAGCTCGTCGCTTACATTTATTTTGCTGCAGTCTTTATCGAAGGCATCTTTAAAATTCATAATCGTTCACCTCTTTTCTTAAGATTTCCCTTGCTCTTTTTAGACGTGTTCTTACATTTACAGTAGATATACCAAGAATATCTGATATTTCTTCAGTTGAGTACTGCTCATGATAGAAAAGATATATTACATCGCGGTACTTTTGCGGAAGGGCAGCAACAGTTTCCCATACATACATCGAATCTATATCAAAATCCTTATAAGAGCTGCTGTTTAGTGGTTCGTAAGAATTGTTTGTATACCCCGAAGAATTATTTACTGCGTTATCTGAGCTTACAATAGAAGAATTATCACCGTATTCACAATTATCATTGACACTTTTAATAACCTTTGAATTCCATGAACTTTTAATAGTATTGATACATTCATTCACAGTTACTTTAAGCAGCCAGGCCTTTATGTGTATATCTGATTCAAATGTCTTATCATATGTGTATAATTTGATGAATACATTTTGAAATATATCTTCTGCCTCACTGACGTTTTTGGTTTTAAGAAGCGCCATTCTGTAGACGTCATTACTGTACATCTTAAGAATACGTTCATATTCTTTTGTGTTATTTTTATATCCCATGCTGTTCCCCCTGCTGTTATCTGGATATTGCTAATATTAACACAAGCATATGTATTATTGTAATATGCTGTGTATAGATAATACAATTACATGAAGAAAAATGTG
>ENA-OPCE01001464-OPCE01001464.1-human-gut-metagenome-genome-assembly--contig:-NODE-1464-length-14703-cov-4.412957_pt1 | contig 14703 bp, 10 predicted proteins | sample MGYA00241247_ERZ501474 | MGnify/ENA primary metagenome ERZ501474 (study PRJEB25962, sample SAMEA2042572) | human gut metagenome | biome: human gut; feature: human-associated habitat; material: faeces... | reverse complement strand
GAGGATGGTGTGATTACCTTTAATAAAGGTCCGGAAGCTCGCACGAATATTTATGATGCGGAAGCTAGTAAAATGTATCAGTATGCGTTGGTAGTAAAGGATGGCGCTGTTAAAGTAATGATGGCAGAAGGAACTCCGGCTGAGGCTCCTGCAGTAACTCCCAAGAGTGGTGATTGCGATATCATGGGATTGTGGTTGAAAGATGTAGAGACAAATCCTTATACATTGACATCATCAGATTTGAGTAAAGAAGCAAATGATTCGTTTGAATTGACTTTCTCTAATGATGTAAAGAACAGTGAAATTGGTAACTTGTTCTCTGAACATAAGTTGCGTGCTGTGCCTTTTGAAAAGATGTATTCGACTGCGGTTTATTCAACAGATTATGCTGAAGCGTCTGCAAAAGCAAAAGAATCATTGGCAAAGGCATTTGCTGACATCAAGCCGGCTTATGCAGCTTATAAGGCAGAGCAGAAGACTGCTATTGATAGAGCTAAGGCAGGTAAAGCAACATCTACCAATCTGTTATTGAATTTGGCAGAGAATAAGCGTGATTTGGATGATGCATTGACTGAGTTTAGCCAAACGTCATTGAAGTATTTGAGATCATTATCAAGTAAGGAGCATCCTGCTTTGTTGAATAAATTAGACTCAGTGCGTCATTACTTTGAACTAATTCAATTGACACAGGGTGAAGCACTGAAAGCAGACAATAAAGAATTAAAAGATTATGAGGCCGTTGTTAAGAGAGCAGACAAGATGTTGAAAGATATTGAGGCTGATGCTAAATTGGCATTCCATGTTGTTGACTCTGTGATGAATGCCTTTATGAGTAACCCGTATCAGGTTAATGGAACTGCAATAGCAACGTTCAAAACTGGCCGTGAAGATGATAATTTAAAGAAGTTTGGAACTACTGGATTTGAGACTTTGCAGAGAAACTTCTTAACACAAGAAATTATTAGCGGTGGTGGAACTGTTCCTACTGACGCTGTCGCAATCGCTACCGATTTGATAGCTGTTGGAACGGCTGCTGAAGCTGATTGTGTAACTACCGAATCAAAAGACATCGTTGCTTCGGGTGCTGATGCCGAAGGTTATTACGCCATCGCCATCGTCGACTCTTTGATTGATGGTAAACAGGCTTATTTGTCTGTCGATACAAACTATGTGGCTGAAAAAGAACAGTATTTCATGTTCAAGGCTGATACATTGACTTCTACTGGTACAGACAATGAAGTTGTGGCTGCATTTGGTAAATGTATTAATTTGTTCGCTTATCAGTTGACTGTTAATCCGGAACTGATCGCCGGTGATGAAGTGACGATCAATACATTTATGCCGACGGCTACTACTCAAGGCCAATGGTATTCAGAAGGTATTACTCCGACTAAGGCAGTCGTTGTGATCCGCTCTTTGGCAAACAACTCTCACCGTGAAGTTTCTGTTGCTGCTAATACAAGTGATCCTTCTTACGAAAATACAACTATTACATTCAAATCCTTGGAAGGCCCGAAACCTACATTTGAAGTAGGCGATGTATTCTTTATCAAGAGCTTGAAGAAAGAGGATGCAAGAAAACCGTATCAGGTAATGACTTCTACAACAGGTGATGACATTGTTGGTGCAACAGCTGTTTACAACAATGTTCCGGCTACTCAGTGGATCGTGACTGAAGCAAACAAACAGGATGGTAAATATCAGTTGGCTAACCGTGATGCAGATAAGAACTTCTTTGTTTCTGCAACTAAGATCATCGTTAAGGATGCAGAAAACAATATCTATGTAACAGCCGGTAAAGACACATTGGAAATGACTGCTGTTGCAGACCAGAAAGATGCTTATTTAGGTTACAAGCACATCAATGATGCAGACAAAGAACATCTGACATTCAAGTTGACTGCTACAAACTTCGTGAATCCGGAGGCTAAGTATTATTTGACAATGGCTGCCGACTCCTCTGTAATTGCTACTGCTGATGCAGACAAGGCTTTGGAACTGAAAGCCAAGAATGCAGGTTGGTTGTTCAAGTTGAACGATACTGATTTGAGCGCAGCTTCTTATGGTTTCGAATTGTATCTGGGTGAAGATACATTGTATTTCAGAAATGATGCAGCATCATTTGATGGCAATGACCTGATGTTGACCAAAGTTGCTACAAAAGATTCTGTGAAATTGCGTCGTGTAAACGATAATGCAAGCCAGTATGAGTTGTTGTGGAATGTATCGAAATCAAATAATTTGGAATCTGAAAAGATCGCAATTGATCAGAATGGTAAAGTTGTAGTTGTGGCTGAAGACGAGATCACAAACTGGGCATTCAATCTGGAATCTGCCGTGACAGAATCTTATCTGAACATCGCAGATGCTCCTAAGAATGTGACTATCTCTCTGAAGGGCGATGAAGCTTCTAAGGTAACAGCTGTTAGACCGTTCGCTGTCATCAAACGTACAGGCTTGGAATTGAAGGCTGCTGCAACAGACAATGATTTTGTACTTGGCTTGGATACTGCTTATGTAAATCGTCCGGACAACTATCGTTATGCTTATTACATCACAAAAGCTATCGATACAGCTAAAGTCGGCGCATTCGACACGAAGGCTTATATGGTAAGCTATGCAGACTCTACAGCTCATAATAGCGATACGGTTAAATATGACCAGGATGGTTTGACTCGTATCGGTTTCGTTAATGCAAACCGTGTAGAATTTGGTAACAACGATTCTCTGGCTATCGCTAAACCGGCTGCCAAGACTGCTGATACTTTGAATATCGCAGATAAGAAAGGTATCACAAATGCAACTTGGGCATTCCCGATCGATGATGACAACGAAGGTTACTACAGAATCGAAGTGGCTCCTGCTGCAAACAAGGCAGATAAGAAATATGTAAGCTACCTGAACGGTGTCCTGGTATTGGGTAACAAGGAACAGGCCCAGTTGTTCGCTATCAATGATACAGACCTGAAGCCGACAGACAACGAAGAAATCACTACATCTGAAGTGAAGGTTATCGCAGGCGAAGGCCAGGTAACAATTGCTGGTGCAACAGGTAAAAAGGTCGTTGTTACTAACGTTCTTGGTCAAGTTGTAGCCAACAAGGTGATCACTTCTGACAACTCTGTTATCGCTGCTCCTCAGGGTGTAGTCGTAGTAGCTGTTGAAGGCGAAGAAGCTGTTAAGGCTGTTGTAGAATAAGATTGAAATTATAATCAAATAATTCTAAAATGTTTGGCCGCGCGGAACGTCAGTTCCCAGTATCCTGCGACAGGCGAACAAACGGCCGGATTTAATATTAATAATACTAAAGTATATTGAAATCATAGCCTGTATCCCTGCGAAGGGCGAACGCTATACACAAAACAAGCCCCGGAGGTGTTATCCACTTTCGGGGCTTTCGTTGGTTTATGAAGTTACATGCAGGGTTGTTTCGAAAATAAATCAGGCAACCGCACCAAAACTTGCTATCCAAGACCAACTCTTCTTATCTATGGCCATTTTGCAAAACAACCATCATACTATCATAATCAGTTATTACAATCTGTTTTTCAGGGTATTAAAGTATGATAGTAGCTGTTTTCTACTATCATTCAACTATCATGCACTTATCATGATTTTTACTTGTGAACTTATTTATATATCTGATAATATGCTATTTATGTTTATATGAGACAAAACGGTCATCACCAAAAATAGGGTCATTTTCCACAAAAAAACGCCCTTTTCTGCCGGATAAGATGTAAAAACAGGGCATAAAAGTCTCCTTGGCATGGCAGATAAACCTCCCCGCGCCCCCGGCAGAAATTCACGGACATCCGGGTCTGCACCTCTCCCGTACCCGGATGTCCATGCCTTTTACACCCGGGTCTCGAATAGCTTTCCAAGCTGTTTTTGGCAAAAGAAAAGCTGGTCTTGATGGAAACAGAAGCCGTTTTAACATATTCTGTACCTATTCTTGAATGGTCTTTGTTTTTATCGTAGATTGATATACAGTCTATTAGTGATTTTTACCATGATAGTTATGATAGATGAATGATAGTAGAAAACAGCGACTATCATGCTGTAATGTATTGTTATAAAACAATATACGGACGATTATGACAGTATGTCAGTTGTTCTTGCGAAAGCACTTCTATGAATGTTTGTCCATATTGGCGGCAAAAGCAGATGGGCACTTTATGATTTTGGTACAGTTGCTCTGAAAATACCGTTCCGAAAATAAATATGCCTTTCCTGTTCTTATCCCAAATATTTGCCTACATTTGCGCAGAGTATAAATAATGCAACTGAAACACTTGATTATGGACAAATTTATCAATCCCTTCTCCGATTACGGCTGGAAAAAGATTTTCGGCAGTGAAGTAAGCAAAGATCTTATCATCAGTTTTTTGAACGAAGTGATCCAACAGGAAGTGATCATCGACATCACGTTCCGCAATGTCGAGATGCTCGGCCTGAAGCAGGACCAGCGTCGTGCCGTCTTCGATATCTTCTGCGAGAACGAAAAAGGTGAGGTTTTTATTGTCGAGATGCAGAAGAGCCGTCAGAAATACTTCTCCGACCGAGTGCTTTACTATGCCTCGTTTGCCATCCAGCAGCAATCGATGGTCGTCAAGGAACGGCTGCAAAAGGAGCCGGACGATGTGGTTCGTAGGCGTTGGAACTACCAGATCAGCAAAGTCTATGTCGTGTGTATTCTCAACTACATCATGGATCCGACCCTCCCGGATAAATACCGTTGGGATGTCGTTCGGATGGACCGTGAGCTGAAAGTGCCTTTTAGCGAAACACTCAACGAGATCTATATCGAAATGCCGAAATTTGTATTACCTTTGTCTGCGTGCGACACGCTATATAAAAAGTGGCTGTACGTCTTAAACAATATCGAGATCATGGAACGATTACCTCAAGAATTGAACAACCAGATATTTCACAAGCTGAAAAGTATTGTGGAGATCGAGCGCATGACCCCCGACCAGCGCTTGGAATACGAATTGAGCCTTTCCGTCGAACGTGATCTTTCAGCCGCCCTCGATACTTCTTACGAGGACGGGCTGGAGAGAGGATTGGAGGAAGGGATAGAGAAAGGCAAAGCCCAGGTAGCAGCCAATTTAAAAAAGCAAGGTATCAATATGGAGACAATAGCACAGTGTACTGGCCTGTCAATAGAAGAAATCAGCCGCTTGTAGATTTATCGCAGTAAGTTCAAATCGTCAGTAACAAGAAACATTTGAAGAAGGGGCTATTGTTCAAATCGTTGAAATGCTTTATTTTTGTAATCGAACAAATCAAATCGAATAACAATATGGCTCAGTACAAACGTATTCTGTTGAAATTAAGCGGAGAATCGCTTATGGGAGGTAAACAATATGGTATAGACGAAGTTCGTCTGAACGAATATGCGACGCAGATCAAGGAAATTGCCGAAATGGGTGTCCAGATCGGAATTGTGATTGGTGGCGGCAACATCTTCCGCGGCCTGAGCGGGGCTTCCAAAGGCTTCGACCGTGTGAAAGGCGACCAGATGGGGATGCTGGCAACGGTCATCAACAGTCTGGCCTTGAGTTCTGCCCTCGTCGCTCAGGGCGTGAAAGCCAAAGTGCTGACTGCTATCCGTATGGAACCGATCGGCGAGTTTTATAATAAATGGCGTGCGATCGAATTGCTTGAACAGGGCCATGTTGTGATTATGTCGGGCGGTACTGGCAATCCGTTTTTTACGACTGACACAGGTTCTTCCCTGCGTGGTATCGAGATCGAAGCGGATGTGATGCTGAAAGGAACCCGTGTAGATGGTATCTATACTGCCGATCCGGAAAAGGATCCGACGGCCACCAAGTTCTCAGACATCACCTACGACGAAATCTATACGCGTGGCCTCAAGGTGATGGACCTGACAGCCACCACGATGTGTAAGGAAAACAATCTTCCGATCATTGTCTTCGACATGGATACCAATGGTAACCTGAAAAAGGTGATGAGTGGTGAAAATATCGGAACGCTGGTGCATAATTAATGCTGAAATGAATAACAAACGTATATGGGTGCTTGCGAGTGCCCTGGTGGGTTGTGTCTTCACCTTGAGCGCGCAAGACCTGGCAATGAAAATAACGAAGAGATACCTCAATCTGCCGGTTTCGCATCAAGTAGACCGGGCTCTGATGACATTTGATGTGGGAGGGCGGCAAGAGCGGGCGTTCGAGATTCGTTTGGCCTCAGGAAAACCGGACTATTGGGTGTTTTGTGATATGTCTGCCTTGAAGAACAAAGAGATAAAAATATCTTATACTGGGAATAAAACAGGTATAAACAAGATTTATCAAGCAGATGAAATAGCCGGACAAGATAGCTTGTATAAAGAAACCAACCGTCCGCAAATCCACTATACTCAACGTAGAGGATGGAACAACGATCCTAATGGATTGCTGTATTATGACGGTGAATATCACTTGTTCTACCAACATAATCCGTATGAACGCGACTGGGGGAATATGCATTGGGGGTATGCAGTAAGCAATGATTTGATACATTGGGAAGAGCTACCGATCGCCCTGTATCCCGACGAACACGGTACGATGTTTTCCGGTTCGGCAGTGATCGACTATGACAATACTTCCGGCTTCGGAAAGAATGGTATTCCGGCGATGGTGGCTATTTATACGGCTGACAACCCGGAAAAGCAGGTGCAATGTATAGCCTATAGCCTGGATAAAGGACGCACTTGGACAAAATATAAGGGCAATCCGGTGATCGATTCTAAGGCCAAATGGAACAGTAAGGATACTCGCGATCCGAAAGTCTTTTGGCATAAACCATCAGGTAAATGGGTCATGGTGCTGAATGAGCGCGACGGACATTCCATATACAACTCCGACAACTTAAAAGACTGGACGTTCGAAAGCCATATTACCGGTTTTTGGGAGTGTCCTGAATTATTCGAACTCCCTGTCGATGGGAATAAGGACAATACCAAATGGGTGATGTACGGTGCTTCCGGAACTTATATGTTGGGTGCGTTTGACGGAAAGAAATTTACACCTGAATCCGGCAAATATTACTATTCTACCGGTTCTATCTATGCTGCCCAGACGTTTACGAATATACCTGAGTCGGATGGCCGTCGTATTCAGGTCGGTTGGGGGCGTATCTCTCATCCGGGAATGCCTTTTAACGGGATGATGTTATTCCCGACGGAGTTGTCTTTGAGAACGACGAAAGACGGCATTCGCCTGTTTAGTAAACCGATCGAAGAACTTGAGCGCTTGCAGACCTCAGTCGGAAAGTGGAGAGCGCTGACGGCAGATAAAGCTGATGAACTGCTTCGGCAGTATAGGGATGCAGGTACATTGCGTATCCGTACAACCCTCAAATTGTCTCATGCTACAAATGCCGGCCTGAACCTGTTCGGGCAGTCATTACTGGATTACGATATGAATTACAACCGGATCAATGGTGTGTTCTATTCGCCCGAAGACATGACAAGTATGGAAATCACGGCCGATATTATCTTGGATAAGACTTCTATTGAAGTTTATATTGATGATGGGGCTTATTCTTATTCGATGGAGCGTCGGCCGGACTTGAAGAACAGGGAAGGATTCCATTTTTGGGGAAATAATATCGAAGTAAAAGAAATGGAAGTATACACGTTCCGATCCATCTGGGAGTAATTTTAAAAATATAAAATAAGTAAATAATGAAAGATAATAAACCTGTTGTTGTCGGTATAGGTGAACTCCTTTGGGATGTGTTGCCAACGGGGAAGCGTGCCGGGGGTGCTCCGATCAATTTTGTATACCATGCTACCCAATTGGGGGCCGAAGGATATGCGGTCAGCGCGATCGGGGACGACGTGTTCGGGGCGGAGATCGTCCAGGAGTTGGATAAGAACGGTATCTGCCATTCGCTGGGGACAGTCGAATATCCTACCGGAAGCGTGATGGTGGAGTTGAGAGACGGTATCCCAACCTATACGATTATAGAAGGTGTCGCTTGGGATCATATACCGTTGACTCAGGAAGCCATCGACCTGGTGAAAAAAGCAGATGCTATCTGCTTCGGTACGTTGGCGCAGCGTTCATCCGAATCGCGTGCGACGATTCATGCGTTGCTTTCCTATGCTCGTGAAGAGGCACTTCGGTTTTTCGATATCAATATCCGCCAGTCCTATTACTCGAAGGATTTGATCGCCAGTCTGCTGGAAGAGGCGAATGTATTTAAGATCAATGACGAGGAACTCGACCTGATGCGCGAAATGTTTTCCCTTTCAGAGGATGAAGATACGGCCTGCCGCCAACTGGTCGAGCGTTACAGCTTGCGCTATATGATTTTGACTGCCGGCAGTCGCTATAGTTCTGTCTATACGGCTACCGACAAGTCGACGATTCTTACTCCCAAAGTCGAGGTGGCCGATACGGTCGGGGCGGGAGATTCTTTCTCCGGTGCATTCATTTACTCCGTATTAGCCGGTAAATCCTTGCGCGAAGCCCATCAGACTGCTGTCGGGACAGCTGCTTTTGTATGCACGAAAGAGGGCGCATGGCCTGCTTATCCTAATAAAGACTGATCATGAAAGAGAAAAGCTTGTATATAAGGCTGATCCCGGTGATGCTTGTTTTTTTCACGATGGGATTTGTGGATTTGGTGGGAATTGCTTCCAACTATGTGAAGTTGGATTTGGGACTGACGGACTCCGAAGCGAATATCTTTCCTTCCTTAGTGTTCTTCTGGTTCCTGATCTTCTCTGTCCCGACGGGGATGTTGATGAACAAGATCGGGCGGAAAAAGACGGTCATGCTGAGCCTGGTTGTTACCTTCGTGTCGTTGCTGATCCCGTGTTTTGGCGATGGCTATATGGTGATGCTGGTCTCTTTTTCCTTATTGGGGATCGGGAATGCTTTGATGCAGACCTCTCTGAATCCACTATTGTCTAATATTATTACCGGAGACAAGTTGGCAAGCAGTCTGACTTTCGGGCAGTTTGTCAAAGCGATCGCCTCTTTCCTGGCGCCCTATATCGCCATGTGGGGAGCGACTGCGGCGATCCCTTCGCTGGGATTGGGCTGGCGTGTACTGTTTCCGATCTATATGGTGATAGCGATTGTGGCGATTTTACTGTTGGGGGTGACTTCTATCAAGGAAGAGGCTCCGGAAGGCAAACCTTCCACATTTGCCGAATGCATTGCCTTATTGGGTAACCCGTTTATCCTGTTGATGTTTGTCGGTATCATGTGTCATGTCGGCATAGATGTCGGCACGAATACTACCGCCCCGAAGATTCTGATGGAACGGTTGGGGATGGACATACATGCGGCGGCGTTTGCAACGAGCCTCTATTTTATCTTCCGTACGGTCGGTTGCCTGACCGGTTCGTTGATCCTGGCCCATTGGGCACCGAAGAAATTTTTTGTTGTCAGTGTCGTGTTGATGGTAGCTTCGATGGCAGGTTTCCTTTTGTTCGACAGCAAGGCTCTGCTATATGTCAGCATCGCTTTGGTCGGATATGGCAATTCGAACGTCTTCTCCATCCTTTTCTCTCAGGCTTTATTGTCGATGCCCCAACGGCAGAACGAAGTATCCGGCTTGATGATTATGGGACTTTTCGGTGGAACGATTTTCCCGCTCTTGATGGGCTTTGCTTCAGATGCTCTTCATTCGCAGACAGGCGCCTTGCTGGTTTTGGCAGTCGGAGTGTTTTACCTGCTTTTCCTTTTTACAAAGTTGAAGTAGTCCCGGCGGTTCGGAAATAACATATTTCCATAAACAGTTTGCCAAAAAGAAAAACTTTACTATTTTTGTTTGCCTAACAAACAAAGAAAACAAAAATATACAATCACTTATGGCAGATATAAAACAGTATGTAAAGGCGGCAGAAGAGAAGATGACCTTTGCGATCGAATATTTGGATGAACAGTTGTCTCATATCCGTGCCGGTAAGGCGAATCCGAAAATCTTGGATTGCGTGAGAGTAATGTATTACGGTGCTCCTGTTCCTTTGACAAATGTGGCTACCGTAACTGTTCCGGATGCGAGAACGATCATGATCACTCCTTGGGAGAAGAAGATTATCAAGGATATTGAAAAAGGAATCATGGATTCCGAAGTCGGTATCACTCCTGAAAACAATGGTGAAGTGATCCGTTTGGGTATTCCTCCTCTGACGGAAGAGCGTCGTCGCCAGTTGGCTAAACAGTCCAAGCAGGAAGCAGAAACTGCCAAGATCAGTGTTCGTAACGCCCGCCGCGATGCAATCGAACAATTGAAGAAGAGCATCAAAACCGACGGGACTCCTGAGGATGTCGAGAAAGACGCGGAAGCAGAAGTTCAGAAGGTTCATGACAAGTATATCAAGAAAGTAGATGAACTCTACGCTGCAAAAGAAAAAGAAATAATGACGGTATAACGAGTTGAGAGTTGAAAGTTGAGAGTTGAAAGTGATGGAATAGATCCTTCCTTTCCTCCTTTCTTTCAACTTTCAACTTTCAACTTTTAACTAACATGAGGGGATTGGTTATTAAGAATACGGGTAGTTGGTATACCGTACGCACCGACGATGGTCGCGATATAGAAAGTAAGATCAAAGGGAATTTTCGTCTGAAAGATATCCGAACCACCAATCCTGTTGCGGTCGGGGATCGGGTCAATATCGATATCAATGCCGAAGGTACCGCTTTCATCACTGAGATCGAAGACCGGAAGAATTACATCATTCGCCGTGCTTCCAATCTATCCAAGCAGTCGCATATCATTGCTGCGAATGTAGACCAGGCTATGTTGATCGTGACAGTCAACTATCCGATTACCACCACCGTTTTTATTGACCGTTTTCTCGCTACAGCGGAGGCCTATCGTGTGCCTGTAAAGCTGGTATTCAATAAAATAGACCGTTATAATGGCGGGGATCGGGAATTGCTGGACGGCTTGGTCAATCTGTATACGACGATCGGTTATCCCTGTTCTATGCTTTGTGCCCGTACTGAAGAGGGCTTGGACGAGTTGAAAGAAGACCTTAAAGGGAAGATTACCTTATTGTCCGGTCATTCAGGGGTGGGAAAATCGACTATTATCAATAAATTGATCCCCGGTGCGGATCTCCGTACTGGCGATATCTCCGAATATCATAATAAAGGGATGCACACCACTACCTTTTCTGAAATGATTCCCTTGCCGGATGGCGGTTACCTGATTGATACTCCAGGTATCAAAGGTTTTGGCACGATCGAAATGGAAGGTGCGGAAATAGCTCATTACTTCCCTGAAATATTCAAATTCTCCGCTGATTGCAAATTCAATAACTGCTCTCACCGCCACGAGCCGGGCTGTGCCGTCTTGCGTGCTGTAGAAGAACATTATATCAGCGAATCGCGATATAAAAGCTACCTGAGCATTCTTGATGATAAACAGGAGAGCAAGTATAGGGAAGAATATTAGACTGCCGGCAAGCTCATCCCTGTGATCTTGCGGTATAAATCCAATGCATATACATCTGTCATGCCGGAGATATAATCGAGGACGCATTGTACTTTGCCGTAGACGGTCGGTGCGTTTGTGTCGTACTGTTCCGGGATGCGTTGCAATAGGAGCTTACTGTAGGCATGATCCTGGTTCATGACAGCTTCTGTCAGCGTATCGATCAAATGGCTGAAGATATGGTAACCGGCCAGTTCGATGTCTAAAACTTCTTTAGCGCGGTATATCTTTTTGTAAGCGGTTTTTGAGCAGGTGTCGTATGCGGCTTTTGCCTGATCGCAAATGTTATCGATAAGCGGAGTGTTGTATGTTCCGCTGAGGATGTCCTCTTCGTTTTCGAGGAAGATGCGGGAACATTCGTCAACCAAGAGGCCGATGATACAGGAACGTAAGTAGGCGATCTGCTCGTTGGTATCGTCGACCATCTTCATGACGCGGACAATATGGTCGAGGCGCTCTCCTTCGAAGAAGTTGAGGAGCAGCCGGATGGCCTCTTCTGTTGTCAGGATATGCAGTTTGCAGGCATCCTCGATATCCATGATCTGATAGCAAATATCGTCAGCTGCTTCCACCAAATAGACAAGCGGATAACGGACGAACTTGTTTGCATCTTCCGGGTTCCGGCAAATTCCTAATTCGTCTGCGATGCGCAGATAATCCTCCTCTTCCGACTGAAAGAAGCCGAATTTACCCTTCTTTCCTGCATAAACGGAAGAATACGGATATTTGATGATAGATGCAAGCGTACTGTATGTCAAGGCAAAGCCTCCTTTGCGGCGCCCGATGAACTGGTGGGTGAGCAGACGCATGGCGTTCGCATTCCCTTCGAAATGGAGGAAATCTTCATAGCGCCCTCCTTCGTTGAGAATTTTTTCCTGTAACTTTTTCCCGTTGCCTTCGGCGAAGTAGGCAGAGATTGCCCGTTCTCCTGAATGTCCGAACGGTGGATTGCCCATGTCGTGGGCAAGACAGGCAGCTGAGACGATGGAGCCTATTTCCGGGAAATTGACGCTCCCGTCGGGATATTTCTGCATCAGGCCTTTGGCGACATTGTTACCTAATGAGCGTCCTACGCAGGAAACTTCTAAGCTATGTGTCAAACGGTTGTGTACGAATATACTGCCCGGAAGGGGGAATACCTGCGTCTTGTTCTGTAAACGGCGGAAAGGGGAGGAAAAGATCAGACGGTCGTAGTCTCGCTGAAAATCGGTACGTTCATGTTTACGTTCGTGATATTCCTCCATGCCGAAGCGTTTGCCGGAGAGTAATTGGTTCCAGTTCATCTTGTTTTGTTTGCTTAATAGATTAGTTCTCCTTTTCCCTGGCGGATGATTTCAAAATCGTCTGTTGTGCAGTCGATGACAGTCGAGGCTTCCGTGCCTCCGTAACCACCGTCGATGACGATATCCACCTGGTTCTCATACTTTTCTTCGATCAGTTCGGGATCGGTGCTATACTCGATGATGTCGTCTTCGTCATGCAAAGACATGGTCAGGATCGGATTTCCGAGCTCTCGTACGAGTGTGCGGATAATAGTATTGTCCGGTACACGGATCCCCACCTCTTTTCTGTTCTTGTAGATCTTGGGTAGTTCACTGCTGGTAGGCAGGATGAAGGTGAAGGCGCCCGGCAAGTTCTTCTTCATCAACTTGAAAGCAGCATTGCTCACTTTGGCATATTCGCTCAGGTTGGAAAGATCATAACAGATAATGGACAGGTTACTTTTCTGCGGGTTGACGCCTTTCATTTGGCAGATCTTTTCGACTGCACGCACATTCAACGCGTCACAACCGATGGCATAAACGGTGTCGGTCGGGTAAATTACGAGGCCACCGTCGCGCATGATATTGACCACCTTGTCTATCTCTCTGAGATTGGGGTTTTCGGGGTATATTTTTACGAGCATAGCATTATGAGTTGAAAGTTGAAAGTTGAAAGTTGAAAGTTTGAGAGAACACGAAGTTAACTTTCAACTTTCACCTTTCCACTTTCAACTTATTTACGGCTTTAGCCGTAAATAATGTGTCCGTTTTCGTCGGTATATTCTTCCAGACCTTTGCTGTACTGGTTCATGGCACGAAGGCTCATGCCCATGCTTGAGAAGCCACCGTCGTGGTAGAGGTTCTGCATCGTGACTTTACGGGTGAGGTCGGAGAACATCATAACGCAATAGTCTGCACATTCGTCGGCTGTGGCATTACCCAATGGACTCATCTTTTCGGCGAAATCCATCAAATGGTCCATTCCTTTCACGCCGCTCCCGGCTGTAGTCAGTGTCGGTGACTGGGAAATGGTATTGATACGGACGTTCTTTTCACGGCCATAGATGTAGCCGAAACTGCGGGCGATAGATTCCAGCAGGCTTTTGGCATCTGCCATGTCGTTATATCCGAAGAATGTACGCTGTGCTGCCACATACGAGAGGGCGATCACCGAACCGTATTCGGCAATGGCATCCTGCTTTTTGGCAACCTGCAACATCTTGTGGAAAGAGATTGCGGAGATATCCAGCGTTTTTTCCAACATGCTGTAGTCCAAGTCGTCGTAAGTACGTTTCTTGCGCACGTTCGGGCTCATGCCGATGGAATGTAAAACGAAATCTATCTTACCCCCTAATATTTCTACTGATTTAGAGAAAACCGTTTCCAAATCTTCCACGCTCGTAGCATCCGCCGGAATGAGCGGGATCTGATGTTTCGCCGCAAAATCCTGTATATCTCCCATCCGAATCGATAGCGGAGTATTCGTCAATACGATTTCAGCCCCTTCTTCTATACATTTCTCCGCCACTTGCCAGGCAATAGACATCTCATTCAGGGCACCGAAAATAATTCCCTTCTTTCCTTTTAATAAATTGTAAGCCATTCTTTTTATTTTAATGAATAATCTTCCTATTTACGATATTCTTCATAAATAGTAAACTCCGAACATATAAAATACGTTCAGAACCGACCTGCAAAAATACAAAAAATTTCCGAAGCTCAATTGCCTGCTTTTGCCGAGAGCAGAATTTTAGCGGTTTCTATGGCTGCCGGTGTAATTTCCTGCCCGCTGATCATGCCGGCAATCTCCTGTACCCGTTCCTCTGGTGTCAATTTCCTGATTCCAGAGATCGTCGTTTCACCGCGATCTTCTTTATATACTTTAAAATGACAATTGCCGGCAGCCGCGATCTGAGGCAGATGGGAAATACTGATCACCTGCATCCGGCGAGCCATCTCTTTCATCATCTCG
>ENA-OPCE01001462-OPCE01001462.1-human-gut-metagenome-genome-assembly--contig:-NODE-1462-length-14723-cov-4.038178_pt1 | contig 14723 bp, 12 predicted proteins | sample MGYA00241247_ERZ501474 | MGnify/ENA primary metagenome ERZ501474 (study PRJEB25962, sample SAMEA2042572) | human gut metagenome | biome: human gut; feature: human-associated habitat; material: faeces... | reverse complement strand
CACGGCGCATTTTGGAGGAAGCCACCAGCTCCATGGCCTTGGTGATCTGCATGGTACTCTCTACGCTTTTGATGCGCAGCTTGATGTCCTTCATGGAACCTGCCATGCGTTACGCCTCCTTCCTGTCAGTGTGCCTTGATAAAGTTCTCGGTATAAGCGGACAGCACACCCTTCAGAGCTTCCTCGGCGTCCTTTTCCAGCTTGCCGGTGGTGCGGATGGTCTCCATCACGGAGGCACCGGCTGCGTCGGTATCGAGATACTCGTACAGTCCCTTCTCGTACTCGGCCACGGCAGGCACCTTGATGTTCACGAGGTAGTCGTGGATGGTCGCGTAGAGGATGGCCACCTGCTTTTCGACCGCAACGGGAGCGGAGCGGTTCTGCTTGAGCACCTCAACGATGCGCTCGCCCTGTGCCACCCGCTGCCGAATTTGGGTGGACGACACCACCACCGGCTTGGCTACCAGTACGCTGATCCCGGCCAAGTCCTTGTTCCGGGTTAAAAAATCCGCCACCGCCTGCCGCTGGCATTCCTGCCGGGTAATGGCTCGCACCTGGGCCAGCTTTAGAATATCTTGATACCTGTACCACTTTTGGAAGTCAAAAAGCTGATCGGAGCCAATGAACAAAATGAATTCCCCATTTGGATAGATCTCTTTCAATTTTACCAGCGTGGTATAAGTATAGCTTTTTTCCCTGCTTTCCAGTTCAATGGTGGAGATTTCAATTTTGTCCGCGCAGGGCAGCGATTCTACCGCCAAGCGAATCATAGCGATCCGGTGCGTCGCCGGGATCAAATCCCCGGCGCTCTTATGGGGCGGATTGGCTGTGGGCACAATCAGCAACTTGTCAAGGCCGCCGAAAGGCGTTTGAGCACGATAGAGCGTGTCCAGCAAATGCAGGTGACCGTTATGGATGGGATTAAACGCCCCGCCGTAAATGCCAATGCGCATTTTATCTGCCATAATACTTGGGTCGGTCATACTTGGCGTAGGGATTCTTTTCTTCTTTCTCCCGCTGCCGCTGGCGCATACCTTTAATGTGCACCTTTTTCTTTTTCACTTTCTTGTCTCCGGCGCGGGCAGCCTTCTTTGCGCGCACCTTTTCTTCATCAATGGGGCGTTGCAGCACGATCATGCCGCCGATCACCTGGATCACATTGGCACCCAGCGCCTCACCCAGCGCCTGCGCCAACTCCTTGGGCGGCTGGGGGGCAGACTCCAGGTGCACTCGCACCTTGATCAACTCCCGCACATCCAGTGCGTCGTCCAGCTGGGCGATCAGGTTGTCAGAGATCCCCTCTTTGCCGATTTGGAAGATGGCCTCCAGTCCGTTGGCCTTGGCACGCCACGCGGCCCGTTCTTTACTTGTCATATCCGTTTCTCCAATTCTGCCGCCAGGGTACGCAGCGCGCGCCCTCTGTGGCTGATTTTGTCCTTTTCTTCTGCGGTATAGCGGCCAAAACTGCGGCCCTCTACCAAAAACAGCGGGTCATAGCCGAACCCGGCGTTGCCGTCCCGCTCAAAACCAATGTGCCCGTGGCATTCGCCACGCACCGTCAGCTCTTCCCCATCCGGGAACACGCAGCAAATGGCGCACACATAATAGGCAGTGCGCTGCGCCATAGGCACGCCCTCCAGCTTTTGCAGCAGCAGGTCGTTGTTGGCCTCATCGTTCCCGTGACCGCCGGAGAACCGGGCGCTGTAAATGCCCGGCGCGCCGTCCAGATAATCCACGCACAAACCGCTATCGTCTGCAATGGCCGGCAGACCGGTAACCCGGCAGGCACTGCGTGCCTTTAAGGCGGCGTTGGCCTCAAAGGTGTCGCCGTCCTCCACCACATCCGGCAGCTCCAGCCCCAGCATGGCGGCGGTTTTCACCTCAATGCCCAGGGGCGAGAGAATGCGCTGCATCTCTGCCAGCTTCTTTTGATTATTACTTGCTAAGATAAATTCCATTTTACTTTTGCGACCCTTTCTCCGCTTTTTCATCCGCTGCCGCTTCGGCGCTGCCGATAAAGGAGGCGATTTCCTCCTCGTCCACCTCTGTGGGCGCCTTGTCAAACAGCCCTGCGGCAAAGGCGTCTGCGTCAAAAGGCTGTAAATCGTCGATCTGCTCGCCTACGCCTACAAACTTCACCGGCACATCCAACTCGTTATTGATGGCCAACACCACGCCGCCACGGGCGGTGCCGTCCAACTTGGTGAGCACAATACCGGTAATGCCCGCTGCGTCCTTAAAGTCCTTGGCCTGGTTCACGGCATTTTGGCCGGTGGTGGCGTCCAGCACCAGCAGCACCTCCTTAGAGGCCCCCGGCAGCTCCCGCTCAATGACTCGGCTGATTTTGTTCAGCTCATCCATCAGGTTCTTTTTATTGTGCAGTCGGCCGGCGGTATCAATAATAATCACATCCGCACTTCTGGCCTTACCGGCGGCAATGGTGTCAAATACCACGGAGGCCGGGTCCGCCCCCTCGGCGTGCTTGATCAGCTCCACATCTGCCCGCTTGGCCCACACTTCCAGCTGCTCAATGGCAGCAGCACGGAAGGTGTCTGCCGCGCCCAAGATCACCTTACGGCCCTGATTTTTCAGCCGCAGAGCCAGCTTGCCGATGGTGGTGGTCTTGCCCACACCGTTCACGCCGATGACCAAAATCACAGAGGGCTTGGTGCGCAGGGACAGATAGCTGCCGCCCCACACGATACCGGAGACAATGTCCTTCATCGTCTCCCGCACCTGGGGCACGCTGGTGATCTTGTCGTTCTCAATTTTCGCTTTCAGATCCCGGATCACTCGCTGGGCGGTGGGAATACCCACATCGCCCATAATGAGCACTTCTTCCAGCTCGTCGTACAGATCGTCCGTGATCTCCTGATGGCTCTCCATCACATCGTCCAGCTGGGCGGTAATGCCCTCGGTGCGGGTCTTTTTCAGACCCTTTCTGAATTTAGAAAAAATACCCATTCTTTATTCCTCCAATCCCATTTTTGCTGCCAGTTCCGCCGTTTGCAGCTCCAGCAGCTTGGACACGCCCTTCTCCTGCATGGTCACGCCGTAGAGCACATCCGCCTCTTCCATGGTGCCCCGGCGGTGGGTAATGCTGATAAACTGGGTCTTGTCCGTCATACGGCGCATATACTTAGCAAAACGCTCCACATTCACATCGTCCAGCGCCGCCTCCACCTCGTCGTAAATACAAAACGGAGAGGGAGTCACCTTCAGCACACTAAAGAGCAGTGCCAGCGCCGCCAGCGACTTTTCTCCGCCGGAGAACAGGTTAATGTTCTGCACCGACTTGCCCGGGGGCTGAATTTTAATTTCAATGGCGGACTCCAAACAGTTGTCCGGTTCTTCCAAAATCAGCTCGCCCTTGCCCCCGCCGAAAAAGTCTGTAAAGCAGGCGGCAAACTCGGTGTTGATCTTCTGGAACTGGGTCAGGAACTTCTCGCTCATGGAGGCGGTCAGATCCTCAATGATCTTGTTCAGCTCTGACTTGGAGCGCTCCACATCGTCGATCTGTTCTTTCAGGAATGTGTAGCGCTCGGACACCTCTTTGTATTCCTCAATGGCGCCCACATTGATGGAGCCCAGCTTTTTGATCGCCACTTTGATCTCATGCAGGCGCTTTTTGGCCTCGGCCATATTGTCAATTTGAATGTTCAGTGCCTGGGCCTCTCGGCGGGTCAGCTCGTACTGCTCAAAGAGCATATCGCCCAGCTCGTCATATTCCTTTTGCATCGCGTTCTTGCGCTCTTCCAGCCGTACCAACTCGGCAGACAGTTGCTGGCGCTCCTGGCTCTTGGCCCGCTCGGCGGCGCGCAGGTCGCCGGTGGTCTTTTCACCATCCGTTCGGGCAGCGATCTTTTGCTGTACCGCCTCTTCCGCTCGGGCTGCACGCTCTCGCAGTTCCCCAGCCTCTGCCTGCAACTGCTCCGTTTGGGCGGCAAAGCCGGTTTGGGCGGCGCGGATTTGGTCAATCTCTCGCCGGGTGGCAGCCACCCGATCCGCTGCGCTGTTCTTCCGGGCAAGCAGATCCTCAATGCTCATTTTGGCAGCGGCGCTGTCCTTGGCCAAAGTTACCAGATCCAGGTTCAGCTGCTCTGTTTGACGGCGGGTCTCTTCTCGCTGTGCGGTAATGGCGGCTGCCTGCCTGCTCCAAGGCGGCGCGGGTGTCTGCAATGGCACTTTCAAACTCGGCGGCCTTGGCGTTGGCAGCGTCCAGGTCCTGCTGCAAGGCCTGCACACGATCAGCGGCATTGTCCTTCTCTTGCTGCAAGGCCTGCTGCTGGCTCTCGGCGGCAGACAATTTCTCACAAATTAACTTGTCGTCGCCCTGGGCGCGGATCAGATCCTCCTGGGCCTGTTTCATATCCGCCTGGGCACCTTGCAGCTTGGCAGCAGCAAAGTTGGCCTCCTCCACGGCGGTTTTATACTCTGCTTGCACATCATGCATCTGCCCCTCCAGGGCCTTGACCTCGCTGTGCAGCGCTTCGATCTGATTGGCGCGGGACAGCACCCCGGCACCCTTGGCACGGGAACCACCGCTCATGGAGCCGCCCGGGTTCATCACCTGGCCGTCCAGGGTCACAATGCGAAAGCGGTTGTGGTACTGCTTGGCCATACCGATGGCAGAGTCCAAGTCCTCCACAATCACCGTGCGGCCCAGCAGATTAGAGATGATCTGGCTGTACCGGTGGTCGCAGTCTACCAGCTCCGGCGCCAGCGCCACATAGCCAAAGCAGTCCTCCAGACCCCGCTCCTCTAACCGGCGACCCTGAATGTTGCTGATGGGCAGGAATGTGGCTCGGCCGGCGTTGTTCTGCTTTAGGTACTGCATGGCGCGCTTGGCATCTGCCTCGTTATCCGTCACAATATTCTGCATGGCGGCGCCCAGCGCCACCTCAATGGCCGTGGAATGGGCGTTCTCTACGGTGATCAGCTGGGACAGCACCCCGTGGATCCCCCGCAGCGCACCGGCTCTGGATTGGCGGATCACCGCCTTTACCGCACCGGAAAAGCCCTCCATATTCTTCTCTAAATCCGACAGCAGATTGGCTCGCTGCTGCTTTTGCTGCACGGCGGCAGCCAGCTCGTCCAGTTTGGACTTGATTTTCTCCGCTGCGGCGGTTTTGCCCTGCAGCTTCATTTGATAGCCGGACAGCGCGTTGCTGTTCTCATCAATGCGCTGCTGCAAGAACGCCAGATTCTCCCGGCTCTCCTGTTGCTGGGCAAGGATTCGCTGGGTCTCCTTGCCGCAGGCAGCCAGCAAGTCGTCCACGGAGCCGGAGCGCTGCCCGATCTCCTCCATAGAAGAAGCGGCGGCGGAGGCCTGCACCTTGGCGTCAGACAGCTGCAAGGTCAGGTCGCTGAGCTTGCGGTTCAGTTCCGTAGTCTCTTTTGTATTGCTATCGCCGGAGTCCAGCAGTGCCTGGCTCTGGCGGGTGATCTCCTCCAGTTGGCGGCGTTTGTCCGCGCCGGCAGCATCGTTATCCCCAATGGTTTGGCGCAGCCGCGCCAGCCGTTCCTCTAAGGTGGCACCGGTCTGGTCCGCATCACGGATTTCTTGTTCCAGGCGCTCCACGGTCTCGGTTTGGTGCTGCAAATTGGTCTCCAGTACCCGAATCTCTGCGTCCTTGCGCAGCGCCTCCTCCTCCAGCTTTTGGGAGGCCAGGCGCTGCTCCTCAATCTCCACATTCAGCTGCGCAGCACCGGCGGCGGCTTCTTCGATCTTCTTCTCAATCTCTGCCAGATCCGCCTCACAAATTTGGTAAGAGGCACCGGCAGCGTCAATGCGGTGCTCCTGCTCCCGCAATTCATCTGTAAAGCGGTCCAGCTTTTGCAGCCAAACGCCGATCTCCAGTTCTTTCTTTTCCGCACTCAGGTCTAAAAAGGCAGCCGCCTTTTCGCTTTGGACTTTCAAGGGGCCGACCCGGCTCTCCAACTCGCCCAAAATATCCAGCAAGCGCACCAAATTCTCCTGTGCCTGTTCCAGCCGCCGCTGGGCATCCGTGCGCTTGTGGCGGAAGCGAGAGATTCCCGCCGCTTCTTCAAACAGTTCCCGACGGTCCTCATTCTTGGCAGAAATAATCGAATCGATCTTGCCCTGACCCACCAGAGAATAGCCGTCGGCGCCCAAGCCCGTGTCCATAAACAGCTCGCGAATGTCCTTGCGCCGCACTTGCTCGCCGTCGATCTTGTACTCGCTCTCGCCGCTGCGGTAATAGCGGCGGGTGACGGTGACAATCTCGCCCCGGTCCTTTAAGGTGCCGTCGCTGTTGTCCAGGGTCAGCTGCACCTGGGCAAAGCCCAGTGCCTTACGGGCGGAGGTACCACCAAAGATCACATCCTCCATCTTAGAACCGCGCAGGGACTTGGTGCTGGTCTCGCCCAGTACCCAACGCACCGCGTCGGAGATATTGCTCTTGCCGGAGCCGTTGGGTCCCACCACGGCGGTGATGCCCTTGCCAAAGTTCAGCACCGTTTTGTCCGGGAAGGACTTAAACCCCTGCATTTCAAGTGTTCTTAATACCATATTCGATCCTCATTTCGCCCGCCAGGGCGGTATCTGTTTGTAACCGGATTTGATACTGCCTTGCGGCCAGTTCATCCAGATTTTGTTTTTTATTTCCCACAAAGCGAGAGTAGTACCGGGGGTGCACCGTCACGGTGTACGCGCCCGGCGGATACGCCAACACCCGGCGCAACAGCATACGGGAATACACCAGTTCGCCAAAGCTGTCATGAAAGGCACCGGCCACCATTTTTTCCTTCACCTCCGGGCTGCTGTGCAGTCCCAGGCGAATGATCCGCACCCCTGCCGCAGTAAACAGCGGCACCAGCCGGCTGCACAGGTCCACCGCCTGCTCCACCGTTTGGGGCACATAGTCCCCGCTGCGGTATTGGCGTTCCAGCTCCGTACCTGCCAGCACCACCGTTGGGTAAATCCGCACGGTGGCCGGGCGCAAGGCGATCAGCTGCCGCGCCGTTTTCAAGGCGGTATCGTCCGTATCGCCGGGCAGGCCGGTCATCATCTGCAATATGAGCCGGAAGCCCGCGGCTTTGACCGCGCGGGAGGCCGTCACGACGTCCTCCGCCGTGTGGCCGCGGCCCGAGAGGGCCAGGACGCGCTCCGACATCGACTGCGCTGCGAGCTCCACCGTCTCCACGCCGAAGCGGCGCAGCCGCGCGAGGACGGCGCCGTCAATGGCGTCCGGCCGCGTGGAGAGGCGGATGGAGCTTATCACGCCGCGCTCGAGGTACGGCTGCGCTGCGCCGAGCAGCGCCTCCTGCTCGGCGTCCGGTATGGCCGTGAACGAGCCGCCGTAAAACGCAAGCTGCCGCCGCGTCCCCTCCGGGGTGACGCCGGCGGCGCGCTCTATGGCCTCCGCCACGTCCTCCGGGCGCGCGGGGACAAGGCTGCCCGAGATGCGCCTCTGGTTGCAGAAAACGCAGTCGTTCGGGCAGCCGAGATGCGGCACGAACACGGGTATTATGCTCTCCCTCGCGCTCACGCCTTTAGCGCCTCCAGCGCGGCGTGGGCGGCGGCCTGCTCGGCCTCCTTCTTGGTCCGGCCGGAGCCTGAGCCTATTGGCTTGCCGTTCAGGCAGACCTCAGAGGTGAACACCTTGTCGTGGTCGGGCCCGGACTCGCCCAGCAGGGCGTAGCTCAGGCTCTGGCCGCTCTTGCGCTGTATGAGCTCCTGCAGCTCCGTCTTGTAGTCGCCGAGCAGCAGCGAGGGGCTGCCGGAGTCCAGGGCGGAGAGTATGTGCCGCTCTATGAAGCCGCGCGCGGTGTCCATGCCGCCGTCGAGATAGAGCGCCGCGATGACGGCCTCCACCGCGTCGGCGAGGATGGAGGCGCGCTGGCGGCCGCCGGTGTGCTCCTCGCCGCGGCCGAGGCGGATGTAGCTGCCCAGGCCCAGCTCCGAGGCGACGGCGTGCAGGCTCTCCTCACACACCAGGCGAGCCCTCAGCCGGGTCATCCGGCCCTCGGGCATGTCGGGGAAGCGCCGGAACAGCGCGTCCGCCACCACCATGCCCAAAATCGAGTCGCCCAGGAACTCCAGCCGCTCGTTGCACTCGCAGCCGGCGGCGCGGCTCTCGTTGGCATAGGAGCTGTGCGTCAGCGCGGTCTCCAAAAGCCTTCTGTCACCGAAGCGGTGGCAGAGTTTTTCCTCAAAGGCTTCCATCAGTTGCCCGAGGCGTGCTCGACATAGTCGACCAGGTCGCCTATGGTCTTGATGTTCTTGAGGTCCTCCTCGGAGATCTCGCCGATGCCGAACTCGTCCTCGATGGTCATGCTCAGCTCGACGACGTCGAGGGAGTCGGCGTTCAGGTCGTCGACGAAGCTGGTGTCGCGCGACAGGCTGTCCTTGTCCACGCCGAACTGCTCGGACACGTATCCTATTATCTTTTCGCTGGTCATATTCCTCATTCCTCCGTTTTTACCGCGCCTGCGGGCAGGCGCATGTAGTCTATGTTCTTTTCTATCTCCTCAATAACGCCGGCGCGCGCGAACTGCACGGCCTGGCGTATCGCACTGAAGATGGCCTCGTCGTTGGACGAGCCGTGGGCCTTGATGACGGGCTTGGAGATGCCGAGCAGCGCCGTGCCGCCGACCTTGTTGACGTCCATCATGTCCTTGAGGCGCTTGAAGTCGCCCTTGAGCATGAGCGCCGCGAGCTTGTTCTTGGTGCTGGAGAGAAACACGCCCTTGAGCTGGCCCATCAGGAACTTTATCATGCCCTCGCAGCTCTTGAGCATGATGTTGCCCGTGAAGCCGTCCGTCACGATGACGTCCACGTCCCCGCTCAATGCGGCGGAGCCCTCGACGTTGCCGATGAAGTTTATGCGGCCCTCGTCGGAGACGCGCTTGAGCGCCGTCCAGGCCTGCTTTTGCAGCTCCGTGCCCTTGGTCTCCTCCGTGCCGTTATTGAGCAGGCCGACCCTCGGGTTCGGGCAGCCGAGGATGTACTTGGAGTAGAAGCTGCCCATGAAGGCGAACTGCAGCAGGTACTCGCTGGTGCACTCCGCGTTCGCGCCGCAGTCTATGAGCATGACGCCCCTGCCGCCGTTGGGGATGACCGGCCCGAACGCCGCGCGGCGGATGCCGCGGATGCGCTTTACGGTGAGCGTGGCGCCCGTGAGCAGCGCGCCGGTGCTGCCGGCGGAGACCACGGCGTCGCCCCTGCCCTCCTTGAGCAGGTTCAGCGCCACGGCCATGGAGGAATCCTTCTTCCTCCGCGTCGCCGTGCTCGGGTCGTCCTCCATCGAGATGACCTCGCGGGCGTCGACTATCTCTATGCCGCTCTCGCCGCCAAGGTGACGCTCGATATCCTCGCGCCTGCCGACCAGCGTAACGTCCACGCCCAGCTCGCGCTTTGCACGGACCGCACCCGCTACGGGCGCCTGCGGCGCATTGTCGCCGCCCATGGCGTCAATTATTACCCTCAAAGCTCAGGACCTCCCTATCTTTAAGCATAGCCTCTATGATGCCGAGCGAGCGGGCCGAGAGCTCCGCGTTCTTGTTGCGCTTGCCCTTTACCCGATAGCCCAGCGGCGTTATTATGCCGAAGTTCACGTTCATGGGCTGGAAGTCGCCCACGCTGCCGCCGGATATGTACTGCGCCAGCGCGCCTATCGCCGTCTCCGCGGGGAAATCCGCCGCGGGCAGGCCCAGCAGCCGCGCCGCCGTCTCTATGCCCACCAGCATGCCCGAGGCCGCGGACTCCACATAGCCCTCCACGCCGGTCATCTGGCCCGCAAAGGAGATGCGCGGGTCGGCCTTCAGGCGGTAGTACCTGTCCAGCAGTCGGGGCGAGTCGAGATACGTGTTCCGGTGCATGACGCCGTAGCGCACGAACTCCGCGTTCCGCAGCGCCGGTATCATCGAGAACACCCGCTTCTGCTCCCCGAAGGTCAGGTGCGTCTGGAAACCCACGAGGTTGAAGAGCGTGCCCTCCGCGTTGTCGCGCCGGAGCTGCACGACGGCCCAATCCTCCGCGCCGGTGTGCGGATTCGTGAGCCCCACGGGCTTCATCGGCCCGTAGCGCAGCGTGTCGAACCCGCGCCGGGCCATGACCTCGACGGGCATGCAGCCCTCGAACACCGCGCCGTCGTCAAAGCCGTGCACGGGGGCCTCCTTCGCCGTTCTCAGCTCGGTCACGAAGGCCTCGTACTCCTCCTTGGTCATGGGGCAGTTTACATAATCCGCCGTGCCCTTGCCGTAGCGTGAGGCGAGATAGGCGCTCTCCATGTCCACGCTCTCGAGCGTGACGATGGGGGCCACGGCGTCGTAAAAGTGCAAATCGAACTCGGGGCAGAGCTTCACGATGGCGTCGGCCATGGCGTCGCTCGTGAGCGGGCCGGTGGCGATGACCGTCTCGCCCTCGGGTATCTCGGTGAGCTCGCGCTCCTCGACCTCGATGTTCGGGCAGGCGCGCAGGCGCTCGGTTATATAGCGCGAGAAGCCCTCGCGGTCCACGGCCAGGGCGCCGCCGGCGGCGACGCGGTTCTTGTCCGCGGACTCCATGACGAGGGAGCCGAGGCGGCGCATCTCCTCCTTGAGCAGGCCGACGGCGTTGGTCAGCTCGTCGCTGCGCAGGGAGTTCGAGCACACGAGCTCGGCAAAGTCCGGCGACACGTGCGCGGGGCTGTATTTGCCCGGCTTCATCTCCACAAGGCGCACGGGGATGCCGCGCCGGGCCAGCTGCCAGGCGCACTCGCTGCCTGCGAGCCCCGCGCCCGCCACTGTGACGGGCCTCATTCCGCCGCCTCCGTCTTCTTGGCGGCGGTCTTTTTGGCCGCGGGCTTCTTCGCCGCGGTCTTGGCCGCAGTCTTCTTCGCGGCCGGTTTCTTCGCCGCTGTCTTGGCCGCGGTCTTTTTGGCGGCCGGTTTCTTGGCGGCGGTCTTGGCCTCGGCTTCGGCGGTCTCGGCGGAGGCGTCCGCCTTGTCCTCCGCGGGCTTCGCGGCGGGCTTTTTCTTGTAGCCGCGCTTGTCCTCAGGGACGAAGAGCGGGCATTTTTCGTTTATGCAGAAGGCCTTGGAGCGGCCGCGGCCGGAGCGGCGGAACAGCGTCTGGCCGCACTCGGGGCAGGTCTCCTTGGTGGGCACGTCCCAGGTCATGAAGCCGATTATCTCCCGCCCGTCGGCGCCCTTGCCGCGCCAGGGGCAGTCCTTGCCGCGCTCGCAGGCGTAATAGGTGTAGCCGTTCTTGGAGGTGCGCTTGAGCAGCCTGCCGCCGCAGGCGGGGCACTTGCCCGGCATCTCCACGACTATGGGCATGGTGAAGTTGCAGTCCGGGAAGCCCGGGCAGGCCAAAAAGCGCCCGAAGCGGCCGGATTTGTACACCAGCTTCTTGCCGCAGACGGGGCAGACCTCGTCCGAGACCTCGTCCGGGACCTTTATGCGCTGGCCCTCCATGGCCTTTTCGGCGTTCTTGAGCTCCGACTCAAAGCCGCCGTAGAAGTCCGCGAGGTACTCTCTCCAGCCCTTCTCGCCCTTTTCGATGTCGTCGAGCCCGTCCTCCATGCGCGCCGTGAACTTGAGGTCCACGATGTCGGGGAAGCGCTCCTCCATCAGGCCGGTGACGACCTCGCCCAGGCTGGTCGGGCGCAGGTATTTGCCCTCCTTGACCACGTACTCGTGGCTGAGGATGGTGGTTATCGTGGGCGCGTAGGTGGACGGGCGGCCTATGCCCTTTTCCTCCATCGCGCGGATGAGCGTCGCCTCCGTATAGCGGGAGGGCGGCTGGGTGAACTTCTGCTCCTTGTTGAGCTTCACGGCCTCGGCGCTGTCGCCCTCGTTGAGCTCGGGCAGGGGCTTTTTCGGGGCCGCGGCGTCCTCCTCGCGCTCGTCGTCATAGACGGCGGTGCAGCCGGGGAACACGAGCTTGGAGTAGTTGGCGCGGAAGACGTGGCCCTCGCAGGCGGCGTCCACCACGACGTTGTCGTACACGGCGTTCGACATCTGGCAGGCGATGAAGCGGCCCCAGACCAGGCGGTAGAGCATGTACTGCTCCTTGGTGAGGTCCTTCCTGACCTGCTCGGGCGCGAGGGCGGCGTTGGTGGGGCGTATGGCCTCGTGCGCGTCCTGGGCGCCGGCCTTGGTCTTGTAGCGGCGCGGCTCCGGCGGGCAGTAGGCCTCGCCGTAGTGCGCGGTTATGAAGCTGCGCGCGGCGGCGACGGCGTCGTCCGAGAGGCGCAGCGAGTCGGTACGCATGTAGGTTATGAGACCCACGGTGCCGAGGCCGGTGATATCCACGCCCTCATAGAGCTGCTGGGCGATGGACATGGTGCGCCGGGGCGTCATGCCCAGGCGGCGGCTGGCCTCCTGCTGGAGGGTCGAGGTTATGAACGGGGGCGAGGGGCTGCGCTGCTTTTTGCCGCGCTTGACGCTCTGTATCTTGAACTCCTTGCCCGTGACGGCGGCGATGACGGCGTCCGTCTCCGCCTCGCTGTGGAGCTCGGCCTTGCCCTCGGCATTGCCGAAATAGCGGGCGGTGAACTCGCCGTCGCCGGAGCGGAGCACGGCGTCCAGCAGCCAGTACTCCTCGGGCACGAAGGCGCGTATCTCCTGCTCCCTGTCCACGACCATGCGCGTCGCGACGGACTGCACGCGGCCTGCGGAGAGCCCGCGGCGTATCTTCTTCCACAGCAGCGGCGAGAGCTCGTAGCCCACTATCCTGTCGAGGATGCGGCGCGCCTGCTGGGCGTTCACAAGGTCGATGTCTAAGTCCCTCGGCGCGGCGATGCTCTCGGTCACCACGCGCTTTGTTATCTCGTTGAAGGTGACGCGGCAGGCCTTGTCGTCCGGCAGGGCCAGCAGCTCCTTCAGGTGCCAGGCGATGGCCTCTCCCTCGCGGTCCGGGTCGGTCGCGAGATAGACCATGGCCGCCTTCTGGCTGCGCTCCTTCAGGTCGGCTATCACGTCCTCCTTGCCCTTGACGGGGATATACTGCGGCTCAAAGCCGTGCTCTATATCCACGCCCATCGTGCTCTTGGGCAGGTCCCGCAGGTGGCCCATGGAGGCCACGACCTTGTAGTCGCTGCCCAAATACTTCTCGATGGTCCTGGCCTTGGCCGGGGATTCGACTATGACCAGTGCCGTCTTTGCTTTTGCCATTAAAATGTCCTCACTTCTGACTGATATTCAGCGTAAACCGTTTGCCCGGCTCCTGTCTGACGAGGCCGCTTATCTGGAGCATCGTCAGCTCGGAGAGCACCTCCTGTGCGGGCAGGCCCGTGCGTTCTATTACGTCGTCTATGTGCGTTGAAGGCCGCTCCAGCGCCGCCACGATGGCGAGCTGCGCCTCTGTGAGGCCCTCAAGCTGTTTCCTTAGGTCAATATATTCCACCCCTTGGGGCTTGTCAACGTCTTTTTGCCCCGCGGGCGGTTTCTCCGGCTCCGGTAAGGGAGGCTCGGCCTGCGCCGCGGCGGCCGGCGCACCGGCGTAGCTTTCCGGCATTGTGCCCGCCGCTCCGGGGTCGTGCAGCCCCGAAAAGCGCCCGGCAAAGCCGCAGAGCACGTCCCAGCCGCAGGTGACCGGCACCGCGCCGTCCATGATGAGCGCGAGGCCGCCTGCGGCGTTTTCGCAGTCCGCGTTCGCGGGCACGGCAAAGACCTCCTTGCCCTGGCTCGCCGCCTCGTCCGCGAAGAGCAGCGCGCCGCTCCTCCTCGGAGCCTCCACCACCACGGCCGCGACGCTCAAGCCCGCGGTTATGCGGTTGCGCGCCCGGAAACCGGCCGGGTGCCGGCCAGCCCCCGGCGGATACTCGCTTATCACCGCGCCGACCTCCGCGACGTCCCGCGCCACGGCTCCGCCCCAGCCGGTGTCGTCTATGGGCGAGCCGAGCACGCCTATGCAGCTGCCGCCCGCCATCAGCGCGCCCTGAGCCGCCGTGACGTCCACGCCCGCGGTGAGGCCCGAGATCACCAGGCCGCCGCAGCGGGTTATCTCATAGCCCATACGCGCGGCCATCTTCAGCCCGTAGGGCGAGGCCCGGCGCGTGCCGACCACGGCTATGGCCGCCTTCTCGTCCACAACGGGCAGCCGCCCGCGAACGTAGAGCACGGCGGGCGGGTCGTATATGGCCGCGAGGCGACGGGGATAGTCCGCGTCCTGTATGGTCTTGATGTCCACGCCCAGCTCATCGCAGCTGCGCATTATCCGGTAGGCACGGTCAAAGCTCTTGTTCTCCAGCGCGGTGCACTCCTGCTCGGTCAGCCCGCTTATCGAGGTGAAGCTGCCCCGCGGCGCGAAGTAGATCTCCCGCACGCCGCCGAGAAGCTCCAGCAGCAGCCGCTTTGTCCTCGCGCGCACGCCTGCAAGGGATGAGAGCCAGAGCCAGTATTTAAGTTCCGACATCCCGCGTCCACCTCACAGTCTGCGGCCCGAGAGTTCCCACATGACGATGGCTCCGGCCACGGCGGCGTTGAGCGATTCGCTGCCCGGGGCCATCGGGATAATGACCGCCCCGGCGCCGAGCTCCATCAGCCCGGCGGAGAGGCCGTGGCCCTCGTTGCCTATGGCGACGGCGGCGCGCTCCAGATGCGCCTCGCGTATGTCCCGCGCTCCCGGCGCGAGCGCCGCGCCGTAGAGCGGGAGGTCCCAGGCGCGGAGCAGCTCCGCGAGCCCGGCGAGGTCCGTCTCCGCGACGTACTGGCGGAAGGCCGCGCCCATCGGGGCGCGCATGCCCGGAGCGCGAATATGTACATGTGTGGCCA
>ENA-OPCE01001450-OPCE01001450.1-human-gut-metagenome-genome-assembly--contig:-NODE-1450-length-14816-cov-8.064223_pt1 | contig 14816 bp, 6 predicted proteins | sample MGYA00241247_ERZ501474 | MGnify/ENA primary metagenome ERZ501474 (study PRJEB25962, sample SAMEA2042572) | human gut metagenome | biome: human gut; feature: human-associated habitat; material: faeces... | reverse complement strand
TCGCTCAACTGCGGCCATAACCGGCATACGGGAATACGACGAGCGGGAGCGAACAGAACCCTCGCTTATCCCTAATTATCAAAACGCAAACACCTGACAATTATTGCTCGGGGAACAAGAATCGAGGAACGGGGGGACATTCTTCCGAAAGGAAATTACATATTTCGATTACCGAACGTCTTCGCTCCCGGAATTTTCACATTCGCCGAGTCCGGCTGCGGCTACGGAACGCGCATACAATGAGCTCCTACCATAAAACCCTTGCGCCGAGAGAAAAATTTCATACGGGAAAACCGGAACCATCGAAAACCCGAGAACCGGTACGGAAAAGTATATAACCGGGTTCCGAAAAGCGTTATCCGCACAACCGGAACGGGGAGATTACGGATGACACGGCAGAGAAAATCTGCCGTACACATGCGGATTTTCCGCGAAAGGGAAAGCCGCCGGCATAAGAATTCGACCTGCGAGGGTAAAGCGCGCGGTTTCGATCGGGCCGCCGCCTGTCAATCCGCTCGGAAAGGTCATTCGGACATATTTTCGACGGACAGAACGGAACGGGCACGTCCCCCGGCGGCATAACCGCACAAGCACGAGAAGCCGACCGCCGCTATCGCTCCGCCGAAACCGAGCCGCGCAGCCCGGAAAGAATACGCAAACAGAGGGCTGTCAGCGATTGCCCGACAGCCCTCTGTCTATCTCAAAATCTCCGTTCCGGACCGACCCTGCCGATCGGAACGACGTTCAGACAGCCGCAGCGATGAAATCGCCTACGGCGGTCGTCGAATAAGCCTTGCCGCCGTCGCTGACCAGATCCTCGGTCACGACGCCCGACTCGATCGCCCGGTTGACCGCCTCGCGGACGGTCTTTCCCTCCTTTTCGAGCCCCACGTGCTCGAGCAGCATGGCGGCCGAAAGGATCGTCGCCATCGGATTGGCGATGTTCTTGCCCGCGGCCTGAGGATAGCTTCCGTGAATCGGCTCGAACAGCGCCACCTCCGCGCCGACCGAAGCCGAGGGGAGCATGCCGAGCGAGCCGCTGATGACGCTGGCCTCGTCGGTGAGGATGTCGCCGAACATGTTCTCGGTGACGATCACGTCGAAATGGGTCGGCTGGCGTACGATCTGCATCGCGGCGTTGTCCACGAACATGAATTCCAACTCCACCCCGGGGTACCGGGGCGCCATATCCTGCGCGACTTCCCGCCACAGGCGCGAGGTTTCGAGCACGTTGGCCTTGTCCACGACCGTCAGGCGCCGCCGGCGGCTCATGGCAAGCCGGAATGCGACGTCCAGCACACGTTCGATCTCCGTGCGCGTGTAGGTGCAGGTGTCGAAAGCCTCCGTCCCGGCTTCGTTGCGCCCCTGCGGTCGGCCGAAATAGATGCCGCTCGTCAGTTCGCGCACGCAGATGAAATCGGTGCCGCGCACCACCTCTGCCTTGAGCGGCGAGCGGCTGGCCAGCGTGTCGAACAATGCGATGGGGCGCAGGTTGGCGAACAGTCCCAGCGATTTGCGCATGCGCAGCAGTCCCTGCTCGGGACGTACCGGGGCCTTGGGGTCGTTGTCGTACTTGGGGTCGCCGATGGCACCGAACAATACGGCGTCGGCAGCCTGGCAGATGGCGTGCGTCTCGTCGGGATAGGGGTCGCCCGTGGCGTCGATGGCGCAGGCGCCCACTAACGCCTCGCGGTAGTCGAATCGGTGTCCGAATTTCGCCGCCACGCGGTCGAGTACTTTCGTGGCCTCGGCAATGATTTCGGGGCCGATGCCGTCGCCGGCTAAAAGGGCTATGTTAACATCCATGGTCGTTGTATGTTGGTTCGATTATGTTCAGCATTTTGATCGTCGCCTTGATGGCGGCTTCGGTCTGGTCGGCATCCAGTCCGCGGGTCTTGAACTCCTTGCCGCCCGTCTCCCACGTGATGATCGTCTGCACGAAGGCATCGGTTCGTCCGCCGGGCGGGATCGAGACGGTGTAGTTGCGCAGCATCGGGAACTCGCGGCCGAGCTGGTGCTTGTAGATCTGCCTGAGCGCCCGCATGAAGGCGTCGTACTGGCCGTCGCCGACCGAGGTCTGCTCGTATTCGCAGCCGTTGATCTCGATCTTGAGCGTAGCGGCCGGGTGCAGCCCCTGTGCCAGCGACAGGCTGTAATTGAGTATCCGCACGGGGTTTTCGACCTGGTCGTAGCGCAGTACGTCGGCGATGATGTAGGGCAGGTCTTCGGCCGTCACCAGCTCCTTCTTGTCGCTCAGTTCGACCACCCGTTCGGTCACCTTGCGCATCGAGGCTTCGTCGAGCTCGATGCCCAGCGCTTCGAGGTTCTTCAGGATGTTGGCCTTGCCCGAGGTCTTGCCCAGGGCGTATTCGCGTACACGTCCGAAGCGTTCGGGCAGCAGCTCGTTGAAATAGAGGTTGTTCTTGTTGTCGCCGTCGGCATGGATGCCTGCACACTGCGTAAAGACGTTCTCGCCGACGATCGGGCGGTTGCCCGGGATACGGATGCCCGTGTAGGTCTCGACCATGCGGCTGACGTGGTTGATCTGCGTTTCGTCGATGCCCGTGAGGCAGTGCAGCCGGTCGTGCAGCACGGCCACCGTGCTCGACAGGGGTGCGTTTCCTGCGCGTTCGCCCAGCCCGTTTATGGTTACGTGAACCCCGTGGAACCCGGCTTTCACCGCAGCTGCGGTGTTGGCCACGGCCAGGTCGTAATCGTTATGGGCATGGAAGTCGAACCTAAGCTGCGGATAGCGTGTCACCATGTCGCGGCAAAACCGTTCGGTGGCATAGGGGTCGAGGATACCCAGCGTGTCGGGGCACATGAAGCGCTGCACGGGGGCGTCGGCCAGCCCGTCGAGTATCGTGTAGACGTACCCGGGCGAATCCTGCATACCGTTCGACCAGTCTTCGAGGTAGACGTTCACCTTCATGCCCCGCGCGACGGCCCCGCCGATCGTGGCGCGGATGTCGCAGAGGTGCTCCTGCGGGGTGCGGCGCAGCTGTTCGCGGCAGTGTTTGAGCGACCCCTTCGCCAGCAGGTTCACCACGCGGCACCCGGCTTGGCCGAGCCAGTCGAGCGACACGCCGCCGTCGATGAATCCCAACGCCTCGATGCGGTCGGTATAACCTTTCGCGGCAGCCCATTCGGCGATGCGGCGCACGGCCTCCTGCTCGCCCTGCGAAACCCGCGCCGAGGCGATCTCGATGCGGCTCACGCACAGTTCTTCCAGCAACAGCCGGGCGATGGAGAGTTTTTCGCGGGCGTTGAACGAAACCCCCGACGTCTGCTCGCCGTCGCGCAGCGTGGTATCCATTATTTCTACGCGGGGATACATCGCGCTGCTATTTGTGCGCCTGTTCGAACGCTTCGATCTGGGGCGCGATGCTGCGCAGGTAGTCCACGTCGTCGTAGCCGTTCAGCAGGCACCGCTTCTTGTATGCGTCGATCTCGAAGCGCTCGCTGCGGCCCGTGGCGCAGATCGTCAGCGTCTGGTTGTCCAGGTCTACGGTGAATTGCGTCGCAGGGTCGCCGTCGATCGCCGCGAAGACCGCCGCGAGGAACTCTCCGTTTACCGTGATCGGCAGCAGCCCGTTGTTGAGGGCATTGTTGCGGAAGATGTCGGCGAAGAAGCTCGACACCACGACGCGGAACCCGTAGTCGGCGATGGCCCATGCGGCGTGCTCGCGCGAACTGCCGCAGCCGAAGTTGCGGCCTGCGACGAGGATTTTGCCCCCATAACGGCTGTCGTTGAGCGGGAACGAGGCGATCCGCTGCCCCCGGGCGTCGTAGCGCCAGTCGCGGAAGAGGTTGTCGCCGAATCCTTTGCGCTGGGTGGCTTTCAGGAAACGTGCCGGGATGATCTGGTCGGTATCTATGTTCTCCGTGCTCACGGGCACGGCCCCCGAAGTGAAGGTTTCGAATTTGGGTATGGACATATTGGTTTTGTTTTTTCCGGCATTCGGCAGCGGCCATTTTGCCGCAAAGCGGCATGTAAGCCCCTGCCTGAGGCGGGGGTTTGGGGGTGGGCCGGAATTATAAACGACGCCGAAGGCGGCGGCAACGACCGGCCGATCCAAACCGAAGTTAAAAATTTTTACATTTCAAACACCTTGCGCGGATCCTCGATCCTGCCGCATACCGCGGCCGCGGCGGCTACCGCAATGCCTGCAAGCATGGTGCGCGCACCGGGCCCCTGGCGCCCTTCGAAGTTGCGGTTCGAGGTCGAAACGCTGTATTTGCCTGCCGGGATCTTGTCGGCGTTCATCGCCAGGCACGCCGAGCAGCCCGGCTGCCGGAGCTCGAACCCGGCGGCGGCGAGCACTTTGTCGAGCCCTTCGGCCCGTGCGGCGGCTTCGACGCCTTTCGAACCGGGGACGATCCATGCCGTCACGCCCTGGGCCTTGCGCCGGCCTTCGACCAGCTTGGCGAAGCGGCGCAGGTCTTCGATGCGGCCGTTGGTGCAGCTGCCCACGAAGACATAGTCGACGGGTTTGCCGAGCAGCTTTTCCCCGGCTTCGAATCCCATGTACTCCAATGCCTTGGGGTCGGCCTCGGCCGGGATCTGCGCATCGACGGCCATGCCCATGCCGGGGTTGGTGCCGTAGGTAATCATCGGTTCGATGTCGGCGGCATCGAACCGGTACTCCTTGTCGAATACGGCGTCGGCATCGCTGTAAAGCGCCTCCCAGCGGGCGACGGCCTGGTCGAACGCCGCTCCCTGCGGCGCACGTTCGCGCCCGCGCAGGTAGTCGAACGTCGTCCGGTCGGGGGCGATCATGCCGCCCCGCGCACCGCACTCGATGCTCATGTTGCAGACGGTCATGCGCCCCTCCATCGAGAGCGAACGGATCGCTTCGCCGGCGAACTCGATGAAGTAGCCCGTGCCGCCCGAAGCGGTGAGCTGCGAGATGATGTAGAGCACGACATCTTTGGCTTCGACGCCCGGGCGCAGTGTCCCGTCGACCGTGATGCGCATGCTCCGCGGCTTGGACTGGATGATGCACTGGCTGGCGAAGACCATCTCGACCTCCGAGGTGCCGACGCCGAATGCCACGGCGCCCAGCGCCCCGTGCGTCGAGGTGTGGCTGTCGCCGCAGACGATGGTCATGCCCGGCTGTGTGAATCCCAGTTCGGGGCCGATGATGTGCACGATGCCCTGGCGCGGGTTGCCCACGCCGAAATGTTCGATGCCGAATTTGGCGCAGTTGGCCTCCAGCGCCTCGACCTGGCGCCGCGATTCGGCCTCGGCGATCGGCAGGTGCTGGTCGACGGTCGGGATGTTGTGGTCGGCCGTGGCGGTGATTTGTGCCGGGCGTGCCACGCCGATGCCGCGCCGTTCCAGGCCTGCGAAAGCCACGGGCGACGTCACCTCGTGGATGTACTGGCGGTCGATGTAGAGCACCGAACGTCCGCCGTCTTCGGTGCGCACGGTGTGCGCATCCCATATCTTGTCCAGAAGTGTCCTGCCCATCTTACTCCTCCTTTTCCTTGCGTTCGGTTACGTTCAGTACGCGCAGCGCGTCGAGGAACGCCTCGATCGACGCCCGTGTGGTGTCGGTGTGCGCGGCGAAGCCGTGGACGGTGCGGCTGCCGCACTGTACCTGTACGTGTACGCGCCCCACGTCGTTCGAACCTTTGGTGATGGCCTGCATGAGGAACTCCATGAGCACGACCTTCTCGTTGATCAGGGTCTTGATCGCCGACACGGCGGCATCCACCGGGCCGTTGCCCGTGGCGATGGCCATGCGCTCGTGGTCGCCGAACTTCAGCACCACGGTCGCCGTCGGGACGAGCGTGCCGGTGGTCACCTGCAGGAATTTGAGCGATACGGACTGCTGTTTCATGCGGTCGATGTCGCCCACCAGGTATAGCAGGTCGTAGTCGTGGATCTCCTTTTTCTTGTCGGCAAGCTCGAGGAACTTGCCGTATGTATCGTCCAGCTCTTCCTGCGTGAGGTCGTAGCCGAGCAGTTCGAGCCTGTGTACGAGCGCCGCGCGGCCGCTGCGGGCCGTCAGGGCGATGACCGACTCGTTGAGGCCGATGTCCTGCGGGTCGATGATCTCGTAGGTCTGGCGGTCTTTCAGCACGCCGTCCTGGTGGATGCCCGACGAGTGGGCGAAGGCGTTGCGGCCGACGATCGCCTTGTTGGGCTGCACGGGCATGTTCATCAGGCTCGACACCAGGTGCGAGGCTTTGGTGATCAGGCGTGCGTCGATGCCGGTGTCGACGGCGATCTCCTTGTGGCAGCGCAGCGTCATCACCACCTCTTCGAGCGAGGTGTTGCCTGCGCGTTCGCCGATGCCGTTGATCGTCACCTCGGCCTGCCGCGCACCGTTGAGGATGCCGCTCAGGGTGTTGGCCGTAGCCATGCCCAGGTCGTTGTGGCAGTGGGTCGAGATGATCGCCTTGTCGATGTTGGATACGTGGTCGACCAGGTATTTGATCTTCGCGCCGTATTCGTGGGGCAGGCAGTAGCCCGTGGTGTCGGGGATGTTGACCACCGTAGCCCCGGCCGCAATGGCGGCTTCGACCACGCGGGCGAGGTATGCCGGATCGGCACGTCCGGCGTCTTCGGCGTAGAACTCCACGTCCTCGACATAGCTTTTGGCGTATTTCACGGCTTCGACGGCCTGTTCGAGGATTTTCTCGGGCGTCGAGCGCAGTTTGTCGTAAATGTGCTGGGGCGAAACGCCTATACCCGTGTGGATGCGCTTGTGCCTGGCCAGTCGCAGGGCATCGGCGGCGACGTCGATGTCTTTTTTCACGGCGCGGGTCAGCGCACAAATCGTCGGGGCCGAAACGGCCTTCGAAATCTCGAGTACGGAGTTGAAGTCTCCGGGGCTGGAAATCGGGAACCCCGCTTCGATGACGTCCACGCCGAGGCTTTCCAGCAACTTGGCGACTTCGATCTTCTCGGTGGTGTTCAATTGGCAGCCCGGCACCTGCTCGCCATCACGGAGCGTGGTGTCGAAAATAAACAGTTTCTCGCACATAATATGACTAATCTAACTAACCTTGGCAACAAATATATTAAAAATATTTTCTAAATTCCTATTTTACCGGAGGAAAGTGCCTCTTATACCCGAATTTAGCGGCGTTTTCCCTCCGGGAGTCCGAATCCGGAAATAAAAACGGCTTCGGATGCCCGAAGCCGTTTTCCATATATTTTCAGGTGTCGCCGGGATCTTTTGCCGGTTGCGCTGCGTTTTCCCGGCTGCCGGGGCGGCATTAATCGACCACCTCGACCCACTGTCCCTTTTTCAGGGCGCGGACGGAGTTGTCGTACATCGCCTCGCAGTAGACCGAAGGCAGGTAGTAGCGTCCCTTGTAGGTTGCCGTCAGCTTGACGGGGATCTCCTTGCTTTCGCCCCTGCTCAGGTCGAAGTAGCTCAGCACCCGGTCGTCGCGGATATCCTGGTAGGTGAGCGACGACAAGTCCCGTTCGGAGGTGATCTCCCATCCTGCCGGGAAGATGTGGGTCAGCGCAAGGTCGGCGTACCGTTCGTAGCCGCTCTTGTTCGAAACGGTCACGATGGCGTAGAAATCGGTCGATACCCGGATCGAGGCAGGGTCGATGGCGGCACCGTCCATATTCGTGTAACGCACGTCGATCCGGATGCCGCTCGCAGCTTCGGTCTCCTCGCCCTTGCCGGGGGTATAACTCTGGCTGACGACCGCGTACAGGCTGCCCGAACCGTTGTTCCTCACCTCAGTCGGTGCGGCCAGGGGCATGCTCTCGATGGATTTGTCGGTCTTGACGATCTCCCTGCCCGCTGTGGCGTCGATGCCGGTCTGTCCCGCTACGGCGAAATTGGAAAGGGTGCTGAGCATCCATGCCGTCGACTGGGTGCTGAGCCACCTGTCCTTCTTGAGGATGTCCGACATCTTCAGCGCCATGCGGAAAGCCTCTTCGCGGCGTCCGAGTATCGTGAGCGTCATGAGCGAGATCGACATCCGGCGTTCGTCGCTGTTGTAGGTGCCGTCGTAGGGGTTGGCCTTTTCCGCGTTGTCCACGCAGAGCGAGATCAGTTCCTCGGCGACCTTCCGGTTGCCGTCCAGTGCGTATGCTGCCGCCAGCAGCCACTTGGCGTCGCTACTCAGCGAGGCGGCCTTTTCCCGGAGCTGGTTCATGGCACCCCGGGTCGGAGTCCCGTTCAGCGCCAGCACATACTGGGTATAGGCCTGGGTCAGGTAGTAGTCCGAGGGGTTGCTGCGCAGGTATTTGAGCGCCCGGTCGAGCATCGCCCTGTCCACGCCGTAGCCGTGTTTCGCAGCCTCGATCAGGAAGTGCGTCGCATAGACCGTCCCCCATTCCGAACCCGACGTGTTGCCGCTCCAGTAGGCGAATGCGCCGTCGGAGAGCTGGTAGCTGCCCAGGCGCGAAAGCACGCTCTTGACGTTGCGGTCGATGTCCTGCAGCATGTTCGCGTCGCACTCCACGACCGAGGGCAGGTAGAGCTGCGGGAAGGCGCCCGAGGTGATCTGCTCGATGCAGCCGTGGGGATACCTCACCAGGTATTCGAGGCGCCGCGAAAGGTCTAAGGGCGGGATCGACGAAAGTTCCAGCTTGGCCTCGCCGTTCTCCTTGAGGGGCCTTATCTCGGCCGTCTTGCCCGGGTCGATGACATAGTCCTTCGACAGGGTCACATAGGGGTTCGGCTCCCGGACGTCCAGTTCGATTTCCGACGCGGAGCTGTCGCCCGACGACGTAGCCGTGACCCGCACCTTTCCGATGCCGGTTCTGGTGTTGACCTTCAGGCGGAACGATACGACCTCCTCGCCGCTCCGGCCGAGCGTGATGCTCTTGCTGGACGGCCCGACGGTCGAGAACGATTCGTTCGCGGCGATCTTCACGTCGACTTTCCCGACCCCGTCTTCGAGGGCGAAGACCGTGACCGGCACCTCGACTTCCTCGTCGGTGGAAACTACGCGGGGCATGGTGGCCTGCACCAGCAGCGGTTTTTTCACCGCGACATCCTTTTCCGCGGCGCCGAACGCCCGGCCGTTCGAGGCGACCACCATCACCCGAACCTCGCCGAAGTAGGGCGGGAGCGTGATTTTGTGCGTGTTCGTCTTCCCGGCGCCCAGCTTCTGTGCGTCGATGAACCGTACGACGGGCTTGAACCGCTGTGCCTTGAGCGCCCCCGTGTTGGGCTGCTCGGCGTCGCCGCCGATGGCGAACATCTGTTCGATCCTGCCGCCATAGGCGCCGATGACATAGTCGAACATGTCCCACGTGCGGACGCCCAGTGCCTCGGTCGCGTTGAAATAACCGTAAGGGTCGGGGGTCTTGAAGCGCGTCAGTCCCAGCAGCCCCTCGTCGACGAGCGCCAGCACGTAGCTCATTTTCCGGCCGTTTTTCTCCCGGACTTTTATCGTCACCTCCGATTCGGGTTTTACCGTTTCGGGCATCTCGACCACGGGGGTGAGCCTTCGCGCGGCGTCCTCGACGTCGAGCCGCGTCACGCCGAACAGGCGGATCGGTGCGTCGTTGAGCGTCGAGTTATGGGGCTGGACGAGCGTTACCGAGACATAGATGTTGGGGGCCATCCCCTCCTTGACGGGGATCTCGATGTCGGTTTGCTTGCCGGTGCACTCCACCCAGAAGCTTTCCCGCACGACGCTGCCGCTTTCGATGCCGACCAGCGCCCGTGCGCCCGGCGACGAGGGGATGGTGACCCTGGCCTTGTCCCCCGGGACGTATTTGGCCTTGTCGCGGGTGAGGGCGAGCCGCGTGGCGGCATCCGTCACCGAAGTGACGTCGCCCCGCCAATCGGACGAGGATACGCATACGATCCGGGTCGCCGAGTGTGCCCGGTTCGGGCTCGTGACGCGGATCATGTAATAGCCGTAATCGCCCGTGCTCCAGCGCATCGTGGCCTGCCCCGTGCCGTTCGAAAGGGTTGCCTGGAGGGTCTTGTAATTCGAGTTGAGCGCATTTTTGGCGTAGTGCGCCTGGGAATTGGGCGTTGAGGCGTCCCACCACCAGTAGGAATCCATTTTGTAGACCGATACGAGCACGTTTTCACTGCCGGGTTCGGGCTTGCCCTTGGCGTCGAGCATCACGACCTTTATGATATGCTCCTTCCTGCTGTCGAGGTATTCGTCGCCCCAGTCGCTTTTCTGGGTGGCGACCCCGATCCCGAAATAGGTGTCATAGGGCGATACGGTCGCGACCTGCTGGTCGACGCTGAAGTCGCCGCTCTTTTCGAAGACCTTCACCGTGAATTTGCCGCTCAGCATACCGGGGCTCAGCCCTTCCAGCGAGGAGAGTTCGTCGGTCGAGAGCGACAGCGACCCCTGGGCGTCGGTGGTGCCGGTGACGATTTCCCGCTCCTCGGTGCCAAAGTATTTCGAGGCGTCGTCGAACGAATAGCCCTCGTAGCCCTTGAAGCGAGTGGCGGTCTGTGACAACTGCGCCTGGAGCACCGCCTTGGCTTCGGCCGCGGGGGCGCCGTGCAGCCACCGGGCGGTCAGGCTGCCCGTGAAATGCGCGGCGTCGACCAGTTGCCCGTCCCCGAGTTTCAGCTCGATTTTCATCCGGTTGGGCTTGATCGCGTCCACCCGGACGGATTTTTCGAACTGTGCGCCGCCGAAGGTGATCTTGGCCCGCCATAGCCCTGTCGGCGACGCCGGCGTCGTCCCCAGGCTGAACGTGTAGATGCCGTCCGAGGAGCTGTTGTTCACGAGCGACTGCACCAACTGCCCGTTCGGGTTGAAGAATTCCAGCGATGCCGGGTGGCTTTCGGGCAGCGGATTGTCCGAGGTGACGATGAACGTGAGGTGTATGTCGTCGCCCGGGCGCCATACGCCGCGTTCGCCGAAGATATAGCCTTTTATCCCCTTGGGATTTGCCGTGCCGCCCACGTCGAAATTACTCAGCGACAGGGCCGTGCCCGGTTCTACCTTTACGAAGGTGACGTCCCCTCCGGCTTCGGCCGTGACGATGTAAGGCTCGTCCTTCGTCCTCAGCACGGCCCGCCCTTCGGAATCGGTGCTCGCTTCGGCCAGCACCTGGTTCTGCCGGTCGTAGGCCCTGACTTTGCAGCCCCCTTTGGGGCGGGCGGAGACCAGGTCGGTCGTGTAGACGACGTACTGGTCGCTGCCGCTGCTCTTGCAGATGAGGCCGATGTCGGACTGCACGACCACTTTCGACCGCTCCTTGTAAGTCCTGTAATCCCCGAAATAATAGTCGTAGTCGTATTCGTCGTCGACGGGCGTAAGCGGGTCGACACCCCGGATTTCGAGCAGGTACATCGACTTGCGGCTGTCGGTGATCAGGCGGCTCAGGTCGAGCGAATAGGTATTGCCCTGGTCGAGCCTGGTCGAAGACCTGGCCCCCAGGTCAATGGTCGTGTCGCGGACGACGCGCGACACGTAATCCATGGATGAATAGTACTGGTCGTCGTAGTAGTTCTGCTGGAAGAATTGCAGCAGATTGTTGGCGAATATCTTTCGTACCCGCACCCGGGCTTTCTGGTAGTTCACCGCCTCGAACAGCAGCGACATGTCGTTCGACGAGGGAAGGATCGAGCCTTTGCCCGTGAAGCGGATCGAGGGGGTGCGCGACGGCAGCGTAGCCGTGAACGAATAGCTCTCCTTGAGCTTCTGCCCGTTCTTGCTCACTACGTCGCGGCCAATCGTGACACTATGCGCTCCCGTGGGGCGTGCTTCGGGATAGATGTAGAGCCTGTTTTTGTCGACCGAAGTCCGGAACTTGGTGTCGAAGCGGATCAGGTTTTTCAGATCCTGGTTCTGCCGGATGGGTTCGGAGAAGGTGACCACGATGGCGAGCGGTTCCGGATTTACACTGTGGTCGATGACCGCGTATTCGTCCTTGCGGGGGACTTCCACCCGGAGGGTTTGCTTTTCGTCGTAATTGAAATCGAGCGTCAGCGTATAGCCCTCATCGCCCCGGGGGACGATGTTGCCCACGGTGTATTGGTGCGTGAGCCCGTCTTCCGAATGCGTCCATTTGACGTCGGTACCCGCCGCGCCGCTTATTTTGAGGTTCCGTTCCATGTAGCTGCCCTCGGCATAGTCCGACGAGACGATCTCGCCGATGAGCACATAGCCGGTCATCTCGTCGTTCTGCTGCAACCAGTTGTCGTTGTAGGTAAACCGCAGTTTGGGGGTCGCAAACCTGAACTCCGCGATGCCCTTGTGCTGCCGGCCGGTGAGTTTCGCGGCGTCGATGGCCACCTTGTACTGCGTGTCGTATTGCAGCGGGGATTTGGGGACGATGCGGATCATGCGCATCCCCGACAGGTAGGCGTCGAAACCGACGGCCGGGGTGATCGATATGGCATCCTGCATGGCGCTTTCCTCGACTTGTACGTTTTCGACGAACGTCACGTGGAGAGGCATCCTGACGCCCGTCACTCCGTTGGTCGACCATTCGATGATGTCGGACGTCTGCTTGCTGCACGAGGCGATGAGCAGGGCGGACAGCGCAAACAAAGCATGGCATATTGTTTTCATAATGGGGGATTTTAGGTAACTTTGCCAAAGATACGTAAAAATATGGCAAAAAAACCGGCTAAAAAGAGAATATGTTTTTTCGCGATGCTGGTCGTTGCCATGCTCGCCGCGGGGTATTGTTTGTTCCTGCCCCGGACGCTCTTCGACGAGCCTTTTTCGGCGACCGTGTGGAGCCGCGACGGCCGCCTGATGTCGGCCAAGGTCGCCTCCGACGGCCAGTGGCGTTTCTTTCCCACGGACAGCGTCCCCGAAAAGTTCCGGGTCGCCATCACGACCTACGAGGACAAACGTTTTTACCGCCATTTCGGGGTGGATCCGCTGGCGCTGGGGCGTGCCGTGCGGCAGAACCTTGCGGCCGGGCGGATCACGAGCGGGGCGAGCACGCTCACCATGCAGACCATCCGCCTGAGCCGCGGCGGGAAACCCCGCACGTTCCGGGAAAAGTTCGTCGAGATGGTGCTCGCCACGCGCCTCGAACTGCGTTGCAGCAAGGATGAAATCCTGGCCCTCTATGCTTCCCATGCGCCTTTCGGAGGCAACGTGGTCGGGCTGGAAAGTGCCGCGTGGTACTATTTCGGCCGCAGTGCGGCACAGCTTTCGTGGGCCGAATGTGCCATGCTCGCCGTGCTGCCCAACTCCCCGTCGCTAATCCATATCCGCCGCAACCGGGAACGGCTGCGGGAGAAGCGTAACGGGCTGCTCGACCGGATTTGGCACGACGGCCGTATCGACTCGCTGACATGCGCCCTCGCAAAACAGGAGCATCTGCCCGACGCCCCCGAACCGATGCCGATGGAGGCGATGTACCTGTTGGGTAAAATGCGCGAAGGGTCGCTCCGCTCGACGCTCGACTACGACCTGCAAAGCCGGGTCAACGACCTCGCCCGGCGCTACAACAAGCGTTACCGGGGTAATAAGATCAACAACATGGCCATCGTCGTCATGGACGTGGGGAGCGGCGAAGTGCTCGCCTACGTAGGGAACGTGTACGACCCCGCCGACCGCACCGAGGGTACGAGCGTCGATGTGATTCCCGCCCCGCGCAGCAGCGGCAGCGTGCTCAAGCCCCTGCTCTATGCTGCGATGCTGGACAACGGGACGGCATTGCCTGCGATGCTTTTCCCCGACGTGCCGACCTATTACAGGGACTTCACACCCCACAATTACAACCGTACCTTCGACGGGGCGGTGCCTGCCGACCGGGTGGTCGAGCGTTCGCTCAACGTCCCTTCGGTGAGGATGCTCGACAAGTACGGGAAGGAGAACTTCCTTGCGCTGGTGCGTGCCCTCGGCTTCGGGACGATCGACCGGAGCGCCGCCCATTACGGGCTTTCGCTGATTCTGGGCGGCGCAGAGATTTCGTTGTGGGATCTGACCTCGGCCTACATGAAATTGGCGGCCAAACTCAACGGCCGGCAGACGATACGCACCCCGCATTACGACCCCGATGGCGGTACGGCGGTCGATGCCGGGGATATTCCCCTCTCACGGGGCGCGATATGGCTGATGGCCAATTCGATCAGCCACGTGGCCCGTCCCGAGGAGGAGGGCGAATGGCAGTATTTCTCGTCGTCGAAGAAGATCGGCTGGAAGACGGGTACCAGCTACGGCAACCGCGATGCGTGGGCTGTCGGCATGACCCCCGACTATGCCGTCGGGGTCTGGGTGGGGAACTGCACGGGCGAGGGACGCCCGCTGATGACGGGCGTGGGGTATGCCGCGCCTGTCCTGTTCGAGGTCTTCGGCCTGCTGCCCAAAGGGGAGTGGTTCGCGGAGCCCCTCGGCGACCTGGAACCCGCCGTGGTCTGCCGCCAGAGCGGCTATCTGGCGTCCCATATCTGCCCCGACCGCGATACGGTGATGATTCCCCGTGCGGCCGCCCTCGGGGAGGTGTGCCCCTACCACCGGATCGTCAACCTGAGCGCCGACCTGAAATACCGTGTGACGGCGGATTGCTACGACCCGGCCAGGATCGTCCGCATGCCGATGTTTATCCTCCCGCCTGCGCAGGAGTGGTATTACCGCCGGCAGCATCCCGACTACCGACCGCTGCCCCCGCTGCATCCCGGCCTGCCGGGTAACCGGGCCGAAAACAATCCCATCGACATCATCTACCCGCAGTCGGGGCGTGTGCTGGTCGCCCCGAGGTCGCTCGAAGGGGAACAGCAGAGCCTTGTCTTTACGGCCGTGCACCGCGACCGCAATGCCGTGCTGTTCTGGCATATCGACGACGATTATATCGGTTCGACCTCTTTCGAACATAAGGTCTCCGTCCGCCCGGCGCCGGGGAAGCACCGCCTGACCGTGATCGACGAACACGGCGCTTCGCAGAG
>ENA-OPCE01001449-OPCE01001449.1-human-gut-metagenome-genome-assembly--contig:-NODE-1449-length-14818-cov-4.691187_pt1 | contig 14818 bp, 19 predicted proteins | sample MGYA00241247_ERZ501474 | MGnify/ENA primary metagenome ERZ501474 (study PRJEB25962, sample SAMEA2042572) | human gut metagenome | biome: human gut; feature: human-associated habitat; material: faeces... | reverse complement strand
ACAAGCTACACTTGGCAATCAGAACCCCACGGGCTTGCCCGTGGGAGTAGTCAGTTCTTTAATTGTTTATCCTATTGAAGCTCATTGGGTTTGAGGACCCGATGGCTGGTTAACAGCAATGGGATTCCATAATTTTGCTGGTAGTGCAGTTATTCACTTCGTTGGTGGTTTAACTGCTTTAATTGGAGCTAAAATTCTTGGTCCTCGTGTTGGTAAGTTCAATAAAGATGGAAGCCCAAATGGTATTCCTGGTCATAGTTTAACTATTGGTGCTTTAGGTGTATTTATTCTTTGGTTTGGCTGGTATGGATTTAACGGTGCTGCTGCTAAAAATGGTACTCAGTTAGCAACTATCTTTGCAACTACTACTGTTGCACCAGCACTTGCAACATGTACTGTAATGATCTTTACTTGGTTATTAGATTATAAATTACATATTGATGATTCAGTTGGTGCTGTCGCTGTTCATTTTGGTAATGGTTTACTTGGTACTATCTGTGTTGGATTATTTGCCTGCGGTACTGATACAATGCCTAAGGCTCAAGGTCTATTCTATGGAGGAGGCTTTAAGTTATTAGGTACTCAGTTACTTGGCTTATTATGTATTGGTGTTTGGACTGCTGTATTAATGACTATTACATTCGTAGTTGTTAAACATACTGTTGGTCTTAGAGTTACTGAAGAAGAAATCACTGGTCTTGATAAGCTTGAACATGGTTTAGAGAGTGCTTATGCAGGCTTCGCATTAAAAACAGAAACTTATACTGGTGCTACTACTACAACTGTTTCTGCTCCTGAATTAAGTGTTACAGAAGCTGTTCCTACTGTTGCAGTCAATGGGGAAGGTAAGATCTTTATCTATAATGTAGAGAATGTTGTAAGAATCTCTTCTGGTGAACAAGGTCCTGAAGCCTTAAGCTATGAAGACTAAATAAAGATGAGACTCGATTCGAGCCTCATTTTTTTCATTATTTGATTGATTGGTACTGTTCACATTTCCTTCCTATATAATGTAGATATATAAATGGAGGAAAATATGAGTAAAATAATATTTCTAGATGTAGATGGTACATTAATTGATTATGAAGCAAAGTTACCTGCTTCAGCAGCTAAGGCAGTAGACATGGCACGTGCAAATGGACATAAGGTATATATTTGTACTGGATGTTCTAAGGCTGAAGTACTACAGCGTAATTTATGTGATTTAGATGGTATGATTGGTGGTAATGGTGCTTATGTAGAAGACCATGATGAAGTTGTAATGCATCAAGGATTATCAAAGGAATATGTAAAACATATTGTAGATTGGTGTAATGAGAGACACTTAGGATTCTATTTAGAAGCCAATAGCGGTGTGTACTGCAATGACTATATGTTAGAACAAGGTCCTGAAACAATGGTTAAGTATGCTCAGGGTAAAGGAGCAGACCTAGAGAAAGCAAAGGAATCTTCTAAAGCATTCATGGATGGATTTATTCATTTACAGGGTGAAGATTTATATAGAGATGATGTGAATAAAATCAGCTTTATCTTAAGTTCTTATCAGGATCATTTAGATTCTAAGATAGAATTTCCTACTCTTGTAGCGAATACATGGGGTGGTAAGGGTGAAGTAGCCTTATATGGTGATTTAGGACCTACTGGTATTACTAAGAGACATGCGATTGAAGTATTGATGGAACATCTTGGTGCTGATTTTAAGGATACTATTTCTTTTGGCGATGCAAAGATTGATTTATCAATGTTTGAATGTTGTGCTTATAATGTCGCTATGGGTAATGGTGGTCCTGAAATTAAAGAAGCAGCAGATTATATTACGACTGATGTCAATGATGATGGACTTTATAATGCATTTAAACATTTAGGACTAATTTAAAAGCCGTTGTGAGTGTAATGCTCACAACGACTTTTTTAATGTTTTCTTTTGTATCTGTATGGAACTGAAATGGGATTTTTTTATCTATCTTATAGATTGTACTGTATTCATGTAAATTATTGTTTTTATCATATGTCTTAATCTGAATGTTGATATATTCTTCTTTAAACTTATATGAGTTAATATGCAGACATAGACTATAATGATCACCATCTATACGTGATCTAGAAGTAGTACATGTAATTCCATAGGGTGCATCTATTTCTACAGGAATAGATGTTTCAAAGCGATGATATGCAAAATAAAGAGTAATAACTGCAATAATAGATAGACCTATTATAAACTTCTTCTTTCTCATATCATCATCCCCCTTACCTAAATTCTACCAAAATCCCCCCATTACTGCTAGAAGAAAAGTCGTTCACTTTTTATATGTAATAAATATACTTTATATGAAAATTATGTAAGTGATGTATATGATACAACTCATATCTACTTTATTCTTAAGAAGAACTATCAGAAATATTTACCACATGCTTTATCACTTGCATATGAAGTATTAAATAAAGAGAGAAGAGCTTCTTTAAAGATATTCTGGAATAAAGAAGAATCTAACATCCTACTAAAGGATATCTTCTATATGGAGAGAAAATTAAGAACAACTTTCATTGTGACTCCTACGCATACTTATTCAACATCTGAAAAGCTTGAAGATTTACTTAAACGTTTAGGAGAAACATTCGCTATGCCGCATCGTAGTTATATTATTAATTTAAAGATGGTCCAGGAAATCACAAAAGATTCAGCACTTCTTGTAGATGGTACTTCTATTCCTATTAGTCGTAGTTACTATAAGACTTTAAAAGATCAAATTAATAATCTTATCCCATAACACAAAAAGACCTAGACACCTAAATGTCTAAGTCTTTTATTATTTCTTCAGATTCCACAAACTCAGGATCCATATGTGTCAAGAAATGCCACTCATCTGAATCTGTATATAAGATGGCTTCGCCATCTTCAGAACCGAAATAAGCTCGCTCTACATCATGTCCCTTAGATTCTAAGTATTGTTTAACACATCTATAGTTATGTTCTCTTTTCTCTATGTAATCCTTAAGTTCATTATTAGGAATAGAATAAGCATCCACTCTTGTAGATCCTTCAATCATTCCATTTCCTGGTGTAGATAAGTCCACTATCTCATTCCAATAAATATCTACTCTTCCATCACCAGTAAACATATATGTAGTAAAAGGTAAAATATGACCATTATATTCTAGTTCTACATAATCAGGTACAGTAGTAGGATCAAAGTACTCATACTCAAGCCCTTCAATATCTTCATACTGATATCCAGCTAATTGAGATATAAGCTTTCTGCCTTCTTCTATTGTATGAAATAAGCCAACATTGATACTTAACTCACCTTGACTTAATTGTAATATATACATAGTTATCACCTATTTTTTATAGTAGCTTAAGTTCTCTTCTAATCCATCTGTAATAGCTTCTTTAAGCTTCTCTGGACCTACCACAATAATCATTGGACCAAACTGTCTAATCCAGTTCATTAAACCTGTATTAAAAATGATTCCTTCAACACGTGTTTCATACCATTGATGATCATTCTCTATTGGCGCAATAGTTTTATTAATAGTAATATCTTTTCCTAAACGTGATACAACTTCTCTAATAAGTACACCATCAAACTTAATATGTAGTGTAATTTCATCACCATCAAAGAAACTATTCATTGACTTCGCAAGTGATTGTTTCAATGATTCACTCATTTTTTCTTCATCATCAAAATCAAAATAATATGTACGGCTCTTATCTAGCTTTCTAATACGATCAATACGGAATGTAGTCAATGAATCCTTATGCTTATTATAATAAGCACGTAAATAGTAATGACCATCCACAATCACTGTATTATAAGGACTCACATTATAATATTCATGATTAATACCTGCATTACCCTTAGTAGAATATGTTTCTACAGGATGTCCATCCCTAATAGTATAATCTACATACTGGAAACGTATATCCTTCTTATTACGTATTGCGGAAGTAATAATCTTTAGATTTTTACTTAGAGAATAGACACCTTCATCATCATCTTCTAATTCTGGTACAATGAGATAATCCTTCTGTTTAGCAGGTGAAAGTTTTAAAAGCTTATTAACTATTTCTCTTTTATCATTATTTGTAAGATCTTGACGATAATTCACCATATCAATAAGTAATTGTATCTGTGCTTCATCAAAATAACCTGTTTCAATCATATAACCAAAACGTCTGACTGCTTTGATTATTTCTTTTCCAAACATTAAAGATGTAAATACATTGATCTGTTTAATCACTGCATATACAGCTTTTAAACCAATATCATAACCTTTTTCTTCTAATTGATGCTGTATATCTTCTGCACTGATGCATTCCTCTGAATTCATCAACAATGAGAAGACAGCCCACATTTTTTCTCCCATCTTATGCCTCCTGATACCTGGTAAGATACCTTTTTACTATAATGATCCACAAGCTGGAAATAACCAATTAAGTCATAAGATGCATAAAGATTTAGAAGTGATTCATCTGGTTCCACTTCACATTTCTTTAAGTATTCATAAGCCCCTTCTATATCTTCTTCTACTAAAGAAAAGTAAGCAGCCTGTGCATAAGTAATCACTTCTTTATCTACTAATAAAGAGATAAGTGCAAGATATGAGAAAGGCATCAAATGTCTCACAATACGGTATACATCTAATGGTGATCCATTATGGAGCATATAGTTACATAAATTCTTATTCAATGATTGAATACGAGGATGTTCTCCAAATAAGTATTCAATCATTACGAGATGATTTTCTAAACATTGCATATCATCTATTTCATAGAGTTTCTTTAAGGCAAGACCTAAGTATTTCTTTTGGTGTGCCTTAATATAACCTTCTATTTTCTTCTGACTTCTGCAAGTATCAATAAATGAATCATGATACACATCAATGACATCTAAATAGTCCTTTAATTTATTCAATGAGATTGATGTAATTTCTTTATAACTTTCTAACATATTCTTTCCCTCCTCTTTTTTCTAACACTATTATAGCGAAGAGAAAGAATTTATGCGTTAAAGTTAATGGTGACAACGCCTTATTGTAGGTGTTTTGATAATTTTCTTTTTATTAATAATCCCATAAGTTCATATCTGGGTAGTTTGTCTCATATAAGAACTGTTCATTCATGACTTTAGTCAATATGGCAGCCCAGAGTATTAATGCATAAAATGAATTATTTAAACATTGTACTGTACCTCCACCATTGACCTTATCTTCATATACATAAAGTTCTTCTTTTTGTGATGGCACATAATCTAGTTCATCTAGATCATCTAATATACCATCATATGGTCGCGTACTCATTTCTTCTATGACATCAATCCACTTTTTATATGCTTCTTCTGTATGATCATATGAGAAGAAACGTATCGCAGCACGCAGCTTGTATATAGCTGCATAGACTGCATTGAATGTAAGTTCTGTATAGGGTTTTTCTGTAATAAGCTTAGGTAAGAATATACCTGGCTTAAAAGTCAAATGAATACTAGGTTTTACATCAGTATAATCATGGGTAATACCCACACTCGTACGTACATATTCTCTTGATAGTTTTATTAATGCAAGACATACACACATATTCGCATATTTCATATCATCTACTAATGGGAGTGAAAAACCTAAGTCTGCACCATATTGTCTAGAGAAGAAAGGCTTAAAGACAGCTTCTTCATCATATTTATAAGTAACCGCAAAGGTATAGTCTTTAAATGTAATACCATGAGTCTTAAGAGAGTCTCTTAATGCTTCATCATAATCCTCATAATTATTCTCCAACATATCCTCTACAACATCACCACTTGTCATAACAGCTTGAAAGCTTAATTCCTGTAAAAGAACTGCTGCTTCTAATCTTTTAGTAATTTCTCCTTTGGTGATACACGTCATATCACCACTTTTCAATAAATAACGCAAGCTTTGTGTAGCTGCACTTGTCTGTACAACCATTTCAAATTCTCTTTGCATACATATACCTCCTTTCTATATAAAAAAAGCAGATTCATCATCTGCTTCCTACTCTGCGAGATTTTTGATGAATTGGATTCCTACGCCACCAATTCCCATATGAGCACCTACAACACTTGGTAACTCTCTCATGGTAACTTGACATGGACCTAATTGTTCTTCAAGATAGTCTCTTACACGCTGAGCTTCTTCAGGTGCAAGAACATCTTCAATCGCAAATGTATAATCTTTCGCATTTGCGCCTCTTTCAACAACACGATCAGCAAGCATCTTACATGCCTTACGTGTTGTTCTTACTTTGCCTAAAGTATCAATCTTACCACCTAATTCACTATTCAATTCCATAACTGGAACAAGCTTCAACATATTGCCAAGCATTGCGACTGCAGGCGTAATACGCCCACCCTTTTTAAGGTGATTCAAGTTTGGTGTAAAAATAATTGTACCTGAATGCTTAACCATATCTTCAAGCTTTTCTTTAATTTCAGAAACAGACTGACCCTTTTCTACTAATTTTCGTGCTGCTTCAACAAGCTTCTTTTGAACATGTGCTGTTCCTTGAGAATCGATTAAAGTAATAGGCATTTCTACTGTATCAGCTGCAACCTGCATACCATTTAATGTAGATGATAAACCAGTTGCGATAGGAATCCCAATTAACTCATCATAACCATCTCTTTTTGCATCTTCCATAGCCTTCATTAAAGAACCAGTCGAAGGTTGAGATGTTGTAAACATATCATCTGTTTCCTTCATCTGATTAAATACATCAAGACTTGTGATTTCTAATTGATCTAAATATGTCTGACTACCATGACCAATACATAATGGTGCAATATAAATACCTTCATGCTCTCCATTAATATCAATCTGACAGCCACTGTCTGCAATAATCGCTATTTTACTCATTTTTAATACCCCATCAGTGATAATACACTATGTACATTATAGTTTATTTCTTTTTATTTTACAACTTTTACGCTATAATACGAACGGGTGAAACTATGAGATCAATCAAAGAAACAACGACAAATACAATCATTATTAAGAAATCAGAATTCATTACTACCCTAATTCCATGTAATGATGAAAAAGAAATAAAAGACTTAATAGAACTTTATTCCAAAGATGATGCAACACATAACTGTGTTGCTTATCGAGTAGGTCCTTTAGAAAAAGCAGATGATGATGGAGAACCATCAGGTACTGCAGGACTTCCTATGTTGAATGTATTACAAAGACAAAAGATAGATAATGTGATTGCGATTGTAACACGTTATTTTGGTGGCATTAAACTAGGGGCTGGAGGATTAACTCGTGCTTATACTAATAGTGTTGCAGATGCATTAAAAGAAGCAGAAATAGTCGATAAAGAACTTGTTAAACTATATCGTATTAGTGTTGACTATCACTTCAGCCGTAAGGTATCTTATTTAATACAATCTAAGAATCTATTATTAATGAATACTGAGTATGATGAAGAAGTTCACTATGATGTTTATTTAAGAGATACATCATTCTTAGATGAACTCAATGAACTGACTGCATCCAATATGCATTATGAGGTTGTAAAGGAAGATTATATTCCTGTTGAGGTATAAAGATGTCTAGTATAGAAATATTACTTATTGGTATTGGGTTATCCATGGATGCTTTTGCGGTATCTGTATGTAAAGGATTATCTGTAAAGAAGTTGTCTATTAAGAATATATTGTTATGTGGTGTATGGTTTGGTGGATTTCAGGCATTGATGCCATTTATTGGTTATTGTCTTGGTTCTACATTGAGTGGTTTAGTGGATTCTATTGACCACTGGATTGCATTTATATTACTCGCATTTATTGGAATCAATATGATTAAAGAATCTTTTGAAGAAGAGAAACAGAATGATGACTTCTCATGGAAGACAATGTTGATGCTTGCTATCGCAACTGCCATTGATGCACTTGCGGTAGGTGTTACGTTCTCTTTTGAATCAATCAATATCTTCATGGCTATTTCTATTATTGGTTTAACGACATTTATTATTGCATCAGCTGGTGTATATATAGGTCATATATTTGGGAATAAATATCAACAGAAAGCACAGATTACTGGTGGTATTATTCTTATTCTCATAGGTGTTAAGATTTTAATAGAAGGTTTAGAGATTATTTAAGAGAATCTACGTGATTCTCTTTTTTAATTGACTATAATAGTATATAAGAGGTGATTTAAATGAATGAATTATCAAAATTATATCAGTTAGTATTAAACAGAGAATTAGATATTCCTAAAGGTCATATTCTAGATATTAAGAAGATTGACCATAAACTTCTTGCATTTATGCAATGTGTATATAATACAGGAGAATTAGGACATGTTTATACATTCTGGGATAAAGATACTCAGGTTGATCAAAATGCTCTTTTAGACACTTATATTGAAGGTATGCGCTTATTAATGAGTACTGCGTATGACTTACAGATTGATGAAATCAAGAATCATGAAGAAATGCCTGAAAAGAGCAGTTCTGTTGATTTACTCTTTAAAGTCAATCAGGATATTCTAGATTTAAGAAATGGTTATAGTCCTATTAAGTTACAGGATGCTTTGGATGATTATTTCCATTTTGGATTTTCTCTAGGTATCACATTTGATGATATGTTGGAAGGATTGTAAAAAAACATAATAAATACATAGAGAATACATACGAATTACACAACTTACATGTATATTATAAGCATGAAAGAGGTGATTCTTATGATCTATATTATTCTAACTATTATTGCAGTATTACTAAGTACTTTAATCATGGGAGTTGCAAATAAGTATACAAATAAAAAAATCCATGATCTTGATCATGAATTGAATATACATTGAGACTCCCCCATAACGAAAAGAAGGCAGCTTATTGTGGCTGTCTTCTTTTCATTTGAATTCCTTCATATTCGTTATGAATACTTTTTACGATACTATTGAAATCATTATCAGGTACAATAACGTCACATATAGCATCAGATGAACCATATACAATACTTTCTTTTATATCTAATTTTTCTTTTAATCTTTCCAGCATGTTTTCTGGAGTAGCGTCATAAGAAAGAATCTTAAGTAAGCACATGCCTTCAAAATAATCTTCTTCTACAAAATAACGCAATTGTTTATGTAATCCTAAATCTATCAGGTCATCTATAATATCATAGATAATCTCTTTTGTATTAAGAATACTTATATAAAGAGGTTGATATGAGTGTGTAGGCATACCAAAGATGTAATTACGATAAGGGGATTGACGCATCATATCATAATAGTCCATTTGTTCGGACTGGTCAAAACTATTATAATATGTCAATAATACATCGTCTTTGAGAACGTGATAAAAGTAATTAAGATGTTTATCATCTAATAATTGAGTGATCTTTGTACCTAATGTTTGTGATAATGGATAGGTACAAAGTAATTCATTTTTTGGTACGTCATACAAAATTGCGCCATCTAATGCGATCACTGGGAGATGCAATTTAAGATGTTCAATTTCTGCCTGCATGGATGCAGGTGTTCTTTTTGTGATGATTGTAAACAGGGCACCATCATCTACTATTTTATTCAATTGAGTCTTATTGAAGTCATTTAACTGCTGGTGTGCTGTTTGTTCCATATCATCAAGTTCAGCTACAAAGAGAACATCATTTCTTCTTTTAACTGGTAGATGTAATGTACAGACAAGATAACCCACACCAACACCAATACATGTATCTAAGACACGATAGAATAAGAATGCGTAAGGTGAAATACCAGCATGGGGAATCACTGCAACACTTAAATAAGCCACACAGGCCATAAATGCCATATGCTGTACTTTAAATAAGACTGTCAAATAAATAGTCAACATAATAAATAATGCATTAAATAAATCCCATGCGAGATCAATATGGATGAAAGGCTGTAAAAACATGACAATAGCTCCTGTAATTGCCCCTATAAGTGTGCCGAGGGCTCTTACAAGTGCCTGGTTCTTTTCATTCTCTTTATCTGGCTGAATACAGATAATTGTGGTTATAAGGACATAGAAAGGTGATCTCTGTACACCAAAGAGAGTGAATAATACCATGATGATGAAGACAGCAATACTTGTTTTAATAATACGTAATCCGATTCTAGGCATAATTACAACTCCAAACTATCATTACCGGCTTCAGCCATCATTTTTTCTCTACAAGATAGAACTAATCCATCAATAATTTCCATATGTTCAACCATCTGTCTTCTAAACAAATGTGTAGGAAGCAATATCGCAATTTCATCATAGTCTTTATCATTCTTCTCTCCTGTTTCCTGTCCATAATAGACACGAGCAAGAGGTGCTTCTTTTTGAATACTTAAGAATGTATCCCAGATGATTGCATAAACCTGCGCAGTTGTTAGATGAAGCTTCTTAGTATCAGGAAGTGCATAAAGAAGTAAGATGCCTCTGACTGCATCTGTCTTTCTCTGGTCTACTGAACCGTCATGTTTATAATAACGTTCTATATCATAGCCATCAGCCAGATAAACAAGGGAACGGGGAACAGGCTGATGTTGTGAAAGGATACTTTTAAATCGTCTCATCGTATGGTGTGAGACATCCTTTCCTTCTAGCAGGTCTCCAGAAGGTGATGTAAGTAGCACTGGATTTTCTCCTGCTTTGCCATGAAATGTTTGAGGAATCAAATATGCATCACGTAATAAATCAAACATAGATTTACCACATATAGCGAGTAATAATGCACTAATATCCTGATTTGAATAACTATCTAGAACGACTTTTGAAAAGGTCTCATTGTTTAATTCTTCTGATCCCTGAAAGTCTTCTAGACTTGAATTGAATGTTTCTCTTAGTCTTGCACAAGCTTCTTTACTTGCGAGTATTTTGTGAAATATGTTCTCTACTTCTTGAACACGTGGAAATAATGGTGTCATAGTTTTAACCTCCATCCACTTGTGATTATAGACTTTCTATATCATATGTAAAATGTATCTTTCAGATATTGACAATATATTTATTACATGACAAAAAAGTGATTCGCAACCGAATCACTTGTAATAGTCTTTTGTATATTGAGACATTTCCTGTTTAAATAAACGCATAAGTATAGGTGCACAAAGTAAATAAAAGACAAAATTACCTACTGCATGGAATGTATCAAATAAGAGCCCCTGGGCATAATAGATACCAAACCAGACAGGACCACCAATAATTAATTGTTCGAGTGAGACAACAAAACCAAAGACATAACCCATTAAAAAGGCATAAAGAGCCATAAGAAGTAATGGGGGTTCTTTATTTATTTTCTTATAGAAGTCACTGATACATTGAGTGAATAAACAGATGACTACCCATGAGAGAATCTGAAAGATTGTCCATGTCCCCATACCTAGAATCATATTGGATGCAATAGTTGTTACTACTGTGAGTTTAATTCCAAATGATAAGCCAAATAAGAGTACAGATATAATAATGATAGATGTAACAGGTTTAAAGTTAGGAAGTGCCTGTAAGGCAACTCTAGAGGCAATATTGACTGCAGAGAGAATACCTATCAAACATATTTCTCTTGTCTTATTATTCAATGTTGACATAATACCAGATGACTTGATCTCCTGCTTTTAACCTATAAGCTCCTGCCCCAATATTTGGTGGTGTACCATTCACCTTATACATCCATCCAGAACTTGGTCCATGATCAAATTCCTTTAATCCATCTATACCTGATACATAAACAGTAGAACCAAACCCTTTTGTAGAGATACTCTTACCATTCTGTTTCGCAAGTTCTCTTAATACACTATAAGCTGTAGAAGAACTATTCACTTCTATATTCCCCTGCATCATTGTGCTATTTACTCCAATCACCTGTACTGAAACAGTTTGTTTGACAGGTGTTTCCTGTTTAGGTGGTTCTACCTGTTGAGGCGCAGAGGTTTCTTGTTTACTAGAAGAATTATTTGTTTCTATCTTCTTTGTCTCTTGTTTAGTAGAAGAAGATTTTGTTTCTGTTTTCTTTGTTTCCTGCTTCTTTGTCTCTTGTTTACTAGAAGAATCAGATGATTTTGTATCAGTCTTCTTTGATTCTTCTTGTGACTCTATTTGTTTTGTCTCTTCTTTTTTAGAAATATCTTTCTTTTTTATGTTACTTTTTACTGCCTTACTAATAGTAGGCTGAGACTGGAATTGTCCAGTTATACCACGATAAGCTGTAAAGCCAAATATAAAGACAAAAGCGATTGCGACAAAGGCAATCGCTAATTGTTTAGTTGTGAATTTCTTCATTATTTCTTTTTACTTTTAATAACTAATACGATCACACCAACAGCTGCGATAGCTGCCACTACATATGCCATCACATTTGTGTTATCACCTGTATTAACTACTTTTACTGTTTCCTTCTTTGGTTCAGTTGTAGTTGTTTCTGGCTTTACAGCTGGTGTAGTTGTACCAGGTGTAGTAGGTGTACTAGGTTTTGTAGGTGTTTCAGGTTCAGTCACTACTGGTGTAGTAGTCTTTGTATAGTCTCTTCTAGCCATTAATACAAAACTTCCGTTATTGATCACACCAAGTGCTCTTGCACCTTCTACTGATGCATAAGCGTTAGGCTCTAACTGACCTGTACTATAGTTTAATGCATTGAATGTACCATCTTCATTCTGATAAGAAAGAAGATAATTATACGCATTTGTATCTAATGTATAACCTGCAACAGATAATCCTTCTAATACGCAAGACTGAGTATCTGCATTTCCACCCCAGTTATCATAATAACCATCTGTACTATTTAACTTAGACTGTACAAAAGTATATGCTTTTGAGATAGCTGCATCATAAGTAGAACGTCCTGCAACACTTAATGCTTCCATAGCCCATCCAGTTGTATCTAGATCTGCATTCTTTCCCTGATATTCATACCAGTAAGCACCATTGTCCATAGCCATAGTTGATAACTTATCTGCAACAGCTTTTACCTTAGGTGAGTTTACTGTTTCTAAAGCCATTAATGTCCAAATAGTAGCCCCACATCCACCATTTACATCATTTGTAAGAGTACCATCTTCCTGTACTCTATTTTCTAAGATTTCTACTAAGTTAGTCTTATTGAAATCTTTTGGATTTTCACCTAATAAAGAAATTGCGATAATAGACTTAGCTAAATCACCATAAGAAGCAGTAACATAATCTGTTTCCTTGAAGTTATTCAATAAAGCATCAGCCTTATAATCAGCTTCCATACCTGTAGCTTCATACGCAATAACTGCATCAGGACTATCTAAAGTAATAGTCTTTAAATAATTTTGTGATTTTATTAATGCATCATCATTCGCAAAAGCTGCTGAGAATGATAACGCAAATGTTAAAGCGATAGAAGTTAATACTGTAAATATTCTTTTCATTCCTATTCTCCTCCAAATACTTTATCCGCAAAACGCACTGTTTCCATTGCGTCTTTCGCATAACAATCTGCACCGATACGATCTGCATATTCCTGAGTCATAACGGCTCCACCTACAACTGTAAGTGTATCAGGCTTCTTTTCCTTCAACAATTTAATAGTATCTTCCATACTCACTACTGTTGTTGTCATTAAAGCACTGAGTCCTACTAATTTTACATCTTCTTTTATTGCAGTATCTACAATGAGTTCAGGTGGTACATCTTTACCAAGATCAATGACATCATAGCCATAGTTTTCTAACATAACCTTCACGATATTCTTTCCAATATCATGAATATCACCTTCTACGGTTGCTATGATGATCGGTCCTTTTTCTTCTCCATCATTTGCTGAAAATGTTTCTTTAACAACTTCAAATGCTTTCTTCGTTGTCTCTGCTGACTGAATTAACTGTGGCAGGAAGATCTTTCCTGTCTCATAGTCTTTTCCTACGATATTTAACGCTGGTATGATCACTTCATTAATTACTGTCAGTGCTTCTTTATCTTTCAGTTCTTCTTTTGTGACTTTCTCTACTTCATCTTTTAATCCGTGAATGATCACATCTTTTAATGTGAAGTTTGTTGTTGCCGCCGCTGTGGCTGGTTTTGTTTCTTTATCTTTGGACTGGTTTTTAATATAAGTCTGACTATCCACGTCTTTGTAGAACAGCACATGAAATGCATCTATGGTTCCCATCAATTCTGCATCTAACGGATTGCTGATCGGTAGATCCAATATAATAACGGCAGGCATTCTCAATCGCATCTGCTTCGGAACTGTCAATCTGTAATGGAAGTGTGACAACTTCCTGCAACAGACGTACAACCCGTTTCATTGTCTCTGGCTCGTCAATTCCTGGAAGTCCAACATTAACATCTAGTACTTCCGCTCCAGCTTCTACCTGTTTAACTGCTTCCACCACAAGTTCATCATAGCGCTCTTCTAACAACGCTTTTTTCATCTTTTTCTTACCCGTTGGGTTTAGACGTTCTCCGCAGACGATCACATGATCTCCAAACGTAACTGTCTGTGTCTGACTGGATACTCTTGTTTTTTTCTCAACTGTTCTCTCTGCAACTGCTTTAGGCGCAGCTTCTGCAAGTTTTCCTATAAATTCTGGTGTTGTTCCACAGCATCCACCAACGATTGCTGCACCTCTTGCCATATAATCTTTCATAGATTCCACATATTCTTCTGGTGTCACATGATAGTGTGTTTCTCCATGTTCTAAACATGGAAGTCCGGCATTGGGCTGTAACATCACTGGAATACTTGCTTTTTCTAAGATTTCGTCAATGATCGGTTTTAATTCATCGGGTCCTAAAGAACAATTGACTCCCAATGCATCAACTCCTAAGCCCTCTGCAACATTAATAAATGTTTCCGGATCATTTCCAGATAATGTT
>ENA-OPCE01001437-OPCE01001437.1-human-gut-metagenome-genome-assembly--contig:-NODE-1437-length-14902-cov-14.256281_pt1 | contig 14902 bp, 19 predicted proteins | sample MGYA00241247_ERZ501474 | MGnify/ENA primary metagenome ERZ501474 (study PRJEB25962, sample SAMEA2042572) | human gut metagenome | biome: human gut; feature: human-associated habitat; material: faeces... | reverse complement strand
TTCTTTATCCATCATATTTTTGCTCCTTATTACTCATTCTCATTTTTTTAATCTATAATTTAATTTTCTATACTCTTGATATACTTCTTTCCAAATTGCTTCTGCTTTCTTTTTCTCAAGTGGCAAAGTCTTTTCTAAAGTATCTAATGTATCTTGCAATTTAATATTGAATGGACACCCTAAACAGCCTGTTCTTTTAAAGTTATAAGGTTCATCATATAATTTGCATAATTCAACTTGATACTCATTTATAAACCATTCAAGCCATTCACTAGTGACAGGATTCAATGGTTTAAATTTCTTTAGTTTGCTATTCTTATCAATAACTAAGCAACCTTTATGAGATGCTCTTAAACCACCCTCCAAAAGTCTTTCTCCTGTCATTTTATAAGGTTTTCCATTTTCTTCTTGCCATTTTGAAAATGGTTCTTTTTTTAATTTAGTGCAACACTTATCACTTATTTTAAGTTGTGTTACTTCTTCAAATTGATATTTTAATACTTTAGGACAGCCAAAACGCTTGCGATTTTCGGGAGGATCATAATATCTAAGAGTGCTTTTGCTATGCCCATTTTGCTGAAATAAATGAACTAATTGACTATGTTCCTTAGATTTAAAAGGATAACCATATTTTCTAAATATCATGCTTAAAGGTATTGAGGGTTTAATCTCAATAAATCGTTTATCCTTTTTCATCTTCTCATGTACAAAATCAACAATTGCTTTATATTCAATACCTGTATTTATAAACACTCGTGTTATTTCATTATTAGGTATTGCAATATCAATTAACTTTGATAATACAGTGGAATCTTTTCCTCCACTAAATGAAATAACAAAATTTTCAATTCCATATTTATTTATAACTTTCTTGATAGAATCAATTCTATCAATCAAAATAAATTCATTGTCCAATTAATCAACCAATAATCTATTCTTAGATATTGGTTAATATATTAATTTGCTATTATTCAGCCACGATAAATAGATTTTATGAAACTATATCACTATTCATTTAGTTTCAACCTAGTTTCACTAGGATAGATTAATTTTCCTTTCTAAGCCAATCTTTTATTGACTTGCTATTTTTAAATTTACAATTTTTGCATTCATTCGGTTCATTATTAATGATGCCATGACAGCAGTATTTTTTATAAACTTCTTGATACAAATAATCGCAGTTATGACCAAAAGCATTCAGAAGTTTATCAAGTTTCTTTTCATCTACTTCAATGCGACCCATCAAGAACACCTCTAATCTTTTCTAACTTATTAGTCAGTTCTCTATTATCACATTCAGAAGTTTCTAAATCATATTCAGTGTCCGCAAGAACGTTCTCTAAATCATTGCAGTACTTCTCTAATGCTTTCACGTAATCATCATTCAAGCAAATCCTACCGCTTGCATTGTCATAGCACAGAAAGTCCTCTTTTTTAGGTTTCTTCAAATCTTCAGTATCATATATACTGTCTGGTTTTTTAATCCATTTTATGAAATTTTTCTTTGAATAGAATGGACAGTCTCCGTCACAATCCCCAATGTCACAAGACACGTTAACTCTATTTCTTTTTAGAGAATTATTGAAATGTGAACATGGAGCAATTCCAAACACTTCATCATCTGCCAAGAAGTCAGCGACTGCTTCTAGTTTTTCATCACTCACAAGTTCCATGCTTTTCTGTCTCCTTTCTTATTTCTTCTTTTTGAATGGCTCTTTCTACTTCTCTATTGATTTTCAATTTCTGATAGTTTCTGATTTTATCAATATCAAGATATCCCAGACACAATAATTCAGTGATGCAGATTAATACATCAGCAACCTCTTCATGAAGATTGTCATCATATTCATCATGAAAGCCATATCTTTTTACTTTTGTAATTGATTGGATTAACTCAGCACATTCTTCTGAAGTAATGGTTAGTGTTAAATCATCACTATTAATATTTGCAATTTTATCTAATTCTAAAATTCTTTCTTGCGGATATTTTAATAATTCCACCAATCTTCCGATTTCTTTAAACATCTTTAGCCCTCCAACACAAATGTGATCAACTGAGCACCTAAGATATTAGCTAAGGTTTCAGCTTCTAATTCATCGGCGAATACTTTTGCCTTTTCTGCATTTTCTTTTAAAGTGACAGAATCACTTGATGTATTAGTTACATATAATTTTCCTAACTTTACCAGATATAATTTTTCCATTTGTTTTTCTCTTCTTTCTTAGGATATAAAGTCAATACTGCATACTGTTCTTGTGCATATGCTTCATATCCTATAATTTGATATTCACTTTTTAACTGTTCGATTAAATCCATTAACTGCTGCATGGAATAATAATCGACTTTCTTATATACGTATTTCATAGTTCTTCTAATGATATGTAGATTCCTGGAACGGCACTCCAAAATTTTTCAATCACTTCAGAAGCCACTCTTGAATCATTAGTATAGAATCCTAACTCTTCTAAAATGTCTTTCAACATCTTATTTAAGTTATCAGTGTCAGGTTTTGTGTATTTATATTCGCCGTCCACTTTGTGACTCTTATTTAAAGGAAAGCACCATTTAACAATCAACTGACAAGCGTGATCAATCGGAATGCTAGGAGCGTAAGGCGCGATTGCATCTCTTAATTTAACGTATGCCTGTTTCTGTTCAGGACTTTTGTATACTCCATATCTTCCGATTCTGTGTTCCTGTGCTGTAATTGTCGGAGGAATCATCTTTATAAAAAACTGCATTGTTTATACCTCAATTCTTTCAAAAATCACTATTTACTTGATAAGCGTGACATACACTTATAGGGAAATCTCAAATTCCCTATAAGTATGTATGTACGATTAGCAATAGTGAAACGCGCATATATATATATATATATAGTGTGCGCGCAACATGTGCGCATCACATTTTAATAATGGTCGCATTGTCATATTTGAACCCCTCTAAATCGCCTTTTTCAATCCATCGAGGAACATTTCTTCTTAATGCTCCTTGTGTCTTCCCCATCATTAATCCACTTTCAGCAAGTTCTTTTACAGTAACCTGTCCATCATGATTTAACTGTTCAAAAGCATTTAAGAATAATTCAATATTTTCATCTTGTTTCTTCTTGTTAGTCTCGTTCATCTTTTCGAACTTAGACTTTTTCTTTGAACCTTCAGGACGGCATCCTTTTAACAAGTTGCCACTATCCAAGAAATGAACAGGGTACTTGAAGAAGCAGTTAATGGGGTCGAACGTAGCGAACTCTCTAAGAGTTCCAGATATCTGAAGGGCAGTAATATGTTTAGCTGCATCAACTTTTAATTCTGTCAGATACTGTAATTCGTTCATCTGTTCAAATCCAAGCATTTCAGCACAGTAGTCATTCATCGCTTCAAAATCATGATCATCTGTTTTCTTAGTCTGATAGATGTATGTCTTCCACTTCGGAACATACTTATCAAGTACAGCGTGCATTGCTTCAACTCTTGCTTCATTGATGAAGTGTTCCTTGACTTCTTTATTCATGTCCAATTCAATCATATCTAGCAATGCGTCAGGGTCTCTTGCAAAGACTCCTGAACCGCTTGCTCGGTCCATTGACTTCTTACCGCCCTGAGCACCTTTAGAGTGGTGATGTGCATATATGACAGATGCACCAAGCGCATCGGCTATCTTATCAAACTGATTACAGAACTTAGCCATCTCACTCGCACTGTTTTCATCACCAGTAATTACTTTATAAATAGGGTCCACTACTACAGCGATATACTTTTTCTTTTCTGCTCGTCTGATTAGCTTTGGTACTAATTGATCTAGTGCAGGAGTCTTCCCTCTCAAGTTCCAGATGAAAATTCTATTTGCGTTGTTGGGAGTCAATCCTAAAGTCTGATAGACATCTTTAAATCTGTGAAGACATGAGGCTCTATCCAATTCGAAGTTGACATATAGCACGTCTCCCTGTTTGCATTGCCTTCCCATCCATTTAGTACCCTCAGCAATAGCGATACATAATTCAATTAACGAGAATGACTTACCGCTTTTTGAAGGACCGACCAATAGCATTTTGTGACCTTGTCTTAAGATTCCTTCAATCAATTCTTCGGCATAATCAGGAAGATTGAATAATACATCTGCCAAATTTTCTTCGTCGGGTAAGTCATCATTCATTGACTCAACCCATTCGACCCAGTCAGACCACGTTTCTTTTCCTGTATTGGTTTCAATGATGAACTGCTTATGTTCGCCACGAACACATCCAGGCATTCTTGAAAGTCTTGATGGATTCTTATTCTGGCTGTCAACTTCTAGGCCGTTCTTATCGCATATTTTATATAAATAACTTACACGTTCTCTATATTCTTTGTTGTCTGAAGCATCAACCTTGACAATAGCATGTATTGATTTAGCCCCACTGTATACGACTGCAGCAACAGGCAGTTCTAATTGATGGATAATAGACAACTGCTTGCCTATATCTAAACTGTCAGATTCTACTAAAGCATATTTAAAAGATGCTATATCAGTGTTTCTAACACCTTCACCGTTCAATGGATTAAAACGAATCCATGCACCTGCTGCTTGATTGTAGTCTCCGATAACGGCTCCAATATCACCATTGCACGAGTGAAGCCCTTCAACAATCTGCCCTGCTGTCATTCTGAAGTTTCCGCGATTTCCAGGAATAAACTTCCCTTTTTCATTTTCTATCGAGGAAACCACGAAGCCAACATATTCGTCTGTATCGAATAGAGTAGTTAAGTATCTGATTAACTCATTTGCTGGATTCCAATTCGAATCACTAGGCTCATGCAGCTCAATACTATCTATAGAGTCCTTGTCTATGATATTGCCAATTTCATCTTCCCAATCAAGAACGCCCTCATTAGGATCTATCTTTTTTGGAGGAACGAAACCGCCTCTTTTTGCATAATCAAAGATTGTTCCGCCTGTTACAATATCTCCCGCTGTTTCATTGAAGGAATTCCATTTCGTAAAGCACTCTCCTCTTTTATATCTTTCTGAATCCTGAGCACTCCAGGAATCCCAGTCACTTGCTTCATAGCCTTCATGCTTGAGAGCCATTCCAACATTAGTCCATTCCTGATAGGAAAGTTCAGAAGGGTTGATATAGTCAAGTAACTCTAATAGATTGTATTGTTTCATCCTTATTCAACTCCTTCTGGTTTATAAATAGAAGCTTGTACTCCTTTTGGAATTCTCCAGTTGTTTGCGGAAATTCTAGAAATCATAGAATTAGCATCTTCGAATTTCCAAGTTCCAACATTTCTGAATCCTCTTCTTTCGAGGAATCTTACCTGTTTTGGAGTAGCTAGCCCTTCTTTACTTCTTAATTTCAATCTATCAATCAGCATAGAAGCATATCCAGCATTAGGAACTTCATTGGACTCAATTCCATGTGCTTCTAAATACTTTAATTGCTTTTCATTTGCCGGAGCGCATTCCCATCCAAAAGAAGGAATGTAATTCTGCAAGTCTTCAGCTTGAATGCTCATTGCGTACTGCAATGGATCAACCAGCTTCTTCTTGCGTTTTCTCATTTCTTTTAGCTGCTCAGCAAGTGCTTTTTCTCTTTCTTCTTGAACATCCTTCAAGGCTTCTTCTTCAACCTCTTGAATATCCATTTCAACTCCTGCACTGTCTTCTAACTTCTTGGTCATTTTTCTAGCGACTTCATCACTATTACAGATAAGTGAGGCTGGATGACATAATTCATGTCTTTCGCTGTGCCAAAGAAAATCCAGTAAAAGTAAATCTTTCTTTCCTGTTTGAGGTGATAGCCTTGTACCTCTTCCAACCATCTGAGAGTAGAGACTTCTTACTTTTGTTGGTCTTAATACAATGACACAATCCACATCAGGACAATCCCATCCTTCCGTTAATAACATAGAGTTGCAAAGGACATTGTATTTATTTTCTGCAAAGTCTTTTGTAATCTCATTTCTATCTTTGGAATTGCCATTTACTTCAGTGGCTTTAAAACCATGTTTATTTAAAATTTCAACAAACTTTTGAGATGTAGAAATCAATGGAAGAAAAACAACTGTTTTTCTATTCTTGCAGTACTTTTCCATCTCACTAGCGATACCTTCAAGATATGGATCTAGTGCGCTACCAATATCACTTGCTTTGAAGTCTCCAGCACTCATTGAAACGCTTGATAAATCCAAAGTCAGCGGAATAGTCAACGCCTTAATTGGAACTAAATAACCGCTTTTAATTGCTTCTGGTAAAGTATATTCATACGCTAAAGTTTGAAAGTAAGAGCCTAAGTTCTTCATATCTCCTCTATCAGGAGTGGCAGTTACTCCAAGCACTTTTGCACTATTGAAATATTCCAACACTTTCTGATATCCATTACTTAATACGTGATGGGCTTCATCTATGATTATTGTGTCAAAATAATCTCTTGAAAATTTAGACAATCTTTTATCGCTCTGTAGTGTTTGAACACTGCCTGTGACAATTCGAAACCATTTGCCAATACAAGTCTGTTCGGCTTTTTCGACTGCACAGCCAAGTCCTGTCACTTTCTTAATTTTGTCAGATGCCTGTTCTAGTAATTCTCCTCTATGTGCTAGAATAAGGACTTTATCTCCTTTTTTAACACAATCTTCAGCCACTTTTGCGAATACTATTGTTTTTCCACAGCCAGTAGGAAGAACGAGAAGGGTTCTTCGAGTTCCCTTCTCTTCCCACTCGTTAAAGATGGCATCATGAGCTTTTTGTTGATAATCTCTTAACTGCATTATTTCCAGCTATTATTTCCCCAAGCCTGCGGCTGAGAAGGTGCTGGAGTATCACTGATCACAAATTCTTTTACATCATTGTAAGTTGAACCGTTATATTCTCTGTGAGAAATTTTGACTGTTCCTGTTTTTCCAACAATATTATTCCAGTCAGGACGGAACGGAACTCCTTTCTGTTTCATTCCGATGCATTCGAAGAATTGGGCGATTCTCCATTCACAGGATTTATGAAGAACTAATGAAGTAGTCACTTTTACTTCTTTTCCTTCATAATTAATTGTTAAAGTGATATCTGCCTTGTTGCATACAACAGGGATTTTTCCCTTACCTGATGTTTTAGATCTGACAAAATTATCTTTAATGATGAATTGATAAGTTCCGACAGGTAATAATGTGTATTCCTTGGCTTCGGCAGTGATTTCATCATCCCAGCCCATTGCACCATCATTTTGTGGCGCTTGGTTGTAATTGTTCTGATTAAATCCGTTCTGATTGTAGTTATTAAAATTGTTATCCATTTCTTAATCTCCTTTTAAAATTGAATTTCTGATTCTATAATAAAGTCTTTTAGATTGCTCCAATTGCTGGCGATAAATTCCCAGAAGTCATTAGGCATATTTTCGATTGGAGTATCTTTCGGGAAGAATCCCTTTAAGAAGATGACTTCTTTTAATTTCTCAATTGATATACTGTCACATTTCATCAAGTCTCTTACTTTAGAAGGAATCTTCTGATATTCTTCAGAGCCAAAATCAATAGCACTTACAGGCTTATTTTCTTCAATCTGTGGCTCTTTTGGTTCAACAGGTACATTTACCTGTGTTTGTGGTTTTTCGTTCACAGGAACGCTAGAGACATTATTCAATGGTTCTTCAATGATTGGCTTAATGACTTTATAATCAAAGTCGCACATTTCTGGAAGACCATCTCTGTTTTTGGCATCCCAACAGGCATTATGAACTGTATACATAACTCTTCTGTTTCCTGATACTTTCGTTTTTCCTTTTTCATCTTTTGAGACGAATGTCTGATAATTTGCGAATAGAACCATGTCCGCCCATTCTTTTACAAGAGGTGCAGTCTGCGAAGCAGTCTTCTTTCCTAGCTTTAATTCATATCTGTCAAAAGCACCACTTTCATCTGGTTTTTCAAATTTTCTAATTTGAGCGTGTGCCGTCAGCACGACATTTACTCCACTGTCAATTACATTTTCTAATCTATTGAGAAGTCTTCCGACTTCCTCTTTTGTGTAGACGTAGCCGTTTCCGTATCCAAAATCTTCAATACCTTTCTTTTGGTATTTATTGCATATATCCTGAACGATTAATGATTCTCCCCAGTCAATCGAATCAATGACTAATGTTTTACAGATAGATGTATTATTCTGAATGATGTAATCAATCTCCTGTTTGAGCATTTCATAAGAAGTCGGTTTAGGAAGTCTCTTGATATCCAATGATCTTGTAGATCCTTCCGTGTCAATGAATAAAGGGTCGGGAAAATGAGAAGCAAAGGTTGACTTCCCAATTCCTTCAGGGCCATAAACAACTACTTTATAAGGCTTCTTGATTTTTCCTTTTGTGATTTCAAAATTCATTACCACTTCACTCCTTCCCAAGAATTAGCAACTGCTTTTGGTTCTTCTTTTGCTTCTTCTTTCTTTTCTTTTTCTAAATTGTTTTTGGCAACGTATCCGTCTTCAATAATGATTGAACACTCGTCACCTGTGCTTACGCGTGTAGCAATAGCTTGTAGTCCTTCAGACTTTAGCCAAGTGCCAAATTCCTTGAGTGTGTTCATGTCCATCTGTTCCAATTTATCCAATAAGATAAAACCACAATTAGGATTGATTTTTCTGCAAATAGCAGTTGCAACCTTTAACTGTTGGCTTCCGCTCATGTTATCCCATTCTTGACCAAGATAAGTAATTTTTCCATCTTCAATCCCTAGCCCTTCAAGAGGTAGATCAGCATTATTTAATAAGTTAGCCTTTTCTTTTCTAATGTCTTCTAATTCCTGAGACTTAGAAGCATATTCCTTTTTGAGGTCATTGGCTTCTTGCTCTGCTTTTTTCTTTTCTAGGTTTGCACGGACCTTGATATTTGTATCATCAATCTCCTTGATGCTTCTTTCAATTTCGTCTGTAGGGTTATCTACTAGATTAGAGACTTCAACAACTGCCTTATCTCTTTCTTTAATTACTTTCAAGTACTCTTCATTAAGTGCTTTTAACTGTCTGTCCAAGTCTTCCATCTTTTCTTCAATGGCTTTTGACTTAGATTTACACTCAGCGAGGTATGCTCTTTTTCTTTCGTTGCTTCCATTAATTGCAAGCATTTCTTGCTGCTTAGCAATTAACTCAGAAGCTGAAACAATCTTATCTGAAACATTGTCATAATGAACCATCTCTTTAGCGTGTTTTAATTTCTGATCAGCAATTCTTCCGATTGCTAGGCGGTCGTTATAGACTGCCTTTTCCTTTAAATCCAACCTTGTTAACTCGTCACCAATTCCAATAATATGAAGTAATGTGTCGGCTTTTTCTTTTTCTGAACTGTTCATAAACTTTGGAAGGTTCAAAGCCAACTCACTAATAAATGAGTCTAATAGGTTCTGACCCGCTTTCATCCCTGTGGGATCAGTGACTTTTAAGGCTGAATTCTTGCCTTTTCTTTCAACTACAATACCATTACTTAATGTGACTTTTAGTGATGCTGGAACATAGCTTCCTTCGCGTGTTGGCTTTGATGGCTTGTATTTGTTGCCACCAAGACACCAGGTGATGGCATCCAATACGGAAGTCTTTCCGTTATTATTATTGCCACCAATAATAGTTAAGCCATTTTCAGATGGCTCAATCTGTACTGCTTTGATACGTTTCACATTCTCTAATTCAAGAGAATTGATTTTAATCTTATTCATTTAGTTAGTCTCCTTTTCATTTTTAAATCCTTCAAATAAAGAATCCAAATCACCATCAACGCCGATAATTTGGATAAGTGCTCTTGATGCGTCTTTTGGTCTCTTCCAAATAAACTCAACAATCTGTTTGAACGTATCGTTCTTTGGATCATCCTCATTTGTTAATTGACCGTCTTTAAAAGATTGAATTAATAATGACATCATCAATAACATTTGATAATTACTGCCATTTGAGTGGATACGGGCTCCCACTTCATCAGATTCAACTTTAATAAATGCTTTCTTTTCCATAATTTTCTTCTTCTTTATTTATTTCTAATAACGACTAGCATGTATTCAAGAATGATTAAATTCATGCTTAATGATGCAACACTTAGAACTCTCATTCCTGTAGAATTCCAATTATTACCACTTATAACCCCTGAAATAAAACTGACTAAAATAATTAAATTAGATACAATGATGATTCCTTTTTCAAATCTATTCATACCCCATCACCTTCATTCTTAATTTTTGATACTTTCTAGTTCTACGAATTCTAGGAAATCCGTATTTTCTCCACATTCTTTTTAAGAACGGGATTTTCTTTCTTGGTTTTCTTCTTTCCATAGAAAACTCTCCTTTTCTGTGCTAAAATAAGCACGTGGTTTTGATATTTTTTAAGGGCACACGATGGCTGTCGTGTGTTCTTTTTTTTGTGCTCATAAGCACTTAGCGCCAAAGAAAGCATTTATTTGATCAACAGACAAATTATTTAAAAAGGATTGATATATTCAATGTAAGATACACATACGAAGAGAGTTTCCAAAAAAATGAAAACGAGACATTCTACAATAATATTATTTGCCTTCTTTGGCCTTAGGTGCCTACGAGCAACTAAAGCTATTTATTCAATTGTCTTTCTTTTAGTGAGCTCCTCGACTAAAGCACTGATCAATGCGTCGCTAGGAGCTCTATAGAAGTGATTCATATACTCATTGAATGCGTTACGTGGAATATGAACACATCTGGTACCGTTCTTTGTTTTTGTGAAGCTTCCAGGAAAAGAACCGTTTTCAATTGCCTGGATGATGAACTCACGTGATTTATGAGTAATCTTCATTGCTTCCTCAACACTGATATTCTGTGATTTCATGATGCTTGCCTCCTATTGAATGAACTTGTTAATGAAATACTGCTGACCCTTACCAGTGACCTTTGGTGTCTTGGTGGTGATGTTGACACCTGAGCCATTCACGTAAGAACCTTCCTTGATTTCAAACAATCCCAAATCCATAGATTTCTGTGTAGGCATGTTGTAATCAGTTCCTTGACGTTTAATCAAGTAGCCTTTTTCTCTAAGCCATGCAAACAGTCTTTTTTGACCCATTTCAATGCCATTCTGCTTTAGGATTTTTGCAAGTTCACCAACGAGAATTGATGTGTGGCTAGTTGCTACTGCATCAGCAAATAATGCTTTTGGCTTCATTTCTTCAATCTGCTTGTCTTTAGCAGCTAGAACACTTTGAGCCTCGATTAATGCCTTAGCCATTAATTCTTGTCCGCTTAGTTCCTTCGCTTGGTACTGCCTTGTTTTTCTTAATGCTGGCAACACCTCAGATGTTACCCAGCGTTTGAATTTCTTGGCTGATGGTAATTTGCTTGAGAGGATTAAACTATATAATCCACTTTCGTTAATTAGCCATCCACCACGCTGACCTAAACTCGATAACGAATCGTTATTAAATTTGTCTTCATCTTCTACGTGGTCTTTTAGTGCTTTGCTTGCGTTTACATATCCAAGTACCTCAGCCACATCTTTTCCAACGAACCAAGGCTCATTGTTAAGTAAAAGACTTCTTACTTCATGATTTTCAAAATTAAATAATTGTACTTCGTTCATGTTAATCTCCTTTAGCAATACGCTTTAAGTGTTATCTTTTTCTAAAAAAAGAAGTTGATCATATTCAATTTGATAAACTTCTTCAATTTTCTTCAACATAGGAATTTTTGGATATGTCTTCCCTCTTTCATAATTAGAAAGAACATCATCGCTGATTCCGAGTTTTTTAGCAGCTTCTTTCTGAGTTAATCCTAATCTATCTCTAGCTGTTCTTAATGTATACATTTCTCTGTATGCTTTTTTCATTTTTTCACTTCCCTTATTTATTAATTAATTTAACAAGACAAACAATAAACACGATATTCAAAATAATTTGAATAATATCCAATAAAATCTGCATGATGATATCTCCTTTCTTTCCTTCATATATTGACAACAGTGAGCTAAAAAGTTAATATCAATCAGAGAGAGGAAGAACCTCTCCCCAACCGTTATTTCATAATATCTTTTATCAAGTTGATTATTGAAATAATAAGGTTGATGATTGATGTAGCAAGTGCGATGTGGGCCAAACGCAATTCGTGCTTGCTTTTTCTTTTACGCTTTTTCTTCACTGATATGTCCTCCTTTCTGAATCTATTGTACTACGCTTAAAGAGTTATGTCAACGGATAATCGTATTTTTATCGTTTTTTATTGTTATTTTTACGCAAAAAAGCATATTATATATATAAGGAGGTATTACTTATGTCAGACTTAGGGAATAAAGAAGTAATGGCAAAAAATATTAAATACTATATGTCATTGCATAATAAGACAAGAAAACAGATATGTTCGGATTTAGGTTTTGCGTATACTACTTTTTCAGATTGGATTAATGGGAAGAAGTATCCACGTATTGATAAGATAGAAATGATGGCTAATTATTTTAATATTGCAAAATCTGATTTAGTAGAGAGTAAAGATAAGCAAGAACTAGCATCAACTTACGACAATCTTTACAAACTAGATAAAATAAGACTACCTTTTCTTGGAAAGGTAGCATGTGGTGAGCCTATCTTTGCGGATGAAGACAGAGAAAGTTATATAATGGTCGGCACTGATATTGGTGCTGATTTCTGCCTCCAATGTCAGGGCGACAGTATGATAAATGCAAGGATCCATGACGGTGATATTGTCTTTGTAAAGAAAACTGACATAGTAGAAAATGGAGAGATTGCTGTAGTAATCATAGATGATGAGGCTACACTAAAAAGATTCTTCTATTATCGTGAACAGAATCTAGTTATTCTAAAGCCTGAGAATCCAAAGTATCAGGATATAATCCTTACTGGTGAGCAGTTGAATCAAGTTAGGGTTATCGGAAGAGCCGTCGCTTTCCAAAGTGATGTAATATAAGATGTGGGTTTAAAAAACATTGATAAAATCTTTTTTGATGTATATAATGGTAAGGAACAGAAATGACTGCACCTGATGCGGTTAGTAAAGCTCCTTATCAAAAGATAGGGGGCTTTTGCTTTATACAATAAAAAAACACCCTACTTTTGCTTTATACAATAAAAAAACACCCTAGTTGGCGCTAGGGTGCAACAGTGATATTGGCGTATCACTCATATAAAAGAAACATCTCATAAAGTCCTTTTACGTACTTTATTTTAACGCATAAAGCACGTTCAAGGCAAATATAAATGAAGGAGCGTGATTTATTATGGCTGTAAGAAAAGATGAGAAAACTAAAAAATGGTATTTTTACGGAAAATATAAAGATCCAATAACAAATAAGTATAAAGATTATAAAAGACGTGGATTCAGAACAAAGCAAGAAGCCAAATTTGCAGAGTCTGAATTTCTAAAAAACTTTCTTGCCGAACAAAAAGGAAACGTCCTCATGTCTAGATTAATTGATGAGTATTTTTCACAGAAGAAAAAAGAAATGAAAAAGTCATCGTACAATTCTCTAGTAAATAAAACCAACAAGCATATTAGACCTTATTTTAATAATATGATAATTAATGATATCAAGCCAATACATATCAGAAAATGGAAAGATGAAATGAATGCAAAGAATCTTTCATTAAGATACAAAAGAGATATTTTCATCATGTTATCAACTATCTTTAATTTTTCTGAAAAGTACTACGGAACAGAAAACAATTGTCTAAAGCTTGAAGGAAATTTCAAAGACCCAACAGAGCCAAAAAAAGAAATGCTATTTTGGACTCTTGAAGAATTCGAGCAGTTCGATAATGTTATTGATGATCTAGAATATAAAACACTATTCAATTTCTTATATTGGACTGGATGTAGACGTGGAGAAGCCTTAGCACTAAATTGGAATGATTTTACATCTGGCTTCAAGACTGTAAAGATAAGAAAAACAATAAATCAAAAAATCAAAGGTCAACCCTATGAAATAACAACACCAAAAACACCAGGTTCAAACAGAAACATACCTCTCCCAGAGCAACTAATTAGCTTAATACAGAGACTTTATGAATACAGCAAAGAAATAGAAGGATTCAACAATAATTGCTTTGTATTCGGTCTAGAAAAGCCTCTTAGTGATACAACAATTGAAAGAAAGAAAAATGAATATTGTAAGATAGCAAATGTGAAGCAAATAAGAATACATGATTTTAGGCATAGCCATGCAAGTTATCTTATTAATAACATGCCAAATGATCAAAATCTCATTCTGGCCATATCAAAAAGACTTGGACATTCAAGTCCAACTATAACTTTACAAGTTTATGCACACATGATGCCAAATGATGATGATAAACTATTAAATATCATGAATAAAAAATAAATTTTAGTCCATTTTTAGTCCATTATGAATATATAAACAAAAAAACCTCGATATAATCGAGGTAATTTTCTTATGGTGCGGGTGACAGGACTTGAACCTGCACGCCGAAGCACTAGATCCTAAGTCTAGCGTGTCTGCCAATTTCACCACACCCGCATCAAGATGGTGACTCGCAGGGGATTTGAACCCCTGACCCTCTGATTAAAAGTCAGATGCTCTGCCATCTGAGCTAGCGAGTCAAAAAAAGATGGCTGGGATAACTGGATTCGAACCAGTGAAATGACAGAGTCAAAGTCTGTTGCCTTACCCCTTGGCTATATCCCAATAAAGATGGTGGGGAGGGACGGATTCGAACCATCGAACTCGTAGAGAACTGAGTTACAGTCAGCCGCGTTTAGCCACTTCGCTACCTCCCCACTGGTGCCGACTAGAGGAATTGAACCCCCAACCTACTGATTACAAGTCAGTTGCTCTACCAATTGAGCTAAGTCGGCGTGTGTTGCTAAATTTTAATAAAAATGGTGGAGGTTAACGGGCTCGAACCGCTGACCCTCTGCTTGTAAGGCAGATGCTCTCCCAACTGAGCTAAACCTCCGT
>ENA-OPCE01001433-OPCE01001433.1-human-gut-metagenome-genome-assembly--contig:-NODE-1433-length-14953-cov-2.866224_pt1 | contig 14953 bp, 10 predicted proteins | sample MGYA00241247_ERZ501474 | MGnify/ENA primary metagenome ERZ501474 (study PRJEB25962, sample SAMEA2042572) | human gut metagenome | biome: human gut; feature: human-associated habitat; material: faeces... | reverse complement strand
TTCTCGTCCTACTTCTGCATTCTGATTGCGGCGGGACACATCTGGAAGTTCATCACCCTCGCCTATATCCCGCCCACAATAGCGGGCATCGTACTCGCCTACCGGGGCAGGCTGCTGGCGGGCGGTATCCTGACGGCTTTTTTCATCGCCCTGCAAATCATGTCGAACCATGTGCAGATGTCCTACTATTTCCTGTTCGTCATTCTGTTCATCGCAGGCGCATACTTTGAAGACGCATGGCGCAACAAGACGCTGCCCGGATTCTTCAAGGCAAGCGCCGTACTGCTCGTCGCCGCCCTTATCGGCGTGGCCGCCAACCTCTCCAACCTCTACCACACTTACACGTACAGCAAGGAAACCATGCGCGGCAAGAGCGAGCTCGTGCAGACCGGCAATGCCGCCAAGCAAACCAGCAGCGGACTGGATCGCGACTACATCACCAACTGGAGCTACGGCATCGGCGAAACCTGGACACTCCTCGTCCCCAACTTCAAAGGCGGCTCTTCCGCCGCCCCCCTCAGCCAGAGCGAAACCGCCATGGAAAAGGCCAATCCGATGTACAGCAGCCTCTACAACTCGTTCCCGCAGTACTTCGGCAGCCAGCCCTGGACGGCCGGCCCCGTCTACGTGGGCGCATTCGTCCTGTTCCTCTTCGTGCTGGGCTGCTTCATCGTCAAAGGCCCTCTGAAGTGGGCGTTGCTGGGAGCAACCTTCTTCTCCATCGTTTTGGCATGGGGTAAGAACTTCATGCCACTAACGGACTTCTTCATCGACTACATCCCGATGTACAACAAGTTCCGCGCCGTATCGTCCATCCTCGTCATAGCTGAGTTTACCATTCCCCTGCTCGCGATTTTCGCCCTGAAGCGTGTATTGGAAGAGCCCGGCATATGGAAAACGAACAAGAAAGCCTTCGGCATCAGCCTTACGCTCACCGCCGGCGTAGCCCTGCTGCTTGTCATTGCGCCGGGCAGCCTCGGCTCAGGCTTCGTGCCCGCGCAAGAGGCGCAGATGCTGCAAAATGCCGTCGACCAGCAGATGATACCCGCCAACGAGCTGTCCGGCATCCTCGCCAACCTTGCGGAAATGCGGGGCGCGCTTGTCAGCGCCGACGCATTGCGGAGCTTCATCATTATAGGCATCGGATGCGCACTGCTTTGGCTCCACTCGGCCGGCAAGCTGCGCCGGTCACTGACCGTTGCAGGCATTACGGCGCTCTGCCTTGCCGACATGTGGACCGTAAACAAACGTTACCTGCACGACGACCAGTTCGTGCCCCGTTCCATCCGGACGGAAACATTCACCAAAACCAAAACCGACGAGCTGATTCTGCAGGACAAAGCTCCCGACTACCGTGTGCTGAACTTTGCCACCGACGCGTTCAACGAGAACAATACTTCCTACTGGCACAAGAACATAGGCGGGTATCATGCCGCCAAACTGCGCCGCTACCAAGAACTGATAGAGCGTCATATCTCTCCCGAGATGCAGGCCGCCTACCAAGCGATAGCCGCCGCAGGCGGAGAAATGGACAGCGTGGAGGCTTCCAAATTCCGCGTACTGAACATGCTGAACACCAAGTACTTCATCTTCCCCGCCGGACAGCAGGGACAGACCGTTCCCGTCCTCAACCCCTATGCCAACGGCAACGCCTGGTTTGTAAAGAACGTGCAATACGTAAACAACGCCAATGAGGAAATCGATGCGCTCAAAACCATTCTTCCCACCGAAACCGCCGTTGTCGACACCCGTTTCAAAGATGTGCTGAAAGGTACTGCCGAAGCCTACAAAGACAGCCTTTCCTCCATCCGCCTGACAAGCTATGAGCCCAACCGCCTGGTTTACGAAACGGACAATGCGGGCGACGGTATCGCCGTATTCTCCGAGATATACTATCCGGACGGCTGGCAGGTAACCATCGACGGGCAACCGGCCGAACTGGGACGTGCGGATTACGTGCTGCGCACCCTGTATGTGCCTGCCGGCAAACATACCATCGAGATGCGCTTCGACCCCAAGAGCCTGCATGTAACGGAAAGCATCGCCTACGGAGCATTGGCGCTGCTGGTTATCGGAGTTGCGGCAGTTGTGCTGATTGCACGCAAGAAAGCCGCGCAAGATTAAGAACAGCAGCAGGAGACACATACATCGTCTGAATAAGGAAAAAACCGCCTCTGCCCCTCACGGGTAAAGGCGGTTCTACGTCAATAATACATGAAAAAACGCTATTTAGAGAGAGTCTCTGCAAACTTCTATCCACATCAAAAGTAGGACGTAGCGCGAGCAACCGCAAATAAAATCTACGAACCGGCCGATTTCATCGACGGAACGGGGCGATATAGCTGTCTCCCTATGGCAAAACAACCTTTTCCCGGCAGCTTATAAAGAAGAAGCACAGGGGAAAACGAAGTTTTACCATAGGGAGAATTGTTTTTTCTCACGACGAAAACAGGGTGTTGACTACTGTCAACAGCCCGGTTGACAACAGCCGCTCGAACCGTTGACAACAGTAAACAGACCTGTTGACAATAGTCAACACCCTGTTTTCCTTGCAGCCAAAGCGAATGCCGCATAGATGAAAACACAGTCATACAGCGTCATAAATCAGATTACACTATAAGGAAAAGAATGAAAAAAATGGTATAAATCACCGGCAGAACGATATATTTCAGTAACTTTGCTCTTCAAATCAAAAAAACGATATAGTATGGAAACTACCAGACAGAACAAAATAGCCCGCCTGCTCCAAAAGGAGTTGAGCGACATCTTCTTGTTGCAGACCAAATCCATGCCCGGCATACTGATTTCGGTCAGCGCCGTACGCATCAGTCCCGATATGAGCGTGGCACGCGCCTACCTCAGTGTTTTCCCCTCGGAAAAGAGCGAGGAAATCATCAAGAACGTCAATGCGAACATGAAGTCCATCCGCTTTGAGTTGGGAACCCGTGTACGTCACCAGCTTCGCATCATCCCCGAACTGAAGTTCTTCGTGGACGACTCACTGGATTATCTGGAAAGAATCGACGAATTGCTTGGGAACCAGTAGATAGCGATTAGTGGTTAGTGATTAGTGATTAATGCAAATGAGTGGCTTTTATCGCTAATCACTAACCACTAATCACTAATCACTAACCGCTAATCACTAACCGCTAATCACTCCCCATGAACCTTCCTTTTTTTATAGCCCGCCGCTATCTCTTCTCCAAGAAGAAGCACAATGCTATCAACATCATATCCGGCATATCGGTATGCGGGGTGGCGCTGGCTACATTGGCGCTGGTGTGCACGCTGTCCGTATTCAACGGGTTTCAGGATATGGTGGCGGGATTCTTCACGGCTTTCGACCCGGAACTGAAAATCACCGTTCGGGAGGGAAAGGTGTTTGACCCGCTCGAATCGCGCGTGCAGCAAGTACGCGCCCTGCCCGAAATAGATATCTGGACGGAAACGCTGGAAGAAAACGCGATGGTACAGTACAAAGACCGTCAGGCAATGGCGGTTATCAAAGGCGTAGAGGACAACTTCGAGCAACTGACGGCCATAGACAGCCTGCTGTACGGTACGGGGGAGTTTATACTGAACGATTCCGTCGTGGACTACGGGTTTATGGGGGTGGAGCTGGTGTCCGAACTGGGTACGGGGATTCAGTTTGTCAACCCGCTGCGGGTGTACGCGCCCAAAAGGAACGTACGCGTCAACATCGCCAATCCGTCGGCGGCTTTCAATCAGGACTATCTGTTTTCACCGGGAGCGGTGTTTGTCGTCAACCAGCAGAAGTACGACGCGCGTTATATCCTTACATCGCTGAGCTTTGCGCGACGCCTGTTCAACTATGATACGGAAGTTTCCGCCATCGAACTGAAACTGAAACCGGGCAGCAACACCAATGCCGTGCAAAAGAAAATGGAACGCATGCTGGGCGACCGTTTCACTGTGCAGAACCGCTACGAGCAGCAAGCCGATGTATTCCGCATCATGGAGATTGAGAAGCTCATCTCGTACCTGTTCCTTACCTTTATCCTTACGATTGCCTGTTTCAATGTCATCGGCTCGCTGTCCATGCTGATACTGGACAAGCGCGAGGATGCGGAAACGCTGCGCAATCTGGGCGCCGACGACCGGCTGATTGCCCGTATCTTCCTTTTTGAAGGGCGGTTGATTTCAGTATTCGGAGCCATTGCCGGAATTGCGCTGGGACTGCTGTTGTGCTCCCTGCAACAGCGTTTCGGACTGATATCCCTGGGCGGCGGTAACGGAAGTTTTGTTGTGGACGCCTATCCGGTGAGCGTGCATGCGACGGACATCATACTGGTATTTATAACGGTTATCACCGTAGGATTCCTCTCGGTATGGTATCCGGTGCGGTACCTGAGCAAGCGGCTGCTTAAAAAATAAAAGCATCATCCCCCTTCACCCGCGAATCCCCATGAACAGTATGATGCAAAGGGATTGTGAAAGTGAAGGGGGATGATGCAAACTTATTATTTCTTACGTATAATCGTCAGTCCGTCCCGCAACGGGAGTATAACTTTCTCCACACGATTGTCTGCGGCCACCAAATCATTGAAAGCTTTTATGCCGATAGTCTGCAAGTCTGTGCGGTGCGGTTGCTCTTCGAGTACGTGTCCGTCCCACAAGGTATTGTCGGCTATGATATAGCCTCCTTCCGAAAGACGCGCCAGCACCATTTCATAATAATCGATGTAACGGCGCTTATCGCCGTCGATAAAAGCAAGGTCGAAAGTGATTCCCAACCGGGGCACAAGCTCCAAGGCGTCGCCTATATAGAACTTTATCTTACCGGCATAGGGCGAGTTCTCCAACCAGGGACGGGTGAAGTCTTCCTGCTCGTCATTGATTTCGAACGTGTGCAACATCCCATCGTCCGGCAGTCCCTCCGCCATGCAAAGCGCGGAATATCCGCTATATGTCCCGATTTCCAATATTTGGCGGGGACGTATCATCCTGACAAACATCTTGAGCATACGCCCCTGCAAATGTCCCGAAGCCATACGGGGATAAAGCAATTTAAGGTGCGTATCGCGATAAAGAGCTTTCAGATAGTCGCCCTCGTCGTCAATGTGGCGCAGGATGTATTCGTCTAATGTCATATAAATTGAGAATTGAGAATTGAGAATTAAAAAATAAATGCCTGTCAGCGGACTATCATTTTTTAATTCTCAATTCTCAATTTATAATTTTACAAGTATCTGTTACTGTTCGGCAGCACGCTGTCTTGAGCGTGTTTCAGAGCGTCTTCCACTACGTTGATTTCGAGGAAGGAAGTTTGCGTGCCGGCTTTACCGCTACTCAGGTAACCTACCATATCGGTGGGTTGCAGACGGCCTTCCTGAAGCAGGCGGCGGAGAGCGGCGAAGTAGTATTCCTGTCCCACGTTCAGGGAGAAGTCTGCCTTATAGCCACGGAAGCGGAGGATGCGCTCATAGTCCTCCACATAGTCCACCTCGGCCCAGAACAGGCCGTCCATCTCCTCCACATATACCGGGCGCTTGCCCACCATTTCATAGAGGATATTCTCCCACCAGACGCTGTGCTGCTGGGTGCGGATCATGCCGTCCAGTTTCTCCATGAACTCCGGCATGAAATCCTTGCTGAAGCGGCCGATGCCGATGTACTCGCCGGTGATATCACTGCCGGTGAGCTCCTTGCCGTACTTCACCAGCAGGCCGTTCTCGTACTTATACTTGTAGTCGGCCTCCTCCTTGCGGGTGCCGTCGGCGAACATCACCGGAGACTTATGGCACTCCAGAATGCGGTCCAGCAGCGTCTCCTCCAGATACACGTCGGCGTTCATGATGAGGGTGTCATCGTACTGGGACAGGAAGTCCTTAGCGAACCACGCCGAGGCGATGCTGTTGGTGACGTCGAAGAAGGGGTTATAGAAGTAGCGGATGCCCTCGTAGTCCTTCAGCGTCTCCTGAATGACCTCCGCCCGGTAGCCCAGCACCATGGCAATGTCGGTGATGCCCTTCTTGTGGAACAGCTCGATGGTGTACTGGATCAGCTTCTGACCGCCGATGTCCACGGTACACTTGGGGTTGCCGGCCAAATACCGGCTGATGCGGGTGCCTCGACCCGCCGCAAGCAACAGAACTTTCATGTTTCTTCCTCCTTGTAATATATCGATCAAGCCTTCAGAATCCCACGGGCCATGAGGTCGTCAAAGGCCCGGAACAGTGCGTCGTTATCCTCCACGGTCAGGTGGCCGATGTGGCCCACCCGGAACACCTTATCCGCCAGCTCGCCGCCGTTGGGGCAGATGATAATGCCGTACTCGTCCTTCAGGGTCAGGAACAGCTGGTGGGCGGACACCTCCGGATTGTTGGGAGACAGCGGCGTCACCGCATAGGACAGGGAATCGGACACGATGTGGAAGGGATACTTCCCGATGCGGGAGCGGAAATCCTTGGCAATGGCACGGATCTGGGCCTGTACGTTTGCAAAGCCGTCCCGTTTGATCTGATTCAGGCGGGCATTGATCTGGATAAGGATGCCCACCGCCGGAGTGAAGGGGGTCTGGCCCCGCTCCCCGTTTTTCAGGGCGGCCTTCAGGTCCAGATAGTAGCAGGCGGGACGGTTGGCGTAGATACGCTCCACAGCCCGGCTGCTGAGCACCATCATGGAGATGCCGGGAGGCACGGCCAGCGCCTTCTGAGAGCCGGTGAACACCACGTCGGCGCCCCAACGCTTCATACTGACGTCGTCGGCCAGAAATGCACTGATGGCATCCACCACCAGTACCAGACCGTTTTCACGGCAGAAAGCGGAGATCATGTCCATATCGTACAAAACGCCGGTGGACGTCTCGTGCATATTCACCAGAAAGCCCGTGTAGCCCTGTCCGGCATAGGGGGCCAGATCGGCGGGGGTCAGAGCATGGCCCTGCCGCAGCTCGATGGCCGTATGGGGGATGCCGTAGACCTCGCAGATCTCGCAGAAGCGGTGGCCGAAGCTGCCGCCGGCCACCACCAGCAGCCGGTCGTCCTTGGTGAACACGTTCTGGGTGACGGCATCCATGGAGGCCGTGCCGGAGCCGGTGAGGAATACCGCTCTGGCATCCTCCGGGGCATCCATGAACTCCTTGAGCAGTGCCTCGTTCTCCTTCATCAGGGCGGAGAAGTCCGGCGTGCGGAAGTAGGGCACGGGGTCTGCACCGATCCGGGAGATCTCCTCCGAGATCTGAACCGGACCCACCGCAAAGTTGATATGATCCTTTTTGATGTCCATAAAACTATATTCTCCTTTCACCGGTACCTGTCACAGAGTACGCTCTGCCGCAGGCACCTTATCTTCCGTTTCCAGCATCAGCGCACCCAGCGCCAGCCAGAAAATAAAGGACACATCATTGATCTTCAGGAATACGCTGTTCATGAACAGCGCCTCCACCAGTCCGAAGGCCACCACCGCCAGTGTCGTGATCGTCCACAGGGACAGCTGCGGATGCCGCAGGATATAGCGAATCACCCGCACCAGCACCAGCACCAGGAAGCACAGGAACAGCCCTGCTCCCACAAAGCCTGTGCTGATAAACACAAACAGATAGTTGTTATGGGACTCGTAGACCAGATCCGTTTTCACCGTATCCTTGAACTGATCGGTAAAGTAGCGCACGATGTACATCTCCGGATGCTGGTCGCCGATATAGTCGTTGTAGTTGGACAGGGACAGTCCCGCAGGGCCGATCTCACCGGCAAGGGATATATAGTCCCTCCAGATCTCGAAGCGGTTGTTGGAGACATCGCCCTCCTGTGACCGCTCGATGGCATCCGGCTCCTCGATGACGGTACCCACGGCCATATGCTGCATACCAGCCCAGATACCCTCCGTACAGCCCCAGCACACCACCACGGCACACACACCGGCCAACACGCTGACACCCAGCCGTTTCAGCTGCTTCATACTGCCGCAGCGGTTACGCACCAGCAGCACCGTGAAGCAGAAGGCATACAGAATCAGGGCGATCAGGGCGCTGCGGGACACGCTGAGGATCACGTGCGTGACCAGCACCAGCGCCGCCACGGCCAGTGCCGCACGGCCCGCCCAGTGTTTTCCACGGGTCACGACCCCCTGCATACAGCCGGCAAACAGGAACATGCTGGTATATGCCGCATAGTCCAGACCCATGAACAGGCCGAACAGGCGGCTCTGATAATAGCCCTGCCGTGTCAGCTCCGGGCTGGTGGTATTGGGATTGGCGACATATGTATAGCCGATGCGGAACAGATATTGATACAGGCCCACGCAGCAGGCAATGCCCCAGATGACCAGCACCACATAGAACAGGTTCCGCAGGAACCGGCGCATCCGTTCCTTGCCCACCCGCTGGGCCAGACTGTACACCAGCGCAAACTGGATCACCACCCAGCACAGGTCAAAAAGGTTATCCTTCACGCCGTAGCGCATGGTACGCAGGGAGGCGATGACATCCATAAAGGCCACGCCATACAGCAGCCAGCACCAGATACCTCGCCAGAGGCCCCGGTTGGTGAACAGATCCAGTGCCATCAGCACAGCGCCTATCAGTCCCAAATAGGTGGAAATGTGGTACAGCGGGGTTTTGGCCATCCACGTCAGCACCGGGGCGATCTGCAGCAGCACAAAGCTCACCACCGTCACGCCTACATACACCAGCACCGCCGTGTTCAGCCACGGAAGCCGTCCGATACAGCTCTCATTCCCGAATACCGCACGCCGCAGTTCTCTCTTTTGCATATGGTATAACTCCTACTTTGTATAGATTATGCGGCCTTTTTCCCCTTGGGCAAAAAGCGCAGCAGAATGCCCCACAGCTGCTTCCACTCCGCCGTGCGTCCGGTGACGCCCAGCCAGATGCCGGGGTAGATAACGCCCACGATGACGCACCTCAGCAGCAGTGACAGGATGGTATTGTCCGGCGACAGCCACCGGCACGCACCGTAGCAGGCGGCGCAGGCGGCAAAGGCCAGCAGCACATAGCCCAGCAGCTTTCCCATGTATTCGTTCCAGCTGCGGTAGAACTGGTATTTCACCACCACCCACGCTTCCCACGGGGTATAGATGAAGAAGAACACCAGAATGGTGGGAACCAGCACGCCGGCAATGCTGCCGGTGGCCTTCACCATCCAGATGCTGCCCACCAGATTCACGGCCATGCCCACATAGGGCTTGAGCCAATCCTCCGTCCACAGGCCCGCCGCATCCCGGTAGGTCAGCTGCATGATGCGGAACATCCACGAGAAGAAGTACAGCACGATGAGCATCATCAGCCGCTCATCCAGCAGATACTCCGGGCCAAGCCACACGGCGGCGATGAAGGGCTGGTAAAAGCACAGCATACACGCCGCTGCGCCGCCCACCAGCGCCACCCAGCCATAGGTCATGGTTTTGAAGAACCGGTAGTTGTCCTCACGGGAGTCCGTCAGCAGTTTATTGCCGATGCCGGAGAGGCTGCCGTTGGTGACGATCTCCACCAGACCATTGACGGCGGTGAGGATATAGTAATAGTTGCTATACAGCGACAGCGCCGTCAGTCCCAGAAAGGAGGAGATGATGATGCTGTCGATGCTCACCAGAAAGGTGTTGCCCAGCTTATGGCCGAACAGCGTCCCCACCCGCTTATAGATGTCCTTTTTGGTCACCGGGTCCAACTCACCCTGACACACGATGTCCGGGTAGTGCTTCCGGGCCGCCAGATACACCGCCACGTTGTTGGGGATCACCATCAGCGGCAGCAGGATGATATAGGCATAGTAATTGGAGAAGATCAGCAGCACCGCCGCCTGCAGGGTATACTGCACCACATAGCGCACGGTGGAGATCTTCAGCGTCACGTCGTTGCGCTGAAAGGCAGTAAACGTGGCGTTGTTATAGGCGAACATCAGGTAATCCAGCACGCTCTCCGACAGATAGATGGCGAAGAGGACGTACAGGTTCACATCCGGCGGACAGTCGTTTTTCACCAGCCATGGCAAAAACGGCATCACCGCCAGACCCATGCCCAGAATCACCAGGCCCACAATGCGGTAGACCTTCCGGTAGAATTTCAGCATGGCGCACAGGGCCGGCTTGTCATCCTCGGCAATGGCCTTGTACATGGTGAACACCAAGGAGCTGTTAAAGCCCAGATTGGCCAGATTCAGCACCGTCAGCACAGAGGTGAACAGGGTGGACAGGCCGTTATACTCCTGTCCCAGCTCCTTGATGATGATGGTCTTGATGGCAAACGGCCCGATGAGGGTGGCCACCCGGTAGATGGCGCCCCAAAGGGTATTCCGCATGGTATTTTTGGCTCGTGAGAGCTTTTTCATAGCATCCGTCCGTTCTCTCAGTTTCGGGAGCGGCTCATGACCGCTCAAAGGCGGAAGTCTGCGGGAAGGTCCGCTGGAAGATATCCACCAGCTGCTGCCGCTCCGTATCGAAATCGAAGTCCATGGGGTCGTCGTTGACGCAGACCACCCGGTACTTCCCGCCCCGCAGCAGCCGCTCCACCTCCGACTCGCTCTGCTTGCCGATGGTGAGATAGGTGCTGTCTGGCTTTTTGGGGGCAAACCGGCCGCTGGCCAGCTGCCAGTACCGGAACAGGTACTGGTTCACGTCCGCCCGGTCCCGGAACTTGTGGCGGCAAGTGGCGTCCAGCACCTCCGGGAACCTGTCCCACACCTCCTCCAGCGTGCTCTTGCAGAAGGAAACGCAGGAGTGGTAATTGCGGAAGCCTGTGAAGTCCCCCCACGGGAGGAGGTACAGGTTATACAGCAGGCCCTTCCCGTAGCCGGGATAGAACCACTTGCCAAAATTCTGCCGGATGACGCTGCGCTTATCGAAGCTCATGTTCACCAGCGCCATCATATTCAGCATGATATAGGGCATGAAGTTGGCGGTGTCGTTGTTTTTGATGACGCCCATCACCGCCGTGTCACAGGGCAGGTCGTCCCGGAAGAAATCCTCCGGCTGGGAGGGCTTCATCAGGTACACGTCGTCGTTGAAGTAGAGGAAGTGCTCCGCCAGATCCGGGATGCGGTGCATATTCAGCTCGATGGTATGGGAGCTGAAGGTGGGCAGATACTCCTCCGGGATGAAGTCCCGGTGGTTGACGATATGCAGCTTGGGATGGTCAGGCTCCAGCCATGCAGGCAGGTGTCCGTAGGTCAGCAGGTGTACCTTTCGCACCCACGGGGCGTTCTGCTCGATGCCCCGGAACCAATAGCGGAACAGCCCCCACTCCCGGTAGCGGGCGGGGTGATTGTCGGCGCTTTTAGAGGCCCGGTATTTGGCGTGATCCGCCTGCCAGACCGGGTCAGACCCGTCCACCCATGGGATCACGATGTCAATGGGATGCGTGCTCATTGGTCCTGTGCTCCGTCCTTTTTCTGTTCCTCGGCGGCGCAGTCCAGACAGAAGCCCACGGAATAGTGCTTCTCCCGGTCGGCCTCCGGCGGGATGACCCAGTAATCACCGTACTGATTTTTCAGATAGGTGTCCGGATCATGGGGCAGGTTGATGGAAAAGTCCTCAAAAGGTCCCTTGATGGGGGGATAATATACCTCTTTGGGCATAATATGTCCGAAATAGTGGCCGATATCCGTGGGGACGGCCCACAATCCCGTGTCCTTCTTGCACCGCACGAAGCGGTCAAACAGGTCGCCCCACTTCTTATAGGGGCGGAAGGAGAACAGGAAGCCCACTGTGCACCGCAGGCCATAGTTGAACTTTCCGGCGGAGGACTGGCTGAAGAACTTCTTCTTCTCCGGGCTGCGGTAGTGGTAGAACAGGGTGGATACCGCAATGTATTGCAGGCCCATGGCCGTTACGCCCTTGATGCCCCGGACAATGGGGTTTCTGGGGACGGACTCAATGGCGAAGATATCGATGTGGACGCCCTTGGGAAACGGCGTGTTATAGTCCAGAAACGCCGCTTTCAGGGTGTTTTTCTTATATACGGCGGAGATCATGCTCTCCAGCTGATACTTGTCGGAATTGGGGGTGGTGAGCTCGTACTTGTCCCCCATGCACTCCTCGAACAGCTCCACAAAGCGGTTCAGATCCTCACGGGGCATGAGGATATCCACGTCGTCGTCCCAGGGGATAAAGCCCTTGTGGCGCACGGAACCCAGGGCCGTACCGCCGGCGGCCATATAGCACAGGCCGTGCTCCTGACACACCCGATCGATGTCCTTGATGATCTCCAGAAAGCACGCCTGCAGCGCCTTCAGCTCCTCCGGCGTCAGCTCGTGCATCATCTCCGTCTCCGGTGCGATCTGCATACACTTCCGGGTGGAGAACATATTTCTCAGCTTCGACATGACTCTCACGCTTTCTTTTCATCCACACAGTAGTGGATGCCCTTATACTGCTTGTAGCTGTGCTCCAGATCGATGAATACCGCATCGTGGCGGTAGACCCGCTCCTCCGGAGGCGGCAGCTGCATATAGTCGCCGTAGGAGATGGTCAGCCACTTGTCATAGTCCTCCGGCACCGGCATCTGATGGCCCTCGAACTCCAGATACGCCGGATGGCGGAACCACCGGATGGGAAACCGCTGGCGCATGATGGTGGCGCCCTCACCGAAGGAGGAGACGTACTCCGCATCCGCCAGTGAGTAGCGGCTCAGCCGCTTTTCGGCACCCTTCCACATCTTGTACCGGGCCTTGAAGGACGGCACCAGCGTCAGCGCCAGCTTCTCGGCGTAGTAGGTGATCTTGCCCTTGTGGGCGGGCAGGCGCTGGAAGTTGAAGCAGCAGTACATCATGGAGTCCACCATCTGCCACAGCTGCTTCCACTTGGACTTGGGTACGGCGTCCAGCGGGATCACGTCGATCATCAGCCCCTGATGGATGTCCAGATCTACGCTGTGGCGGTTGATGAAGGTGGTGTTGTTGTCCTTGATCTCCGTGGCGGAGTGGCGGATGTTGAATTGATCGTTGGAGCGGACGCAGGAGTAGTGCTCTGTGTCCGCCTTTTCGTCCCAGATACGGCAGAGCTTTTCATAGTCGTCCCGCAGCATGAACACGTCCACGTCGTCGTCCCAGGGGATGAATCCCTTGTGGCGCACGGCGCCCAAGCAGGTACCGCCGGCCAGCACGAAGCCCAGTCCGTTCTCCTGACAGAACTTCTGAAAATACAGCAGGATCTCCAGGAGCTTGCTCTGGATCTCCTGTATGGTGACCTCTTTCTTTTCTTCCATAGTTGACCTCTCACCGCCACCCGGCCCGCAGGGGCAGGCGGCGTCCTCTTTGTTTTTTCTTCCTCGGTTATCACCGCAACGGAGTATTATACTCCCTGCGGTCCGGAATTGCAACCTCTGTGTCCGCCCTCTTACAGCACGGCCTTGACCGTCCGCAGCATGGTCAGCAGCTCCTGCCCCAAGCCAAAGCGCCGGATGCTCGCCAGATTATATGCCATTTTCCCCGGCAGCACCTGCTGCACATACGTCTCGTCCACGTCCTCCGCCTTGTCCAGCAGCTCCGCCTCGTCCTTGTAGCGGATGCTGGCCTCGGAGGTCACTCCTGCCGGCAGCAGGAGGGTGGCCATCATCTCCGGGGTGTAGCGGGCCACGTACTTGGGCACCTCCGGCCGTGTCCCCACAAAGGACATGGAGCCGCCCAGCACGTTCAGCAGCTGGCCGATCTCGTCCAGACGGCAGCTGCGGATGACCTTGCCCACCCGTGTGATGCGGCTGTCGCCGCTGACCGTCACCTGACTGCCGATGCGGTCAGCGTTCTGCACCATGGTGCGGAACTTGAAAATGCGGAATTCACGCCCGTACTGGGTCACCCGCACCTGCCGGTAAAACACCGGGCCGTGGGAGTCCAGCTTGATGGCAATGGCCAGCACCAGAAACACCGGGCTCAGCAGCACCAGCAGCACCAGTGACGCCAGAATATCGAACAGCCGCTTGCAAAGCAGGCTCCCCTGCTTCCTTCGCAGCAGGTCATAGTACGGGCGGACTTCCTCCGTCCGCATCTCCTGCGGCAGATCCTCCCACTTCCGCAGCATCACCGGAGATACTCCTTCACGATGTCCGCAAACTGCTCCGTCACATAGGCCGCATCCTCATCGGAGAGGCGGGTGTGCAGAGGCAGTGTGATGAGGTTTTCATAGTGGTGGTAGGCATTGGGATAGTCAGCGATATCGAAGCCCATGGCCTTGTAGGCCGTCATCATGGGCAGGGGCTTATAGTGGACGTTGCAGGCCACGCCCCGCTCCGCCATCCGCAGGATGATCTCATTGCGCTCCTTCTCCCCGATGCCGGGGGTCCACGTCAGGTACAGGTGGCCGGAGCTGGTATAGTCCGGGGTAAAGTGGGGCAGGGTCCGGATGCCCAGCGGGTGCAGGGCTTCATCATAGCGCTGGATCAGCTGATGCCGCCGCTCCAGCAGGCCGGGATAGCGCTCCAGCTGCTTCAGGCCTATGGCAGCCATGATGTCCGTCATGTTGCACTTATACCACGGCCCCACGATGTCGTACTCCCACGCCCCCAGCTTGGTCTTGGCCAGAGCGTCCTTGGACTGGCCGTGGAGGCTCAGCAGCTGATAGCGGTGGTACAGCTCCTCGTCGTCAAGACCCGGCAGCGTGCGCCACGCCGATGCACCGCCCTCGGCGGTGGTGAAGTTCTTCACGGCGTGGAAGGAGAAGGAGGTGAAGTCTGCCAGAGCGCCGGTAGGCACCCCGTGACGGGAGGCGCCCAGCCCATGGGCGCAGTCGGCCACCACGGCCACCCGGCCCAGTGCCTCCTGCACATCGCCCTTGGGACAGAACAGTGCCTTTTTCCCCTCCACCGCCTGATAGATGCGGTCATAGTCGCAGGGGATGCCTCCCAGATCCACCGGGATCACCGCCTTGGTCTTTTCGGTGATGGCCCGCTCCATCTGGTCATAGTCCATCTCCAGCGAGTCCTTCTGGCTGTCGATGAACTTCACCGTGGCCCCCACATGGATGGCCGCCGCCGCCGTGGCGG
>ENA-OPCE01001432-OPCE01001432.1-human-gut-metagenome-genome-assembly--contig:-NODE-1432-length-14961-cov-2.912854_pt1 | contig 14961 bp, 10 predicted proteins | sample MGYA00241247_ERZ501474 | MGnify/ENA primary metagenome ERZ501474 (study PRJEB25962, sample SAMEA2042572) | human gut metagenome | biome: human gut; feature: human-associated habitat; material: faeces... | reverse complement strand
GGACGCGCGAAGGCGGCGACCTGTTTGAGACCATGAAGTTCCTTGACTCCGTGGGCTGCTCGCGTTACGTGGTAACCGACGTGGCTAAGGACGGCATGATGTCCGGCCCGAACATTCAATTGCTGAGTGAAGTCGCTGAACGCACCGACGCCAAGGTCACGGCTTCCGGTGGTATCTCCAAGCTGGACGATTTGCGCGCCATCAAGGAACTGGCTGAAATTGGTGTTGATTCTGCCATCCTCGGCAAGTCCCTCTATGCACGTGCGTTCACGCTCCAGGAAGCGCTTGAAGTAGCGAAGTAGGCAAAGGACTCGCCTTAGCGAGACTGTTAATCTACCTTCGCTCAGCTATCGCTTCACTCAGACCCCTCCTACGGACAGCCCAATGGGCTGTCCGCTTAACGGCTCAGCAAGGGAGGTCGCCGGATTTGAGGAGCTTTTTGAAGACGGCGTAGTCTTCATCATTCTGTTCGGCGTAGCTGACGGCGAATGAGGCGATGGCCTGATCGAATTCGTCGGTGCCACCCATGTAATTGGCGATCGCAATCGAATCGCCGGTGCGGGCGTGGGCGTGCGCCAACGACCATGCGCACATGCGTGACAGATCGCTCAATCCCGAAGCGTTGAGATTGTCGATATCAATCGACCCCTTGCCATTCCACAACTGGCGCACGTAATAGTCGCGCGGTCGGCCATCCTCGGCCATAAAGCTCGACCAACCCAACAGCACATCGGCCGTATTCTGAATCAGCTTCTGCCCCTGAACCACGCGCTCACCGTGCGTGGCGTACGGCGACGCGCCGCAGTAATGCTCGAGCACGGAATACGTGGCCTCCTTCATCTGAATCATCATCGGATCGTCGATATCACGCGCGATCCACACCGACGTCCACGCGCGCTGGCCCACCGAGCCCACGCCCACCACCTTGCGGGCCGCATCCTGATAGCGCAAATGATCGAACACCCAACGGCGATCGTCGTACAGGGAATGCCGGTAGCTCTCGAACAGCGTGTCTATACGTGCCTGCAACGCATCCAAGTCGGCGTAATCATCCAGCTGATTGATCGGCACCAGCTCGGGCGGATTGGATTTGAACCTGAGCTTGCCGCTCTCATAACGGCACAGTTTGGCCGCCGCCGCGTCGTTATCCTTCAGCAGCGCCTTCATGGCCGCCTCACGCAGCACACGGCTGCGTTTGGAACCGGTGGTCTCGAAGCGGTCGAGCGTCTCCTCCACGTCCAGGTGCTCATACCACGCGTCAAGGTAATCCATTTCGGAGAACCACTTCATGCGTGTGCGGTACGTGTGTACGCACTGGACCACGGCGGCGCGACGGTCCTTCTCCTTGATTTTGTTGGCGCGTCCGCAGATCTCCACCGAGGCGGCGAGACGTTTCAGATCCCATTCCCACGGGCCGATAGCGGTTTCGTCGAAATCATTGATATCGAACACCAGACGGGCGGAAGGGGAGCGGAAAATGCCGAAATTGCCGATATGCGCGTCGCCCACGCACTGCACCGGAATGCCAGTGACTGGCGTGGAAGCCAGGTCATTGGTCATGATGAGCACGGTGCCCCGGTAGAAGGTGAAGGGGCTGGCGCTCATACGCTTGTAACGCAGCGGAATCAGATCCGGTACGCGAATCGCGGACTGCTCCTCCAAAAGGCTGATCGCCTCACGCCGGCCCTCCTTGACCTTCCATATGGCATGTGCGTCCAGCGGTGCCTTGGTACGAGTGGCGATGCCGGCGCGCGAACGGTCGCGCGGGTCGGTGGCCTGCGTCCAACTGGTCACGTCGACGGGCGGATTGGCGGATGGGGTGAGATGATCTTCGCTCATAGTCACTACCATAGTGCCGTGCCGGCATGGGCCTGAACCATGCCTGACATGCGGACCGGGGCATGTTGATGAAATCTCGCGACTCGCAGGTGACGAACAGTGAGATGTTAACGCCCTTCGTAACACGGTTATGGAACGATAGGCGACTATGGATAAACAGCAGGAGTTTGCGCTGCGCACGGTCGAAGAACGCGACGTGCGCTTTATTCGTCTGTGGTTCACGGACGTGTTGGGAACACTGAAGTCCGTGGCGATTGCTCCGGCCGAACTGGAAGCCGCGTTTGAGGAGGGTCTCGGCTTCGACGGTTCCGCCATCGAGGGCATGACCCGCGTGTCCGAAGACGATATGATCGTTCAACCCGATCCCTCGACGTTCCAGATCCTGCCGTGGCGCGGTGGCCCGCAAGGTACCGCCCGCATGTTCTGCGACATTCTGACCCCGGACGGCGAGCCTTCGCTCGGCGATCCACGTCACGTGTTGAAGCGCACGCTCGCCAAAGCCAAGGACAAGGGCTTCACGTTCTACGTGCATCCGGAAATCGAGTTCTACCTGTTCGAAAGCCAGGACGACTGGTCCAAGGCCCCGACCCCGATCGACGAGGGCGGCTACTTCGACCACGTGCCGCGCAGCCCAGGCATGGACTTCCGCCGTGCCACCGTGAACATGCTCGAGCAAATGGGCATCTCGGTGGAATACTCGCACCATGAGGCGGGGCCAGGCCAGAACGAGATCGATCTGCGATACGCGGACGCGCTCACCATGGCCGACAACATCATGACATTCCGTACGGTGGTCAAGGAGATTTCCTTGGAGCGTGGCATTCACGCCAGCTTCATGCCCAAGCCCCTGGCCGACGCGCCCGGTTCCGGCATGCACACGCACCTGAGCCTGTTCGAAGGCGATTCCAACGCCTTCTACGAGGCCGGTCAGGAGTTCAACATGTCCCTGACCGCCCGACAGTTCGCCGCGGGCATCCTGCATCATGCGGCGGAGATCTGCGCGGTCACCGACCAGTACGTCAACTCGTACAAGCGCCTGTGGGGCGGTAACGAGGCACCAAGCTACATCTGCTGGGGCCACAACAACCGTTCCGCGCTGCTGCGCATTCCGCAGTACAAGCCAGGCAAGGGCAATTCCGCCCGCATGGAGTTCCGTGCGCTCGACCCGGTCGCCAACCCATACCTCGCATATTCGGTGCTCTTGGCAGCAGGCCTTGACGGCATCGACAAGCAGATGCAGTTGGGCGAGCCTACCAGTGATGACGTGTGGGAGCTCACCGACGGCGAACGTCAGGCTATGGGCATTCAGCCGCTGCCGCGCTCGCTGGACGAGGCGCTGAAGATCATGGAGAAATCCGACTTCGTGGCCGACGTGCTCGGCGAACACGCCTTCGGCTACTTCCTGGACAACAAGCACCAGGAATGGGAGGAGTACAACCAGCAGGTCACGCCTTACGAGATGAAGAAGTATCTGCCGAAGCTGTAATCGCAAGCGTTGCACATGTGCCAAACCCCGTCGATGATTGGTCATCGGCGGGGTTTTCTATGGCGTGTCGTGGTGGTGGGTAGTGGGCAGAGGTGGGAATAACGTTGTCGCTGAGTTGATACGAAAAAACGATTGACATAACCGACGAATCAGCTTGTAGTACGAGCGAGAGCACTCAAGAGAGCACTCAAGAGAGCACCCATGACGAACGCACCTGCGAACACCACGCGCACCGGCCGGCACTTGGGTGGCCGATACCTTTGGTTGGCGTGTCACCTTTGCCTTGGTCTCGGTGCTCACCGCCGTGCTGATGGCATCGATGGCAGTGTCTCTGCCACGCAACTCGCATCCGGCGAAGATCGGTTTCCTGAGGCAATTCCGCCTGTTCTTCGACCGCCGCATCCAGCTCGGCGTGGCGGATGTGGTCTTCGGCGCAGCCGCCTCCTATGTCTTCTACACGTATCTTTCGCCGATCATGCGCGACGAAATCGGCGTGCCCGAACGCTATATCAGCATCGGCTTGGTGATTTACGGCTGCGCCTGCCTGTGGAGCAACCTGTATGGCGGCAAGCTTGCCGACCGTGGCAGGGGAGTGGAACCACTGACGCATATTCGTCCGATCTACTGCGCGCACGCCGTGCTCATGGCATCGCTGATCGTAACGCATTGGGTGCCGGTGTATGGTGCGTTGCTGCTGGTGGTGCTTGGCATGTTCATGTATCTGCAGAATTCCGCCTCGCAGGTGCTATATATGGATGTTGCCTCTCAGTCGCATCCGGGATCGCTGAATCTGGCCGCATCGCTCAATTCCATGTCGTTCAACATCGGCATCGCGGTCGGCTCCGCGGTTGGTGGACTGGTCAACGCCCATTTGGGACTGATGTGGCTTGGCCCTGTGGGCGCGATCTTCCTGCTGTGTGCGGTTGGCACCACAACACTGCTGCGCCCGTTCGTAGCTCGAGAACGCGATTTCTACACCAAACAGCAAGCCTGATGGCATTTGGTCGGGTTTGAACGAGCGGTTTCTGAAAGCGGCAAAGTTATAGAAGTTTTATCTGTAATTCGTTGAGATTGCGGAAAGCGATTAGTGGACTGCGATGTTGGCGGACTGGGCAGTAGATCCGCCGACTTGCGGAGCGTAGTCGGCTAGATCGATTACGCGATCGCAGGCGTCCCGCGTGTCCGGATCATGGGTTGCCACCAGCACGATCATGCCTTGACCGGCCAGATTGCCGAGCACATGGCTTACGGAATGTGATGTACGCGTATCCAACTGGGCGGTCGGCTCATCAACCAGCAGCATGTTCGGCCTGGAACATACCGCACGCGCGAGCATAAGACGCTGCGCCTCGCCTCCAGACAAATCGCAGAAACGCCTGTCCGCCGCATACGCCAGATCGAACAGTTCCATCGCTTCCAAAGCCTTTGGTTCCGCTTCGCGGCGGCTCATTCCCTTGGCGAGCAGTGGAAACACCACATGGTCGAGCGCCGTGCGTTCCGCAACACCATACGGATTCTGAAACACCCATCCAACACGATCCACACCTTCTCTCGTCACCGTGCCAGCGTAAGGCTGCTCCCATCCTGCAAGAATCGACAGCAATGTTGACTTGCCGCATCCCGACGGACCGCATATCGCAATGGTCACACCAGGTTCGGCCACGAAACTCAAATTCTCGAACAGCAGATCGGTTCCCTCAAATCGATGAGCCAACCCCTCAACCGCAACGCGCATAGCCAACCTTTCACGAGGCAATCACCTTACCGACGCACCCTTGCCAATCATTTGTAGTCCCCTAATTGCAGCCACGCAACATCCACCCTACCTCATTTGCGTATATGCAAGTAAGTTTTTCGGAAATGCCGCCTGCTATGCACATTATCATGCGGTGCTACACTCGTTGTGACACATTAGTACGGGGGTGAAGATGGTGACTTCTTGGATGTCATTTTGCAAGACTTGCGTTCTTGCCGTCGCATTGTCAATGCTTTTGGCGGGATGCTCAATTAATGGGGATGTCACAGGCGCATCTTCTGATTCTGCCACATCGGAATCATCATCCGAAAATGGGTCGGCGGGCGGACAGAAATTGGCGGCGTCTTTGAGTGAATGGATTGAACAGCGGGAATCGCAAGGTAATATCGCTGAATCGCAGAAAACGATATTGGACAAAGCCAAGAGTACGGGTGAGATTTCAACGTCGGATTATGAGAAAGCCTGGTCCGATTACCGGCAATGCATGATCGACAAAGGATATAAGGAAATCAAACTCATCAAATATCCGAGCGGACTCTATGCCGAAGCTGGACACAAACAGGGAACGACCATTCAGGAATCCCGATATTCCGATGATTCCACGGAATGCGGCGATGAGTATGTTGCAGATGCGCAGGATGTGTACGGCATTATCGTAGGCAATCCGAATCTGTATGCCGATCAAGCGCAAGCCGTGGTCGATTGTTTGCATAGAGACTCGCTCGTGCCGAAGGACTATACCGTAAGCCGGTTCAACAAGGAGTTTTCCGGAACGGATGGCAACACTTCGTTTGACATGCAGAACCTGCAAGTGCGCAGTTGCCTTGTGTCGAACGGCTACAACGTGGGATATGCAACCGACGATACGGAACAGTTGTGGTGAGAAGGTAAGTGATTCCAGGGGAATCATGGTGATGTATTCGCTGATGGTGCTTGTTGGTCGTGATTGAAGGGGTATATGTGAGTATGACGCGACGATTCGGAATGAAGCAAAGGACGGGAGGGAAGCGTTCGAAGTGCACTGCTGTGACTTGGACTTTGCTGGCGGCTGTCACGGCAGCCTGTATTGCGGTCGGATCCTGCGCATTGTGGCTGCCTGACCGCACTCCGACATTGCTCAGTTCGGCGGGGGAGAGGACTGTGGTTCCCGCCAGCGTACAGGAATACGCGGGTACGCAACAAGTTACCGTGGTGCCCACCATTTCCAGTGACCGTGATCTTTTCGGCAATGCGAGTGGCCTGGTCACCGCGGACTGGTCCGGCAACGGCCTGACCTCAGGCAAAGGTGCCTATCAGGTGAACGATCGCACGGTAGTGGCGTTGAACACCGCAACCCCCTTGTATCGCGATTTGAAGACCGGAGACATCGGCGGCGATGTGCTCGCCCTGAATAATGAACTCAGCTTACTTGGCTACAACAGCGTTCCCGGATCGGATACCTATTGGCGGGCCACATCGGACGGGTGGAAGCAGTTGATGGCCGACAACGGCAATACGTCGGATGGATCGTTGTCATTGGCCGACACATTGTGGATTCCCGAACACGAAGTCGCCGTTGACGAGTGGAGCGCAACCGCCGGATCCATGGTGACGGGCGGCACCGCAATCGGCAAAATCCCCGGATCATTGACGAAACTCACCATCAAAAACGGCACCGCATCCGCGCAGGACCGCACGTTGACGATATTCGGCATTACGGGAACATTGCCAGCCAATACTACTGAAATCACGGATGCCGGGTTCCTGCAACAAGTCGAAGCGAACGACAGCTACCAATCCGTGGACGTGGAATCCAAAAAAGCGGGATTGGACGCCACTCTGGCCTTGAGCGAACGGATGCGAGTGCTGCGCGTTCCAGCCGGTGCGGTATTCGGCATCAACGGTTCAACCGGCTGCATCGTGCCCACATCCAACAATCATGGCAACACTCCCGTGAAAGTGTCGATCGTGGGAGGCGAACTTGGCGTGAGCCTCGTGCAAGCCGACAGCGGAGACATCGCTTCGATCTCCAATGTGGAAATCGGCAGCGGACTTAACAATCTCACCTGCGAGTAGGCGATTATGCGATTACGATCGGTGCTTTCCGAAGCGTTGCGCAATATTGGCGCGGGAGTGAGTCATGCGCTGCTTATGTTTGCAGCGGTATTGTTCGCGTCTACATTGCTCGGCGGATATGAGGCCGCCAATGTGGTGGGGCTCGAAACCGAGGTGCTACAACGCATCAACGCCTATGCCGACGTTGGCGCCATCGTTGGGGGAACGGTGGACGGAGCCGCATGTGACAGGCTCGCCGACGCTGGCGGCGGTGTGATGGGCACCTTGGCCGGTGCGATGCGTGCCGGTCAACAGATTGTGCCGCTTGCCACGCCCGGCAAGGATATATCGTCGTATGAAGTGACGCCAGGCATGATCAGGATGATCGCCAGGAACACGAAAACCGATGTGTCCGGCGTGTGGGTATCTACCGACGTGGCCAAGGATTTTGGTCTCACCAAAGGCAGTGTAATGCAGACCGAACAGGGAACGATGAGCGTCGCAGGCGTGTTTGATTGGCCGAACGATGGTCGTGACACGCGATTCGCCTACGCTCTCCTTGTGCCTGTATCCGCGTCGAATGGCACGTTCGACGAATGTTGGGTCAGACAGTGGCCGCAAAGCGGGCAGACGGAGGATGTGTTGTTTTCCACGCTGGTTGCGTCGGGTTCGTCATCCAATGCTGGCGTGACGCAGGTGAATAAGAGTTTCGATTCGCATTACGATGCGCAGGCTTCGTACGGGCAGCGTATGACTCGTTGGATGCCGTGGCTGGGATTGGTTGTGGGGCTGGTGCTCGGCGCGTTCGGCGTGCGTCGTCGTAGATTGGAATATGCTGGCGCATTGCATTCAGGGCAGTCCAAAGGTGCGCAATTGCTGGAAATCGCTGTGGAAACGTTGATTTGGAGCGGTTTGGCGTGTGCCTCTTCGGCCGCGCTGTTGGGTGCGTATTGCGTTCGCATGAGCATCGCCGATTCAATGACCGTATGGTTGGGTGCGATGCGCGCGCCATGTGCGATATTCGCTGGAGTGATGGTATCAAGCGTGCTCGTCGGTATGACGATACGTGAAACGCAGTTGTTCCGTTTCTTCAAGCAACGCTAGAGTGTGCTAACCATGGTTCGGCTGAGGATGATTTCATTAGGTCCCATTGCCGTCGATACTGGAAAACCGCCAGTATCGACGGCAATGGAATGCGAAAGATGATGATGCGTTAGCTCAACGCTTTCTTGATGCGCTGCAGGCTGATCGGCTTCGGCGTGCCGAGTTCCTGCGCCCACAATGATACGTAGAATTCCTCAAGCATCCAACGTGCGGTGACCGCCTGCTTCATCAACGCCTCATGACGCGGACCTGCAGGCTCACGTTCGGCCTTCGCCATGGCCTTGTCGGCCAACTGCTTGGCCTCATCAGCCTCCCAAGCCCAACGCACATCACGATTCTTGTCGTTCTTCGCCTTACCTAAACGAAGCACGTCAGCATGCAGATACCGTTCAATCGACGCCAACGCATCCGGGGGAGTCTTGCCGATGAATCCCGGATACACCAGCGTGGCGATATGCTCACGAATCGACTGCAAAACGCTCAACATCGGCAGATCGGCCTTGCCTGACACGGCTTTATCAACCTCCGCATACCGCTTCAAAATAGCGATCACATCATGCGCAACCGCATACACGGTATCTTCGAACACTTCACGCACATCAAGCACCGCATTCGCCAACGCCTCATCATCCGGCAATTCGTCAACATTCGGCAGCAAACGCTTCACCGCAGCCAACTGCAGATCCTCAGTAAGATCCTTCGTGGACTGATATGGTGCGGACGCCAACATCAACGCCTCCGCACCCAACCAACGCGACGAAATACGCTCGCTCGGCATACGCAAAACATCAAGTGCACCGCGCCACAGCATGGTGGAACGAGCTTCGGTAGTGGCACCAGCCTTATGCAGCAGATTGGCCTGCTCCACAAGCTTGCCCTGATTTCCAGCGTTTTCCGCCTGCTTCTTTACCATCTGCCGTGCGGAAGCCTCGGCTTGCTCCGCAAACTTGCGCTGCAACTCCACCAACGATTTGCCCGAGCCAAGCACCTTGACAGGGCCCCGCGCATGACGCCTGCCATGCTGACTCTTGCGACTCGGAGGCAACTGCTGCTCCACAGAGAACGTCACGCGCAAATACGGCGTGAGCTTGCTCCACAATTCACCAGTCAACACTTCAGGGTGAATCTGCGCGCCAACGATGCTGATTGCCGCCTGCGTGAACGTATGAGGCAAATCCGGCCACGCGGCCACACCCTCCGCATTGGTAGGAGCAAGATTCGGCTTCTGCTGGTTACCGGAACCAGGCAGATCCGGATACCTCTCATCAATCCACGCACGAATCTTATGAGCCGTATCAGGAGCGGGAACAAACTGCACGCGCAACGTCTTCGGCAACGACTTGATCATGCCGACAATCAACTCATCCAGCAATCCGGGAACATTCCACGTGAACTGTTCCGGTGTCAAACGAGACAACACCTTCAACGGCACATGCACGGTCACGCCATCGTTTGGATCATGCGGATCATACACATAACTCAACCGCAAATCGATAGGGGAGCCGTCCGTACCCAACGTATGCCAATGATCCGGATAATCAGCCAACGACACTGACTCGGCATCAGCAAGACGCTCCACCTTCTCCGGATCAAAATCCAACAAATCCGGCTGCTCATCATGCTTTGACTTCCACCATTTCGCAAGATCCGCAACCGACGTGACAGTATTGGGAATCACCGAATTATAAAAATCGAACAGATCCTCATCACTGACCGCCTGCGCCATCTGACGTGTGCGACTCGCATCGTCGGCGGCGTCCTCCAGCACATCGCGATTCTTCGCAATGAAATCGTCATACGAGAACCGCTGCTGAATATCGCCCTCGACCAAACCCTGACGAATCAGAAAATCACGGGCCTCCAGCGGATTGATACGACCCCACTGCACCGTACGATCCTGCACTATCGGCAAACCATACAACAGTACCTTCGCGCTCGCCACCGCGGAGCCACGCGAACCAGACCAATGCGGATCCGCATACGTGGTTCGCGTCAACGAACCCGCCAACGGTTCAGCCCAAGCAGGATCGATCTGGGCGGAATATCGCGCCCACAAGCGGCTCGTTTCCACCAACTCCGTGCTCATCACCCATTGCGGTGTCGACTTGGCGACCGCGGAAGCCGGGAACAATGCGAAATGCGTGCCACGCGCACCCTGATAATCATTCTTCGCCATCTTCTGCGCACGCTTCATGGCACGCGCACGGGCAGCGCCCTTCAAGCCAGCGAAATCAGATGCCTTCGGTTCACGCACGATCTGCATGCCCATCATCGACAACAAGCCCGAAAGCATCGACGTATGAATACCCTGCGCATCCCACGAACAACACAACGAATGCGCAGCCTGCTGATTCGACGGAAGCTGACGAATCTCAAGCGGCGGACGCGAAGCCGGAATCGGATCGCCAACCTTGAACTTGAATTCCTTGCACATCTCACGCAACTGCGTGACCAGATCCTTCCACTGACGGATGCGCAGCCAACTCAAATACTCAGTCTTGCAAATCCTACGAAGCGCGGAATTGCTCGGCTCGCCATCAGCTTGGAACACGCGATCCCACAAGTTCAACGCGGTCAGAAAATCACTGGACGGATCGGCATACCGGTTATGAATGCGGTCGGCCTCCTCACGATTCTCATCCGGACGTTCGCGGGGATCCTGCAAACTTAGGAACGCGACCACCACCAGCACTGCGGCCAACGTGTTCGGCGTGGTCGACTTCGCAGCCTCGATGATCATACGGCCCAAACGCACGTCGATCGGAATGCGTGCAAGCATGCGACCTGTATGCGTCAGCACAACCTCGCCATGCTTGCGAGCCACGGCCTTCAACTCGGTCAACTCATTGAAACCATCAGACACCGCCTTCATATCAGGCGGATCGATAAAGCCGAAATCCGTAACATCCTGCGCGGTACGAGCCACACCCACCGACAGCATATGCAATACGACCGCACCCAACGACGTGCGCAGAATCTCAGGCTCCGTGAATTCCGGGCGCGTCTCGAAATCCTCGCGAGAATACAAGCGAATCGCAATACCATCTGCAATACGGCCGCAACGACCCGAACGTTGGTTCGCGCTCGCCTGACTGATCGGTTCAATCGGAAGTCGTTGCACTTTCGCGCTCTTCGAATAACGTGAAATACGAGCGGTGCCAGGGTCGACCACATAACGAATGCCCGGCACCGTCAACGACGTTTCGGCCACATTCGTAGCGATCACAATACGCTGATGGTCATGCGGCTCAAACACGCGATGCTGCTCCTTGGAGGACAACCGCGCGAACAACGGCACGATCTCAATCGCATCAGGACGACGCATATCAATGGCACGCGGACCATAATGATGGCGCAGCGCATTCTCAAAATCATGAATGTCGCGCTCGCCCGAAGCGAACACGAGAATATCGCGCGGGCCACGGTCATGACTCGAATGAATCACCAACTCGGCACAGGCGCGCGCCACCGCCGTCGGCATGTCAACGTTCGGCTCATGGGAATCCTTCGCGTCGGGAGCGGCCGACAACGTTTCATAGTCGGCATCGCCCGGCATCGCGCCCGTTTCAAAACCGGGTACGGAACGCATCAACGCCGGAGCGGTGCCCAGCGGCTCATACACGACCTGCACGGGGTAGGTTCGTCCCGAAACCTCGATAACCGGCACTTTCGTATGCAAAGCGTGCTCGAAATGCTCCTGGAACTTCACCGAATCAATCGTCGCCGACGTGATTACCAATTTCAGGTCACGTCGTTTCGGCAATAGCGCAGTCAAATAACCGAGCAGAAAGTCAATATTGAGACTACGTTCGTGCGCCTCGTCGATAACGATCGTATCGTATTGCATCAGTTTCGGATCGCGTTGAATCTGCGCCAACAGAATACCGTCGGTCACCACGCGGAGACGGGTCTTCGGTGAGCTCTCATCGGTGAAACGCACCTGATAGCCGACCTCGTCGCCCAAACGCACGCCCATCTCCGCGGCGATACGTTCGGCCACGGTACGAGCGGCCAGCCTACGCGGCTGCGTGTGCACAATCTGCCTGCTATGCGATCCACGGCCCAATTCCAACAGAATCTTCGGCAGCTGCGTGGTCTTACCGGAACCCGTCTGACCAGACACAATCACGACTTGGCTCGACTTCACCGCCTCGGCAATATCGCTACGTGCAGCGGAAACCGGCAGTTGGGAAGGATATTCGAATTTCATGCCTTCATAACCTCGATAACGCGGAAGCCCTTCGAACTCGCGTACTTACTTACCTCATAACCATCGCCGCCAAGCTGCGTGGCAAGCCACGGAATCAACGAATCCGACCCCAAATTCTTCTGCACCACCAAATAGGCGGTACCACCCGCATTCAAACGTGGCAGCCACGTCATCAACAACTCATGCAGCACATCCTTGCCAACACGAATCGGCGGATTCGACCAAATCAGATCAAACGTCATATCCGAAGGGATCTCATCGGCGGTGACCGCATGAACGTTCCTCACACCATTGAGCTCGGCATTGCGACGCGTCAGATCCAACGCGCGTTCATTCACGTCCAACGCCCAAATATCAGCCTTCGGCGAAGCAAAGCCAAGTGCCAACGCAATCGGACCCCAACCGCAACCCAGATCAAGGAACGTACCCTCCTCAGGAGGCTCCGGAGCCTGACGAAGCAGCACGGACGTTCCCAAATCCACGCGATTGCCGGAAAACACGCCATTGGAAACCTCAACATCGGCCTCATTGCCTCGCAACACAACATGCAGCCTCTTACGTACATCCTTCGACTGCGGATCAGCCGCGAAATACTGTTCGGCCTGTGCCATACCCACTCCTTGCAAACGCTCGCCTCCGGCATCACGCAAGCCACGCTCATCCACGTGGCGAATGCCCGATACCCATGTCTCTAGAGAATGATGATAATAAAGACACCATAGTTTAACCGTGAGAGGTGCCATTGAGCCAAGAAAACGACATCGAGCATAGCATGAGCGCCAACGACGTGTCAGGCGTGCTCGCCGACCAGTCCGAAGTGCTGCTTGATACCAACGGCGAGAACCATTTCAACGAATCCCATGACGAACAATGGCAGGAACGCGAATCCCGCAATGCGTTGAAGCATGTGTCCGGACTCGGCGAAATGCAAGACGTCACCGAAGTCGAATACCGAAAAGTCCGCCTCGAACGCGTTGTGCTCGTCGGCGTGTGGTCCAGCCGTGAAACCACACAGGCACAGGCCGAAGAATCATTGAGAGAACTTGCCGCGCTTGCCGAAACCGCCGGCGCCGTGGTATGCGACGGCCTGCTGCAGCATCGTATCAAGCCGGACGCAGCTACATACGTTGGCTCCGGTAAAGCCCGCGAACTCGCCGGAATCGTGGCGCAAGAGGAAGCCGACACCATCGTTGTGGACGACGACCTGCCGCCAAGCCAACGCCGCGCCTTGGAAGACGCCACCAAAGTGAAGGTCGTGGATCGCACTGCCGTGATCCTCGACATTTTCGCCCAACATGCGACCTCACGCGAAGGCAAAGCCCAAGTGGAACTGGCACAACTCCAGTACATGCTGCCACGACTGCGAGGCTGGGGCGGATCACTGTCGCGACAGGCAGGTGGCCGCGCCGCAGGAGACGCGGGCATCGGCTCGCGAGGACCTGGCGAAACGAAAATCGAAATGGACCGCCGTGTGATCCGAAGCCGCATCGCCAAACTCCGCAAACAGATCGAACAGATGGCTCCCGCGCGTGACGTCAAACGTGGCGCTCGCCGTCGTTTCGGATTGCCCACCGTTGCCGTGGTCGGATATACGAACGCAGGAAAATCGTCGTTGACGAATCGGCTGACCGGTTCCGCGGAACTGGTGGAAAACGCGCTGTTCGCCACCTTGGACACCGCAGTGCGCAGGGCGCGTGCCAAAGATGGACGTCAATATGCGTACGTCGATACCGTCGGGTTCGTGCGTCGACTGCCTACGCAGCTGATTGAAGCGTTCAAATCCACGCTGGAGGAGGTTTCCGAAGCCGATCTGATCGTGCATGTGGTGGACGGATCGCATCCGGACCCGTTCTCGCAAATCGACGCGGTCGACGATGTGCTTTCCGACATCGACGGCGTCGAAACCATTCCCACGATTATCGTGTTCAACAAGGCCGACCGTATGGATGAGGCCACACGCGAGCGTATCGAGGCGTTGATGCCGGAAGCGTACATCGTATCGGCGTTTTCCGGCGAAGGCGTCGACGAGCTGCGTATGCAGGTGGAATCCATGCTGCCGACGCCGAACGTGCATGTCGAGGCGTTGCTGCCATACACTGCCGGTTCGCTGGTGTCGCGCGTACGTGAATACGGCAAAGTGATCAACGTCGAATACCGTGACGACGGTATGATGCTCGAAGCGGAAGTGGACGATCATTTGGCTGCGCAAATCGTGGAACAGTCAATCGGCTGAAAACCTTGCAAAACAGTGCAACGCAACGGACACAGCGTTTGTGAGCGCTCACATCTTTTGTGATGCATATTACTTTTCATTATTTGCAAGTCGTGTTATAACGCCTTGAAACGTCATGCTGTGTGGATAAAGTAAAGATGAAATTCTAAGAGAAAACCTGCTACCAGCGGGACATTCTTTCTTATAAGAGAGGTAAGCACATGGTGGATTCACCAATCAAGCCCACAAAGCTCGCTATCATCGGTGCCGGTGCAGTCGGCTCCACTCTCGCTTTCGCTGCCGCTCAGCGTGGCGGCGCA
>ENA-OPCE01001429-OPCE01001429.1-human-gut-metagenome-genome-assembly--contig:-NODE-1429-length-15013-cov-14.137585_pt1 | contig 15013 bp, 13 predicted proteins | sample MGYA00241247_ERZ501474 | MGnify/ENA primary metagenome ERZ501474 (study PRJEB25962, sample SAMEA2042572) | human gut metagenome | biome: human gut; feature: human-associated habitat; material: faeces... | reverse complement strand
AGAAAGAGTTTTTGAAAAATACAATCTCCGACATTTCACACCAACTGAAAACACCGCTGGCAGCACTCAATATTTATAACGGACTCCTTCAAGACGAGGATATAGAAGTGTCCTCCGTGAAAGAATTTGCTGATCTGTCCGAGCAGGAGCTTGACCGTATTGAAGTTCTGGTGCAAAGCCTTCTTAAAATCACAAAGTTGGATGCTGGTTCTATTGCATTTGAAAAGGAAATACAAAATGTAGCGGATATGATGCAGGATTTGGAGTTGCACTTTGCGTATCGTGCCAAGCAGGAACAGAAAGAGATCGTCTTATCTGGTGCAGATGATATTTCCCTTTTCTGTGACCGTGATTGGTTGAGTGAAGCGATTGGCAACATTGTGAAAAATGCGCTGGACCATACAGAAAAGGGCGATACCATTCACATCAAATGGAAGGCACTGCCCTCTGCTGTTCAAATCACAGTAAAGGATAACGGGTGCGGGATTCATCCAGAAGATTTACACCACATCTTCAAGAGGTTTTATCGCAGCCGCTTTTCAAAGGATACACAGGGGATCGGGCTTGGCCTGCCGTTGGCAAAAGCAATTATCGAAGCTCATGGGGGTCTAATAGAAGTGGAAAGTGAATTAGGAATTGGAACGAGTTTTATAATGAATTTCCCAATTCCTACAAAATTGTAGGCTGGTTGTAGGGTTACAGTAATATTGGGGTGCTATTCTTTCCATCGTAGACAGGGAACGAAAGTCCACCCGTTTACGACAGCAAAATTATTGAGAAAGAGGTGTTTGCACTATGAACTTGTTAGAAGTCAAAAATATTTGTAAAACCTATGGCAACGGGGAAACCGCGGTCAAGGCTTTGAAAGATGTTAGCTTTTCTGTTCCCAAAGGAGAGTATGTGGCAATCGTTGGAGAATCCGGTTCCGGCAAAAGTACACTGCTGAACATGATCGGCGCATTGGACACGCCTACGTCAGGCAAGGTGCTGATCGACGGCAAGGACATTTTTTCCATGAACGACAAGAAGTTGACCGTGTTTCGGCGTAGGAATATCGGCTTTATCTTTCAGGCGTTCAACCTTGTGCCGGAGCTGACCGTGGAGCAGAATATCATATTCCCTGTGTTGCTGGACTACCAGAAGCCGGACAAAAAGTATCTGGAAGAACTACTGGCGGTGCTGAATCTGAAAGAGCGCCGAAATCACCTGCCGAGCCAGCTTTCCGGTGGTCAGCAGCAACGTGTGGCAATTGGGCGGGCACTGATTACCCGGCCAGCCCTGATCTTAGCTGACGAGCCGACCGGCAATCTGGACACGCAGAATAGCAGCGAGGTCATTGCCTTGCTAAAAGAGGCGTCGAAAAAATACGAACAAACCATCATTATGATTACCCACAATCGCAGTATCGCGCAAACGGCTGACCGGGTTTTGCAGGTATCGGACGGTGTACTGACCGACTTCGGGAGGTGCCGCGAATGAAAAGCTATCTTAGCCTTATTCCAATTTCTGCAAAGGTGCGGAAGAGACAGAATAGGATGACGATGCTGTGCATCATTATCTCAGTGCTGTTGGTTACGATGATTTTCAGTATGGCAGATATGGCGATCCGAATGGAAAAGACACGAGTGATCAAAGAACATGGGAACTGGCATATCATGTTGAAGGAGCCATCCGAGCAACAGATTGAGCAAATCGCACAGCGAACAGATGTGATGACGTCCTCCCGTTATGACGGACTGAACTTTGATTTATCCGAAGACTATACGATCAATGGAAAAAGCTGCGTCATCGTAGGTGGTGATAATGCGATTCTAACGGAGATCTATGACAATTTGACTGAAGGCCGATATCCTACAAAAGAGGATGAAATTTTACTTTCGAATCGTTCAAAAGAACTGCTTTCTCTGAAGATTGGAGAGGCGATTACCGTACATACACCAGCTGGAGATTTTGGCTATACGATTTCCGGTTTTGGAGGAGATGTTACCATTACCACAGATGCCGACATTGTGGGGGCTTTTCTAAATTGGGACTCCTTCCAAAGTCTTGCAAAAGCAGAAGGAAGTAAGCTTGCTCCCGTTTGTTTTGTGCGCTTTTACGAGAATATCCATATTCGTAAGGTGATTGCAGAGTTGCGGAAAACATATGGCTTTACCGACGAAACATTATCCGAAAACACGGCTTTGCTGGGATTGACGGGCTTCAGCAGTGATTCTTATGTCATGGGAATGTACCTTGTAGCTGCAATCTTGTTTGTTCTGGTTTTGGCTGCGGGAGTCTTTATGATTGCGGGAAGCCTGAACAGCAGAACCGCAGAGAGAACACAATTTTTTGGAATGCTTCGTTGTATTGGAGCAAGCCGGGCACAAGTTATGCACATAGTCAAGTTGGAAGCACTCTATTGGTGCAAAACAGCGGTTCCGATTGGCGTGATAGTTGGGATTGTGGGCACGTGGATGCTTTGTGCACTGCTCCGGTTTGGTGCGGGCGCTGAATTTGTACAGATTCCGCTATTTGGGATTAGTAGTGTCGGTATCATCAGCGGAATTGTTGTTGGTGTTTTGACCGTGCTGTTATCTTCCATCTCTCCCGCAAGGCGGGCGGCAGGTGTTTCTCCGGTTGCGGCTGTTACCGGAAATCTTTCCGAAAATTGGAACACATCCCGGCCAATCAAGCAGAACTTTTTGAAAATTGAGATGGCCTTGGGGATTCATCATGCCGTATCCTCTCCCAAAAATCTACTTCTCATGACTGGCTCCTTTGCACTCAGCATCATTATGATTTTGAGCTTTTCTGTTCTTATACAATGGGTGAATATGGCACTCAATCCCTTAAAGCCATGGGCACCAGATGTCTTTTATAGTAGTCCTGATAATCTGTGCGACATTAAACAAAGTTTTGCCAAAGAGGTGGAAAGCCGGCCGTATGTAAAGAGGGTATTTGGGCGGATGTATCAAAGCCTTCCTGCAGAATATGAAGGGAAATTGGGGCAAATTGATTTGATTTCTTATGAGAATCAGCAGTTTCAGTGGGCAGCTGAAGATTTGATTGCAGGTGATATATCGGCTGTCTCTGGAGGCAACGGTGTACTGACGGTTTTTGATAAAAGCAATTCTTTGAAGGTTGGAGATACGATTCAGCTGGAGCAGACAGAGCTTACCGTGGCTGGAGTCTTGAAAGATAGTCCCTTTGATACATCGGATCAGCCAACTGTGATTTGCTCAGAGAAAACGTTCAAGGAAATTACAGGCAAAGATGCCTATGCTGTTCTTGACGTACAGCTGTCCAAAAAAGCAACAGAGCAGAATGTAAATGAGCTTCACGTATTGGCAAATGGACATTATCGCTTTTATGATCGACTGGCGCAAAACAAAGACACACAAAATACCTATTTTATGTTCTGCCTGTTTGTTTATGGATTCCTCGCCGTGATCACATTGATTACTATTATTCATACGGTAAACAGTATTTCTATGAGCGTGTCTGCAAGAACAAATCAATACGGAGCCATGCGTGCAGTGGGGATGGATAGTTTACAAATCAAGAAGATGATTCTCATGGAAACCGCCACGTACACTACGCTTGGACTCCTCGCAGGTTGTGGTCTGGGGTTACCGCTGCATCATTTTCTCTATTCGCAGATGATTACAAATTATTGGGGAACGGCATGGCAAATCCCTTTAATATCTATTGGAGAAATACTGGTGTTGCTTGTGTTCACTTCTCTTCTTGCACCTTTCGCTCCGGCAAAACGCATCTGTAACATGCCGATTACTGCAACCATCAACGAATTATAGTTTCATATGTTAATCTGCCGCACGACGGCAAAAAAAAAGCCGTCGTAGAGCAGACAATTTGACACGCCCATTTGAAACGGCGGCTTTGATTTTCAGAGCCGCCGTTTCTTTGCGTTTGCACAAACCTATGACGACTTGCAGGGACACGGTAGCCGATTGGAGGTTATTTTGCCGTGTCTCGTTTGCTTTTTCAAAGCTCACATGATCTACATCAGTTAAAAAAAGCATTGCTCCTCCTCCGGGCAAGTATAACATTGCATCGGCATTATCGTTCCATGTAATTCAGTATAATAATGGCTGTTCTTGGCGCGCCAGTTTTCCCTCACGGAAATCTGGCGTTTTTTGTTGCCATTTTTTCGAAGATGACCCGGTTGTCTGCCGGTGTCGGTCTCCGCCTCCATTCGATTCACCCGTCAATCACCCGTGAATCGAAATGGAGGTACATAATGAAGAAAATTAACCTTCGGGAACTTTATCCTAATGTTTATACAACAGACTTTTTTGTAGATGTGACAGAGGAAGTAATGGAGACTATTCGAGCAGCTGAACGTGCGGAGGCTGCGTATGAGCGAAAGATGTATCGTTATAAAGCACAGTATTCTCTGGATTGCGAGAATGGCATTGAAAATGCGGTGCTGTTGAAGCCGCAAACACCGGAGATGCTTCTGGAGGAAAAGCAGCTGCGGGAGCAGCTCTATGCCGCTGTGATGGCTCTGCCAGAGAAGCAGGCCAAGAGGATCTATGCCCGGTATTACCTGGGTATGCGTGTGAGTGAGATCGCCGCAGCGGAGGGTGTAGACCCAAGCTGTGTCCGTGACAGCATCCGGCGCGGTCTGAAGCAGCTGGCAAAGTATTTTTAGGATAGAATAACAAAGGGTGCAAGGCCACATAGTGCTTCTGGCACAGGGCTTTGCGCCCTGTTTGCAAGCTTGTATTCTTCGAGCAAAGGAAATATAATAAACCATATTGGAGGGAAACTATATGGATTATATGACGCTGAAAGAAGCAAGTGAAAAATGGGGTGTTACCCCAAGGCAGATTAATTATCTATGTGCCGGTGGGCGTATCCCCGGTGCTGTGAAGATGGCTACCATTTGGCTGATTCCCAAGGATGCGGAGAAACCGGCAGACCGTCGTTTCAAAAATACAAAAAAATAATCCTCTCGTGAGATTTCTGTGACATTTGGATGCTACACTAAGAATGAAGGAGTGTGATACAATTGCGAATTTTAGTAGTCGAAGATGACCGGCTTTTGAATAATACTTTGTGCTATAACCTGTATACTGCGGGCTATGTCGTGGACTCTGTATTGACAAAATCAGCAGCTAGCAACTTTCTGACTAAGCAGGATTATGACCTGATCGTGCTGGATGTAAACCTGTCAGATGGGAATGGCTTTGATTTCTGCCGGGAGGTAAAAGAGCGCCGGCCGGATACGGCGGTGATCTTCCTGACCGCAAATGATATGGAGAGCGATATGCTCAAAGGATATGAGTTGGGCGCAGAGGACTATGTGACCAAGCCATTTCCTATGAGCGTCTTTCAAAAAAAGCTGTCCGTGGTGCTGGGGCGGCTGGCAAAACAATCTGGCGGCGGGGATTGTTATGAGGATAGCGCACTATCCATCAATTTCTCGGAGATGACTGCTTCTCTGTCCGGTAAGGCGCTGGTGTTCACTCCGTTGGAATACCGGCTGTTGAAAATCCTGACCAAAAATCCGCAGAATGTTTTGACTAGGCAGGTGCTGCTTGAAAAGCTGTGGGATGCCGATGGGAACTTTGTGGATGAACACGCCCTGACTGCGGCCATCAGCCGGGTGCGGAATAAAATTGAAACGGATGGACGCCAGTACATCAAGACGGTGTACGGTATGGGCTATATGTGGATCGGAGGGGCATCGAAATGAATATGCGAAAACTCTCCATCAACAAAGCCTGCGTCCTTTTGGGAACGCTTTTGCTGCTGGCGGTTGGTGCAGTCTGCACCGCTGTTCATCTGCTGACCCAGAATATAACCGCTGTCCGGTGTGTGTTCCTGTTCAGTCTTTTTGTGCTGCTCTGCGTCATCTGCTTTGTGGCGCTGATTCGTCGGAAGCTGGTCCGGTTCTCCGATGCCTTTTGTGGTCAGATGGATGATATGCTCTCCGAAAATATGCAGCCCAAGCAGACGGTTGAAGAAGAAAACCTGTTCTATAAAATCAACTACCGGCTGGGGCGACTGTACGAGGTCATGCAGGAAAATAAAAACAGCATCGCAAAGGAACGGGCTGACCTGCAAGAGCTGATTTCTGACATCTCCCATCAGGTCAAGACCCCGATTGCCAACTTGAAGATGATCAACAACACGCTGCTTGAAAACGAGGTTCCCCCGCAGAAGCAAAAGGAATTTCTGACAGCCCAGGCCAGCCAGCTTGATAAGCTGGACTTCCTCATGCAAGCCATGATTAAAACCTCCCGCCTGGAAACAGGAGTCATTTCACTGGAGCAAAAACAGCAGCCGGTTTATGATACCCTTGCCGCTGCCCTGGGCGGGATTTTGCTCAATGCCGAAAAGAAACAAATAGATGTGCAGGTGGAATGCCCGGAGCATTTGGATGCACGCCATGATAGAAAATGGACAAGCGAAGCCCTGTTTAACATTCTGGATAACGCAGTGAAGTACACTCCGGCAGGCGGGCAGATCCATGTGTCGGTGGAAGGCTGGGAAATGTATGTGAAGATCGACATTGCCGACACCGGCATTGGCATTTCAGAGCAGCACCAGGGAACGATTTTCAAGCGGTTTTACCGGGAAGATGCGGTGCATGATGTGGACGGTATTGGGATTGGCCTGTATCTGGCTCGTGAGATTGTGACCTTGCAGGGCGGTTATATCCGGGTGGTATCGGAAGTTGGGAAAGGCTCAACCTTTTCTGTTTTCCTGCTCCGAAAGTAGAGCAGGCACGCCCCGAAAAAATGAAATGTCACAGGTTCGTGACATTTGGGGCCGAATTTAGCAGAAATTTTTTGTGGCTCATGACATTTCTGTGAGGTTTGGTCGTTACAATGGGTTTATCAAAAAGAAAGGATGGTGTTCTTTATGAGCATTTTGCAAACGACTGAACTAAAAAAATATTATGGCGCAAAACCGAACATTACCAGAGCCTTGGATGGTGTGACCCTCTCCATTGAAAAGGGCGAATTTGTTGCCATCGTAGGAACCTCCGGCAGCGGTAAATCTACACTGCTGAATATGATTGGTGGGTTGGATGTGCCGACCTCTGGCAAGGTTATTGTGGATGGACGTGAACTCTCAACATTGAAAGATGAGCAGCTTACCATCTTCCGTAGGAGAAAGATTGGCTTCATCTTCCAGAACTACAATCTGGTTCCGGTGCTGAATGTCTACGAAAATATCGTGCTGCCTGTGGAGCTGGACGGAAACAAGGTAGACAAGAAGTTTATGAAAGAAGTCGTTCAGATGCTGGGGCTGGAGGATAAGCTGAACAATATGCCCAATAACCTTTCCGGCGGCCAGCAGCAGCGCGTAGCCATTGCCCGCGCTTTGGTGTCAAAGCCTGCAATCGTCCTGGCTGATGAACCGACTGGCAATCTGGACAGCAAGACCAGCGCCGATGTGCTGGGGCTTCTGAAAACCACAAGCCAGAAATTCCATCAGACCCTCGTGATGATTACCCATAACAGTGAGATCGCCCAGCTTGCCGACCGCATCATTCGGATCGAGGATGGTAAGATCGTGCAGTAAAGGGGGGCGGGACTATGAATGACATTTTATTTGGCAACAATAATTCCAAAGTAATTACCAAGCTATCCAAACGCTATTTCAAAAAGAATAAGGTACGCAATCTGGCTGCACTGCTGGCAATTATCCTGACTGCTTTCCTATTTACCTCTATCACTTCCCTGGCGTTCAATATGGCGTCCTCCATCCAGCTCTCTCTGCAAATGCAGAAAGGCAGCAAGGCGGATGGCACTTTAGGATATATGACGGAGGAACAGTACGAGCAGCTTGTAAACAGCGATTTTGTGGAGCAGGCAGGTCACCGGCGCATCATTGGCTATGCAAGCAATACTTCCAGCCATTCCATTGAGATCAATTATGCGGACAGTGTGCAGCAGGAGCTGACCTTCTGTGTGCCTACTCATGGAGCTGCACCGGAGAAAGCGAATGAGATCGCCACCACGGATTTGGCGCTGAAGGCGCTGGGTGTAGAACCAAAGATTGGCGCAGCGGTTCCGCTGGAATTTGAACTGCGGGGGAAAACTTATCATTATGATATGGTGCTTTCCGGCTGGTGGGAAGCAAGCAATGACTCTGTGAGCGTTGCGACTGTTTCAGAGCAGTTTATAAAGGAAAACCCCGATGTGGTCCAGAACACTTATGCGGTAGACCATGAAATGTCCGGCGTTACTTTTTCCGATGTCGTGCTGAAGAATAAAGCAAATGTTCAGCAGCAGTTGAATGAGTTCGTTTACTCCATTGGCGGCAATCCAGAGGATATGGGCGCAGACAATTTCATTCTCGCCTCTGAAAATCAAATGTCCCAGGGAGTGACTTCATCAGAGTCCATCGTGTTTGCTGTTGTATTTATCCTGATGTTTGTCGTGTGCGGATACCTGCTGATCTACAATATCTTTGATATTTCTGTGATGCAGGATGTTCGTCAATACGGCCTGCTGCGGACGATTGGCACTTCCACACGGCAGATCAAGGGCATTGTGAACCGTCAGGCGGTCTGGCTCACGCTGATCGGACTGCCTATTGGTCTGATCGCCGGTTTCTTTGCCGGTTGGGTGCTGCTTCCTATCGTGACAGAGATCATTAACCTTGAATACTCTATGGTGGGTACATCCGTATCGACCTCGCCGCTAATTTTTGTTATCGCCGCTCTCTTTACAATCCTGACCGTGTTTATCAGCACCAGGAAGCCTGCAAAAAAGGCGGCAAAGATTTCTCCTCTGGAGGCGATTCGCTACACCGAGCAGAACGCCTATAAAAAGAGAAGTGCCAAGCGAACCAATGGGGTAAAGCTGTCCCGTATGGCCTTTTCCAACCTGGGCCGCAATCGTCGGCGTTCAGCGTTCATCATTATTTCCCTGCTTCTGTGCATCGTCCTGTTTAACTCTATCATCATTGTGACGCAAAGCCTTGATGAAGAAAAGTGGGTAAACCGTGTCACCAGAACAGATTTTAATGTCTATAACTCAGCCGCATTTAATGTAATGGAAAGCGTTCAGCACCATAAAGATACGCTCTCACAACAGGCGGTGGATCTGATTGCCGGACAGCCCGGAGTTGAGGATGAACGCTATCTCTACCGAAATACAAAAGACGATAGAAATGTATTGGTTGACTATGGGTTTGAAGATTTAAGCGGCATAGAGCTGTTTCATGAGGAAGAAGGCGTCGTAAATCAAAGCTATCAGGGATATAGCCTGTACACAAGTTCTGATACCGAAAGGCGCTATTTTGGCAATGTGATGGGAGCCTCCGAAAATTTCTGGGCTGATATGCGTATTTTTGAAGGCGAAAAAGATGCCGAAACCTTAACGCAGAAAATGGCTACCGGAGAATATGTCATTATTGGCTGCCCCATGGACAAACTGACAGAGGAACCAAGGAACACTCCGCTGACCGATCAGTTACAGGTTGGAGAGAGCATTTCCTTCTACAAGGATGGGGAACTGGTCAAAACCAGCACTATCCTTGCAAAAGCGATCCTCGTGGGAACGGAAACCGAAACGCCGACAGGCACCACCGCCCAGGCGCACATCGCCGCTGATGCTCCTTTTGTGTATCTGCCGGACACTGTATTTAAGGAAATCTATGACGCTCCCACGCTGCTGACTTATGGATTCAATGTGGATGAAGCCTTGCAGCCGCAGATGGAAGAATTTTTGAGCAGCTATGTGAGTGAAAATACTTCGGTTGCCTATACTTCCACCAAGCTGTTGAAAGAGCAGCTTGATTCGGTCCGCAGCATGATCTTGGTTATCGGCGGTCTGATTGGTTGCATCATGGCCTTTGCAGGACTGATTAACTTTGCCAACATGATTATTACCAACATCATCACCCGCCGCCATGAGTTTGCTACCATGCAGAGCATCGGTATGACCGTCAAGCAGCTTCGCCGCTTGACGGTCTATGAGGGCATCTACTATGCCGTAGGTGCGGACATTATCGGCGGAGCAGTCGCAGCGATCCTGGCAGTCACAGTGCTAAAGAGCGCATTGAATAGCCCTTCCATGTGGTTCTTTACTCTGAATATTACATTGGTTCCGGTTCTGGTCATTGGTGTGCTTTATCTGCTGCTGGCTGTGGTTATTCCGCTGATCGTTCTCCATTTCTTTAACAAGGGAACTGTGGTGGAGCGGCTGAGGACTTCGGAGTAACGACAGAGATTGCTACAATAGATAATCATAAACCTATTGAAAGCCGGGAGGAGGCATTTCCTCTCGGCTTTCCTCATAAAATTTGAAATCTCACAGATTGGTGAGATTTCAGCTTGTTATTTTGTCGAAATGGAGTATGTCCGTGACATTTCTGTGAGGATTGCCTGTTAAGATAAAAGAAAAGTGAAAAAGTTGCCGCACGATGGCAAAAGAAAAAAAGCCATCGTACAGCGACTATATTGTTATGCACTTTGCAACGGTGGCTTTGAAAAAATCAGAGCCGCCGTTTCCTTTCGTCTATCTAAAATGAACGACGACCCTACACCCTGTAATCTGGTACGGCGGCACATAGGAGGATGCCGCCGTGTCAATTTTTGTCATTCACAATAGCCATGAGTTACACCAGCTAAAAAAAGTCTTGCCCCTCCTCCGGGGGAGTATGACTATCTATCAGTATTATCGTTCCATCTAAATCAGCAGAATAGTAGGTATTTTTGTTGCGCCGATTTCCCGTTATGGGGAGTTGGCGTTTTTTGCTGTCGATTTTTCGGGAAGGCGTGCGAAGTATGTCGCTGTCGATCCCCGCCTCATTTCTATTCACTCGTCAACCGCCCGTGAATCGAAATGGAGGTACATAATGAAGAAAGTCAATCTCCGGGAATTGTATCCCGATGTTTATAAAACCGATCACTTTGTAGAAGTAACAGAAGATGTGCTGGAGACGATTCGTTCTGCTGAGCGTGCAGAAGCTACTTATGACCGGAGGATGTATCGCTATAAGGCGCACTACTCCTTGGACTGCGACAACGGCATTGAAAATGAGATCCTGCTGAAGCCCCAGGCGCCGGAAATGCTTCTGGAAGAAAAGCAGCTGCGGGAGCAGCTCTATGCCGCTGTGATGAAGCTGCCGGAGAAACAGGCAAAGCGAATTTATGCCCGATACTATCTGGGAATGACGGTAAATGAAATTGCCGAAGTAGAAGGTGTAGACCCAAGCCGTGTCCGAGACAGTATCCGCCGTGGATTAAAGCAGCTTGGAAAATATTTTTGATAAAATTTCATTTGATGCGCCTGTTTTTTGCCTTTTTTGTCAGTGTTAATAAGAAGGACAAGTTTTTCTCCTTCATCAGTACATTGACAATCGAATAGACAGCACAACAGGTACATAACCCATGTACGAGCGAATATGAAACGCCGCGAAGATGGAGCAGTCAGGGAGGTGATGAAAAGACTGCTTCGGAGCGATCTACGATTTCATAAAACGGATTGTGGCAGATTCGGCGCGATGACTGCATGGGGGCTTAAAGATACTTCCTCACGGCCCGCCAAAGACTTGGGGGGAACCCTGCGGCACACGATACGAACGATGCTGCGGAGTTATGACAGCCGCGCCAGCGGAGACCTGTTGTGTTCCCATCGTCAGGGGGCGTGGCAAATGTGATGAAAGCTGAGTTATATAAATAGGAAGCGTTTGCAGCTTCCTGTTCAAAATCAGATACCATGCGCTGGCAGTTTCGGCTGCCAGCGTATTCATGTGGCTTTGAACAAACACGATGACAAACTTGACAGATTGGAGGAAATATGCTTTATGGAAAAACTTATTACACGAAAAGAAGCAGCAGAAATTTTAGGTATCAGCATTGCAACGCTGGACGCGGCCCGTAACAATGGTCTTATTTCTTATGTGCAATATGTGCAGAATGGCTGTGTGTACTTTACTTCAGCGGGCCTTCAGGAGTATATCGCAAAATGCACCCACAGAGCAAAGCCAGCAGAAAAGAACGCAACTTATCGTAAACCTCGCAGAGCTGGAGTGTGAGCCGGTCCGTATCCTTGTCGAAATCATAATGGTCTGATAAAACATAGATACAGCGCTGGAGTCTATTCTTAGGAGGTGACGGAATTGGCAAAAAGAAAAAGAGCAATTCCACAATACGGTACAGTTACGCTTAACGGCATAGATTATTATAGAACGCGGGTTCAGAACGCAGATGGAAAACTGGTGGCCCTTTATGCGAGAACACCGGAAGAATTATATGATAAAGAGTTGGGAGCATTAGAGCAGATCGACAACGATACATTCTGTCGGAAATCCCCGACGGTTGCAGACTACTGTGAAAAATGGCTTTTGATGCAGTCGGTTCATGTGAGGGCAACCACGCTGATAGATTATACCTCAAAGGTCAGACGGCACATTATAAAAGAACTGGGACAGATGCGGATGGCAGATGTGACACTGGATGACATTCAGCTTGCACTTGTTCCTGTTTCCGAGAAGTCCGCTTCGGTATATAAGTCAGTGGTTATCCTGTATAAATCCATTTTCCGTGCAGCAAAGGAAAGTAAGATTATTGATAACAACCCAACGATTTACCTTACAGCCAAAGGTGGAGGCGTTCCGCAGAAGGACAAAGCTGCATTGACGGATGAACAGGCCGCCAGACTGCTGGATGCCATTCAGGGACTTCCGCCGTATGTATTTGTCATGTTAGGGCTGTATGCAGGATTGCGGCGAGAAGAAATTCTTGCCCTAAAATGGGATTCTGTATATCTGGATGTGGATTGCCCTTATTTAACGGTACGCAGGGCATGGCACACGGAAAATAACAGACCGGTGATTCTGGATGAGCTGAAAACGAAAGCCGCGCATCGAAATATTCCGTTGCCGGTTTGCCTGGCGGACTGTCTGAAAGAGACAAAAGCTAATTCACAGTCAGAATATGTAGTGTCGAACAGAGACGGTGATCCGTTATCCTATACGCAGTTCAAGCGGCTCTGGCAGTATATTGTGACCCGAACTGTCAAGGAGCGTTTCTATTATCGCTACGAGGATGGAAAGCGTGTAAAGCACACGGTTACGCCGGTCCTCGGTGAAAAGGCAGCACATAACGGAAAAGTGATTTACAGCTTAGATTTTGAAGTGACGCCGCACCAGCTGCGGCATACATACATTACGAATCTGATTCATTCGTCCGTAGACCCGAAAACGGTTCAATACCTGGCGGGACATGAGAGCAGTAAAATTACGATGGACATTTACGCAAAGGTCAAATACAACAGACCGGATGAGCTGGTAAGAACAATGGGTGGTGCATTTGCCCAGTGGGATGCAGCACAGGCATAACATTATAAAAGCAGGAAACAACGCAGGAGCGAGGCAAGGATGTCTCGCTCTTTGTTTTTCATAATCCGTATCTTTGATTAAGTTAGTGCTTTCTGATAAAAAGAAGGTGTGAATTTAAGAACACTCATTATCAGGAAAGGAAGATTTGTATGGCTAAGAAAAAACAAAGCGTTCCAGAGTACGGAACGGTTACAAGAAAAGGAACACTGTATTACAGAACCAGAATTACAGATGCCGATGGAAAGCAGGTCAGCTTATATGCGACCACCTGTGAAGAATTATATGAAAAGCAGTTGGAAGGCCGGAGACAGGTGGAGGAAATCATCTTTCGCCGGAAGCATCCGACGGTTGCCGAGTATTGTGAGAAATGGCTGCTGATGCAGTCAGCAAAGGTGTCTACGGCCACTATAAAAGGATACAGACAGAATATGAAGAATTATGTCATCAACTCTCTGGGAGATATGTATATGGAGGAAGTGACTGCGGATGATATTCGTCTGGCGCTTGTTCCGCTGTCTCAAAAATCGAAAGGACTGTATGATACGGTAAATATGCTGATTAAGTGTGTGTTTTATTCGGCAGAGCGCAGTCAGCTGATAACCGATAATCCGTGTGTAGGAATTTCAGCAAAGGGCGGAAAAGCATCGAAAAAGAAAGATGCCTTAACAGATCAACAGGTTGCGGTTCTGTTGGATACGGTGAAAGAGCTTCCGCCATATCTTTTTATTATGATTGGTTTGTATTCCGGCTTGCGTCGGGAAGAAATTCTTGCATTGCAATGGGATTGTGTATTCCTGGATGAATCCACACCATACATTTCCGTGAGACGTGCATGGCGCGCGGAGCATAACAGGCCGGTGATTTCTACCGTTCTAAAGACAAAAGCAGCTAAAAGGGACATTCCCATTCCGAAGTGCCTGGTGGACTGCCTGCGGGAAGCAAAAGCCAATTCCATATCGGAGTATGTGATTGCGGACAGTGAGGGACAGCCGCTTTCCTATTCTCAGTTTACGAGAGTTTGGCAGTATGTAGTTGTTCGTTCTGCGAAAGAGAGAACTTACTATAAATATGTGAATGGACAGAGCATCAAATATACCGTCAAGCCGACATTAGGAACAACGCAGAGGAACAATCCCAAGATTCGCTATACCCTGAATTTCGATGTAACACCGCACTTGTTGCGGCATACCTACATCACGAATCTGCTCTATGCGGGCGTTGACCCTAAGACAGTTCAGTACCTGGCAGGGCATGAGAATAGTAAGACAACTATGGACATTTACGCGAGGGTCAAGTATAATAAACCAGAGGAACTTTTCGAGGTAGTGAATGATGCTTTGAACCAGGAGAATTTCGATGAAAAATCACCGATTTCCATGGTTAAGGAATAGGACAACCGACAACAGAAAATGCGAAAAAGCCCGTAATATCAAGGAAAAACGCACCATAGAGATGTTTAGTACGGTCTTAAAGCAGCTCGTAGAGCACCACAGTTCTCAAAGAGATAATCTTTGTTATACTCGCTTTTTACAGCCTTTGCAGTTTGCAGAGGCTGTTTTCTTTTGCCCCACAGTGGTATCCTCACAGCTTAGCTGTTGCGGTAAAAGCTAAAAACAGTCCACCGGACTGTTTTCTTTACGCTTTCACAGTTCTCAAAGAGATAATCTTTGTTATACTCGCTTTTTACAGCCTTTGCAGT
>ENA-OPCE01001418-OPCE01001418.1-human-gut-metagenome-genome-assembly--contig:-NODE-1418-length-15089-cov-3.384728_pt1 | contig 15089 bp, 14 predicted proteins | sample MGYA00241247_ERZ501474 | MGnify/ENA primary metagenome ERZ501474 (study PRJEB25962, sample SAMEA2042572) | human gut metagenome | biome: human gut; feature: human-associated habitat; material: faeces... | reverse complement strand
CTTTGGCTCGGTTTTCCGGTGCGAACCGGGCCGTTTCGCCGTAACGGATACGGTATTTCCGTGCCGGAACGGCCGGCCGATGTTGTTCCCGGCTCGTATCATGTCGTTCCGGCCGGGGTGTGCCTTATCCGTATGACCGTCGGGTGCGGTTCCGGGATGATCGACCGGCAGGTATTTCCCGAGCGTCTTGTCGGCATGGAATGTTTTGGCCGGTCGTATTTCCGTCGGTTGCTTTTCCTGCGGACTGCTACCGTATGCTTGTTGGAAAGTGCCTGCCGGGAAAGCGAAAAGCAAAAAATGGCCGGCGAACCGATAAAAAAAAGAATAGATTTTTTTCTATTCACATTTTACGCTATTTTTGCATCGTTTTTTACTCTTTACCCTATTCCCGCTTATAAATCGCATGATTCCCGCGCTTTTTATAAGCATTTTTGATTTGTCAAAAACGGTTGATGCTATGGATTTGACGTTATTTCTGGTCGTTATCTTGACGGCCGTGTTTCTGGTCGTAGCGGCTTGGGGGCTCGACTACCTGCTCTCGCCCCGGTCCTTCAACGGGCAGAAAGGGGAGGCCTACGAATGCGGCATACCGACGCGGGGCAAGTCGTGGATGCAGTTCAAGGTCGGCTACTACCTGTTCGCGATCCTGTTCCTGATTTTCGATGTCGAGGCGATGTTCATGTTTCCGTGGGCGGTGATCGTCCGCGAAGTCGGCGTCGCAGGACTGTTCAACATTCTGTTCTTTATGCTGATTCTGGTTCTGGGATTGGCTTACGCATGGAAGAAAGGAGCTTTGGAATGGAAATAAAGGGAGTCAACATCAAATCGATGAAATACGATGCGTTCAATGACAATGAATACATCGAGGAGTTGCGCGCCAACGGCGTGAATGTCGTGGTCGGCAAGCTCGATCAGTTGATCAACTGGGGACGCAGTAACTCGCTGTGGCCGCTTACTTTCGCTACGAGCTGCTGCGGCATCGAATTCATGGCCGTCGGAGCCGCCCGCTACGACTTCGCCCGGTTCGGGTTCGAGGTGACGCGGGCCAGCCCGCGTCAGGCCGACGTGATCGTCGTGGCCGGGACGATCGTGCACAAGATGGCTCCGGTGCTCAAACGCCTTTACGATCAGATGGCCGGGCCGAAGTACGTGATCGCGATGCTTGCGCCATTTCCGGCGGGCCGTTCAAAAAGTCGTACCATGTGTTGCAAGGGGTCGAGCAGATCATTCCCGTCGACGTGTACGTGCCGGGGTGCCCCCCGCGTCCGGAGGCTTTGCTCTACGGCATGATGCAGTTGCAGCGCAAGGTGAAAGCCGAGCATTTCTTCGGCGGCGTGAACAGAAAGGAGAAAAAAGTAACCGCAGACAATGATGCAACCCATGAATAACATAAGAGAGATATTGGCGTCCAAGGCGCCGTCGGCCGAGTTTTCCGAGAGCGAGCCGCTGACGGTGACCGATCCCAACATGACCCGCTTCCTTATGAACCTCGACGAGGCCGTAGACCTTGTCCAGTTCGCATTTGAGAACGCGAATCCCGGCGACCTTTTCGTACAGAAGGCCCCTGCTTCCACCATCGGTGATCTTGCCGAGGCTGTCCAGGAGGTCTTTGGTCGCGTGGGCACCAAGGTTATCGGTACTCGCCATGGCGAGAAGCTCTATGAGACACTCATGACCTGCGAGGAGCGCCTGCGCGCCGAGGACATGGGCAACTACTATCGCGTTGCCTGCGACTCGCGCGACCTCAACTATGACAGCTTCTTCGTTGAGGGCGATGTAAAGACCCAGGCTGACGAGGCCTACACATCTCACAATACCGAGCGCCTTGATATCGCCGGCACCGTGGAGAAGATCAAGACCGCCGAGTACGTGCAGCTGGCGCTCGAGGGTCGCGAGCACGAGGCGATTCAGTAATGCGGGTTCTTGTTACTGGCGCCAAGGGGTTTGTTGGTCGTAACCTTTGCGAGGCCCTCAAGGCTATTCGTGACGGAAAGGACCGTCGCGAGCGCTTTCAGGCCCTCTTGCCTCTTGAGGTCATGGAGTGTGACATCGAGACCACGGCGGACGATCTGGATGAGATGTGCGCAAAGGCGGACTACGTGTTCAACCTTGCTGGCGTGAATAGGCCTCAGGACCCCGCTGAATTCATGGCGGGCAACTTTGGCTTCGCAAGTGACCTCCTTGCCGCATTGGAGCGTCATGGCAATATGTGCCCCGTCATGCTTTCCAGCTCTGCGCAGGCCAGCCTTGTTGGTCGCTATGCCGGATCTGCGTACGGTGAGTCCAAGCTGGCGGGGGAGGGGCTCTTCCGTGAGTATTCCGAGCGTACGGGTTCCCCGGTGCTGATTTATCGCTTCCCCAATCTGTACGGCAAATGGTGCCGGCCGCGCTATAACTCTGCTGTTGCGACGTTTTGCGACGCCATTGCAAACGGCGGCGAGTACACGGTGAACGATCCTTCTGTTGAGCTTGAGCTTCTTTACATTGATGATTTGGTTGCTGAGATGCTTTCCGCCCTGCTGGGCGCAGAGCATCGCTGCGGCTATGACGGCTTGGACGAGATCGAGGGTGACGATTTCTGCTCGTGCCATCCTACTGATCATGTGACGCTGGGCGAGATCGTATCCCTGCTTGAATCGTTCAAGGCGAGCCGCGACGATCTTATGGTTCCGAGCCTTGCTGACGACTCCTTTTCCAAGAAGCTATGGAGCACGTTTGAAAGCTATTATGTCGAGGGTTCCCGCGCGTATCCGCTGAAGGCCAACTGCGATGATCGCGGCTCTTTCACCGAGTTCCTGCGCACGCCCGAGCGCGGTCAGGTCTCCATCAATGTCTCTAAGCCTGGCATCACCAAGGGTAACCACTGGCACCACTCCAAGTGGGAGCGGTTCCTGGTAGTATCTGGCGAGGCGTCGATTCGTCTGCGCTGCGTTGGCCTTGATGTCGATGGCAAGCCGTTCCCTGTAGATGAGTATCGTGTGAGCGGTGAGAATCCGATGGTCGTCGAGATGGCGCCCGGGACGACACATTGTATCGAGAACCTTTCTGATACTAAGGATCTCGTGACGGTTATGTGGGCCAATGAGCCGTTTGATCCTGGCAATCCAGATACGTATTACGAGGAAGTGTAACCGTGACGGTGTATGCACACATCAATAGCGTGCCTCATGGGTCGACCGGACGAATCATGATGAAGGAGCATCATGAGCTGCTCGATGCAGGTCATAAATCATTTGCTTTTTGGGGTCGAGGACGCGCGGCGGAAACGCTCAATGAGATGAAGTTCTGCACCGATGTGGAAGTAAGGCTTGATGCGCTCCAGACGAGATTTGACGGTAGAGCGGGGTTTCATAGTTGTATGGCAACCAGGCGACTGTTGAAGCGTTTAAACGAAATTAAGCCCGATGTAGTGCATCTGCACAACTTGCATGGATATTACCTGAACATAGAGATGCTATTTGAGTGGCTTTCGGTGAATGAATGCGATGTTGAGTGGACTTTGCATGATTGCTGGGCATTTACCGGGCACTGTGCGTATTTTACGTACGCACAGTGCACCCAATGGCAATCGCAATGCGCCTCTACAATGAAATGCACGCAACTCGATACTTATCCCAAAACATTCTCAAAAAAGGGCTGTCCGTGGAACTTTGCTCAGAAGAAGCGCTTGTTTAATCTATTGCCTGCCGAGCGCATGAAGTTGATAACGCCATCGCAATGGCTCGCAGATTTACTGGCTGATAGCTTTCTCTTTAAGTATCCCGTAGAGGTTCGTCATAACGCCATCAACACAGACGTGTTCAAGCCTTCCGCAAGCAACGTTCGTGAACGCTGCGGAATTGGTGACAGATTCATGATTCTTGGAGTTGCGAACCCTTGGAACGATCGAAAAGGACTGGATGACTTCATCAGGCTTTCGGGTGATCTGGATGCGAATTCCTACGCCATTGTGTTAGTCGGTCTATCTTTGAAGCAGATACGATCCATGCCTGCCGGAATAATAGGCCTACCGAAAACAAGTTCGCCAGAGGAGCTTGCTCATTTGTATAGCGCTGCAAATGTATTCTTTAATCCAACTCGGGAAGATAACTATCCAACCGTTAATCTTGAGGCCGAAGCATGCGGTACGCCCGTTGTGACATACGATGTGGGCGGTTCTCCAGAGACCATTTCTCGATCAACATCTGTTTGCGTCAGTGGTTATCAAGATGCGTTGTCTGCCATCATGGGGCTGAATCGTGAGCGCGTTCTCTGAAATATGGGTTTCTTTGTCAATTGGACAATAACGGATATCTCAACGTGGTCACTGTTTCCTGTTCTATTGTTCGCCAAAGAAATATTAGGTTAAAGCACACATCAGTCTGGTATAGATGGGGGGCTTCGTATGAAGATTGTGCAAATTGAGGATTTTTTTCATCCCGACGCTGGTTATCAAATCAACGTTCTGTCAAAAGTTTTAGTCGAGCACGGTCATGACGTGACCGTGGTATGTGCGAGCAATCTCGACATATTTCCAGAGTCTCTTACTTCTTTTTTTGGAGTCGACGACATCGAGTCAAGAGATGCGGAATTCACTCGCAGGCATGGAGTCAAGATTCATCGTGTTGAAGCGACCGGCTATTATAGTGGCCGCACGTTTTATTCCGGTCGACTTTTTCGTGAAATTGATTCGCTGAATCCTGACATCCTTTTTGTGCATGGAAACGATACTATTCCGGGCATGAGATATACGATGAGGGCGCGGCAGATGTCGTATCCATTGATTATGGACAGTCATATGTTGTCTGTTGCTACAAAAAATCCGCTTTCGGGTATTTATCATGCCATTTATCGTCAGGTATTTGCGCGTAGGATTAATCATGATGACTTGACAGTAATTCGCGTGCAGGATGATCCCTATGTGATAGATGAACTTGGAGTTAAAGAGTCCAATGCGCCGTACATTGGATTTGGAACGGATACTGGTTTATTTCATCCGAGTTCTGAGGTTCGCATACTTGAGCGCAGGAAACTTGGGATTGCCGAAGAAGATACCGTCGTTCTCTATGCTGGAAAGCTGGACGAGTCTAAAGGCGGTACTTTGCTAGCGACTGCAATTATGGAATCATTTGATGACGATTCGCTTGTGTTTGTAATAGCAGGTAATCCTTCTGGGCCGAAAGCAGGTGAACTTGTCGACATGCTTTCGAAAAGTAAAAATAGAGTAATTACGCTACCGACCCATAAATATCCTGAGTTACCTGCTTTGTATCAGATGGCTGATGTCGCGGTTTATCCGGCGCAGTGTAGCCTTAGTTTTTATGACGTTCAAGCCTCAGGACTTCCTGTAATTGTCGATGATGGTACCCAAGTAAATACTGACCGCGTTTCTCATGGCAACGGACTTCAATTCCAGTGTGGTTCGGCGGTTGATTTGAGGCGTTGTATTTCTGCGTATTCTCAGCTCGATGTCTTTGCCCGTGAAAAAATGAAAAATGCGGCGCTGGCATATATCGGTAATGGGTTTTCGTATGACGATGTAGCTAGAAAATACGAAATCTGTTTCGAAAAGACAGTTAACTCTTTCAAGAAGGGAAAGTAAACAATGGTTAATGTTATTGGTCTCGGATATATCGGGCTTCCCACGGCACTCATGATGGCTTCTCACGGAGTTGAGGTTGTTGGCACAGACTATAACCGTGAACTCATCGACACTCTTAATGCTGGGCACACCACTTTTAAAGAAGACGGTTTGGACCAGCTATTTGATGATGCGGTTAAAAGTGGCATTCGATTTAGTACCGAGTATCAAGTTTGCGATACCTACATCGTTTCAGTCCCTACGCCATACGATAAGGTAGATAAGAAAATCGATCCTACTTATGTTGTTGCTGCTACTCGTTCGGTACTGGATGTTGCTCCTGAGAACGCTATTGTTGTTATCGAATCGACTGTCTCTCCTAACACCATTGATCGATATGTGCGCCCCATCATTAAAGAGTGTGGTCGTGAAGATGTGAAGTTGGTCCATGCACCCGAGCGCATTATCCCTGGAAACATGGTTGCTGAACTGCTGCATAACAACCGAACTATTGGCGCGGATGATATTGTAGTGGCGAAGCAGGTGGCGGATCTGTATTCATCGTTCTGCGAAGGGGAGATCGCACTGACGGATATTCGTACGGCCGAAATGACTAAGGTCGTTGAAAATACGTTCCGTGCAGTGAATATTGCCTTCTCTAATGAGCTGGCAAAAATATGCCGTCTGGGTGGGATGAATGTTTCTGAAGTGATTCGCATAGCAAATAAGCACCCGAGGGTTAACATCCTCAATCCTGGTCCCGGAGTCGGCGGTCATTGCATCCCCGTTGATCCGTGGTTTTTGGTCGGAGATTATCCTGAGACAGCTAATTTCATTCGTCTCGCATTGCAGACAAATGCCTCCATGCCCGATTATGTCCTTCATCGAACTTTCGATGTTATGGGGCAGCTTGGGATTGATGATGCCTCCAAGGTTGGCATTTATGGTTTGACCTATAAAGAAGATGTCGACGATGTTAGGGAGTCTCCGACTTTGCAGATGCTGGAATCGATGAATGAGCATCTGTGTGCAGGTAGAATGAAAGTATATGACCCGTGGATTGAGTCGGATGTTGTTTCCGGGCAGGTTCATACTCTTGGCGATTTTCTTGAGGGTATTGAAATCGTTATCGTTATGGTCGGCCACTCTGAGGTTAAAAATAAGCCGGAGGTATTTGGCGACCGCACGATAATTGATCCGCGTGATGTAATGGGAAATGGCTCGAATGTATATAAGCTTTAGGTCTTTTCGAGTTCAATAAGCTGCAGTGGGGTGTATTCGAATGAGGAAAATCATGCTCGTGTTCGGCACTAGGCCCGAAGCGATAAAAATGTGTCCACTCGTTAATGTGTTGCAAGCACGCCCTGAACAGTTTGAGACAGTTGTCTGCGTTACAGGCCAACATAAAGAGATGCTTGAGCAGGTTTTAAGGGTATTTAACGTCAGGCCAGATTATGATCTTGCTGTTATGAAGCCAGGACAGACTTTATTTGATGTCACCTCTGATGTGTTGATGAGATTGAAAAGCGTGCTTGAAATCGAGCAACCTGATTGCGTATTGGTTCATGGAGACACTTCTACTAGTTTTGCCGCTGCTCTTGCCGCGTTTTACCTGCATATTCCCGTTGGGCATGTCGAGGCGGGATTGCGCACTTATGACATATATAGTCCCTGGCCTGAAGAGTTTAATCGTCAGGCGGTTGATATTGTTTCTCACTGGTATTTTGCTCCAACTGAAAACAGCAGGACTAATTTAATATCCGAGGGAAAACCGTCCGATCGGATTTGGGTAACCGGCAATACTGGGATCGACGCTCTGTCTACAACCGTCAAGAACGGATATTCTCATCCTGTGCTAGATTGGGCTTCCGATTCGCGCATGATTTTGATTACCGCACATCGTCGTGAAAACCTCGGCTTGCCAATGCACAATATGTTTCGAGCGATTCGCAGGGTTATGGAAGAGCATCCTGATACAAAGGCTGTGTATCCTATTCATATGAATCCCCTCGTGCGTAAGGCCGCGCATGAAGAATTGGATGGTTTTGATCGGTTGCGCATCATAGAGCCACTTGAGGTCTTTGATTTCCATAATTTCATGGCCAATGCATACTTGATTCTTACCGATTCAGGTGGAATACAAGAGGAAGCCCCCGCGCTGGGTAAGCCTGTTCTTGTAATGAGGGATACCACTGAACGTCCGGAAGGCGTCGATGCTGGAACGCTGAAGCTGGTCGGAACGAGTGAAGATAGAATCTATCGAGAGTTTAAAACCCTGCTTTATGATTCTGATGAGTACGGGAAAATGTCTCAAGCTTCAAATCCTTATGGTGATGGACATGCTAGTGAGAGAATTGCAAACGTTTTGAGTGATTATGATGCCAATTAGAGTCCTCAATGTTATTGATAATTTGGACCAAGGTGGCGTACAGCGGTACCTGCTAAATTATCTTGAGAATATGGATCGAACGAAAGTCATCTTTGATTTCGTTGTTCAGACAGATAACGTCGGCTCTCTTGAGGAGCGTGTTCTTCAGCTTGGATCCAGGATCTTTAGAGCTCCGTCGTTTCTAAAGGATCGTAGAGGTTTCAAAAACTCTTTGTGCAGGATAATTACAGAGGGGCGCTACACGATTGTTGAAGCGCATCAAAATCATAGATGCTTGCTTCCGTTGGACATTGCAAGGCGGTGTGGGGTCAAAAATCGAATCGCCCATTCTCACAGCTCTTATCCAGCGTCGTCGGTTGCCAAACAAGCGTATCGATGCCTTTTCAAGATTCGAATTAGGTATGTTGCTACTCACTATTGGGGTTGTAGCTCACTTGCCAACGAATGGTTGTACGGGAAAGCTCTTCTTCCAAAAACCCGAATTATACCAAACGCTATAAACATGGGTCGTTTTAGTTACTCGGAAGGTGCTCGCTTGTCGGTTCGAGAGGCTTACGGCATTCAGGGGCTTTGCTTAGGGCATGTTGGAGCTGGTGGAGAGGCCAAAAACTATCCATTTATTATCGATTGCTTTAGAGAATTGAAGCAATTGGACAGATTTGCAAAGCTTCTGTTAGTTGGGTGCGATGAATCTGTCGTTTTGGACATTCTCGATGCGGGCGATCCTCTGCTTGGCGACATTGTTGCAACCGGTAAAGTTGGTGATCCGGAAAGGCTGATGAACGCCATGGATGCCTTTATACTTCCGTCTCATTATGAAGGCATGCCAATTGTAGTTATTGAGGCCCAGGCAAACGGTCTCCGGCCGATTGTGAATCGCGATGCAATTTCTAAAGAAGTTGATCTTTCTGGGATTGTGCGATTCATGTCGCTTGACGTTGGGTCTAAGGAATGGGCTCAGGAGATCGTTCGCCAGGCCGCGTCTGGTCGAATTTGCGAACTCGACTGGGTTCGAAATTCTTCTTTTAATATTCAAAGAGCGGCGTCCGATCTTCAGGCGCTTTATGAATCTATGTAGGAGGTGCAATTTGAAAAGCACTCTTATCGTTTTGAACTACCAGCGCGAGATCCCGCCGTTCATGCAGACGCAGTTATTTCTTGCTTCAGGTTATTTTGAAAATATTATTTACGTAACTCGTGATTTGGAAAAGACGTGTCCTTTAATTGAATCTCTGCCGAATGTTGAAGTGTTAAATGCTGGCAACTGCCGAAGCTCCGTTACGGCTGTTCGGTCGATTGGGGGCAGTTTGCTTAATGGCGGTATTTCGACCATTTTCAATTCTGCTAGGCAGGGAAGACTTTCCCTCGCATTTGTTAAAAAACAATTAGTTTACGATTGCGCTTCTTGGCTACTTTATAAAACGGCTTCAAGGGCTATTGACCGGTATGGCGAAGAAAATTGCACTGTCTTATCAGCATGGTTTATGGCGGAGGCTTATGCGGCAGTATTGTTAAAAAAACGATATCCTGGGTTGAGAACATCATCGTTTGCGCATTCTTTCGAAGTTCAAGTTGATAGGGACCCTGATCTCGATCTTAGACACCTGCGTGATAGGCACAGGTATATTGACGATATCTTTTTTATATCCGGCAAGGTTTTGAGTGAGTATCAGAGTTCCTATCTCCTGCCCATGGGAATCGACCAAGGTAATATTCACACTTATTACCTTGGATGTATCAACGATGGAGTTGGTTCAAGGTGCTCTTCTGATGGCCGTACAAGAATACTAACTTGTTCAAGTGTCAATTCGATAAAGCGCTTGCCTTTGCTTGTTGATGCGCTTGCGCTTATTCCTGAAGAATTGCAACCTTCTGTTGTGTGGTCTCATATGGGGTCAGGACCTGATTTCGATGCTCTTAAGAAGTATGCTCAGACCGTTCTGGGCGATTGCATGGAATGGAATCTGTTGGGGCAAAAGAGCAACTCAGAAGTGATGGATTATTATACGCAAGAGCCTGTTGACCTATTTATCAATATAAGCAGCATGGAGGGCTTGCCTGTTTCGATTATGGAGAGCTTGTCTTACGGTGTTCCGGTCATTGCGACTAATGTCGGTGGTACGTCTGAGCTTGTTCGAGATGGCCAAACAGGCTATTTGCTAAGTCCTAAGTTGACGGCAGCCAATCTTGCCGATGCGATTGTCGATTTTATTCGAATGGGCTCTCGGGCTAAAGCTGAGATGAAATCTGAATGCCGGATGTTGTGGCACGAGTCTTTTGATGCGCGCGAAAATGCCGCTTCCTTGTATTCCAATTTAATGGAGGATTGACTTGTTTGACGCAATTGCGAGAGGAACACGTCGTTTTGATCCAAAAAGTTCGAGCTTCAGCAAGTTTGAGCTGTTTTTGTGTTCGAGCCTTCTTTTTGTCGCGCCGTTTGAGGCGTATCTTGTATCGCTAGTTGGCGGTATCGTTAAGTACGTCCTGTTGTTCGCCATTCTGTATGTCTTATATAAAGACTGTTATCATTCCAGAAAGTTATACTTCAACTGGTATATTGTGGCTTTCCTGGCTTGGTTTGTGATCAAAACTACTTCCATTTTGTGGACCAGCAACCTTGCAATTCCCAAATTACATCTTGCTTCACAAATTGGTATGGTTGGGTTTTTCTTTGCGCTGAATTCAATTGAAATTGATCAGCGTTCAAGGGATAAGATTCTTCTATCGATGTACGCAGGCAGCCTGTTGTTTTGCGGCCTTTCATTATTTTTAATGAAGCCTTATGCACTGTACACGCAGAGATTTGTTCTCACTATTATGGGCGTTCAGATGGATCCGAACAATGCTGGTGCTATTGCATTGCCTTCTTTTGCGTTGAGCATGTATTGGATGGTTCAAAAACGAGGTGTCATTAAGAGGCTATTTTATGCTTCGTCTCTCCTCATGAGCTCCTATGTCATTCTGATGACGGGTTCTAGGGGATCTATGCTGGGGATGGCGGCTATCGTTTTGCTACTTGTACTCACTTCTAGAGACATTAGTCTCTCCAAGAAGGCCTTAATGGTCGCCGTACTGTTTCTTGGGTTGCTTGCAGTGCTTAGCATCACGCCTATCGATACGCTTAATCGACTGTTCGGTGACTACGGCGACGGTAGCGGCCGCTCTGAGCTCTGGCAATCCGTTTGGAACGCTTTCCTGGCCCATCCGTTGCTTGGTGTTGGATGGGGCGGAGTTGCCGACATTATCAATATGGCCACCCATAATACATTTTTATCCATGTTGGCAGAGCAGGGTATCTTAGGATTCTTGTTCTTTGCTTTTCCTATCGCATTTGTTTTTATTGTTTCGATTAAAAACAAATCGACTATAACTATGCTGCTCCTTGCATCTGCGTTGTTTCCGGCTCTAACTATTGACGCCATTAATAAAAGGTTCCTTTGGTATGGAATCACGGTCGCTTTCATGGTTTTTCGAGGAGAGGTCTCATCTCGGGACTCCAGCTTTAGTTGTAAAGCGGGTGAAAGGCGAGAAGCTGTATCATCTCAACGTCCATTAGGTTCAGTTTGAAGTTGGGGGTGGTTTGATGAAACATAGGACTGGGGCCGCAATTGATTCTCTGCTTCTGTCTCTTGTTAAGGTGATTACCACTTCGGTAGGAATAGTCAGCACCATGGTTCTGTCGAGGACGTTGTCGCTGGCTGATTACGGGACTTATGCTCAAGGGAATCTGGTGATCTCCCTTGCAACATCAATGACGGTTCTTGGCTTGACTGATGCAAGTAATTATTTCTTTAATCGACCTGAATACGGCCACAAGTATGTTTCGAATATTTTATTAATTGAGTCTGCTACAGGCCTGGCTGCTGCTTTTGCTCTGGTTTTTTGTCGGGGCTGGATCGGCGATTACTTTAATAACGGCAGCATTGTCCCAATAGTTTTGTTTATTGCTTTCAGGCCCATGACAAACAACCTTTTGGCGACATTGCAGGTTTTGATAGTGTCGCTTGGTAAAAGCAGGCTTCTTGCAATACGCAATCTTTTGATTTCTGTTTTAAAAATCGGTGTAGTATGCGCTGTCGGGTTTGTTTACAAGAGCATTTCCCTTATTTTCCTTGCGTTCGTCGTAATGGATCTGGTTAATATTGCTTGGTTTTATGCCGTATACAGAAATGCGGGCGGACGTATGTCTGTTCGTGACTTTGATTTATCTGCGATTAAGCAGATTTTGCTGTTCTGTGTGCCTATGGCTGTTTCGCTTGTCGCCTCGTCTTATACGAGGGAGATGTCAAAGCTTGTTGTAGGAGCACTGGAAAACACTGAAAACTATGCGGTATTTGCCAATTGTTCAGCTCAGCTGCCTCTCGATTTGTTTTCCGCGTCATTCATGACTGTCCTTATGCCCATTTTGACACGGAGAATTGGCTCTGGGATGCTTGGTGATGCCGGTACAGTCTATTCTCTCTACATTAAATCTGGCTGTCTTCTTGTGTGGCCCCTTGCAGCGTGCCTTGCGATTGTTTCACCGGAGGCTGTGAGAGTGCTGTATGGAGAGAAGTATATTGCTGGCACTCCCGTGTTTGTCCTGTATTTGATCACGTGTGGCACAACCTTTCTCTCATCTACATTGGTGTTAACGGCAAGCGGTAATACGAGGAAGGTGCTCGCCGTTTCAATTTCTTCGCTGATTCTGAGTGGTGTGGCCAGCCTTTTAGGTGAGATTGTGTTGGGGTATGTTGGGGCGGCTGCAGGTGCAGTGTCAATCAATTTCCTAACAGCATTGGTAATGCTAACTTTAAGTGCTAAGTCACTGAAATTATCTGTTGCTTCGGTATTTCCGCCTAGGCTGTTCATTAAGCTTGCCGCGGTTATGATCGTGGCTGCTGTTCCGTCCCTTCTGACTAAATATGTCTTTGCTGCTTCAGGTGTCAACACATTTCTTGTTATGTTGGTGCCGGCAATTGCGTTTATGATTTTGTTTGTATTTATTGAAAGGAGAGATATGAAAGACCTGCTCTCCTCAATCAATGCTTTGAAATAGCACGTTGGTATTATTGCAAGTTAAACAATGCGACTCGAATTGAAGCCTTGATAATTGGGGTTGTTTAGATATGAATAGCATTCTTAGGGCAGTATTGCATTTGAAAAGTTCAATTAAAGAGAGATATAAGCTGAGGCAGTTTCGCAAAATTGCCAGCTGTGGCATCGGATTGCGCGTGGCTTCTCAATCGGGGATTGATTGCGAGCCCGGGTCCAGTATTGTTGTTGGCGATAATTGCGATCTTGGTTGTCGTCTGTCTGCCAAACACGGCGCGAGCATAGTCATTGGAGATAGAACTACTATACGAAGTGGGTTGGTTGGGGCGGCTCGATCAGTCGCGATCGGCAGTGACGTCATTATCTCAAATAGTGTTCATATTTATGATAATAACAATCATCCAACTGATCCGCGTGCCAGGTTAGAGATGACTATGTCTGGCTCATTTTATGGCGAGATGTGGCACTGGGGTAGGTCTAGCTCTGCGCCTGTTGTTATTGAAGATAATGTTTGGATAGGGGAGAGGGTCACCATCTTAAAAGGTGTTCATATTGGGCGCGGTTCAGTTGTAGGCTGCGATTCGGTGGTAACAAAGGACGTGCCGGCCTATGCCATAGCTTGTGGCAATCCGGCACGTGTTGTGAAGGTGTTCTCCGGTTACTCCGAGATGCTTAATGGGAATGATCCGTATGACGACAGGGGGAATAATGCGGTCATATAAAGAGCTGGCTTTTAGAAAGGATGGCAGACTTCGTTTGCTGATTATTGTCGGCACGCGACCTGAAGTCATTCGATTGTCTGAGGTAATTAAGAAATGCCGTAGGCATTTCGACTGCCTCCTTGCCCATACGGGTCAGAACTACGATTACACGCTCAATGGCATCTTCTTCCGGGATCTTGAGCTCGATGATCCCGATGTGTACCTTGATGCCGTGGGTGATGGACTCGGTGAGACCATGGGCAATATCATTGCTCGATCTTATGACCTCATGAAGGAGATCGAGCCTGAGGCCCTGCTCGTCTTGGGCGATACCAATTCCTGTCTCTCTGCTATTGCCGCAAAGCGTCTTCATGTTCCGATCTTCCACATGGAGGCCGGTAATCGCTGCAAAGACGAATGCCTGCCAGAGGAAACAAACCGCCGTATTGTGGACGTCATCTCGGATGTAAACCTTGCTTACTCCGAGCATGCTCGTCGCTACTTGAAAGATACCGGCTTGCCGCCTGAGCGCACCTATGTGACTGGTTCGCCTATGGCTGAGGTCCTGCGCGCCAATCTCAATAAGATTGAGGCTTCCGATATCCATTCTCGCCTCGGCCTTGAGCCCATGAAGTACATGCTGCTTTCTGCGCATCGCGAGGAGAATATCGATACACCCGAGAACTTCGAGAGCCTGTTCGGCGCTATCAACAAGCTCGCCGAGATTTACCAGATGCCGATTCTCTATAGCTGTCATCCACGCAGCCGTAAGCGTCTTGAGGAGACGGGTTTTGAGCTTCACCCGCTCGTTCGCATGCACGAGCCTATGGGCTTCCATGATTACAACTGTCTTCAGTCTAATGCGTTCTGCGTAGTGTCTGACTCGGGCACGTTGCCTGAGGAGAGCTCCTTCTTTGCTTCTGTTGGCAAACCTTTCCCGGCCGTGTGTATCCGCACGTCTACGGAGCGTCCTGAGGCTCTTGACAAGGCATGCTTTACGCTTGCCGGCATTGATGAACGAGGCTTGGTCAATGCCGTTCGCACCGCGGTTGCTCTCGATGAGGAGGGCTCTCTCCCGCAGGCTCCCGTGCCCGATTATGCGGATGAGAATGTTTCTACTAAGGTTGTTAAGATCATTCAGTCCTACACGGGTATTGTCGACAAGATGGTCTGGCGCAAGCGCTAGTTCTTCTGTTATAACAGCGTGATTGATGTTTATGGCGGTTCGCTATCTTGATGGCGGGCCGTCATTTTGCATTCGGGACAGTCGGCTGAATTGATAGCGCCGATCGGTCGGCATATAGATGCGGATTATTAGGTGATAAAGTCAGCCTGGTTAAGATCCGAAAGATGCCAGATTGCAGAGCGGAGTGGAGCGTTGGGTAGTGTCGGAAAAGTTGGTGTA
>ENA-OPCE01001416-OPCE01001416.1-human-gut-metagenome-genome-assembly--contig:-NODE-1416-length-15115-cov-2.766335_pt1 | contig 15115 bp, 6 predicted proteins | sample MGYA00241247_ERZ501474 | MGnify/ENA primary metagenome ERZ501474 (study PRJEB25962, sample SAMEA2042572) | human gut metagenome | biome: human gut; feature: human-associated habitat; material: faeces... | reverse complement strand
CCTTTATATATAATAGGTATAGTGTTGTTTGCCTCTTTTTTTTCGTGCACTGATATGGTGCCGACCAAAGAGGTGCGCCTGATTGATTCATTAAACGGGAAAGCGTATGCTTATCGTTATCGAAGCCTGGATTCTTCTTATAAATATGCCAATGAAGCCTATCGGCAGGTGAATTTCTACAAGTCGGGGAAAGCGGAAGCATCCAACAATCTGGGGTTCTGTGCTTTTATGGCTATGGACTTTGACCGGGCGGAAGCGTTGCATAAGGAAGTATATAAACTGACTAAAAATGAACTCGAACTGTTGATTGCCGACATCGGACTGATGAAAATCTGTCAGCGGACGGCTATGAATAAAGAATTTTATGATTATCGTAATAGTGCGCTCAAGCGCATGAAACGTATTCGTGAAGAGAGTGATTTGTTTGCCGACCGTCACGAGGCGCTACGGCTGGATTATGCATTCACCGAATTTTTCATCGTTTCTTCTATTTATTACTACTATCTACAGCAACGGCAGGAGGCCATCACATCTCTCAACCGGATTCCGGAAGAGGAAGCTTTGACAGATACTAATCAGTTGCTTTATTATCATTATATTAAAGGTTCGGCTTCGTTGGTGGAAGCAACCAAGCCGGAAGACCGGAAAATGCGTGAGTTCGACCAACTCTATATTACCTGGCGGACGGCTGTTCAGACTAATCATCCTTATTTCGAAGGAAATGGTCTGCAAGGATTGGCTAATCTGATGGTTTCACCTAATAATTTCGAACTTTTTCGGACGAGAAGGGGATATGCGCTGGATCAGTTTGGGTTTCCCGTAGATTCGCTTTTGCCTTTGCGAATGGCACAGCGTGCGCTTGAAAAATTTCGTGAGTACAATGATTTGTATCAGATTGCCGGTGCGTATGTGTCTATCGGTAAATATATGAATGAGCACGGACGTTATACGGAGGCATTGGATACGCTTGCAAAAGCGTTGGATTGTGTGAATCAACATCACATGCTCTATTATCACCATGCGGCGGATACATTGGATAAACTACATGTTTTTGTAGAAGGAGATACGACTTATACCGGGGTTCCATGGATCATGCAGGAAGATGTGAGAACGGTACCTGAATGGATCTCAAGGATTCGGGAGCAATTGAGTGTGTCGTATGCGGGGCTCGGGATGAAGTATGCTTCTGATTACAACCGGAATATATATTTGGATATTTTAAATTATACCCGTCAGGATAAGGAGTTGGAGAGCCGCTATCTTTCATTGGAAGCCGATTCACGACAAATGACGCTTGTACTTTCTTTGGTTATTGTCGGACTTGTATTGGTGGTTATTCTTTGGTGGTTTTTCAATAAACGGTCTAAAATAAGGAATCAGGTAGACGTGGAGCGTCTGCAACGGATTCTGACTCTTTGCCGGGATATAACTTCGTCCATTCCGATGAATGTTCCATTAATTCAACAAGGTATCGATCAATTATTTGGGAAAGGACGTCTTCAACTGGAAATTCCGGAGGAAGGAAAAGCGGCACTGGTTCCTCTGCATCGGTTGAACCGTGATGAAAAAGCATTGGTGCATGTGCTTGAACCGTATATTGTTTGGGCTGCGGACAATGAGCAGATGGTGGAAGCGTTGAGTGACGAGCGGATGCAGTTGGAAAAGCAACGGTATGTTTACGAACAACATATTGCGGGAAATAAACGTCAGAATCTTATAAAGAAGGCTTGTCTGGCCATTGTCAATGGTATTAATCCTTATATTGACCGTATCTTGAACGAAGTGCATAAGTTGACGGAGCGGGGGTATATTGATAATGCGAAGATTAAGAAAGAGAAGTATCAATACATTGATGAGCTGGTAACTACGATTAATGAGTACAACGATATTCTGGCTCTTTGGATTAAGATGAAGCAAGGAACGCTTAGCCTGAATATTGAAACTTTCAGTCTCAATGAACTGTTTGAGCTGCTAGGCAAGGGAAGACGTGCTTTTGAAATGAAAAATCAGAAGTTGGAAATTGAACCGACTACGGTTATGGTGAAGGCCGACCGGGCACTAACTTTGTTTATGATTAATACGCTGGCGGAAAATGCCCGTAAATATACTCCGGAAGGAGGAACAATTAAAGTGTATGCCCGTATTACGGAGGATGCGTATGTCGAGATCTCTGTGGAGGATAACGGAAGAGGTATTTCCGAAGAGGATGTGGCGCATATCATTGGTGAGAAGGTGTATGATTCCCGCGTGATCGGAATGAAGAATGCAGCCGATCCGGAAGTGTTGAAAGAAAACAAAGGTAGTGGTTTCGGATTGATGAATTGTAAGGGAATCATTGAGAAGTATAAGAAAACGAATGATTTATTCCGGGGATGCGTTTTTGATGTGGAGAGTGAACTGGGGAAGGGAAGCCGTTTTTATTTTCGTTTGCCTTCGGGAGTGCGTAAAGCAATGGGGGTATTGTTGCTTTGCTTGTTGCTTCCGTTGGGGATGGTTTCTTGTCTGCATGATCCGATTCCTCCCATGTTGCAGGATGGCGATTCGATTGTAGTAGTTATGGATTCTGCGTATGAGGATTTGCTGGATGTAGCGTCGGATTATGCGAATGCTGCCTATTTTGCTAATGTGGATGAAAATTATGAGTTGGCTTTGCAATATATAGATTCTGCAATGCTTTTTCTGAATGAGCATTATGAAAAATATGCGCGTCCGGATCGTCCACATCGGTATATGAAGCTGGTAGGTGAGGGAACACCTGCTGAAATCAGTTGGTGGAACGAATTGTTTGATTCGGATTATCATGTAATTCTGGATATCAGGAATGAGGCAGCGGTTGCTTTTCTGGCTTTGAAACAGTTGGATGCATATAGTTATAATAATTCGGCATTTACGGATTTGTATAAGTTGCAGGGAGAGGATCAAACTCTCGAAGCATATTGCCGGCAGTTGGAGCGTTCGAATACCAATAAGACGGTAGGGATTATTTTATGCTTTGTTTTATTGATTGTTTCGTTGGTTGGATATTATTTTCTGTACATGAGAAAACGTTTGCAGAATCGTTTGAATCTCGAACAGGTACTTGAGATTAACCAGAAGGTGTTTGCTGCATCTTTGGTGAGACCGCAGGAACAGGAAAATGCAGAGGCACTTCAACGAGAAGAGAGTACGCTTAAAGAAATTCCGCAGCGGATTGTGGATGAAGCATTCGGTTCGGTAAATGAATTACTGACGATTGACCGGATGGGAATTGCCGTTTATAATGAAACGACACATCGGCTGGAATATGCTTCTCGTCCCGGACAGGAAATGCCGGAGATGGTAGAGCAGTGTTTTAGCGCCGGAGAATATCTTTCTGAGCAGCATCTTCAGGCAATTCCGCTGATGGTGGAAGCAGGGGGCGAGCATCAATGTGTCGGTGTGCTTTATCTGGAGCGCAGAGAAGGAACGGAACAGGAGACGGATCGACTGCTTTTTGAACTGGTAGCTCGTTATGTGGCTATTGTCGTGTTTAACGCAGTGGTGAAGCTGGCTACAAAATATCGGGATATCGAGTCGGCACACGAAGAAACACGTCGGGCTTCCTGGGAAGACAGCATGTTGCATGTTCAGAATATGGTGCTTGACAACTGTCTGTCGACTATTAAACATGAGACGATTTATTATCCGAATAAAATCAAGCAGATTGTAGGGCGGTTGAATGCGCAGAATCTTTCGGAAACGGAGGAGCGTGAAGCGGTGGAGACTATGACGGAATTGATTGAATACTATAAGGGAATCTTTACGATTTTGAGTTCGTGTGCTTCCCGTCAATTGGAGGAGGTCACTTTCCGGCGTACGGTGATTCCGGTACAGGAACTTTTGGATGCTGCCGGAAAATATTTCAAGAAGTTGATGAAGAATCGGCCGGAGAGGATAGAATTGGAAATAGAGCCGATGGAGGCGAAGGTGATAGGAGACGTGAATCAGTTGCGTTTTCTATTGGAGAATTTGATTGATGAAGCATTGACTGTACGTGAAGATGGAGTGATACGTCTGCAAGCGCGCAAGGATAATGAATATATTCGTTTCCTCTTTACGGATACGAGACGTGAGAAGAGTGTGGAAGAGTTGAATCAACTATTTTATCCGAATCTGGCACGTATGACTTCCGGTGAAAAAGGGGAGTTGAGGGGAACGGAATATCTGGTATGCAAGCAAATTATCCGCGACCACGACGAATTTGCGGGACGTAGGGGATGTCGTATCAATGCCGAGCCGGCTGAAGGCGGCGGGTTTACGGTTTATTTCACTATTCCGCGCCGATAAAAGGAAAACACATAAAAGTTATTAGATAAGGAACATGGAAGAACAGAAGTTTAAAGTTATTATTGTAGAGGATGTAAAACTGGAGTTGAAAGGGACAGAAGAAATATTCCGTCATGAAATACCGAATGCAGAAGTGATCGGCACGGCAATGACGGAAAGTGAGTTTTGGCCGTTGATGGAGGCCCAGCTTCCCGATCTGGTATTGTTGGACTTAGGACTGGGAGGTTCTACGACCATTGGTGTTGATATTTGCAAAAATATATTCAAACGTTACAAAGGAGTTCGGGTATTGATCTTCACGGGTGAGATTCTGAACGAAAAGTTGTGGGTGGACGTATTGAATGCCGGTGCCGATGGAATCATCCTCAAAACGGGTGAGCTACTGACGAAAACAGATGTACAGGCTGTGATGGATGGAAAGAAATTGGTATTTAACTATCCGATTCTGGAAAAGATTGTAGATCGTTTCAAGAAATCTGTAGCCAATGATGCTAAGCGTCAGGAGGCTGTCATCAGCTATGATATTGATGAATACGATGAACGTTTTCTCCGTCATCTGGCTTTGGGTTATACGAAAGAGATGATTGCCAATCTGAAAGGAATGCCTTTTGGTGTGAAATCATTGGAGAAACGGCAGAATGATCTTATTGGACGTCTTTTCCCGAATGGTGAACGGGTGGGAGTGAATGCTACCCGGTTGGCAGTACGTGCATTGGAATTGCGTATTATTGATCTGGATAATCTGGAGCCTGACGAGGAGTAAATTAAGTATTAACGGTAGCTTCTTGCTTAGTCGGAAAATGATGAAGAATAAATGGCGCATGCCCCATCCCGCTACGATGTTCCTTCTGCTGACAATGGCAGTGGTCTTTCTTTCATGGATATGCGATATCTATGGATTGAAAGTGACATTGCCGCAGACAGGTGAGGATATCCGTGTACAAAGCCTGTTGAGTCCAGAAGGAATCCGCTGGTGGTTGCGGAATGCTATTAAGAACTTTACAGGTTTTGCTCCATTGGGCATGGTGATTATTGCTATGTTCGGATTGGGAGTGGCACAACATTCCGGTTTTATTGATGCTTGTATCCGCATGGGGGTGGGAAACCGGCAGGAAAAGAGGAAGATCGTCTTGTGGGTGATTGTACTTGGCTTGTTGTCGAATGCCATTGGTGATGGTGGATATATCATTTTATTGCCTATTGCTGCTATGCTGTTTCAATGGGTGGGGCTTCATCCGATTGCAGGGATTGTTACGGCTTATGTTTCCGTTGCGTGCGGGTATAGTGCTAATATTGTATTGAGTACGATGGACCCGTTGTTGGCGCATACCACGCAAGAGGCTGCACTGGCACAAACGGGTTATCAGGGGAATACAGAACCTCTTTGCAATTACTTTTTTATGAGTGCTTCAACGGTGGCCATTACGGCTATTGTGTATTGGATTACTCAAAAATGGCTTCTTCCTACGTTAGGTAAGTATGAAGGCAGTATGAAGGTGGTGGCTTACCATCCTCTGTCTCGTAAAGAGCGGCGTGCCATTATGATTTCCATTGTTGTGGCAGCTATCTATGTGGCTCTTATCTTGTGGCTTACTTTTTCTTCTTATGGAATTTTGCGGGGTGTGAATGGTGGTTTGATGCATTCGCCTTTTATTGCCGGTATTTTGTTTTTGCTTTCTTTGGGAGCAGGTATTACGGGAATGGCTTATGGATTCAGTTCCGGACGGTATCGCACTGACAATGATGTGATTGAAGGACTTACGCAGCCAATGAAGCTTCTTGGAGTGTATTTCGTTATCGCTTTCTTCGCTGCGCAGATGTTTGCCTGTTTTGAATATTCCCATCTGGATAAATGTCTGGCGATTATGGGGGCTGACTTGCTTTCTTCGTTTGAACCGGCTCCTTTGTCTGCTCTTGTTCTGTTTATTCTGTTTACGGCATTGATAAATCTGATTATGGTATCTGCTACCTCCAAATGGGCTTTTATGTCTTTTATCTTTATCCCGATGTTTGCACAGATGGGAATTGCTCCGGATATAGCACAATGTGCTTTCCGTATCGGAGATAGTTCGACGAATGCCATTACTCCTTTCTTATTCTATATGCCTCTGGTGCTTACCTATATGCGGCAATATGATAAGCAGATTACGTATGGTTCATTGCTGAAATATACTTGGAGATATTCATTAGGCATCCTGGTTGTCTGGACATTGCTGTTTATCGTTTGGTATTTGTTGAAAATACCGATGGGATTGTAGGGTTAAGGAATGATTGCCGGGCTCCGGTTTATCTGATTGGAATTTTGTTTTTCTGAATTAATCGCTATATTTGCACCGTTCCTTAAAGAAAGACAACGAATGAATCTACCAGAAATCTCTGAAAATCTAATTGAACAGTTAAATCACGGTAATACAAAAGCATTTGATAAAATCTATCATACCTACTACCTTTATTTGTGTGCGATAGCTGTTTATTATGTGCATGACAAGAGGGTGGCAGGGGAGATTGTGAATGATGTCTTTGTCGCTTTTTGGCAGAATCGCCACCATATCACTCACCCGGCTCTTCCGTACTTGCGGTGTGCTATTCAAAACGCAAGTATTAGTTATCTGCGTTCTTCCTACTTCAACGAAAAACAGATGACGGAACAGATGGAAGAAATCTGGGCTTTTCTCGAAAATCATATTCTTTCTTCCGATAATCCTTTGCAGGCATTGGAGCATAGCGAAATGAATACCATCATCATGAAGAAGGTGGAGGAATTGCCAGCCAAATGCCGTGCCATATTTAAAGCAAGTTTGTATGAGGGTAAGACATACAGTGAAATTGCCGAGGAGCAGAATATTAATGTGGCCACTGTAAGAGTACAGATGAAAATAGCATTGACCAAGTTGCGCGAATCATTGGGTACACCTTATATGATAGCTATTTTGATGTTTCTCTAAAAAAAATCGCTTTTCTTTTAAACGTTTCTTTTTTTATTGCGTATCTAGTTATATACACCCATAGAAAAAGTACGTTTATGAATGACTCTTATCATATAGAAGAATTGGAAATCCGGATAAGCAACTATCTGTCCGGTAACTGCACCGAAGAAGAGAAAGAGACTCTGCTCGCTTATCTGGCTTCCAATGAAGATGCTGCTAAAATTTTCCGGGAGATGTCCGCGGTATGGGCAGTTTCTTCTGTGCCTGCATTCGCGAAAATAGAGGATACTAATTTGTCACAGATAAAAGAACAAATAGCCGCTGCAGAGATGAAGCCTGTTCGTTTGCGGAAGATAGTTCCTCTGTGGCTGAAAGTTGCTGCCGCAATTATCTTGTTGTTGGGTTGTAATTACTTCTGGTACACTTATACTGAAAATCTTACAGAAGTATATACGAATGCAGATTCTCCTTATGAAATCAAAGTACCGGCCGGCTCACGGACGAATGTTGTGCTTCCGGATGGAACGGAGGTTTCATTGAATGCGGGGTCTGTATTGCGCTATTGCCGTGGTTTCGGTATTCGTGAACGTGATGTAACGCTTGATGGTGAAGGATACTTCAAAGTGGCGAAAAATGCGAAGATTCCCTTCTTTGTAAATACGAATGGTGTACAAGTGAAGGTTATGGGGACAGTTTTTAATGTCCGTGCTTATGACGACGACAATTATGTGATGGTATCTCTGTTGGAAGGTCGTGTCAACTTGGCTGCTTCATCCGGTTCCGTGATGAAACTATTCCCTAGCGAGCAGGCTTTTTATGATAAGAATACGGGACGCATGGAGAAAATGAAATCGAATGCCAGTTCTGCCTGTGACTGGTTGGATGGTGGCCTGACATTTGAAGATGCTCCGTTTGCCGACATCGCACACCGTCTGGAGCGCAAATTCCAGGTGAAGATCAGTTTAGAGAGTGAACGTCTGAAAGCGGAACGCTTTTCCGGATGTTTTAACAGTAATCAAAGTATCAATGATATATTGGGAGAAATCAACGTTGAGAAGCAATATACATGGAAAGTTAGTGGAGACACTATCTTTATAACTGACAAGAAAAAGGAGGTAAAATAAGAAAAAGTAAAGTATGATTGGGAACTTAGTCGATAGATATATCGGCGGTTCAGCGTTGTATAGAAAGATATTATGTTAACCTTTAATAGTGAAAAATATGAGATTAATAGTAAAAAGAATATTATTAATGCTTCTGCTTTTGTCTGTAGGAAACGTTTTGACTGGTGGTTTCCAGCTATCGGCACAGGAACAAAGTAAGCGATTCAGTGTGAAAGTAGATAATATTACTTTGAAAGAAGCCATTGAAGTAATAAAGAAGCAAGGCAATTACTCTTTCCTGATTCGTAATAATGACATTGATTTGAATAGGAAAGTCTCTGTGAATATAAATAACGGTACTATTAATGATGTGATGGGACAATTGCTGGCCGGTACGGACGTCAGTTATGAAGTGAACGGACCCCGGGTGATTATGTTCCATGCAGTGACACCGCAGAAAGAACAGGAAAAAGTGTTTGTCTTAAAAGGTAGAATCACTGATCCTACAGGTGAAGGGGTGATTGGGGCAAATGTGAAAGTGGTCGATTCTACGGAAGGTACCATTACGGATATGGATGGCAATTTTTCTTTGATGGTTACTCCGAATGCCCGTTTATCCATATCGTATATTGGCTATGCCACACAGGAAGTGGTGGTGAAAGATCAACGTCCTCTCAATGTAACTTTGAAAGAAGATACTCGGTTAATAGACGAAGTAGTAGTTGTTGGTTACGGCGTACAAAAGAAAGCGAACCTGACAGGTGCGGTGAGCAGTGTGAAGATGGATGATGTTTTAGGTGATCGTCCGGTGGTGTCTGTGAGTGACGCTTTAAAAGGGGCAATGCCCGGCTTGCAGATTACAGGTAATTCAGGAAGACCCGGTGAAGAAATGAGTTTCAACATTCGTGGTGTCAACAGTCTGGATAAGAATGGGAAACCGCTGGTGCTGGTGGATAACGTGGAGATGGATATTAATATGCTCGATCCGAACGATATTGAATCGGTGACTGTTTTGAAGGATGCCGCATCTTCTGCTATTTATGGAGCACGGGCAGCTTTCGGTGTGATTTTGATTACTACAAAGAAAGGCTCGGATGCAACTAAACTCTCTATTAATTATTCAAATAACTTCTCTTTTAGCAGACCTGCCAATATGCCTCATAAGGCTACTCCGCTCCAAACGGTACAAGCTTATAAGGACATGGGGACAATCAATTATCAAAGTGGTCAGAACGTAGATACCTGGTTGGGACTTTTGAAGGAATATAATGCTAATCCGTCTGCATATCCGGATGGTTATGCAATGGTGGACGGGCTACGCTACAGCTTGGCAGAGACTGATCTTTTCGATGATATGATGGAGACTGGTTTCCAACAAACTCATAATATCTCGGTAGGTGGCGGTACGAAAGATATTTCTTATCGTTTCTCCTTCGGTATGGTGAATGAAAATGGGGTACTGGCTTCGGATAAAGATACGTACAAGCGTTACAACGTGTCTTCTTATCTCCGCTCGGATGTGTTTTCATGGATTACTCCGGAATTGGATATTAAATATACGAACTCGAACTCTTCATTGCCGGAAACTTCCGGAGGATATGGTATATGGGGAGCAGCAGTCGCATTCCCTTCTTATTTCCCTACTGGAACAATGAATATTGACGGCGAAGAATTACAGATCAATACTCCTCGTAACTTGATTGATCTGGCATATCCGACAACTATTCAAAAGAATAATCTTCGTATTTTCGGAAAGGTTACGATCAGTCCTTTGAAGAATGTGAAGTTGATTGGTGAGTATACATTCAATCATCTAAGTAACGAGAAAACGAAATTTGAGAAGAAGTTCTATTATGCACATGGAGGTAACTTTGTGAAAGAGGTTTCCACTGCCAATTCCAAGTATGAATATTCCAATGGTATTACGGATTATAATGCATTGAACTTCTATGCTAACTATAACAACTCATGGGGCAAACATGATGTAACGGTGATGGGAGGTTTCAATCAGGAGAGTAGTGACTATCGTTATGCAGAGATGTCGCGTATGAATATGATTAATGAAGATCTGCCGTCTATTTCGCAGTCGACAGGTGATTATTTTGCTAAGGACAAATTTGAACGTTATACGGTAAGAGGGTTGTTCTATCGCATCAACTATTCGTTTGCCGGCAAGTATTTGCTTGAAACGAACGGACGTTATGACGGTTCTTCCAAATTCCCGAAGAATAGCCGTTTCGGTTTCTTCCCTTCGGTTTCCGCCGGATGGCGTATCAGCGAGGAAGCGTTTATGAAACCTTTGAACTCTGTTCTTTCGAACTTGAAATTGCGTGGTTCTTGGGGTAATATTGGAAATCAGAGCATCACTCCTTACGCATATATTCCCGGTATGGATGCGGAACAGGCTTATTGGACTGTTTCCGGTATTAAAGTTACTACTTTGAAACCAGCTGCTTTGGTTAGCAATAGCTTTACTTGGGAAAAAGTAACGACAATTGATGTCGGATTCGATCTTGGGCTATTGGATAACAGATTGAATATGGTGTTCGACTGGTATCGTAGAGATACTAAGGGTATGCTTGCTCCGGGCTCTGAACTTCCGGGTGTATTAGGTGCAAGTGCCCCTTTACAGAACACGGCTGACCTTCGTTCTAAAGGTTGGGAAATCTCGGTTGACTGGAACGATCAGATCGGAAAAGTGAAATACAATCTGGGCTTCAACCTTTATGATGCTAAAACCAAGATTACCAAGTATAATAACGAGACAGGTCTCTTCGGCAAGGATAAGAACGATAAAGATACTTACCGTGTAGGTATGGAACTGGGTGAAATCTGGGGGTATGTTACCGACCGCCTGTATACTGTTGATGATTTTGATGCCGATGGCAAGCTGAAAGCAGGCATTCCAAAAGTGGAAGGCTACAATCCGAATCCGGGTGATATCCTGTATAAAGATCTGGATGACAACGATATTATCAACGGAGGTACAAGTACGACGAAAGATCCGGGCGACCGTAAGATCATCGGTAATAGTACCCGTCGTTATCAGTATGGCATCCACGGTGGTGCAAACTGGAAGGGGGTCTCTTTATCTTTCCTGTTGCAGGGAGTAGGCAAACGTGATTTGTGGATTATGAATGACTTGTTCTATCCGCACTATGACGCATGGACGACGGTATATGACACACAACTGAATTACTGGACGCCGGAGCGCACAGACAGCTATTTCCCCCGTCTGTATGAGAAAGCTGCCGGAAATACAGCTGCCAATACACGTATTCAGACCCGTTATCTGCAGGATGGTTCCTACCTGAGTATCCGGAACATCACCTTATCTTATAATTTCCCGTCCAAGTGGATGACTAAGATCGGTGTCAATAATCTGGCTGTCTTCTTTAGCGGTGAGAATCTTTATACATTCGATCATTTGCCGAAAGGACTCGATCCGGAACGTTCGGTAACGGATGACTTGGGACAACGCGGTTTTACCTATCCGTATATGCGGCAGTATTCGTTTGGTATCAACCTTTCATTCTGATTGTTTCACTATTTAAAAGAGTAATTGTTATGAAGAAATATATACTGGGTACGGGCATTAGTCTCTGTTTGCTGATGTCGTCTTGTTTGAATGACTCTTTTCTGGAAGTTTATCCGAAAGGACAACAGACGGAAGCGACAGTCTTTACTACCTATGATAACTTCAAAACGTATGCATGGGGATTATATAATGTATTCTTCGGATATACGTATGATACGGGGCAGACGGACGAAATATTCCGCGGAGATTTTGAGTCGGACAATATGATCAAAGGTTTGTCCGGATATGAAGGGCAGTGGGCATACCAGAAGGCGAAGGCAACAGATGAAGTCAAGGAATGGGATTACGACTATATCCGCCGGGTAAATCTGATGCTGGACAATATCGATGGTTCGCAGATGAATGATACGGAGAAGGAGCACTGGCGCAGTGTCGGCTATTTCTTCCGTTCATATAAATACTTTCAGATGCTTTCCCGCTTTGGAGATATCCCTTGGGTGGAGAATGCGTTGAAAGAAGACAGTCCGGAACTGTACGGCAAACGGGATAGTCGCGATCTGGTGGCTTCGAATATCCTGTCCAACCTGAAATATGCGGAGACACATATCGGTGCGGACGATGGCAAAAACACCATTGGTATATCTGTGGTGCAGGCACTTATTTCCCGTTTTGCTTTGTTCGAGGGTACTTGGCGGAAATATCATGGATTGTCTGATGCCGAGACTTACTTGAAAGAATGTGTACGTGCGTCGGAAGAAGTCTTGAAGGTTTATCCGAATGTGCATCCACGGTATGACGAGCTTTTCAATTCGGAATCTTTGGATGGGGTAACGGGCATTATCTTGTATAAAGCCTATGAAACCGGTCAGTTGATGCATGGTCTGACACGTATGGTGCGTACCGGTGAATCTTATATTGAGGCGACAAAGGATGCGGTAGACAGTTATCTGTGTACGGATGGTCGTCCGGTAAGTACTACCACCAGTCGGTATGGCGGTGATAAGGAGATTTATGGACAGTTCCGCGACCGTGATTACCGGTTGTATCTGACGATATGTCCTCCCTATATGGTAAAGAAAGAAAATGGTCCGAGCACGGCCGACTGGAAATATACGGATCATGCGCAGGACAGAGAGTTTATAGATCTTCTTGCTACAATCTCCGGTGAGACTTATCATCGTTTGCCGTCTTCCAACTTCAAAGGATTCACGGTGCAGGGGCAGCCGCACTTCAAGAATCAGAACTGGGGACAGGGCTGGAATGCTTCTCAAATGGGATTCTGGGTATGGAAGTACTATAATACGCATACCGTAGCTACCAATGCCAATGGAGTGAATACGACAGATGCGCCTTTGTTCCGTGTAGGAGAGGTAATGGTGAATTATGCCGAAGCCATGTGTGAGACCGGACAGTTCACTCAGGCAGTGGCCGACGAATCTATTAATAAGTTGCGTAGACGCGCCGGTGTGGCCGATATGAAGGTTGCCGATATTGATGATAGTTTTGATCCGAACCGTGGACGCTATTATCCGAAAGGAAATGAACAAGGTGTTCTGGTAGATCCTGTTTTATGGGAAGTGCGCCGTGAACGTATTGTCGAGCTAATGGGTGAAGGCTTCGGATTCTACGATATCCGCCGTTGGAGAATGGCGCCCTGGTTCCTTAACCGCCAGTTTAAAGGAATGTGGATGACGAAAGATAAGTTCAGACATGGTGCCCAGTTCTTATTGAATGAAACGACCGGTGGACCGGACCCTGCCGACGGAGCCATGACAGAAGGATATATTTATTTACAACCGGACCCTATCAAAGCAGGTGAAGGCTGGCAGGAGAGATATTATCTTTATGAGGTTCCTACTCAAGAAATTATCTTGAATCCGGCACTTGCACCTAACAATCCGGGGTGGGAATAATTGAAACGGAATAGCAATGAACCTGTTTCACCACAGATAACACAGATTTTCACAGAACTTCTAATCTTGTTATCAATAAAATAAATTATTAATCTGTGAAAATCTGTGTAATCTGTGGTGAAGTTAAAACCAAATGAACTCGAAACAAACTCAAGAATGAATCAAAAAATTATTTATAGTAGTGCATTACTTGTCGGATTAGGCAGCCCGCAAGCATTTGCCCATAAAGAAAAGGCCCATACCCCTCAAAAACCGAATATCATCTTTATTATGTGTGATGATATGGGGTATGGAGATCTGGGTTGCTATGGACAGCCATACATCAGCACCCCTAATATTGACAACATGGCCCGTGAAGGCATGCGCTTTACGCAAGCCTATGCCGGAAGTCCGGTGAGTGCACCTTCGCGCGCATCGTTGATGACCGGACAACATACCGGACATTGCGAAGTGCGTGGTAATAAAGAGTATTGGACTCAGGCGTCTACAGTGATGTATGGCGATAATAAAGAATTTTCAGTTGTCGGACAACATCCCTATGATCCGGAACATGTCATTCTGCCCGAAATAATGAAAGATAACGGATATACAACCGGTATGTTTGGTAAATGGGCGGGGGGATACGAAGGCTCGGCGTCCACTCCGGATAAAAGAGGAATCAATGAATATTACGGATATATCTGTCAATTTCAGGCACATCTCTATTATCCCAATTTTCTGAATCGTTATAGTCCGTCGTTGGGTGATACAGGTGTTGTACGTGTTGTGATGGAAGAGAATATCAAATATCCGATGTACGGTCCAGATTATCATAAACGTACTCAATACTCAGCTGATCTGATTCATCAGAAAGCGATGGAATGGATCGAGAAACAGGATGGTGAACAACCTTTCTTCGGAATCTTTACCTATACCTTGCCGCATGCAGAGTTAGTGCAACCGGAAGACTCTATTTTGAATCATTATAAGACACAGTTTGCTGATGACAAAGCTTTTGGTGGTCAAAAAGGATCCAGATATAACGCCATTACCCATGTGCATGCACAGTTTGCGGGTATGATCACCCGTTTGGACTATTATGTGGGCGAAGTTCTGAAGAAGTTGGAAGAGAAAGGATTTGATGAGAATACGATTGTCATCTTTACCAGTGATAATGGGCCCCATGAGGAAGGCGGAGCCGATCCTACTTTCTTCGGGCGTGACGGAAAGTTACGTGGCTTGAAGCGCCAGTGTTACGAGGGAGGTATCCGTGTTCCGTTTATTGTCCGTTGGCCCGGTCAGGTTGCTGCCGGAACAGTGAATGATCATCAATGTGCTTTCTACGATGTC
>ENA-OPCE01001411-OPCE01001411.1-human-gut-metagenome-genome-assembly--contig:-NODE-1411-length-15153-cov-5.290568_pt1 | contig 15153 bp, 12 predicted proteins | sample MGYA00241247_ERZ501474 | MGnify/ENA primary metagenome ERZ501474 (study PRJEB25962, sample SAMEA2042572) | human gut metagenome | biome: human gut; feature: human-associated habitat; material: faeces... | reverse complement strand
CCCCGGCAGACGGCGCATCGGCTTTTGCGGCGCGACCACCCGAACGGTTTCCTCCTGCCGCAGACGTTCCATAATGCTGTCATGCAATCCGGCCGGCGGCTCGGTTTCGTCCACCGCCAGCATACTGTGCATCTGCTCCAGATCCTCTTTCAGCGCGGCGCACGATGGGCACTCTGCCAGATGCTCCTCCAGATGCTGTAAAATAGCGTCCCGGTCGATCACGCCCTGCCACCGGCCCCGCTCCAGCAGGAACTCCAGCTCCTGCTCCCGCTGCTCCGGCTTCGTCTCCTCCAGCGTCTGCAAAACCTGTCCCGTCATGGCATCCAGCTTGCTCTGGGCTTCCTCGCCGTAGGCCCACTCCAGCTCCTGCGTCTGCCGCAGCAGCTCCGGCACCGCATGGCGCATCTCCTCCGGGATCCACTGCTTCACCTCGCCCTCTGCGGCGCCGCAGTCCTCCAGCGCCGCATACAAGGTCCGGCGCACAGCGCCCTCCTCGATGAGTTCCCCGGCCCCGAAGCGCCGCAGCTCGTCGTTGACCTGTCCGATATGCTCCGTCAGGTACAGCCGCACCCCCTGCTCCTTCAGCCGCCGGTACAGCAGCACCAACCGCTCCGCCGAGGTCAGATCCACGCTGACGATGCCGCTGGCATCCACGATCACCGCCCGGATACCGGGCTTCACGCAGTTCTCCACATCCTTCTGGAACCGGTCGATGTTGGCGAAGAACAGCCCACCGCTGAACCGGTACAGAGCCACTCCCTCCAGCGGATGCGCCTGACTCATGCGCCCCAGCGGGTAGAAGCCCGGCTGCCCGGAGATGACCCCCAGCAGCTCCCGGCTGGGCTGTGAGGCCCGCCGGATCACATCCACGAAGGACAGCAGCACGCCGATGACCACCCCATAGATGGTCCCCAGCACCAGCACGCCCAGAAAGGCCGTGACGAACATCCCGGCCTCGTTGTTTTCGCACAGCTGGTTGTTCACCGTCTCGAACACCTGCGCGGGCTCCATACCGGCCTGGGCGTGGTTCTTGATGAGCGTCTTGGCGATGACCATGAAGAGCGCCGCGGGCACGCCCTTGCCGGAGACGTCGGCGATGATCACCGCGAGGTGGTCGTCGTCCACGAGGAAAAAGTCGTAGAAGTCGCCGCCGACCTCGCGCGCCGGGGTCATGGTGGCGTAGATGTCGAACTCGCTGCGCTCGGGGAAGGGCGGGAAGATGCGCGGCAGCATGTCGGCCTGTATCTGCGTCGCGACGTTCAGCTCCGCGCCGATGCGCTCCTTCTCGGCGGTGACGGCGGTTAGGTTGTCCACATAGCGGACAATGTCCGTCTCCATCTTGCCGATGACCCGCTCGAGGACGCCGATCTCGTCGCGCTTCTTTATTCTGTCCAGAATTTCGAGCTGTGCTACATTGTCCTCCGCAAAACGCTGGGCCTCCCTGGTGATGGTGAGTATGGGCGAGACCACCTGCCTGCGCAAAAATACGATGTACACGGCGAGGAAGGCGGCGACGGCGGCGAGAGTTATGCCGAGGACGTTGAACACATAGGTCCTCCGGGCCTCGTCAAGAGCGGTCATGGCCTTTTCCACGCACAGCAGCGCCACGATGTTCCCGGCGGAGTCCTCCACGGCGATGCCGGCGGTGGTGTGCGCGCCCGAGGCCGCGGAGTAGGAGTAGAAATACACCGCGCTCCGCTCGCCGGTTGTCATTATCCCGGCCACCTCGTCGCGATAGGCGGGGTCCATGTCCTGCGCCGTGTAGCCGAGCTCATAGCGCGAAAAGCCCGTGTCCGGGTGGACGGAGTCGTATATGTAGGTGCTGGTCGAGTAGTCGTCCGTCAGCTTGACCACGTAGATGAGATAGCTGTCTGTGGAGACGACTAGCTTGTCGAGCATGGCCTGTATCTCGAGATATTCCTCGTCCACCTCGCCGGTCTCGAGATAGTGCCCGAGCTTGTCGGCGTTTATATAGGTCCTGGCCGTCTCGGCGATCTCATAGGCGGAGCGGTTGTACTCGGCCTCGGCACGCGGGTGAACTCGCGGTAGCCCATGTAGCTTATGGCGCCGCAGAGCAGCACGCTCAGCAGCAGCACGCTGGCTATGAGCTTTGCGGAGAGCCCGGAGAGCTTCTTTCTCATATCTGTCCTCACCTTACCAAACTGTCTGCCTCAGCGGCGAAAAAGCGCCGCTTGTCCTCGGTGTCGAGGATCTGCACAGGCTTGTACTGCGTCATCGTCCGGCCGTTCGCGGCCAGCAGCCGCTCGTAGCGCTGAAAGCTGCCCGGAGGCAGAAAGCGGACGCGCGCGGGCCCTATGTCGCCCATGCTGCGGCAGCTCTGATAGCCGAAGCTGGCCCGGCCAAGGCATTCGTCCATTATCTGCGCGGCATTCTCGAGCGGCGGGGCCTCCACATAGACGAGGTAGCGCCCGGGCCGGACCGAGAAGTCCTCCTGCGCGCAGAAGGCCGCCCTGCGCCGCCCCGTGCGCCGCCGGAACATGTCCAGCGCCTCGCGCAGCTGCTCTGTGTTGAGCTTCTCGTCCGCCACGTTCAGCACCTGGTTTATCCGGTAGCAGAAGCGGAAGATGGGCGATTGCCCGTAAAAGCCCGAGACCTCCAGCACGTCCTGCATCCGGTAGCAGTAGAGGCCCGAGTGGTTCGTTATGACCAGCTCATACTTCCGCCCGGGCTCGAGCTCGCCGACGGTCAGCGGGCGGGAGCACTCCGGCGCGTCCACCGGCAGGAACTCGAAAAAGCCCGCGTAGGGCAGCAGTATGTATGCGTCCGGCACGCCCAGGCCCGCAGCTATGCTGATAAAGCCCTCGGACGCGCCGTAGATGAAGTGGTGTATGGGCACGTCGGGGGCGTACTGCTCCATTGCCCGGGTGTAGACGGGGAAATTCTCGCCGCCGACGCCCACGATGTAGCGCATGCCGGGCCAGAGCCTGCGCACCATGTCTTCGGGCTCGGCGTCGGGGCGCAGTGCGCGCAGCTGAGCCGCACGGGCCGGGTCCGGGCCCAGCCAGCCCTCCAGTTTCCGGCGCCAGGGCCCGGACAGGCCCGAGGCGGCGTCCACCGTGCCGTGCTCCATGTCGTGCAGCAGCAGCTCCCAGTTCTCGCGGGCGTAATCCAGCACGCCGACTACGCGGTGCAGGAACACGCCGTGTATGGCCGTCAGCCCGCGCTCGGCCAGGGCGAAGCGGAGCTTGGCATAGGTGAGGTCCTCCACCCTGTCGGGGAAGAGCACCTCCTTCGGCACGCAGTAGTCTGAGGCGTCGAAGCCCCCGTCCCGGTCCAGCCACTGATAGAGCGAGGCCGAGCGCACGCCGCACATCTGCCCGCCCGGGAGCCGGGTCCTGGCGAACTCGCCCACCTGAAATATCTTGCCGAAGAGCGCCTCGGGCGGCTCCTGGGCGTAGTACTCGCGCACCATGCCGAACACGCCCGCGTAGATGCCGTTGTAGTGCACGAGCATGTCCTCGGCGGTGACGGGCACGTATTTCGGCACGCCCGTGCTGCCGGAAGTTATGGCGTAGTATACCGGCTCGGCGCAGGTGAGCTGCGCGCGCTCTCCCGCGAGCAGGCGCTCCACGTATGGCTCGTAGTCCTCGTGGCAGGAGAGCGGCACGCGGCGCTGATAGTCCTCCACCGAGCGAATATCGGAAAAGCCGTACCTCCGCCCGTAGGCCGAGGCGGCGTTGCAGCCGAGTATGTGCTCAAGCTCCTCGAGCTGGAGCTGCCGGGCGCGCCCGGTGGCCGCGTGCAGCCGCTCGAGGGACGCCCTGCCGAGCGCGGCGTAATCTGTGGTCATGTGCGCTCCTCCCGTCCGTCAAAGTAAAAGCTGCAGCGTGTTCACGCCGAAGGTGCGCTGATATACGACGGACCTCATCATGTTCGCTATGAGGTCTACGCCGAGATACTGCATGTCCCCCTTCGCGTGCAGGCCGAAGGGGTCGTACTCCCGGCCGTCGTAGCTGATGCGTATACCCATCTCCTGCTGGAGAGAGAAGACCCTCACGTCGAAACTGACGTGTCCGGGGCTGTTTTCCTGCACTATCATGGTCATTATCTCCTCGATGGCGAGGCTGATGCGCATGACCTGGCGCACGTTCATGTCGTTTTCCTCGCAGAATTCGGAGATCCTCCGGCTGGCGTCGCAGATGTCCTCCGTGTCGCCCTCGACGGAGAAGTTTATCACGCGGCCCTCCTCCTCGAGGGAGCGGTCAAGCAGCAGAAAGCGCGTGAGCTCCGGGTGCCGCCGGTGGTATATGCCCGCCGCCGCCCACCAGAGCAGGACGGTCACGGCCTCGCTGAGCACGAGGAACCACCAGGGGCTCCAGCCCAGGGCCAGCGCGAGATACAGGCTGGCCGCCGCGGCGAGAAAAACGCGGCAGAAGATGATGGCGTTGGCCCAGCGCACGTGTCCGGAGACGTTGTAGAGCCCCGAGAGGATGCTGCACCAGAGCCCCGGGAACATCCCGGCGGAGAGGCAGACCATCGCAAGGCGCAGCGGCACGGAGAGGCCGTAGGCCAGGGCGATGCCGTCGGCGGCGAGTATGACCACGGCGGCAAAGGCGGCGCAGCAGAGCGCGCCCGTGCGCCACTCGCGGCGGATGAGCAGCGCCGCACTGTCGTTGTCGCGCTCGCCGCTGTATATGCCAAGCATGGCCGAGGCCGCCTGCGGAACGCCGTCCACCACGCTCAGGGAGAAGGCGAAGATGCAGTTGACCGCCGTAAAGGCCGCGACCAGCTCGCTCCCGCCCGCGGCGAGCAGCATGGAGTTCACCGCCAGCAGGCGGAGCGTCTGAAAGAGGTTGTTGAGCGCCGAGGGGCTGCCCGCGGCGGCGATGCCCCGCCAGTCTGCGGCGGGGACGCACCTCATCCCGAGGCGGAAGCTGCTGCGCCTGCCGCAGAGACAGACCAGCCCGAAGGCGCAGGCCGCGGCGGTGGAGATGACGCTGGCCCAGGCCGCGCCGCCTATGCCCATGCCGAGCGGGTAGAGAAAGACGAGGTCGAGCACCACGTTGCCGCCGCCCATGATGAGCATCATCCACACCACGAGCCGCGCCCGTCCGTCCATGCGCAGGAACCAGAAGGGGACGTAGATGAGTATCTTGGGCAGCGCGCCGATGAGCGTGACGAGGTTGTACTCCATCACCAGCGGCCTGACCGTCTCGTCGGGGCAGAGCAGGGCGGAGATGGGCGCGCAGAGCGCAAGCCTCGCCGCCGTGACTGCGAGACCGGCCGCGACGCAGGACCATACGGCGGTGTTATAGAGCTTTCCGCTCTGCTCCGTCTGCCTGCGGCCGATGGCGCGGGAGGCCTGTATGGCCGTGCCGGAGACCAGGAAGGAGCCGACGATGCACAGCACGAGGTACACCGGCACACAAAGGTTAATGGCGGACAGTCCGTCAGTGCCGATACGCTGTCCGACGATGATACCGTCCGCCAATATGTTGATGTTCTGGCTGAGTATGGACAGGACGCAGGGCAGCAGGCTCTTGTGAAAGGCCCTGCGCAGAAACGCCTCGTCCTGCCTCAGACCGATGTCAGCCATCTGCAAGGTCCGCCGCCCTCCTCTCGCCGCGCCGGGGCGGATTATTCCTCAACGGTGAGGATGTCCACAAAGCCGGTTATCTCCAGCACCTCCGTGATGGTGCTGTTGACGCCGCGGAGGACCATCTTGCCCTGCTTGTTCATGACCTTCTGCGCCGCCAGCAGCACGCGGAGCCCGGCGGAAGATATGTACTCCAGCCCGGTGAAGTCGAGCACCAGCTCGGTCACGCCCGAGACGGAGCGCTTGAGCTCGGCCTCCAGCTGCGGCGCGGTGTTTGTGTCCAGCCTGCCCTCGAGCGCAATGGTCAGCTTGCCGCCCTCGGCGGTTTCATTTATAGTCATAGCCTTATCCTCCTGAGCTTTTATACGAGTAGTAAAAATATCCTGCCGCTTTTGTCAAGCGAAATCTCACCCGCCCATTATAACACCATCCGCGCCCGGATATACATACACATATGTTGCCTAAAAAAGAGAGCCGGACAGCTGTCCGGCCCTCTTGAGCGCGTATTTTATTCCGTCAGGGAGAAGGTGACCGTCACGTCGCCGCTCCCGAGGGCGTCGGCCCAGCCGTCGAGGTCGTCTATGCGGCCCAGACGGGTGTAGCTCCAGGAGTTGGAGCCGTAGAAGATGACTATCTGGCTGCCGTTGTAGAGCACGATGTCGCCCGAGCTGGTGGTGGTCTGCGCATTGCTCGCGGGCAGGCGCGTGCCGAGGGAGCCGACCTTCTCGAAACCGGCGTAGTCGCTCATCTCAATGGTGAGCGGCTCGCTGCGGAGCATTTCCGCGAGCGCGGCGGCTGCGGAGTTGTTTTCAAGCGTGGCGGTGAAGCTCTCGCCGCCGACTTCCACGTTCATCTTCATCTCAGTCTCCTCCTCAGTGCTTGTCTCCATCGGTTCGGCGGGCGCGGCCGACGGCCCGGCGGTGGTATCGGCCGCCTCCGGGGCTTCAGTCGCGGCAGTAGACGCCGCAGGCGCAGGGGTATCGGCCTCAGCCGTGGGCTGAGCGCCGCAGGCCGCGAGGGTCAGCGCAAGCAGTGCAGCCAGGGCGAGCGCGGCGGGCCTCCTCATGCGCAGGCCGCCTTGCTCAGGCCGGTGACGACGACCTTGCCGTCGGCGCCGTCTATGTCGCGGATTATCTCGCCCACGGCCGGGACGGTGATGCAGCCGGAGAGCGGGTTCTTGATGCTGTCCACCGGCGTCGTGACGCTCGCCTCGACCTCGGAGCGCTCAAAGGCGAGGTCCGTGCCGACCATGGCGCAGTTGATGAGCCTCAGCCCGCGGCAGTAGCACAGCGGCTGCGTGCCGATGATGGTGCAGTTTTCAAAGGTGACGTTCTCGCAGTACCAGGCCAGGTACTCGCCATTTACCACGCAGTCGCGCACGACAACGTTCTTCGCGTGCCAGAAGGCGTCCTTGGTGTCGAACTCGCAGTGCTCGAAGGTGGAGTTTTCGATGTACTGGAAGGAGTATTTGCCCTTGAACTTCACGTTCCTGAAGTGCAGGTCACTGGAGCGGAGCATGAAGTATTCGCTCTCGGCGGTGCAGTCGGTCATCTCCACGCTGCGGGAGGACCAGCCGAACTCCGGCGAGACGATGTCGCAGTTTCGTATCACGGCGTCGGCGCACTCGCGCAGGGCCTTTATGCCGTGCAGCTTGGTGCCGCTTATCTCGATGCCCTCGGAATACCAGAGCGCCGCGCGGCATTTGTCGGTCAGCTCGCTGTCGTGTATCCGGAGCCCGTGGTCGTGCCAGAAGGGGTAGCGGAGGTTGAAAAAGCAGTGCTCGGCCTGTATGTCGGAGCACTCCTTGAAGGCGCTCTCCCCGTCGGTCGGGCCGTCAAAGGCGCAGTCCTTCACCAGCACGCCGCTCCTGCCGTAAAAGGCGCGCTCGGCGTCAAAACTCTTGTCGGTTATGATATCCATAAAAATATCCCCTCCTCGGCCTTTAGTTTAAAACAGAGGAGGGGCAAATAGCAAATACTTATATTTTATCCTACTGTATAGCCGTCGACTATGGTAGTGCTGGCCAGCGCGCGGCGCTTCCACTTGCGGTAGGTGATGGCGAAGCAGACGAGGTTGGCTATGTAGGTGACGAGCCAGCTCACGGGGTAGGAGAGGTAGAGCATGAAGAGCGAGCGGGTCGAGGCGAAGATGGTGTATATCCAGACTATCCTCAGCGCGCAGGCGCCGGTGAGGGAGATGAGCGTGGGCGTTATGGAGGCGCCGAGCCCGCGTATGCAGCCGCAGACGGTGTCCATCAGGCCGCAGAGGAAGTAGGTGAGGCCGATGAGCTTGAGCCTGTCGAAGCCGTAGGCGATTATCTGCGGTTCGGGGGAGTAGATGCCGAGCAGCGCCCGGCCGAACACCACCGCCGTGACGCCCAGCAGCAGGCCCACCGCGGTGACGCACAGGGAGCTCCACCACAATATCGGCACGATGCGCTTGACGTTGTGCGCGCCGACGTTCTGGCTGGTGAAGGTGAGCGAGCCCTGATACACCGCGTTCATCGCCGTATAGACGAAGTTTTCGATGTTGACGGAGGCTGTGTTGCCGCCGACGATGGTGGAGGAGTCGAAGGAGTTGATGGCGGACTGGATGAGGACGTTGGAGATGGAGAACACCGCGCCCTGAACTCCGGTGGGTATGCCTATGCGCAGAATGCGGATGAGCTTGGCCTTGACTATGCGCAGGCGGCGGAGCCTGATGCCGTAGCTGGCCTCGGTCTTTACGAGGCAGTGGACAACGAGGAAGGCGGCGAGGGTCTGGCTGACCACGGTGCCGATGGCGACGCCCGCCACGCCCATGTCGAAGGCCAGCACGAAGAAGAGGTTGAGCGCGACGTTCACGACACCGCCGAGGGAGAGATAGAGCAGCGGGCGGCGCGTGTCGCCCACGGCGCGGAGTATGCCGGCGCCGAAGTCGTAAACCATGATGGAGGGCATGCCGGCAAAGATGATGCGCATGTAGAGCACGGCCTGGTCTATGAGGTCGGGCGTCGTGCCCATGAGCGCGAGCATGGGCTCGGCCAGCAGCAGGCCGACAACGACGAGGATGAGCCCGCTGATGAGGCCGAGCAGAATGGCCGTGTGGACGGACTCCTCAAGGTCCTTGTCGGACTTCATGCCGAAGTACTGCGCCACGACGACGCTGCCGCCGGCGGAGAGGCCGAGGAAGATGTTGACGATGAGGTTGTTGAGCGAGCTGGTGGAGCCGACGGCGGCCATGGCGTTGCCCCCGGCGAACTGGCCGAGCACTATGATGTCCGCCGAGTTGAACAGCAGCTGCAGGATGCCCGAGAGCATCAGCGGAATGGAAAAGCGCAGCAGGTTGCCCATGATGGGGCCGCTGCACAGGTCCATCGTCATATCCTTTTTCAATGTGTTCACCCCTGAAAAACGCAAGACCGCCCTCTACGAACGGCCTGCCTATTTTGCACCACATCAGGCCCAAAGTCAACCATTTGCAGAGAAATTTTAAAAACGCCTTGACGCGGGGGAGAGCAGGTAGTATTTTAGCATCAGTAATCTGTTTTCCGAGGTGTGATATGGCAGAATTTAAAGTATACGAAATCAAGCAGAACGTGTTCGCGGACAACAACAGGGAAGCGGACAAGGTGCGCGAGCAGCTCAAGGCTGAGAAGACCTTCCTGCTCAACCTGATGAGCTCCCCCGGCAGCGGCAAGACCACCACGCTGCGCGCGACCATCGCCCGGCTTAAGGACAAGCTGCGCATCGGCGTCATGGAGGCCGACATCGACTCCGACGTCGACGCCCGCACGATAGCCGAGACCGGCGTGAGGGCCATCCAGCTCCACACCGGCGGCATGTGCCACCTGGACGCCGACATGACCCGCCAGGGCCTGACCGAGATGGGCACGGGCGACATCGACCTCGCCATCCTCGAGAATGTCGGCAACCTGGTCTGCCCGGCGGAGTTCGACACCGGCGCGGTGAAGAACGTCATGATCCTCTCCGTCCCCGAGGGCCACGACAAGCCCCTCAAGTACCCGCTCATGTTTGAGGTGTGCCAGGCGCTCATCATCAACAAGATCGACGTCCTGCCCTACTTCGACTTCGACATGGACAAGGTCCGCGAGTTCGCGCTCAAGCGAAACCCCGAGCTGAAGATCTTCCCCATCTCCGCCAAGACCGGCGAGGGCGTGGACGCCTGGTGCCAGTGGCTCGAGAACGAGGTCAACGCCTGGAACGCATAAGGCGCACAGGCAAGAAAAAAACGGCGGCTCCGATTCCCGGAGCCGCCGCGTTTTTTTTATTTCTTCATCAGTCCCGCGCCGCTGTGCCAGGCCTGACCGACCTTTTCGCCCACGGCGTAATAGCCGCTGCGCATCTGGTCAAAGGTGAAGGCGCCGAGCTTGCCGGCGTCGATCTTGCCGTTTTCGTCGAGCACGCGCTCGTCGGCGAGGACGTTAACTATCCTGCCGAGGACGCGCAGGCCGTAGGGCTGGTTCTGCATCTCCACCACCTCGCACTCGAGGGTGAGAGGATACTCGGTGATGACGGGGGCGTCGACGCGCTCGCTCTTGACGGCGTGCAGGCCGCTGCGCGCGAACTTGTCGGCCGTCTTGTTGGCCGTGGCGATGCCGAGGAAGTCGGACTGCTCCAGCGTCTCAACGCCGGGCACCGCCAGCGTGAAGGCCCGCCTCGCCTCGAGGTTCACAACGGTCTTGTGCTCGGACTCCAGGTTGAGCGCGACCATGTCCTCGGCGCAGATGCCGCCCCAGGCCATCATCATGACGTCCACGCTGTCGTCCTCGTTGTAGGTGCCTATCATGTATGTGGGCATCGGAAAGAGGTAGGGCTTTACTCCAAAGTTTTTCATAGTTGATGCAGCTCCTTTTGCGTTTGGTTGACTTTGGGTTTAAAGGATACTATAATCATATCCGGAATTGTAGATTTTACAAGTACGCACATCAAAGTGCGATACTTACAATCAGGTAATATACTGCGCTGAAGGAGAGCAATATGGAGAAGAACTGCATACAGGACGCCAAACTCGAGGAGACGGGTTTCAGCTACACGATGTCGCTGATACAGGGGAAGTACAAGATGTTCATCCTCTACGCGCTGATGGATTTCGGCGTGGTGCGCTTCAACGAGCTCAAGAAATACATACGCACCATCTCCTACAAGACGCTGAGCGCCACGCTCAAGGAGCTGGAGGCCGACGGCCTGGTCCACCGCGAGGAGTATCCGCAGATACCCCCGAAGGTGGAGTACAGCCTCACCGACCGCGGCCGCTCGCTCATCCCCATACTGGACCAGATGTGCACCTGGGGCGATGAGAACCGGATGTGAATATTAAAAAGCCCGCGGAGGTCTCCCTCCGCGGGCTTTTTGTTCCCGGAGCGCTCACTCTCCCCGGCGCAGGAGAATGCCGAAATACACCGCGCCGAAGAGCGCCGCAAACGCGGCGGCAAGGCAGGGGAAGTAGATGCCCTCCGGCAGCCGGGTGACAGCGGGGTGGCTGAGCACGCACAGCGCGGCAAAGCCTGCAAAGACCAGCACGCAGATGAGCAGGCGGAGGGGCGTCCGGCTCTCGGCGAACTCGAGCTCAGCATCCCAGCGGCGCCGGAGCTCCAGCTGACGCAGCAGCTCGTCCTCGTCCTCATAGCCCTTGACGAGGAAGTATGCGCGCGTGAAGACCCGCCCGCCCCGGCGGCGCACCCGGCACTTTATTACATAGTGGCTACGATTTTCCCTGAGCCGCTCGACCTTGAGCAGCTCGTCGGCGGACGAGGGCAGACTGCGCCCGTCGGCAATGCCGCGCAGGAGCTCCTGCACCTCAGCCGCCCCGGCAGCGAAGCCCACAGCCCCGTGCCCGAAGCGCACCGCTCCTCTGGCGTCGAGAGCATAGAGCCGGTCATCCGCCGTGAGAAAAAAGACCGTGGCGTCCTGCAGGCTGCGCCGCCCCAGCAGCACGGCCAGCGCCGCAGCCAGCGCCGTCACGCCGAAGCAGAGCACGGCGGCAAAGAGCTCCCGCGGCAGGCCGAACCGAAAGGACAGCCAGATTCCGCCGCCGATGAGCAGCAGCATGAGCAGGGCTATCCCAAGAACGCCGCCGACCGTGCGCCGCGCGAACCGGCTGCCCCTGCCCGTGTCCGGCGACATCCATATCTTTTTGAGCTCCATCCGCGACCCACCCTTTCCCATCTGAAAAGAGTATATTGCATCCTGGCCGCCAATGCAATGCGCAGTTTGCGCTCCCGCCGCCGGGCAAAAGATTTCTGCTGAGGATACGGGAATTATGCGCCGTATTTCATTGACATACGGCCGCATATGGTTATAATTGTATTATTATGAAAAACTGTGTGTTGGGTGATGCGCGTGGGTCTGGAACTTACTCTGCTCTCGGAGAACGAATATGAGCGGCTCAGCTCGGGGGATATGACCCCGGCTATGGCTGCCAGATATCTGCAGGAGGGCGAGTTTCGGCTCCGCGGCTTTGACGAGGTGCTGCGCAGCCTGTACCAGCAGCCGGACCTGCAGCCGCGCCTCACGGCGGCGCTGCTGGCGGCGGAGCCGGGGGCCAACCCGGAGAGCGTCTCCCGCACCGTCCGGAACTGGATGAACGGCCACTCCAGGCCCACAAAGCGCGAGGACGTGTTCCGCATCGCCTTTGCGCTGGACCTCTCCGAGGCGCAGACCAACCGCCTGCTCGGCGTCTGCACCGACTACGGCATCCACTACCGCAACGGGCGCGACGTCATCTACGCCTGGTTTCTGCGAAACGGCGGCACCTATGCCGGGGCGCGGGACTTCTTCGAGGCCTTGCCGGAGATGCCGAGGCTCGACGCCCTGCCGGAAAACGCCTCCTCGCACCTCACGCACGAGCTGCAGAGCGCCTTTTTGCAGGTGCACTCCACCGCGGAGCTGCGCGAGTGTTACATAGCCAATCTGGGCAGCTTCGGCGCGCTGCACATGCGGGCCTACGGCTATTTCCGCCGCTACCTCGACCGCCTCATCCACCCCGTCCCGGCCTGGACCGGCCTGGAGGAGCCGGACTACTCCATGGAGGCCATCATGGAGCTCTATTTCTCCATGAGCATGCCCTCCAGCCGGAGCAAATGCGGCTGGAGCGTGGTGCAGCGCCTCATAAAATACAACTGGCCGAACACCACGGCGCTCAAGAACATCCGCAACCGCAGGGCCGACGTGCCGCGCAAGCTTTTGCTGCTGCTCTACGTTATCACCGAGAACGTAGTGGACGGCGAATACCGCGAGACGGACGAGGACTACCTCACCCCGCGTGAGCGCCTGGACGACCACTGGTTCGCCCTCAACGCCATCCTCACCGACTGCGGCATGCCGCCGCTCGACCCGCGCAACGCCACGGACTGGCTGGTCCTCTACGCCGTCACCGCGTATGAGGAGTCCATGAGCGAGCGCATGGAAAAGGTCATCGAGCACATCTTTGCAGACCAGTAAAAAAAGGCGCCCCGGAACGCACAGCGTTCCGGGGCTTTTTGCGTTTGTTATGGCGTCAGCCTTCCGGCCAGGGCTCGATGTTGTCTATGCCCTCGACCACTGCGCCGCTCGATATCGAGAACGTGCCGGCCGCCGGGACTATGGCGGAGTATATCCGGCCCTTGTTCGTGAAGGTGCCGGAGACATCTATGGGCTGGGTGAGGAACATGCTGCCGCGGTTTTCCAGGCTGCCGTTCACCGCATCCCGATAGGTGTCGCTGAAGCCGTAGACTGAAAAGCTCCCGCCGTTGAGCAGCTCGGAGCCGGGCTCAAGGACGAGGCGGCCTCCGAAGGAGGCGAGGCGCGCGCCGCTCTGGACGTTCACCGCTCCGCCGTCGAGCAGCGTGAGCCAGCCGCACTGTGAGTAAAGGGAAGTCCTGCTCAGCACGATGGAGGCCGAGCCGCCGAGCTCCGCGTCGCTGAGCTGTATCACGGTGGAATCGCTGACCGCGGCTTCCAGATCGTCGGATATGAGCGCCTCGCCGTTCAGGACAAGGAAGCTGCCGCCGCTGAGGTCTATGCTGCGGAGCATGCTCATTTCACCGCTGGCGTAGACGGCCATGGAGTTTTCGCTGAACGTCAGCTCGGAGACGGACATGCCGCACATGCGCGAGTATGCCCAGGAGCCGCCGCTTATGTTCAGCGCGGCGCCGCCGCTGTTGTGGGCCGTCCACTCGCCGATCACCTCGAGCATGCCGCCGTTCACGACGTCTATGCCGTCGCAGACCACGCGGCCGTTCGCCACGAATATGCTGCCGTCCACGGTGAGAGCCTCGCCCTCGGGGATGGTGAGGGAGCTGTCATAGTAGACGTACACCGGCTTTGTGACGGTCAGCGGCTGCGTGAGCGTGAGGTCGCCGTTTATCACGACGGAGCGTATGCTCTCGTCCGCCAGCGCGCCCAGAAGCTCGGCCTCGGTGGTCACGGAATGCATGGGCACGTCGTCGATGAGCTCAAAGCTGACCTCCCACACCCGGCCGTCTATCTCGCCGACGATCTGGGAGCAGTTGCTGCGGTAAAGCAGCACGCCCTCCACAGTATTCAGCTGCGCGCCCTCGTTGACGGTCAGGGTGCTGACGTCGTACATGTCGATGAGCCCGCGGTTTTCCACCATGCCGCCGGAGAGCAGCTCAATGCTGCCGAATACGCTGCTTACGGAGCCGTAGTTTTCAAAAGCGCCGCCTATCGTGAGCTCACCGTGGTTATAGATGAAGCCGCCGGACATGAGGACGCAGTTTTCGCCGACGCTGACGCTGCCGAAATTTGAGACAGTGCCGCTGCCCAAGCCCAGAGTGCCGGGCTCCTCCTCGCTGCCGGAGGCGGTGAGGCTGCCGTAGTTGAAGAGGCGGCACCACATGGCGTTATAGCCGCCGAGCTCGGCACTGCCGAGGTTTATGAACGCGCAGTTGCTGCTCTCGTGGCCTCCGAGCCATATGCCGTCCGCCTGGCGGAGCTCGCCGCGGTTGAGCAGCAGTGGGGACTCCCCGCCGAGCTGGAGGCTGCACTCCACCGTGCCGTCGTTCACCAGCGGCGCGCCGTCCACCGAGAACACCTGCGAGTCTGATCCGGACGCGAGACGCGCGCCCTCGGCGACCAGGACGGGCACACCGGCCGTCAGATTCTCGGATATCGCGATGTCGCCCTCTATGCGTATTGCGCTGACCCCGCCGTTTTCACAGGCATCGCGGAGTTCCTCCTCGCTGGCGACGCTCACGGCCCCGGCAAAGAGCTCATCGAGGGGCAGCTCGTATATGTCCTCGCTGACGGCGCCGCCCTGACGCACAAGACCGCCGCTGCCGAGCAGGACGAGCGAGCCGTATACCCGGCCTCCCGCGTCGGCCACGACAGTGCCGCCGTTGACCACAACGCTGCCGTCCACAAGGCCGCCTGCCCAGAGCACGCCGCCCTCAGTGAGCTCCACCGAGCAGGTGAAAACGGCCGAGGCGTCCCCGGGCACGAGCACGGGCTTGCTTATGGTGAAGGACCGGTTCGCCTGGAAATCGCCGCTCAGGCTCACGGCCTCGACGCCCTCGTCTGCGAGCAGCGCGGCGAGCGTTTCCTCGTCTGCGGCCACCTGAGCGTTTGAAAAGAGCTCGTCGCGCCCGGGGCCGTTCC
>ENA-OPCE01001409-OPCE01001409.1-human-gut-metagenome-genome-assembly--contig:-NODE-1409-length-15158-cov-3.455406_pt1 | contig 15158 bp, 9 predicted proteins | sample MGYA00241247_ERZ501474 | MGnify/ENA primary metagenome ERZ501474 (study PRJEB25962, sample SAMEA2042572) | human gut metagenome | biome: human gut; feature: human-associated habitat; material: faeces... | reverse complement strand
TTTGCCCCAACGGCACCGTTTTGTTTTGTTTAACCTTGCTCTTGCGTTTTGTTCCACCAGCGTTTATACTTATTATAGTAGGACTATTATGTCCATCACTATTATTATTTGTGAGGTGGAGACAATGAAGGCACCCCTGGTTATTACGATGGCGCGTGAATATGCATCCGGCGGCAGCGAGATTGCCCAGAAAGTTGCTGATCTTTTGGGGATTCCCCTGTACAACAAGGAGCTGATCACCATCGCCGCAAAAAAGAGCGGCCTGACGGAAGAAGCCATTGCCGCCAGCGAGCCCCAGCGCAGCGGCAGCCTGATCTACAGCCTTTACATGATGGGCAACACCATGCCCCTGGCGGACCAGGTGTACATTTTGCAGTCCAATGTCATCAAGGAAGTTGCTTCCCAGGGCTCCTGTGTGATTTTGGGCCGTTGCGGTGACTATGTTCTGCGCGACCGCCCCAATGTGCTGCGCACCTTTGTGTTTGCCCCCATTGATATCCGCGTGGCCAACGCCAAAGTGCGCCCCGATGCCAAGGATATGCCCGATCGCCTATGGGAGACCCATCTGGCCAAGCATGACCGCGCCCGCGCACCGCCGCCCGCATCGGACAGATGCTGGGGGAGGACGCGGCGGTGGGGGTGGCCCACGGCAAGATGAGCCAGGAGGCCATCGACGATGTGATGAGCCGCATGACCGACGGGGAGCTGAACGTGCTGGTGTGCACAACCATCATTGAGACGGGCATCGACCTGCCCAACGCCAACACCCTCATCATCGAGGACGCCGACCATCTGGGCCTGGCCCAGCTCCACCAGATCCGGGGCCGGGTGGGCCGGTCCAACCGCCGGGCCTTCGCCTATCTCACCTACCGCCGGGGCAAGATCCTCCAGGAGACCGCCGCCAAGCGGCTGGCCGCCATCCGGGAGTATGTGGAGTTCGGCTCCGGCTTCAAGATCGCCATGCGGGATCTGGAGATCCGGGGAGCGGGAAATCTTCTGGGAGCAGAGCAGCACGGCCACATGGAGGCAGTGGGATACGACCTGTACTGCAAGATGCTCAACGAGGCGGTGAAGCATCTGAAGGGAGAGATGGAAGAAGAAACCTATACCACCACCATGGACCTGGATGTGGACGCCTATATGCAGGCTCGCGCCAAGGCGCAAAAGACCCAGCCATCCCCCGGCGCTTATGCCCATGTGGTGCGGGAATAAGGAAAGAAGCATAAACGTATGATTGAGAGTTGGCAGCATTGGCTTCAACTCTCATAAGTATTTTATTCGGCCTGTCGAATGGGCATAAATCTGCGCTTATTGTGCAGAAAGGAGCATAAAACTGTGGCCATTTTCGGAAGAAAAGTGATGAACAATCGCATTACGATCCTGGGGATCGTTGTGCTGTTTTTGCTTTCTCTCGATGTGGCCCGTATTTTTTATCTGCAAGTGCTAAAGGGTGACGAATACGCCGCCAAGGCGGAGAGTCAGCAGCTGTCTGATACGGAGATACCGGCCATGCGCGGTACCATTTATGACAGCGACGGTAATATTTTGGCCCAGTCCGCTACGGTATGGACTGTGTATCTGGATCCGCTGAACATTAAGGAAAAGCAGCGTCCGGTACTGATCGCGGAGCTGACCAAGCTCTTTGACTTGGACGAAGAAGAAGCCAAGGCGTTGGAAGAAAAAACCCAACAAAAAAATCACTATGTGATTGTGCGGGAGCAGGTGGAGAATAATATTAAAAAGCAACTGGCGGATTTTATTGACAAGCAGGCAATGGCCAACTGCATTGGGATGGAGCAGTCCACCAAGCGATATTATCCGTACGGCTCGCTGGCCTCCAGTGTGATCGGCTTTACCGGCGCAGACGATCAGGGCTTGTCCGGTTTGGAGCAGAACTACAATGATCTGCTCACCGGTACGCCGGGACGGCTGATCACGGCTAAGGACGCCAAATCCAATAGTATTTCTGACGATTATTCCACCTCTATTGCTGCGCAGGACGGCGACTCTCTGATATTGACCATTAACCAGACCATTCAGTATTACCTGGAAAAGGGGCTGCGGGAGACCATGGAGCAGTACCGGAGCAAGGGCGCCTACGGTGTGGTGATGGACTGCAACACCGGCGCGGTGCTGGCAATGAGCTCTATGCCGGATTATGACTGCAACGAGCCGTACAAACTCACTTACGATAAGAACAAAAAAGCCATTAAGAAAATTAAAGACAAGACCAAAAAGAGTGAGGCAGAGAGCGCTGCCGTACAGAATCAGTGGCGCAATTTTACCGTGTCTGACACCTATGTGCCCGGCTCTGTGTTCAAAACCTTTATTGCCAGCGCTGCGCTGGAGGAAAAAGTGGTGAATTTGAACACCAGCTACACCTGTACCGGCTCCATTCAGGTAGAAGATTACAAAATGAACTGCCACTACCACGCCGGTCACGGCACACAGAATCTGACCCAAGGACTGGAGAACTCCTGTAATCCGTTCTTTATCACCATTGGCCAGCGGCTGGGCGTGCATAATTATTTCAAATATTTCCAGGGCTTCGGCTTTACGGATATTACCGGCATCGACCTGCCCGGCGAGGCCAGTCCCCAGTATTATAAAGAGAAGCAGTATGGCATTGTGGAATTGTCTTCCGCTTCCTTTGGCCAGACCAACAGCCTGACCCCCATTCAGGTGTGCACCGGATTGTGTGCCATTGCCAACGGCGGCACGCTGCTGAAGCCTTATGTGGTGTCTGAGGTGCGGGACGCAGACGGTAAAGTGGTACAAAAGAACAGCCGTACCGCTGTGCGCCAGGTGATCAGTGAGGATACCTCCAAAAAGGTCTGTAAGATGATGAAGGCCGTAGTGGATGAGGGCACCGGCAAGAATGGCTATGTGGCCGGTTACCGTGTAGGCGGCAAAACCGGTACTTCCACCAAGCTGGGCGAGTCCGCCACAGGGGAGAAAGACAAATATATTGTCTCCTTTGCTGCCATCGCCCCCTCCGATGACCCGCAAATTGCTATGCTGATTATTGTAGATGAGCCGAATGAGGATCTGGGCGGCGGCGCACTGTGCGCGCCTATCGCTTCTCAGGTAGTGGAACAGGCCATGACGGAACTGGGCGTAGAACCGGTTTATACCGACAGCGAACTGTCTGCATTGTCTACCGCCGTACCGTCCGTTACGGGCAAAACGGTGGAGAAAGCAAAATCCACTCTTTCTGAGCAAAAGTACAAGTACAAGGTGGTGGGCAGCGGCAAAACCGTGGTGGCACAAAGTCCCTCCGGCAATGATGTGATTCCGTCCGGCGGCACGGTGTGGCTGTACACGGAGAGCGGTAAGGAAAAGAAGGTAAAGGTGCCTAACTTTACAGGCTGCTCCGTGAGTGAGGCCAAGGCATTGGCGCAGGCTCACAACCTGAATATAGAGATCACCGGCAACGATTTGTCCTCCGGCAATGTAAAAGCCTATCGCCAAAGCGAGAAGCAAGGCTCTATGGTTGCCCAGGGGAAAGTGGTCGTTGTATCGTTCAAAAATACAGAGTCCGTTTTAGACTGACAGAAGGGAAGATCGCAATGAAAGTATCCGAATTGCTGCAGGGGATCCCCTGCACCGGCACCTACAACGATGTGGAGGTGCTGGATGTGACCCAGGACTCTCGGCTGGTGGAGCCGGGGTATCTGTTTGTGTGCATCAAGGGCGCCAGCTTTGACGGCCACGCCGTGGCGGCAGAAATGCTGGAAAAGGGCGCCGTTGCCGTGGTATGTGACCACGACATGGGGCTGCCCAGCCAGGTGATTACCCCCAATACCCGGGATGCCTATGCAACCATTTGTGCCAATTATTACGGCAACCCGGCAGAGAAGTTGCAGCTGATCGGCCTTACCGGCACCAACGGCAAAACCACCACCACATTCCTCATTAAGCAAATTTTGGAGAATGCAGGCAAAAAGGTGGGCCTCATTGGCACGGTGCAGAATATGGTGGGCAGCGAGGTTTACCCGGCCAAGTACACCACACCGGAGGCACACGAGCTGCAAAAGCTGTTTTCTTTGATGGTACAGGCCGGTTGTCAGTATTGCGTGATGGAGGTGTCCTCCCAAGCGCTGGCACAGGGTCGTGTAAAGGGACTTCACTTTGCACTTGCCGCCTTCAGCAATCTGACCCAGGATCATTTGGACTATCATAAGACTTGGGAAAATTACTTTAATTCCAAGCGTATTTTGTTTGAGAATTGCGACAAGGCCGTTACAAATGCAGACGACAAAAACGGCTTGAAGATTGTGGAGGGTCTGCCCTGTCAGGTGACCACTTATGCGGTGGATACCAACAGCGCCGACTATGTGGCAAAGAACCTGAACTTTAAGCCCAGCGGTGTGGAATACGAGTTGGTGGCACCGGAAAATATCGGTCGCTGTCATTGCCCCATTCCCGGCCGGTTTTCCGTTTATAATTCGCTGTGCGCCGCTACTTGTGCGCTGGAACTGGGCGTGCCGTTTGGCGATGTGCTCACCTCCATCAGCAAATCAAAAGGGGTAAAGGGCCGCATTGAAGTGGTACCTACCGATACAGACTTTACGGTGATCATCGACTACGCCCACTCACCGGACGGACTGGAGAATATCATTTCTTCTCTGCGGGAGATCGCAACCGGTCGCATTATGACCCTGTTTGGTTGCGGCGGTGATCGGGATAAGACCAAGCGTCCTAAGATGGGACGGATTGCGGCAGAGTTGTCCGATTTTTGTGTGGTTACTTCGGATAATCCTCGTAGCGAGAATCCCCACGCCATTATTGAAGATATTTTAGTGGGTATGCAAGGCATCTCCACGCCTTATGTGGTTGTAGAAAACCGCAAGGAGGCCATTGCCTGGGCACTGCATCACGCGGAGCCGGGAGACATTGTGCTGTTGGCGGGCAAAGGCCATGAAACCTACCAAATTCTGCCTACGGGCACCATTCATTTTGACGAAAGAGAAGTCGTGGCAGAGATCCTCGGCGCCGAGAAAGAATGAAAGCATTTACTTTACAGGAAGCGGCGGCAGCCTTAGGCTTGCCCCAAATGCAAGCCCAGGCCATCTTGGCTGATGTTTGCACGGATACAAGAAAAATACAGCCAGGCAGCCTGTTTGTCTGCTTGCGGGGGGAACGGTTTGACGGCCATTCCTTTGCATCTCAGGCGGCCAAGTTAGGTGCGGCGGCGCTCTTGGTGGATCACCCGGTAGACGCGGATGTGCCCCAGCTGGTGGTAACGGATACCGGCAAGGCGATGCTCCAGTTGGCCGGCTGGTATCGGCGGCGTTTTCAGCTGCCGGTGGTGGGTCTGACCGGCTCCGTGGGCAAAACCACCACCAAGGAGTTTATCGCTCTGGTGTTGGGTGCCAAGTATAATACCTTAAAGACACAGGGCAACCTGAACAACGAGATTGGTGTGCCTCAAATGCTGTTCCGCTTGGAGGACAGCCACACGGCGGCGGTCATTGAAATGGGCATGAACCATTTTGGCGAGATCAGCCGTCTGACCCGGGCGGTGGCGCCCACTGTGGGACTGATCACCAACATTGGCGTGTCCCACATTGAGAACCTGGGTTCCCGGGCGGGAATTTTGCAGGCAAAACTGGAAATACTGGAGGGGATGGCACCGGATGCGCCCCTGATTGTAAATACTGATAATGATATGCTGCGCACGGTCAAGCTGGGGGACCGTCCGCTTTTGACCTTTGCCATTGACGATCAAAGCGCAGATTTTACTGCTACGGATATTGCAGAGCAAGGGAGCACCACCACTTTTACGGTGCACCACAGCACCTTTACCCAGCCGGTAACCATTCCCACTGTGGGTATACATAATGTTTATAACGCCCTGGCGGCTATGGCTGTGGGCTATGTGACAGGGGTGGACCCTGCGGCTGCTGCGGCAGCCCTGGCAAACTATGTGCCTGCCGGTATGCGCCAAAATTTGGTGCAGGTGGGCGGTGTGCAGGTGATTGAGGACTGCTATAATGCCAGCCCGGACTCCATGCGCGCGGCATTGCAAACCCTGGGCAAGCTGCCGGTGCACCGCCGCTATGCGGTGCTGGGAGCCATGCTGGAGCTGGGAGATTACGCCAAGGAGGCACACACCCAAGTGGGCAAGATGGCGGCAGAGAATGGCATAGACGGCGTGCTGGCCTATGGGGCAGACGCTGCCTATATTGTAGACGCGGCCAAGCAGGCGGGGCTGGAAAACGCCCGATGGTTTGACACAAAAGAGGCGCTGGCGCAGTCACTGGCGCAGCAGGTACAACCCGGTGACGGTGTGCTCTTTAAGGGCAGCCGTGGGATGCACCTGGAGGATGTAATGCACACGGTGTATGAAAGGTGGGAGAAGGCGTAATGTCTATTGTATCTGTTCTGATCAGTTTGGTGGTGGCCTTTGCCGTCACTGCAGGGCTGGGGTTCGTGATTATTCCCTGGTTGCGCAAGCTGCACTTTGGTCAAACCATTTTGGACATTGGCCCCGTGTGGCATAAGAAAAAGCAGGGCACGCCCAATATGGGCGGGTTGATGTTTATTATCGGGATCATTGTGGCCTTTATTGTAGGCGCCTTGACCCTGCACTTTTCCGGCGGGTCGCTGGAGAGTGCCTACTCCGAACTGCTCCCCGGGCGGGAGATCATTCTGCTGGTGGCGGGTCTGTGCCTGGCCCTCGGCAACGGGATTGTAGGCTTTACCGACGATTTTATCAAAATCAAGCTGAAGCGCAACGAGGGCCTGTCTGCTAAGCAGAAGTCTCTGGGTCAGCTGATTGTGGCAGTGGGATATGTGGCGACCCTGTGGTTCTCCCACAATACGGTGTGGTACTTGCCTTTTGCCGGTTCCGTGAACTTTGAGCGCAATTTCGGCACCGGACTGCTGTTTTGGGTGCTGTCCATCTTTATCATTTACGGCACGGTAAATTCCGTGAATTTAACCGATGGCATCGACGGCCTTTGCTCCTCGGTGACCGCCACCGTAGCCATTGCCTTTATCTATTTTGGTATGTACTGCGGTTACACGGGTATGTCCATTTTGGCGGCAGCTATTTTGGGCGGTGTGTTGGGCTTCCTGTGCTGGAACTGGAACCCGGCCAAGACCTTTATGGGCGACACCGGCAGCCTGTTCCTGGGTGGTTTGGTTGCAGCTTTAGGCTACTGTATCAAGTGCCCGATTTTGCTACTGCTTTTCGGTATCGTTTATGTGTGCGAGACCATGAGCGATATTATCCAGATCGGTTACTTTAAGATCACCCACGGCAAGCGTATTTTCAAAATGGCGCCTATTCACCATCACTTTGAGATGTGCGGCTGGAAAGAAAAGAAGATCTGCGTTGTGTTTTCGCTGGTAAATGCCGCCGGATGTATTCTCGCTTTGGTGCTGCTGATTAAGGGCACCTTCGGAAAATAAGATTTGAAGAAAGAACAGAAAGGAGCATTCTGTGGCTTACCACGCAGATAACGCATTGCCTTCCCACAGCGAAGGGGAACGGGTGCTGCCCATGCAAAAAGGCGGCAAACAGCGCCTGAAAAAAAGTGATATTTGGGTCACCGGCTCCTTTGATGTGCCTTTTTTGGCGCTGTCTTTGCTGCTGCTCACCATTGGGCTTGTGATGCTTTTTTCCGCCTCCTATGCCTATGCTTTTTATAATGATGATGGCAACAGCTATGCTTATATCAGCCGCCAGCTGATTTTTGCAGTTGTGGGCCTGGTGGCGATGTTTATTCTATCCAAATTGAATTATAAGGTGATCCAGGCGGCTACTGTGCCGCTGCTGCTGGTTACATTGGCGCTGCTGTGTTTGGTGCTGGTGTACCACACAAATCTGCGGGGCTTTCGCCGTTGGATCCCCCTTGGTCCCATTACTTTTCAGCCGTCGGATCTGGCCAAGTTCACCATCTCGGTGGTGCTGGCCAATTATATCAGTCGGTACTACCACCAAATGCGCAAGTTTAAGTACGGCTTTGTGTATCCCATTTTGGTCATAGCTGTGTTTTGCGGGCTGATCTACTTAGAGCATCACATGTCCTGCACCATTTTGATCTTTCTCATCGGTGCGTCGCTGATGTGGGCCGGGGGCAGCAACTGGAAGTTGTTTGCCATCGGCGTTGGTATTGTGGCAGCTGTGGCGGTGCTGGTGGTGGTCAATCCGGAGTTGCTGGAGAATTACGCCGGCGAGCGCATACGCGCCTGGCTGGATAAAAGCTACTCGCCGGATGATCTGCGCTGGCAGACCAACAACTCCCTGTATGCCATTGGCTCCGGCGGTCTGTTTGGCACCGGGCTGGGCAATTCCAAGCAGAAGTACCTGTATGTGTCTGAGCCGCAAAACGACTTTATCTTTTCTATTGTATGTGAGGAACTTGGCTTTGTAGGCGCTGCGTTTATTATTCTTCTGTTTGGGCTTTTGGTGTGGCGCGGTGTTGATATTGCCAAAAAGTGCCCCAATCGGTTCGGCTCCCTACTGGTGCTGGGTATTATGGCTCAGATCGGGTTTCAGGTGGTGCTGAACATTATGGTGGTCACAGATACCATTCCCAACACGGGTATTGCTCTGCCGTTCTTCAGTTACGGCGGCACAGCACTGATCCTGTTGCTGGGCGAGATCGGCGTGGTGCTCTCCGTATCACGCAAAAACAATCAAAGAGTGGAGGTAAGCGAATGAAGCTCCTGTTTGCCACCGGCGGTACAGCCGGTCATATTAACCCGGCTTTGGCTGTGGCTTCCTACCTAAGAGAAAAATATCCAGAGGCAGAATTTTTGTTTGTCGGCACGGCGGACCATATGGAAAGCCGTCTGGTGCCTGCTGCCGGGTTTGATTTTAAGACCATTCAGATCAGCGGCTTTCGCCGTTCCTTTTCACCGGCGGCCATTGCCCACAATGTGCGCACGGTGGCCTGGCTGATGAAAAGCGAAAAGAAATGTAAACAGATCCTCACCGACTTTCAGCCGGATGTGGTGGTGGGCTTTGGCGGTTATGTCAGCGGTCCAGTGCTGCAACAGGCGGTGAAGCTGGGCATTCCCACTTGTATTCACGAGCAAAACGCCTACCCAGGCATCACCAATAAGACCTTGGCCAAAACGGTGGATCGGGTTATGCTGACGGTAGAGGACGCTGCCAAGCACTTAACGCCGAAGAATCCGCCGGTGGTCACCGGTCTGCCGGTGCGCGGTCAACTCCTGTGTGCCGATCGGGCGGCTGCCCGGGCAGGACTGGGCATACCGGACGGTCAAATGTTGGTGCTGTCCTTTGGCGGCTCTCTGGGCGCTAAGCCCCTGAATGAGGCCATGCTGCCCATTCTTCTGCGCCATGCAGAGGACGGCAGCTGTTACCATATTCATTCTGTGGGCACCAACGGCGGCGAATATTTAGAGAAGTTTGCGCAGGCGGGCTTCACCGATGGCCGCAAAGGCACGGTGGAAGTGCGCCAGTATATTGACAATATGGATGTATGTATGGCGGCGGCGGATTTGGTCATCGGCCGTGCCGGCGCCTCCTCTCTGTCTGAGATTGAGGCTATGGGCAAGGCGTCCATTTTAATTCCCTCGCCTTATGTGGCAGAGAATCACCAGTTCCACAACGCGATGGCGCTGGTAAATCGTAATGCCGCCCGTATTTTGGAGGAGAAGGACTTGTCCGCAGATACCTTGTCTGCCATGATGGACGAGTTGCTTTCCGATAAAGAAAAGCTGTTTGAAATTGAGCGTAATGCCAAGGCGATGTCTGTGGCTGACGCTCGCAGCCGCATTGCCGATGTAATCCTGGACCTGGCAAAGGCAAAATAACCCGATACACCCAAAGTCCCCTCCTTGCATAGTATGGCAAGTACGAGGGTGATGGAATGGAACAGTATGTAATCGAGGGTCAGACCAAACTCCGGGGCGTGCTGCCGGTGCACGGCGCCAAGAACGCAGCGCTGCCTATTTTAGCCGGCACGCTGCTGGTACCCGGGGTGTGTGAAATACATAATTGCCCGGCGCTGTCCGATGTGGCGGCGGCCGCTGCCATTTTGCAGTCTTTGGGCTGCCGGGTGCAGCAGGAGCCGGGGGCAGTGACCGTAGACGCTACGACGATGAGCGGCACCTGTATTTCCGAAGAAATGATGCGTACCATGCGCTCCAGCATGCTGTTTTTACCGGCGATTCTCAGTCGGGCAGGCAGCGCCACCGTATGTTATCCCGGTGGGTGCGATATTGGACTGCGACCCATTGATTTGCACCTGTCCGCTCTGCGGCTGCTGGGTGCTCGGGTCACAGAGGACGGCTGCTGTATGCACTGCACGGCGCCCGGTGGCCTGGTGGGTTGTCCCATACATTTGCCGTTCCCCAGCGTAGGTGCCACAGAGTGCGTGATGCTGGCGGCCTGTACCGCCAAGGGCGTGACTACCTTAATGAACGCAGCGCGGGAGCCGGAGATCGGTGATCTGGCAGACTTCTTAAATGCAGTGGGCGGCAAGGTGCTGGTAGATGGCAACGGCACGGTGACCGTTGAGGGTGTACCGTCGCTCCACGGCACGGCGCATACCGTGATCCCGGATCGGATCGTGGCGTCAACATATATGAGCGCTGCGGCCATTACCGGGGGTAAACTGTTGCTGCGGCAGGTGCGCACGGCGCATTTGGCACCGGTACTGCCGGTGTTTCAGGAGATGGGATGTGACCTGCGCCTGGACGGCACAGATCTATTGATCACAGCGCCGGAGCGGCTGCGCGCCTTTAAGCGGCTGACCACCATGCCGTATCCGGGATTTCCCACAGACAGCCAGGCAGTGCTGGCCGCCGCAGCTGCCACTGCTCGGGGCACATCTGTGATTTGTGAGAATATATTTGAAAATCGATTTCGTTATACCTGCCAGTTGCAGCGCTTTGGCTGTGACATTGCTGTTAGCGGCAAAACGGAGGTAATTCGCGGCGTGCCTACGCTCCACGGGGCAAAGGCAGAGGCGACGGACTTGCGTGGCGGTGCCGCCTTGGTGGTGGCTGCATTGGCTGCTGCCGGTACTTCCACCATCAGCGAAATTCATCATATTACCCGCGGGTATGAGGACTTGCCGACCGTACTCACTGTGGTAGGGGCAAATATCAAGAGGACGAATCATGAAACAAAGGACACCAGAACCGCCTGAACAACGGCGCAGCGCTTACTTGGACAACGGGCTGGAGCCGCCGAAGCTGTATCGTCGGGAGCAGCAGCAAGCCGCTTCCCGACAGCAGCGCCAGGCGCCGCCGATGACCCGTCAGGAACGGCGCAAAAAACAGAATAAACGCCGCCGGTTAAAGCGCAGCGTGCGCCGTGCTTTGGCCGTGATCGGTTTGGTGCTGCTGGCGGTAGCCATTGTAGCGGTGCTGTGTCTGACTGTGTTCTTTAAGATTGAGAGCATTACCGTTACCGGCAGTAAGGTATATGACACGGAAAAGGTGCTCTCCGTTTGTACCATTGAAACAGGGGAGAACCTGTTTTTGGCAGATACGGACAAGGCAGCCCAGCAGTTGCAGCAGGCACTGCCGTATGTGTACAGCGCCAAGATTAAGCGCAAGCTGCCCGGCACCGTTCAGATACAGGTGACAGACGCCGCACCGGCCTATGCGGTGAAGAATAAGGACAAGACCTATACCTTGATGGACGATCGGTTCAAGGTGCTTGAAGTGGTGCAGAAGAAGCCGAAAGAGAGTATTCTTATTCAAAAGGCCAATTTAAATAGTGCCAAGGTGGGACAGACCGCCCAGTTTGCCAACAAGAATGTAGCAGCGTGCTTGACCCAGTTGGCACAGGCCATTCGTGATTATCAGTTCACAGAGGCAACGGCGATTTGCAGCGAGGGACTGAACAGTAACTCTATTGTATATGACGGTCGGATCGTCTTTAAGCTGGGCACCTGTGAGAAGCTGGAAAAGAAGATCCATCAGGGCTTAGCTGCCTGTGCACAGTTGGATCAGGATAACCCTTCTGTGAAAGGAACTCTTCGTTTAACAGGTGAAAAGCAATATTACTTTACAGAAGATTAGCTGTAAAGAAAATAAATATACATATTTTAGACAAGTTTCGCACACTTGTGGAAACTGCACAAAGTCCCGCCGGTTGAAAATCGGAAAAATTGTCAAAAACTTTGAGAAATATTCAAAAAAAGTGTTGCAAAAGGATTACAATATTGTTACAATATGATTTGTAAAGTTGTCTGCTGACAAACTGATGGATTTACAAAATAAATGAAGGAGATACATAATCTATGGCTCGTTATGAAATTGATACGGATGACAACAAGGTTGTTCAGATTAAAGTAATCGGTGTTGGCGGCGGCGGCGGTAACGCCGTGAACCGCATGGTAAAATGTAATATTCAGGATGTGGAGTTCGTTGCGATCAACACGGATCGTCCGGCTCTGGCTAAGTCTGCCGCTTCTCATAAGATTGAGATCGGCGAAAAGGCCACCAAGGGTCGCGGCGCCGGCGCTAAGCCGGAGGTTGGCACTCGTGCCGCCGAGGAGAGCCGCGAGGCTATTACTGACGCTGTGACCGGCGCAGAGATGGTATTTATCACTGCCGGTATGGGCGGTGGTACCGGTACCGGCGCTGCTCCCGTAGTAGCGAAGATTGCCAAGGATATGGGTATTCTTACCGTTGGCGTTGTGACCACTCCCTTTGCTTTTGAAGGCAAACGTCGTATGAATCAGGCAAAAGAGGGTATCGAGGATCTGGCCCAGTATGTGGACTCCCTGATGGTCATTCCCAATGAAAACCTGAAGTATGTGACCGATGAGAAGATCACGCTGCTCAACGCTTTTGAGATTGCGAATGATGTACTGCGCCAGGGCGTGCAGTCCATTTCTGACCTGGTAAATGCTACCGGTTTGGTAAACTCTGACTTTGCCGATGTGACCGAGATCATGAAGGACGCCGGTTATGCCCACATGGGTGTTGGCCGCGCCAAGGGCAAGGATAAGGCCGAGGTGGCTGCAAAGCAGGCCATCACTTCTCCGCTGCTGAACACCTCTATCGAGGGTGCCCGGGGCGTACTGCTGAACATTACCGCTTCTACGGATATCGGTCTGGAAGAGATTGATGCAGCTTCTACCATCGTGACCAATGCGGTTCACCCGGATTGTGAGATCATTTGGGGTGCTAACTTCGATGAGGAGCTGGAGGACGAGATGATTATCACCGTCATCGCCACCCGTTTTGGTGACGAAGGCCCCAATCATCAGATCAAGTCCACCACCGCTAACCTGGAGGTTGCACCGCCGGTAACCGAGCCTGTGGCACCTACCACTGCTGCCCCCTCTGCGTTTACCAACAGCGACGATGATGCCTTTGACCAGATTGTGGATTTCTTTAAGAAGTAAGCAAGTTTAATACAAAAAGCGCTCCTGTTTTTCAGGGGCGCTTTGTATTTATACAGATCGTTCAAAAGTGGGCAGGATGTATATTTATCGTCTCTGTGGTATAGAAATGTGGAAAATAATGAGAAAGCAAGTGAAAGCCTTTACATTTTGCACATTTTCCACCGAGTTTTTCGCAAATTCCGTCCACAAACCAACTGAGACTTCCACAGTTTGAACATAGAATTCCACATCAATTTTCACTTTGTGATTTTGTAAAGGCGTTGTGCCTTACAAAGAGAAAGGACCGATATGCAGAATTTGCATACCGGTCCTTTTGATATTTATGCACCGTTACCATTCACTTTTTGTATAAGAGCGAATGATGTTGGTAATGGGGTTGTCCCTTTTCCAGCCTTTGCCCTTACCGCCCTTGGCCTGGTCCTGGATTTTGCCTGCACGAATGGTGACAAAGTCCGCCTTGTCAATGAGTTTTTCCATTGGCGGAATATCGTCAAAGTCGTAGTCGCCGCTGACAGTGTCCAGCAGGGGGGTAGCCAGGGTGGTGTTGGCGTATTTCTTCACCGCTGTCATGGCCATAATGATCAGTCGATTGTCCTCCGGCAGGGTCAGGGTCTTGGCACCGCGAATGTCCAGTTCATACAGGTAGAACCAGGCTTTCTTGGCGGCAATGTTGCCCTCCGGGTGATGGCAGTGCGTGAATTCAAGGGCAATGTCCGCATCCTTAATGCGGGCGGTCTGCTTCAGTCCAGCCATATCCCACAGAAATGGCAGCTCTGCCATACTGTGAATGGTCAGGGTCTTGGTGCGCCGATCGGTGGCGAATTCCGTCTGCCGGTCACCGGCGGTGCTGGCTGCCAGAAAGTACAGCTTTGTGCAGCCCTTGGGCAGCTCCAAAGTCTCGCCGCGAGCCACAAGCAGGTCGTTGCCGTCGCTGACCTGGGGAAGCTTAAATGTAATGCCCTTATAAGTGGGTACCTGCGGTAGCAACTCTGCCGGCAGAGAGAACCCGGCGCCTTGCAGAATGCAGTTACGCATATCCTCGTCGGTCGTTAAGCCCTTGGTGTTCACCGGAAGCTCCATTTTTTTAAATTTCTCTCGGGGCAGCTTTTCTGCCTCAAAGGTGAGTAAAAAGGTTTTCACTTCAAAGGGCTTCAAATCAAAGGTCAGTTGACCGTTCTTGATCTCTATCGCTTGAATCGGTCGCTCGTCTGCGGTGCACAGGGTGGCACCGGCGATGGCCCGATAGACGGAGAAGGTTACAGCCTTTTGCGCTTGGCCTGCAGCTTCGCCAACGCGGACGATATAACCGCTGCCATCCTCGCTTTTCTTAAAGGCGCGGAGTAAGGCGTTCTCCGTATTTATTGCAGCCGCGGAAAATGCGCTGCCCAGCTTGCCGTCCTTGCGGGCGGAGGTTTGGAATGCTACCAGCGGTTTGCTAAAGGCTTCTGCCGCTGTTTGTGTGCCGGTCTGCCAGCCGCCCTTGTGGCTGTAAATGCCAAAGCCGAAGCGGTTGCGCCCAAGGTCCATCAAATCCTGACGCGCCTCTTTGATAAAAGCGCCGGCGGGCGTGTGCAGGCAGGTGAGCCGCAGGGTGTGATCGTCCGGCTTATCCCAGCCGTACTTACTGTCGGAAAAGACAGACACGCCAAAGTCGCCGTCGCTACCTGTCAGATCCGCCCACTTTTGGGCCGGCACTTCATACAGCTTTTCGTTATTATTTCCTCTGTGGATTACACCCAGTCCCAGGTCGTAGTCCGCGCCGTCTGCGGCGGCAACAAAGGGAAATTCAGCCTTGAGCATAGACCGGCG